>Ga0208045_1000441_pt1 | contig 17218 bp, 15 predicted proteins | sample PL_2010_200m_FD_184160 | JGI IMG/M metagenome (GOLD analysis project Ga0208045, IMG submission 184160) | Freshwater microbial communities from Powell Lake, British Columbia, Canada to study Microbial Dark Matter (Phase II) - PL_2010_200m... | ecosystem: Environmental > Aquatic > Freshwater >...
TTCGAAAACCTCCTTCTGTCCCAGAAGAAGCGCAAGAGTGATGTTCATCCGCTCCGCAATCTTCAATTGGGCCTTGAGGGTTTTTTTGCCAACCACTTCGACGACCGCAACGCCGCTCGAACGCAACTGATTCATCAATTTCAGGGCCGACCTCTTGGCTTGGTCACCGATCACGACGAAGAAAACCTTGGGTTTGGATTTGGCGTGCGGTACGATCTCCTGGCGTTTCATCGCCTCTATCACCCTCTCAATCCCTAAGGCACCGCCCACCGAAGGCGTCACCCGCCCGCCTAAAGCCTCCGCCAGATAGTCATAACGGCTGCCCGTCGCGACCGGCAATTCAAAGGGCGGAGCGAAAATTTCGAAGATCGTCCGATTCATGAAATTGTCCGTCGGAAAGAGATACGGATTCGGCTCGTAAGCAATGCCATTGTCCTCCACTAATTCTAAAACAGCTTTAAGGTGATTATTACAATTTTGGCAGAGATAATCAAGGATAATCGGAGCTTTCTCCTTAACCGGGCGGCACTTTTCTTCCGGGCACGCCGCAAGGAGCATGGGATTCCCGTCCAGATTCTTCGCGCAATTCCTGCATATTTCATCCTTATGGCTGCGGTAATAATTCCTGAGCTTCTGTGCGAAGCCCGGCCGGCAAACCCGGCAGCCGGAGGTACCTATCTTCAAAACCAGGTTTTTCAACTTCAGCGCCTTTAAAAAATCGAAAATTGCCAGGATAACCTCGCCGTCATAAATAGAATCGGCCTCGCCGATCACTTCGAATCCCCAAACGTGGAACTGCCGGTTAAATCCGGGCCTTATCTTTATTTGCCGCAAAAAGGAACCGGTGTGATATACCTTGAGCGGAGAGGCAAAATAAGCCAAACGGTGCTCAAGATAACTCCGCAGGATCGGGACGTAGGAATTGAAGCGCAAGGCCAACTTCCCCTCTTCCCGATTCTTCAAAACAAAAAGCTGCTTTCCGAATTCTTCCTTGAGCGAACCCGCGGTCGATTCGAAGAGCTCCGCCTGCTCCAGAAGCGGGGTTTCCATGAAATAAAAATCGTGAAGCTCACTCACCATCTGGCCGGTCTGCCAAACCATCTTCCGCCACTCCTGATCCTTCGGCAGAATCTCGCTCACGCCATTCGGCCGCTCAAAAAGGGTTTCCCGTGGAACCTTCACGCTTTTTTTCACTTTGGGTCTTTTTGCCATCTTTTACCGGGTAGTAGAAATTCGATCAGAGGATGGATAGTCCCCTTTCTTCCGACAAGTGTATTTATGTTCAAAAATCATCAAGTACATATCTATATCAAATCTGTTTTTCGCTAAGCTCATCGAATTTTCACTACCCGGTTAATAAGCGGGGGGAGTGAAGGCCATTGCCTCGCTCACCGGCCAAAGCCGGAAACGCACAACCCCAACCAGATCGTCTTTAGGAAGCGGGCCCCAGCTTCGGGAATCAAAACTGAAGTTGCGATTGTCGCCCATCACGAAGTATTCATCGGGACCCAATGTCTTCGTGAAATCGGCCACATCCATTTTTTGAAGAACGTACGGCTCGCGCAAAGTTTGCGGTAAACCGCCGCTCATAATCCCAACCTGTCCATTCTTTACCTCTACCGTCTCGCCCGGCAGGCCGATAATGCGCTTGATGAAATAGGAACTGGTGTCCTTGGGATATTTGAAAACAACCACCTCTCCCCGCTCGGGATTCCGAAAACGGTAGGTCAACTCGTCAACCAGGAGATAGTTCCCGTTCGAGAAACCCGGTTCCATACTGGAGCCGCTTACCAAAAAAGGCTGGGCGATAAAGGAGCGCACGATGAAAACCGCCGCGACGGCAATGATTATCGTCTCAGCGACCTCAAAAACGGACCAAAGGAACTTTTTCATATATAATATAGTTGTATATTAGAGAATAATGGAGAAAAACTCAAATCGCATCACGAGCCGGAGAAAAATTAAAATTTCAGGGCCCATTCCGGAATTCCGGCCGGAACAGATTAAAATCGTTGCTGGCTTGGGAAATCCCGGAGCGGCTTACCGCGCCACCTATCACAATGTCGGCTTTGCGGCCCTGGACCGGATATTGAGGAAAGATTCCGAGGGATGGAAACGGACGAAGAGTTTTTCGTATATCAAATCCGGAGATTTCATATTCGTGAAACCGGACGTCTTCATGAACGATTCCGGCGAAGCACTCAAGGAAGCTCTCCACTACTTCAAATCCAAACCGGAAAACATGCTTCTGGTCCACGACGACTCCGATCTCGAAATCGGCAAGTATAAGATCGGGTTCGGCCGAGGCGCCGCCGGACACCGAGGCATTGCCTCCGCCATCAACCGGCTAAAAACTAAAAACTTTTGGCGGGCACGGATCGGCGTAAGGAATCAAAAAGGCAAGGCCGGTGATTTTATTCTAAAAAAAATGAATCGGGAAGACGAAAACATCCTCAACTCGGCCTTTGAGGACATTGGGCGGATTTTCTTTCCTAACGGCTGATATTGAACTGCAGAGAAAGATTGAATGAGGCGGTGCCGTCGGTACCGATCGAAATCTGAGTGATCGGCAAACTGACGTTCGAAAATTTCGGATCGGAGGCCAGGGCGTTTTTGAAATCGAAGGCGGTATCATAGTTTGCTGCCGTACCATATAGATCGATCGGCGACGTAATCGAAGAAATACTCAGGCTTTTTATCTTCACATTATTCGAGTCGGCCACCTTCCCCAAGTGGCTCAGCAGTTCGTACCAGGGTGAGGCGGTTCCCCGAACGCTTCGGATGGTTGACACCAAGCCGTTGAATTCCGCTACCTTCGCGCTTAAACTCGAAATTTCTTTTTGGCCGGAATAAGAAAATGCGGCCAATTGATCCTCCAGGCCCCTCGATTGACTTATCAAGAAACTGTCCGCAAAAATGAAACTTATCATCAACACCAGGAAAATCCCGGCCGTGACATCGCGCCACAGAGAAATGAAACCGAAGACCTGTTCTTCGTAGATGGTTTTCGCCAAGCTTTCTCCCCCTAGATTTATCGCTTCGAAATCACCATCCTCCGATTCTTTTCTATCCCTCATGGCGGCTCCCAGCGCAGTGTAAAATGCCGGAGTGACATCATTTAAGACGAGGGGCACGGCCTTGATGTTGAAATTTTTTTCCAAAAGTCCGGTCACCTCGGATTCAAAACCCGGCGCGATAACGATGGTTCCGTCGGGCACCTCGTTGAAACGACTCATGGAAAAATCCAAAACCCTCTTAACTTCGTCGATGACCATCGTATCAAAAGCCTCACGGGAGATGGTTCGCGCATCTCCCTGAATCGAACGCCATGAATGGAAATAATTAAAATAGAGACGTCCCTCCCTTAAAATGAAAATGTCCAGACCATCGCTCGATATTTGAAACACCAGAGTTGACCGCTGGTTCAGCTTTATCGAATGGCGGATCAATCTCGTAAGCGAAAGCGCCGGAAACTCGAAAGCAATGGGAGAAAAGTGGGCTTGGACCATCAGATCCTTCAATTGGTTTACCGTGCTTTTGTCGGCAAAAGCGCCAAGTAGATCATAACGATCCGGCGTCTCCCTTATTATCTGAGCGCTCATATTCGCATTGGCCACCGGCACGGGCGATATCATTTGAAGATTCAGAGTGACCGTTTCCTTTATCCTCTCCTCCCCGACGTTCGGAATATTGAAACTTTGCGTGTAAACGGAGCCGGGCGGCAGGACGAGCGTTACCTTGAGCGTCCGCTCCGGGTCATCGGGCGCGACGAGTTTATGCAATCTGTTCAACGACTCCAGAAATTGGTTCGGTTCCTGAAGCTTACTGTCCTTGAATATCCCCGGCGGCAAATGCAAGGATATCATTTTCGGCTTATCAAACTCCATAAAAACGTACTTCAGCGCGGATTCGCTAACCTCCAAGCCATCGAACTTGGGGCGAGAGCTCAATTTTTCAAGAAGAAATTTGATTTTTCCGAGAATTTTACCCATAGAATCGAGGTTTGATTTATTGCAAGGACTGGTCAACTATCGACTGAAGTTGAATCTGCCCTGTGGTTTGGTTTACAACCGCAGTTGCCACTATATTTTTCTCTCTCGTACTCGCTATACCCAAGGAGGTAATGGTGTAAACATAAATGCCGGCGCTGCCGTTCAGTGTTCTCGAGACGGTTACGGTGTCACTGTCGCTACCGACTGTGAGCCCGTAATTTTGGGTGGATGCGCCGAAATCCCGATTCCGGGATATTTTGACCAGGGCGTCCGAAACACCGGAATAAGCGGCGCTCGCTGCCCGTGATTGCAAACGTTCCCCCAGGCCGGAACTGCTCAGAAAGTAAGTTACGAAAGAACCAGCGATCACAACCTCAATGATAACGCCGCTCACCAAAAGAATGAAAGAAAGTGCAACCTGGCCATTTCTAGAAGTCATGCTCAATAATAATGATACCAAAATCCCCCGGCTTTGAAAGCCGGGATTTTGCGATTCAGAACAGAAGATTACTTTGTGTTCGGCACCGGAGAACCGCCATTCAATCTAGGCGCGAGACCTCCGGATGGATTCATTCCCGATGGCTGTGAGTTCGTCTGGGAAGGCACCAAGTCCGGATTGGATTCGATCAAGCGCACCAGTTGGCTGTCGCTTCTCAGCTTGGAATACCACACCACTTCATCCCGATTTATTTTAATGAAGTCCTCCGGACCCCAGAAAATATTCGAGAATTTCTGGACATTCACGGGATTTTGCTGATCTTGGGAGTTTACCTGCAAAAGATAGACATGGCTCAAACCGAATGACGGAAAGCGACTCAGTTGACCGAAATAAAGATCACCCGTCTTCAAGTAGACCGCATAATAGGAGGGGGTCTCTCCCCACGTCTTCCAAGCGAATATCCCGATCAAAGCCAGGAGAAGGACGATGACGATAACCAAGAGTATTTTATTCACGTTTCGCATCGAATGAATTTGAATTTTAACAATGAAAATGGATTTCAGAGCGACCTTTTATACACGCTTCATTATAACATACGAAGCGGGGTTCTATCGCCATCCATCAATGTTCCCGTTTATCTGATATAATTTAAGGGATGAGGGCGATCAAGATAATTTTCTGGATAGTGGTAATCGGAGTAGTTATTGTTGCTTTAATAATGGCGCTAAAATTTTCGCCGCTGGCGGGAGCCATTGGCACCAACATCAACCCATCCGCCACTAGTTCGGTGGCTTGGAGCGATGGAAGTCAGTGGTGGGATTTTTACAATCCACAGAATGTTTTGGTCAAGGGGACAGGACTCCAGGGATACGCCAGCTCTTCCATGGGAGACATATCGCTCGACTGCGCCACAACGAGGATCGGAAATATCTGCGGCACATCGAACTACGGCGTTTGCAACGGGCCCGGACCCCACAATACCGACGGCACTTGCCCCTACGGCGACGCCAACGGGAATGTCTTGGGTCTCACCGGCTACGGATGGAACGACGTCGTCGGATGGATAAGTTTCAACTGTGACCAGAGTTCCCAGGGCGGTTCCAATAATTGCGTCAACTCCTCTTATGCTGTGAAGATCACTCCAAACACGGGTGATTTCAGCGGCTATGCCTGGGGTGACTTGGACGGCTGGGTCAGTTTCAACTGCGCCAACAACAGCAGCTGTGGAACAAACAACTATAAGTTAAATACACTATGGCGGGCCACAAGCACGCTTGGGTATCTTGTGTCGTCTGTTTTTGATACTCTCAATACGAGCGGCTCAACCTTAAACAGTTTAATTTGGGAGGGAAGCTCACCGGCGGGCACCTGCACCAGTTTCCAAATCGCGGCCTCGAATGCCGCGGGTGGCCCATGGAATTATCTGGGACCCTCCGGAGATAACACCACCTACTACGGTGCGCCATGCTCGCAGGGTATAAGCGGTGGCTTAGGATGCGCTTCCCTTGACACTCCCATCTGCATAAATGCGAGCCAGTTCAACAACTACCGATACTTCCGTTACAAGGCTCAGCTCCAAAGTAACTTGGTTCAAACTCTCTCTCCAAGGGTGGACGATGTAATTTTGAATTTTAGCCAATAATGAAACGTCTAAAAATAAATAAAATAACCTGGATCCAGCTTCAGAAACCTTCCGAAAGAGACATAAAAGAATTAGAGGGCCTCTTCGAGATTCACCCGATCATTCAGGAAGAGATTTATCACCCCTCCGACCGAAGCAAGGTGGAAAATTACGGCGATTATGTATTTGCGGTGTATCATTTGCCGATCTATAACGAAAGGGAGAGAACCTCCCGGCGGGCCGAACTGGATTTTATCGCCACCAAAGACACGCTCATCACCGTGAGCTACGAGAAGATCGAGCCGCTCGCAGAGTTCATAAGAAAAATCGGGAAGAATGTCGGCCTCAAGAACAAAATCCAGAACCCGGCCCAACTCATTTACTATATTCTTCAAGAGGTGAACATCTTCTCACTACGCCAACTGCGCCACGTGGAAAAAAAGGTGAACGCCGTCGGTGCCAAGATTTTTAAGCATCCCGACCAGGAGCTCTTGGAAGAGATATCTTACATTAAGCGTGACCTGCTGGATTTCGGCATCATCGCCGCTGCCCAAAAGACCACCCTTGAATCATTGCTCCACGTCGGCACCGGTTTTTGGGGCAAAGAAGTGGGGATTTATCTCTCCGATCTGCTCGGCGATTTCCTAAAGGTCCATTACCTTTTGGAAAATCTCCGGGCCACAATCGTTTCCTACAGCGAAACGGTCTCACAAATTTTTCAGTTCCATACCTCAAACATTGTCCGGCGATTCTCCATTCTTGGTTTCTTAAGCTTTCCTCTCTTGCTTTATGCCACGGTCACTCTCCAGCCGCAGATTGCGCCGACTATTTTTGCCGATCCGGTGGAATTCTGGCTCATCTTCGCCCTTATTATCGCAATTGTGGTGGGACTCCTGATAATTTTCCGAAAGAAGGGCTGGTTTTAGGATGATCCATGAAATTCTCACAAGGATTCAGATTCACCTGGTGCCACTTTCGTGAACGCAAAAGTGGCGCTGGCTTCACATTAATAGAACTCTTGGTAGTGATAGGCGTCGTCGCCACCCTCGCCACTGCCGTTATCCTGGTCCTGAACCCCGCCGAGCTCCTTGCGGGAGCGAGGGACAGTACCCGTCTCTCGGACCTCGCCGCCTTAAATAGCGCCCTTACCTTCTTCCAGGCCGACCAGTACAACCAGTCCATGGGCACATCGAGCACCGTCTACGTCTCCGTTCCCGATTCTTCTCCCACCTGCGCCAATCTGGGTCTCCCCGCCCTCCCAGGAGGATGGTCATACTCCTGTTCCAACTCTACGAACTACCAGAAGGTGGATGGCACGGGCTGGCTCTCCATAAACTTCAATCTTCTCTCATCCGGCTCCCCTCTATCCAGGATTCCCATCGACCCCGTGAATACCACCACCACAGGCAACTATTATACATACACCCCCGGAGGTTCCTGGCATATTACCGCCTACCTTGAGGCCGCGAAGAACAAGATGGGAGGAGGAAGCGACAAGGCCTCTACCGACACCGGCTCATACCCAGATCTATACGAAGTGGGAACCAATCTCACTCTCCTTCCGGTATCAAGAGATTCCTCCCTGGTGGGTTACTGGAAGTTCGATGAGGGGACAGGAGGAACGACTTATGATGTGAGCGGGCATGGGAAAACCGGCACTCTTACGAATGGGCCCAGTTGGCTCACTTCCTCTAGTTGCGGAGCCAGTAATTGTCTTTCCTTTGATGGGGTTAATGACTACGTTACTTTTGAGAGTGTTGGCAGTAGTGTTTTCACGCGTATGGCGTGGGTCTACCCGTTAACCACAACGGCATGTACGGGGGATGGAAGGTGCACTTGGATGAACCCATATCTCGAACTATCCGCTGGTTCGCTTCAATATTATTCCAATTATTTTACATCCGGCGGTTGGGTGACTGGCGGTTCGATCACCCTTAATGCTTGGCAGCAGGTTGCGGTAACTTTCAATGGCTCACAGGTGACTTTATATGTGAACGGCCAGCAGGTCCAGAGTGCACCAAGAACGGTAACAGGTTTCGGCTATACAAACTACATTGGCGCGAATGGTGCTACTCCCACTGACAGGAATTTCAGCGGTCGAATTGATAACGTTCGTATTTACAACCGCGTCCTCTCCGCCGCCGAAATCCAGGCGATATACAACGCCACTCAATAAATCATCGGCAAATCAAATTAACGACATCGCAAGTCGTTTCATCCCGGTAGAAATCACGTCGCCTAATCTTACGAGGTTAAACCTCCTCGTAAGATCAAGGAAAACGCTACGCCACGTTTCTTTGGGCAATCTACGGCACCACCCGGTGATCCCCAATCTAACGACTTGCGATGTCGTTAATTATAGCAACGAACACATATCACAATAACCAGCTATAGCTGGTTATTGTGATTGACTCTTTCCATTGAAGTTTTTTGTTGAGGTTGAACTTCCTTAGATTGCGGGATGCTCGATTTTGCTCCGATTATATCGAGAGTCCCCGATCTTTCGATCGGAATAACCCTCTGCCTTATTGTCTCAATTTCCCGCATATGCGAGAAATTGAGGATATAATGAACCGTAAGGTGATATATTATAAAACACTTATGATGCTGCGACATTATAGATGCTGATATGGTGGTTCATAAAATTTCCTAATTGCGCCAAATCCGGGAAGTCCTTAGAATTACCTCATGCGAATCTGGAACACACTCTCCGGTAATAAAGAGGAACTCATAAAACCCGAAGGACGACCGCTTCATTTTTTCGTCTGCGGACCGACGGTTTACGATTATTCCCACATCGGCCATGCCAGAACCTACGTCATCTTCGATGCGTTCGTCCGATATCTCCGCCATAAAAACTGGAACATTTTTTATCTTCAGAATATCACGAATGTGGACGACAGAATCATCACGCGGGCGAAAGAGGAAAATAAAAATCCCCTTGAACTAGCCTCTTTTTTCACCAAGGAGTACCTGGCCGATATGGACGCGTTAGGAATCGTCTCGGTCAACAAGTACGCACCGGCCTCGAAATTCATCTCCCAAATAGTGAAACAGGTGTGCACTCTTAAGGATAAGGGCTTCGCATACGAGATCGAGGGCGACGGGATTTATTTCGACATCGGTAAATTCCCGAAATACGGAAAACTCTCCGGACGCACCGTCGCCCAAGCTGAGGATGGCGTTTCCCGAATCGACGAAAGCGTAGAGAAACGCAACAAGGGAGATTTCTGCCTCTGGAAATTTCCCAAACACGAGATCAATCCCAGTTTTCTGCAAAACATTAAAGGATTTTTCGTGAACTCCGACGGCGAGCCGATTTGGAAAACGGAACTCGGCTGGGGACGGCCCGGGTGGCACATAGAGGATACCGCCATCACCGAATCCTTCTTCGGCCCGCAATACGACATTCACGGCGCCGCACTGGACCTTAAATTCCCCCACCATGAAGCGGAAATTGCCCAGCAGGAATCGGCTTCGGGGAAAAGTCCCCTGGCCTCGATTTGGATGCATGCCGGATTCCTCACCATCGGTGGGAAGAAGATGTCCAAGAGCCTGGGGAATTTCGTAACTATCCGAGATCTTCTCAAGAAACGCCGACCGGAGATTATCCGCTGGCTTTTCCTGAGTCATCATTACAGAACTCCAATAGACTATACCCAAGAACTCGCCGATCAATTCAAATCCATCTTCGAAAGAACTCGCGTGTTCATGGAAAAACTGGACTTCGTTTCGGAAAGAAGCGGAGGAAAAAAGCTCGGCATTGATAAGTTCATTTCGGAGAGCCGGAACAAATTCAACGGGGCGCTTGAGGACGATTTTAACACCCCGCTCGCCATATCCACTCTTCTTGGCACAATGAGCGAATTTCAGGAAAGAATATGGGACATGGAATCCAACGAGGCACGGGAGATGAGGAAATACCTCACGGATTCATTCGAAATCCTAGGTATCGGCATAAAGACCGAGAAAGTGCCCCAGAACATAAGGAAACTGGCTGCCGAACGCGAGTTATGCAGGACTCGTAAACAGTTTATCCAATCCGACGCCTTGAGGGAGAAAATCCGCGTGTTAGGATATTCTATAGAGGACACGCCCGCAGGACCATTCGTCTTCAGGGAATAAAAAATGCCGGAAAAAAAATCAGTGAAAAAAGCGCAGGAGATGAAACTTCCGCCGCAGGATTTGGAATCCGAGCGCTCGGTTTTGGGAGCGCTCATGTTGGATAAGAATGCCGTTATCCAAGTAGCGGACTTCTTGGCACCGTCGGACTTTTACGAAACCAAGAATCAAAGAATATATCAGGTCATCTTGGAACTTTTCACGGGCGGCGAGCCGGTGGATATCCTTACCGTATCGCACATTCTGAAAGAAAAGAAGGAATTGAATTCAGTGGGCGGCGTGGATTATCTGACCGAGCTTGTTTCCGCCACGCCCACTTCGGCGCACGTGGCCCATTATGCCAATATCGTAAAGGAACAACGGGTGCGCCGCGATCTCATCCAGGCCGCTTCGGAAATAAACGAGAAGACCTTCAACGAGCGCAATTTCGAGGAACTCTTGGAATCCGTCGAACAAAAGATATTCAGCATCTCCCAGCGCTCCCGGCCGCAAAAATTCGTTCAGCTTAAAGACGAACTCCCCGGAGCATACGAGCGCCTGGAAAAACTCCACCGGGGAGAGAAGGGCGCGCTTCGCGGCGTCGCAACCCACTTCCAGGCGCTGGACGATAAGCTCTCAGGACTCCAAGCATCGGACCTTATCATCGTGGGCGCCCGCCCTTCTTACGGAAAAACGTCGTTAGTGCTCGATATTGCCCGCCAGGCCGCCACCCTAGGCAAGAAATCCATAGGCATCTTCTCAATCGAGATGTCCCGGGAACAGGTAATCGACCGCCTCATCTCCAGCCAAGCCCAAATTCCGCTTTGGCGCCTCCGAACCGGCCGCTTGAACGACGAAATGGAATTCGCTCTGGTCCAGCAGGCACTGGATGAACTCTCCAAATCGAACATATTCATCGATGACTCGGCTTCCCCCACCCTGCTCCAAATGCGTTCGATGGCCCGCCGGCTTCAGCTCGAGCACGGCATCGATCTCCTTATAGTCGATTATCTCCAACTCATCCAACCGCGGACGGGTAGCGACAATATGGTCCAGCAGGTTACGGAAATCTCGCGCGGTTTAAAAGCGCTCGCCCGGGAATTGAAAGTGCCGGTCATAGCCGTTTCCCAACTCTCCCGAGCCGTCGACCAAAGAGAATCGAAGATCCCCCGCCTTTCGGACCTGCGCGAATCGGGAAGCTTGGAACAGGATGCCGACGTCGTACTTTTAATCTATCGGAAAGATAGGGATCGATTGGACACGCCCGACAACGAAAAGAATATCACTGAGATAATCATCGCCAAACACCGGAACGGTCCGGTGGGCAGCATAAAATTAATGTTCGACCCGGAAAATGTCGGCTTCAAGAACTTGGATACCCATCACGTTTCCGAAGAATGATACCGAAATCGATAAAAAGGTTCATCGATGCTTTCTCGCAGCTGCCTGCGCTTGGTCCGCGCCAAGCCACCCGGCTGGCTTTTTATCTTTCATCGCTTCCGAAAGCGACATTGGACGAACTCGAGAAATCGCTTAAAGAACTCAAGAATCTCGAAAAATGCGAGCGATGTTTCTTCCTCAAGGAGAGCGGTTCCAAATTATGCCAGATTTGCTCCGACCCGAAACGCGATGCCGGGATTATCGCAATAGTGGAGAAAGAAACCGACCTGATCTCACTCGAGAGGGCCGGCAATTACAACGGGCAATACTTTATCCTCGGAAAACTGGCCGATAAGGGAGTGCTTGAAACCGCCCAAAAATTGAGGCTGGAGAACCTGAAATCAAGGATAAAAGGCGAGGGCGGCAGGATTAAAGAGCTTATCGTTGCCCTGAATCCGACCGCGCTCGGCGACTTCACGGCCGATCTCATAAAGAGGGAGTTCAAGGATCTGGCCGAAAAGGTCAGCCGCCTCAGCCGCGGCCTTCCCACCGGAGGAGAGGTGGAATTCGCCGACGAAGCAACCCTTTCAAGCGCCCTTGAGAGAAGATACTAGAAATAAAGCCCGGCGGGGCCGGGCTTTATTTATTTTATGGATTTTATCCTCAATTCGGTCTTGGACTGACGGTGACCCTTAAACTTGCGATATCTGGTCTTGGAGTGATAGCGGAAGACGATTTTCTTGTCTTCCCGTGCCTGTTTCAGAATTTCTGCCTCAACGTGAGCGCCTTTAATGTGGGGAGCGCCAACTTCTATCTTATCCCCTTCTGCCTTCAGAAGAACCTCGCTGAATTTTAGAACCTGGCCGGATTCGCCGGCGAGCTTTTCCACGCTCAGCTTGTCGCCAACTCCAACCCTATACTGTTTCCCGCCAGTCGAAATGACGGCAAAATTATCTTTAGGCATAATCCCCTAAAGATAACAAGATTAAAACGCAGGGTCAACCCCCACACCACAACGAAGATTAGTGTTCTAGTTGAAGCGCTCGTTCAATATTTATAATTAATTTCTTTATGAAACGAGTTCATGAAATAATCTCACCGTCGGCGAACACAAAAGCTTCGCAATCTTCGTTTGGTGTCGGGGGTCAAGAACGAAAAGGCCCGCCTCACGGCGGGCCTTTTTCATTTCTCCGATTAAGAGATTAGTGTTCGGTATGCTCCCGAAGCTTGCTGATAAGAAAAGCCGCATAATCCTTTCCGCCCAAGCCGAAGGCCAAACCGAAGGCTAAAGCGAGCATTGCGATCAATCCCGTTATCAGCGCATTCACGACCGCTATCGCGATTCCCAACTGAGAGAAGGTCGCCAGTAATCCGAAGATTATCACCGCCCACCACGTTAAAGACGCAAGGAAACCGGCACCGTGAAGATGAGCGCTCTTTACAGAGGCGCGCACCGCTCCGCGCAGGAAATGTGCAACCATGAAAGTAGCAAGCATTATAAGTATCGCCACGATCACGTTAGGCACGTACAAAAGCACGCTTCTCAGGAAATCGGAAAGCGAGTAGAAGCCCAGAATATCGGTAGCCGCCAATAAGAAGACGACGACCAAGAACCAATAGACCAATTTGTGGAAGAATCTTCCGCTGTTGATCTTCAAGTTGGCTCTATCAAAGTACTCCTGGAGTCCGATACTCACGAGCAATTTATCCAACTTGATGTAGTTGATAATTTTCTCGACGAGCGCTCCTATCCCGGACGCCACAATCAACCCGATAACAAGGATTATCAAGGCGCCGACTATCTCCGCAAGAGTACCGATAAAGCCGATCCACAGGCTCTGCAGGGAACCCACCACAACCGAAGCCCAATCTTGAATAAACATAATTTGCATCCCGTAAATTACTCGACCTTTATTATAAACGTGACTTTATTATAGCAAAAACGGGTTAAAACCAAAACCACCCGACATAACGTTGGGTAATTTTGGTTTGTGGACCTGGGGGAAATCGAACCCCCGCCTCAGCAACTTGCCCCCACACCATTCTATCTCGTGGACCTAGCGAGAATCGAACTCACGTCCCAGCAATGCGAATGCTGTGTTCTACCACTGAACCATAGGCCCACCAAAGTTATTAATGCGCAATGTTCCCGATTTGTATAAAATCTTATGATTTTTATCTACAAATCGCAATCCCGCCATACGAAGTATCGGCGGGACCGTGTAATGCCACTTTACTACAGGCCCAGACCGCTCTTACGGTAATTTTTAACCAACTACACCCTTATTATCTTGGCGATTTTCTCGGATTTCCTCACAACCGCCTCATCCTCTTCTTCCAACTCGATACTTTCCGATTGGTTATCAGCATACACAAGAGCCGGCCCGCGCGCAATTCTTATCCTTATCTCGGCATCTTCGCTCAATACCAGATGGTCCGACTGCTCAGTACTATTATTGAATGCCACGCCGATGCCAACCTCGAAAAAACTGTCCGTAATCGAGCGATAGTAGCCCGTTGAACCAAGCGGCGTCGCAATCACGATCCCATCTCCTATAATCTTGCCCCCTACTTGGCGGCCATTTATGAAGAGCTCATAGCGGATGGCGTGCCGCGGGTCGCCGTTGTGGACGACGATATCGTTCAATCCCAGGAGCTTCTTGCCTTTCGCATCCGTTTCAAGCTTCACCAGTTCCTCTATCCTGTATTTACCGCTCTTCACCCTGGTCAATATTTCCTCATTCGGCAGATCGGCGCATAACTTGCAGATATGGCTGCCCCTGAGAACCAGCTTCGGAATACCCGGGTATTCAAACTCGGCATGCATTAAAGTGCCATCGCCGCCATAGCTTACAACGACATCGGGATTACTCGCGACAACCTCAAAACCGAACTTCTTAAGAAGTTCGCCGATGCCTTCGGCTTCCTTTCTAAAAATAAGGGCCTTCATATGGTCGCAATTGCTGAACGAAGCTCGAACCTATTTTGAACAAAATCCTGACTGATTGCCGCGCTTCGCGCGGCAGAAACTGAACGCTCGGGCGGGCAAAAAGGAAGGGGGTTGGGGGGAAGGAATTTTTGCCCGCCCTCGCTTTCCGATTCCGATTTTTCCGCCGCCGCCGAATTTCGTGCCAACAAAGTTGGCGCGCCGCCTATTCTCCGCGAAAGCAGGTCGTTCAGACTCGATGAGCAGTACTGGATTTAGTTCTCGAAAGAGAGGCGGGCAAGAAGGTAAGAAATTGTAGATTCGGCGCCCTGATTGAGATTAATAAATTTTTCCCCAATCCCATCATGGCACCCTCCGGTTGTCCGATCATATACCACTTGTCCAAGAACATTATCCCCTAGAAACCAGTTAAATGCGATGTTTGCTAATTTTTTGTAATGTTTCTCGTTTGTTACCTGAAACATTACATTGAGAGCTTCTACGGTGGCAGTGGCGTCCTCGGGCTGCTGGTCAAAATACTGTCTTGTCCCTTCCTTAGGAAACCAACCGCTTTGGCCAACAGGAATGCACACATTATCCTTAAAGGTATGCTCAATTAAAAAATTGAGGGTTTTCCTAGCCACTTCGAGATATGTTCTCTCTCCGGTTATTTTGTATCCGAGGAGAAGCGCTTCTGGCAGGACGGCATTTGAATATGTTAAATAAGGCTCAAACCACTCCCAGTCCGGCGAGTGACTCTTTTCATATAAAGCCATGAGTTGTTCGCAGCAGGACCTTAATACAGCGAGAGTCTTGGATTCTTCCCATTTAGAAAGCAAGCAATTGAGAGCCTTAATGTAAAAAGCAATAGCGCGAGGCGAGGAGAAAGCAATGTTTTTCCGGAAACTTTGTTCAAAGAGAGAGTGAGCTTGTTTTCTGAAGCGTTTGGGAATTTGTTTGGTAATTGAAACCTGGGCGAGAGCATAGAGACCCCTAGCGTTGGCATCCTCTAAATTTTCCTGGAGATTTTTCTGTTCGTCAATAACGCGATTGGCATTGACATAGTTATCGAAATGACCATCGGGTTTGGCTACTCGATAAAGAAAGTTGAGATATATGGAGGCAAGTTTTAGCGCAGAATTAGTCTTAAATTTTTTATAATGCAGGGTGGCAACGACTAAAGCCCGGGCATTATCGTCTAAGGTATATCCGGAAGAAAGATCCGGTTCGGTCAGATTGGCAAACTGAATAATGCCAAAATTATCAGTCAATTTAGCCAAATGTTCAAGTTTTATGGGTGGAAGTTTTCTTTGCCCAAGGGTTAGTTCCAGCGCAAATTGCGAGAAATATTTCAGGTAGGAATAGGCAACATTATCCCAGGTCATATGCCTGGTGCGGAAATAAGCGTTTTTACCCATCTGCAAGCGTAATTGATCGTTGCTTAATAATTTAATAATGGCATCGGTAAAAGCCTGCGGGTTTTTGAAGTCAATCAATATGCCGATATCACTCGTAATGTCTTGTTTGGCTTGGGCAAAGGCGGTGGATATGACCGGACGACCACTGCCAAGTGCGTAAGATAAAGTGCCAGAGACAGTCTGGTTTGGATTTAAGGAGGGGGAAAGATAGACATCGGTAGCCTCTAAAAATTGAAGGAGTTTATTTACAGCAAAATAGGCATTATAAAAAGAAACATAGTTGCTTAAACCAAGTTGATGTACTTTTTTAGTAAGAAAATTACGGTAGTTTTCACCTGCCTGTTCCAGAACAACAGGATGAGTGACACCGATGACAAAGAATTGAACATTAGGGAACTTGGCTACTACCTCTGGCAAAGCATCGATTACATACTCAATCCCCTTGCCGGGACTAAGTAATCCAAAGGTTGAGAGGATTAGTTTATTAGATATGCCGAGGGCAGACTTGGCGTGCTTACTGGTTCTATAGGGAACATGATGGATTCCGTGAGGAATAACTTGAATTCGATCAGGATCTAATCCATAATCCTTCTCGAGAATTTCCTTCGAGGAATTGGTCATGACGATTATTCCTTTAGAATACTTCATTATAGCTTGAACGATGTTGCGCATTTTTTCATCCGGAGAAGGAAGAACAGTGTGAAATGTGGTAACAACCGGTTTCTTAAGTTTTTTCAGAAGGAGAAGCAGATGTGAGCCATATTCCCCTCCGAAGATACCGAATTCATGTTGAATGTTGACAAGCTTTACCTCTTTGAGCTGATTGAGCTTGTTGGCAACGTTAACATAGTCCTCTTCACGAGGCTGGCTTATCTGGAGAATTACTTTTTCAGGGTAGGGGAGATGGCTTACTTCGGTAAGATTCATCGCGACAATCTTTGACTTAACCGATGGTCCAAACATTTGGTCAACAGCATTAGTAAGGTCAGTGGTAAAAGTAGCTATACCGCACTGTCGTGGCGGGAAGGTGGAAAGACAGACTATCCAAGATTTGTTTTGTCCCGCCACAGCGGGATCCCGCCTTGGCGATGACTGGTTGGTGTTCATAGTTTTAGGGAGTTTTTCTTGAGTTCAGTCAACAGCTCTGCGAGGTCAACAGATTTGGCAGCGATTAACTTATCGGCGGCACCGTAATAAATATACAAACGGTTATTTTTTATCAATGCGCTCGTTGGGAAGACTACATTTCTGACGCTTCCCTTTCGCTCCCAACTGGATGATGGAGAAAATAGAGGATACGGAAGCCGAGCAATGACCTTCTGTGGGTTTGCGCGGTCGAGG
>Ga0208045_1000446_pt1 | contig 17067 bp, 15 predicted proteins | sample PL_2010_200m_FD_184160 | JGI IMG/M metagenome (GOLD analysis project Ga0208045, IMG submission 184160) | Freshwater microbial communities from Powell Lake, British Columbia, Canada to study Microbial Dark Matter (Phase II) - PL_2010_200m... | ecosystem: Environmental > Aquatic > Freshwater >...
GCGCGCACGATAACTGGCACATACCGATGTCCATCGCAGCGGCCAAGGCCGGCAAGGATGTGTACTGCCAGAAACCGCTGGCTCTCGACTTCAATCTCACCAGGTCTCTTCGGAACGTGTTTCGGCAAACAAAACGTGTCTTTCAGTTCGGCACGCAATACCGGTCGATGGGAAGATACCGTCTGATGATTCAACTGGTCCGCAACGGCTACATTGGTCAGTTGAAGCACATTGACGTGTGGTGCCGCGACCTGTCGTTCAACGTTGACAAGTATAACGTCAAACCCTACGGCTCAGCCACGCCGGCCCCGGTGCCCGACGATCTCGACTTCGACGCCTGGATGGGGCCGTCCGAGATGGTGCCCTACACGGTGGACCGCGCGACCCCTTGGGGCGGGTACCATTGTCCAGAGACCTCGCTCGGTTTCATCGCCGGTTGCGCCATTCACGAACTGGGTTTGGTTCAATGGGGCAACAAGACCGATCACACCAGCCCGATCCGCTATGAGGGAACGGGCACCGTGCCGAAGGAAGGCGTCTTCCGGACACTGGAACGATGGGATGTGACGTGCGATTACGAGAACGGCGTGAAACTCCGGTTCATGGACCAACGAACCGCCAAGGATGCGATCGGGTCGCTCCTTCCCGGTTGGCATCCGCACGACGGCACGATCTTTCACGGCACCGAGGGCTGGATCAGCGATGCCGAGGGTTTTTGCTCCAGCAACCAGAAGTTGTGGAAAACCGAATTCAAGCCGGGCGATGAGCAACTCCCGGTTTCGCCGGAACATAACCGGAACTTCATTGACTGCGTGAAATCCCGGCAGGAAACCATGTGCCCGGTGGAAATGGCGATCCGTTGCGACACAATCCCGCATCTGGCGAACATCGCCGCCCGAACCGGGCGGGTGATCAACTGGGATCCCGAGCGCGAAGAGATCATCGGAGACACAAGAGCGGCGCGAATGCTCAGCCGTCCGTACCGCAGCAAATGGCGCGTCTGGTAAACCCGTAACCTTATAGGAGAAACATCATGAACACCACCCGTCGAGACTTCATCCGAACCGCCGCCACGGCCACGTTGGCCGGGCTGGCGTTGCCGCGCATCCTCAAGGCAGCCGAGGCACCCGCCGTCGTGTCGGGCAAGAACCTCAACAGCCGCATCGGCATCGGTTTCATCGGCGTCGGCGGCCGCGCCGGCGCGCACATGAACATGTTGAAATACCTGCGCGATCAGGAGAAGTTGCCCATCGAGTTCGTCGCCGTCAGCGACCTGTATCGCCCGCGCCTGGAGCGCGCGAAGACGACCCTGAAAGTGGACCGCGGCTACATGGACTGCCGCGCACTGCTCGCCGACAAAGCCGTGGACATGGTTTGCATCGCCACGCCCGACCATCATCACGGCTACAATGCCATCGCCGCGCTCGAAGCCGGCAAACACGTCTATTGCGAGAAACCGGTCACGCACTGGCGCCAGTTTGACTTGACGAAGAAACTCGCCGAGGTTTCCGCAAAATCGCCGTGCGCGTTCCAGCTTGGCACACAGGCGATGAGCGACAGCGCATGGCACCAGATGAAGAAACTGGTCAAGGACGGCTTGATCGGTAAACCGCTCTTCGGCGAGACCGGTTTCTTCCGCATCGGCGATTGGGGCGAACGCATGCCGAACATGCGCATTGATGCCAACGCCAAGCCCGGCAAAGACCTCGATTGGGACGCCTTCCAAGGCGATGCCCCGCGCCGCAAATTCAGCGTGGACCGCGTGTTCCGCTGGCGGTTGTTCGAGGATTACGCAGGCGGTCCGGTGACGGACCTCTATCCGCACTGTCTCACGCAGGTTGTGGACATCCTCGGCGTCGGTTTCCCGGAGCAGGTCGTGGCTGTTGGCGGGATTCATCGTTACAACTACGAACTGCGCGATGTGCCCGACACGTTCAACCTCCTCGCGCAGTACCCCGAGAAAGTCACCATCAGCGTCCTCGGCACGCAGGCCAACGACTACAACGCCACCAACCCGCGCGGCGCCGGCCAGCGTTGCCCCGTCATCCGTGGCTGGGAAGGCTCGCTCTCGATTGACCCCAACAACCGCGAGATCATCTTCACGCCAATCAAGGAAAAAGGCGCCAAGCCGCCCCAGAAATTTCCCATCGAGCGCGCCGAGAACAACACCGAACACTGGAAGAACCTCATCGAGTGCGCCCAGAAAGGGACGAAGGACACATGGAGCCCGATGGACCTCGCGTTCCGCACCCAGACCATCCTCCAAATGGCGATGCTGGCGCACCGCAATGGCGTCACCGCCAAGTTCGACGCGCGCCGTCTCCGCATCCTATGAGGCAACTGGCGTTCGTCGTTCTGCTGCTGGCGCTGCTGCCTGCTGTTTGTGCTGGCTCAGCGACCACATCAAAACCCAACATCATCGTCATCCTCGCCGACGACCTCGGGTACGGCGAAATCGCCTGCTACGGTGGCAAGGACGCGCCGACACCGAACCTCGATTCGATGGCCAAGGGCGGTGTGCGCTTTACCTCCGGCTACGTGACCTGTCCCGTGTGCAGTCCGACGCGCGCCGGTTTGCTGACGGGCAAGTATCAGCAACGCTTCGGCCACGAAAACAACATCGCCCAGAGCTGGGAGCTGGAGCACCCGGAGTTGATGGGCCTGCCCGTCGGCGAGAAAACCATTGCCGACCGGCTCAAGGCGGCCGGGTATCGCACCGCTTGCATCGGCAAATGGCACCTCGGCGTCCACGACAACTTCCATCCGCAGGCGCGCGGGTTCGACGAGTTCTTCGGGTTCCTCGAAGGCGGGCGTGCCTACCTGTCCGACGATGATCCGGAAAATTTCTACTACAAATCCACGCCGCCCTTTAAGCAGATCCATTTCAAGCAAGGCACGCGGGCCCCGATCTACCGGGGACACGAGGTTGTCGCCGAGAAGGAGTACCTGACGGATGCTTTCACACGCGAAGCCATCCGCTTCATTGACGCGAACAAGGCGCAACCGTTTTTTCTCTACCTCGCCTTCAACGCCGTCCATACGCCGATCACGCCTTGCGCGCGAACGTACCCAGAAGCCAATGCAGGGTGGATTGGGGGCAAGTTTCTAATTGGAATGACCAAAGAGAAACATAGAGCAAGATAAGGTTCAGCACCCTTTACGTGTAGCACGATGCAGTCACGAAGTGACAATGCCATTTTGAAATGAATCAAGGTGTGGTATGCACGTCGGTGACGTTATGAAACATCTCCTTGCCATCTTCGTCACCGTGTCTGTCGTCGCATGCTCCGGGGACGCGGCGGCAGATGTTTCTCCTCTGGTGCTGGGTTCGAAGCGCGAGTTGCTGGTGGACGATTATCTCATCGCCAGCATGGAGCAGGTAACGCTGAAGCTGCACAAGCCCAAAGCGCAGGAGGTGGCCTTGGTCTGCGATGCGCCGTGGGAAGGGAATACCTCGGGGTACTTCACGTTGTTTCAAGATGGCGACCTGTTCCGTGCTTACTATCGTGGCTCGCATTATGATGAGGCAACGCAGAAGGGAGGGCACGAGATGGTGACATGTTACGCGGAGAGTCGCGATGGGATCATCTGGGTGAAGCCGAAGCTCGGCCTCTTCGAGTTCAATGGTTCGAAGGACAACAACATCATCCTGACTGGCGAAGGTACGACAAACTTTGCCCCTTTCAAGGACACGAATCCGAACTGCCCGCCGGAATCGCGTTACAAGGCCCTGGCGAGTACCGGAGACAACACGACACGGAAGAAACGACCCAGCCTACAAGCCTACCATTCCGCCGACGGCCTGCGATGGTCGCACATCCGGGGCGAGCCGGTCATCACCGCCGGCTCGTTCGATTCCCAGAACACCGCCTTCTACGATGTCATGCGCGGCGAGTACCGCGCCTATTGGCGTTACTTCACCGGAGGTCATACCGACGAACGTGGCTGGAAACCATCAGGGGTGCGTGCGATCCGCACTGCAACGTCGAAGGATTTCATGCATTGGGAGAATCAGGCCGACTTGCAGTATGGCGATGCTCGTACGGAGCAGCTTTATACGAATGCGGTTCGTCCTTACGAACGCGCGCTGCATCTGCTCATCGGCTTTCCCACGCGCTATCAGCCCAAGCACGAGCAGGTGGAGCCGATCCTCATGACCAGCCGCGATGGTGTTCACTTCAAGCGCTGGCCTGATGTGCTGATCCCCATCTCCGCACCCAAAAATCGCGACGGCAATCGCAGTAACTACATGACGCTCGGTGTCCTACAGCTCCCCGGCAAAGAGAGCGAGTTGTCCGTCTATGCCACCGAAGCTTATTACAAAGGCCCCGGCAGCCGCGTCCGTCGGTTCACCTTCCGCCTCGATGGTTTTGTCTCGGCCAGTGCCACGGCTGCCGGCACTTTGACCAGCAAGATTTTGACCTTCGCCGGCACGAAACTGTCGTTGAACATTGTCAGCAAAGGTCGCACCCGGGTGGAACTGCAAGACGCCGCTGGCAAGCCTCTCCCCGGCTTCACGTTGGAGGATTGTGCCCCCATCACGGGCGATTTCACCGACCACACCGTGAAATGGAAAGGCGGCAGCCTCGCCGCTTACGACGGAAAGCCGTTGCAACTCAGGGTGCTGATGGAGAAGGCAGATTTGTTTTCGTTTCAGTTCGTTCCGTGAAATCAGAGATCATTCCCTATGAAACCAAACCCATACTCTGCTGTCGCCGTGATGTTCGCGATGCTGCCGCTGAGTGCTCTTTTCTGTCTGGCAGAATCATCCAATGATCAGGAGGCCAGACTGGCGCAACTGCCGAGACCATGGGAGAAGCCGATTCACCGCATCACCTTCGAGGAATATGAGGTAACGCTAAAATACTGGGCGCAGCAGCAGCCGGGCATTTTCAGCTTTCAGAAGCGAGGCGAATCGCACGACGGGCAGCCGGTGTATCTGGTGAAGATCACCGACAAGAGCGTGCCGGACGAGGATAAACAGGTGGCGCTCGTCTCGGCCTTGCATGCCGGACCGGAACGCTCGGGTGCCACTACCGCGCTGCATCTGATCGAGTGGCTCATGGGTGACTCGGATTTAGCCAAGGAGACGCGGCGCAAACAGATCGTGCTCGTGGTGCCAATCGCCAATCCGCATGCTTTTTTCTCCACCGACCGATTCGGCAACAAAGAGCGCATCGATCTGTATGATCCGCAGTTGGCCTACTGGGACTTGAAGGCGCTGAAACTGGCAGTGCCAAAAAGAACACCGGAACTGGCCGCCTTCCTTTCTATCGTGGATGAATATCAGCCGGAGGTGCATCTCGATCTCCACGGCACCGGTTTGCAGGCCTTCCCGGAAGACAAACTCGGCGACCGCACGATGCGTGAGGGTCAGACGATGTTCGAGATTTCCGCCTGCTCGTATTCGAACTGCGGCGTGCGTCCGTGGGACCCGCGCGTGACGGAAGCGATGGTCCGTGCGGGCCAGGCGGCTGGTTATGGCTCGGATCGCGCCGAGGCGGATGCGCAGCGCTGCTTCTGGAATGCGGATCATGACTACTTCCGCAATCGTTTGTGGATTGCGCCGAGGCCGGATCGCTTTCGTTCGCTGTTTTACGGCTACATGAAGTATCACACGATGATTTCCACCACCGAGATCGGCTGGGAGGAAAGCGGTGTGGCTCGCGTCTCCGGCATCCTCGCGCTGGGCAATAAAGCGTGGCTGGATGAGAAGTTTTTGGGCTATCCCGTGACGCGGATGCGAGCACGCGCCGGACGCTTCGTCACCGCCTATGGTCAAACCGCCGCGCAACGCCGCACAAGCCGTGTGGAGTTGTGGCCGAGGCAGGTCAACTTTTCCGACGGCATGCTCTATCCCGAATACGAAGGTCGTGCCACCTACGTCTGCGGCGTGACGCCAAAGGGCCTAGCCTCGATCGATGAGGACCCGGCGAAGTTCATCGTGAACCTGCGGCAGATGCCCGGTGTGAATACGGCTGCCATCGAGAAGTTTTTCGCCATCGGTCCCGAATACCGAGTCACCGCGAACCACCGCGTTGCCAGCAAAGGCGACCCTATCCAGCATGGCATCGGATTTCGCCTGCGCGTGCCCTATCGCTCACCCGAATTTCTCGATGTGGCGGTCAACGGCCACTCGCTGAAGGAAAGTGAAACAGACGGCTACCAAGCGTGGTATGCGGACGGTTACACCCAGGTGCAGATCCAGATTCCCCCGGGGAAATCCAGAATAGCGGATCTCTTTGTGGTGACCTGTGCCTACAAATCCAATGAACAACGCAATTATGGCTGGACACCGCCGTCGGCTGTGTTGCGTCAACTGCAAGGCAAATAGCATGAATCGGACGATGTTCCTCTCCGCCGCTGGCTGCATCATTTCTGCTTTTCTCCAAGTGATTTGCGGTTCCGTCGCCGTTGCGGCGGAGTTCGATGAGACGGCGGGCGTGACGTTGTTTGCGTTTGATCAGGTGGCGATTCCGTTTTCGCAGAACCTCCGACTCGAGATGCGGTCGCCCGTGCGGCACCCGTCTAATCCTGTGGTGCCGCGCGGCAAGCCGGGCACGCCGGACGCCTTTGGGGTGGGGTTCTATGGTTCGGTCATTCGGGAGGGCGGCAAGTTCCGAATGTGGTATGTCGCTTTTGACGATGACACGGCGAACAAGGTGGCTTCCGCTCGGTGGCGCGCGGCGTATGCCGAAAGCCATGACGGCTTGCACTGGATCAAACCGAATCTCGGTCTCGTTACGTATCGCGGAAATAGAAACAACAACCTCATCCTGACCGATCCCGCACCGCTGGGTTTCGTCAATCTGAAGGTGCTCGCCGATCCGGACGATCCCAATCCGGAGCGCCGGTACAAGATTTCCACCCACGTTTATTTCCGCCACAACACGCGTCTCGGTTCGCTGGCGCCGTTTGCGAGCGCGGATGGGTTGCGATGGAAACTGCTCACTGCGGCCACGCCAACGAAGGCGGAGTTGCGCAAGGAAGACCTCGTGCTGCCCGCCGTTCACTTCGAGCCGTGCGGCGGTCTGTATAAATGGGACGGCATGTATTACGTCTGCGGTCAGAACGGCCTGAACGCTCTGCGTCCGTACCACGGTCGTGTGGTGCGGATGTATCGCTCGCCCGACTTTGTCAACTGGTCGCACACCTGCAGCATCGGCTTTGTTCGCACAGCGCAGCACACGCTTCTCGGCCCGGGCCGGAGTCTCGAGGGCGAACAGGCGCACGAAGGCATCAGCGTCTGGAATCGCGGCAACGTGTTGCTCGGCCTGTATGGCCGTTGGCACGGAGCAAAAGAGTGGAAGGACATCACGATTGACCTCGGATTCGTCGTCAGCAACGATGGTGTGAACTTCCGGGAACCTGCGTACGAATGGACCTTTTTCAAGCGTGGCGAAGACGGTGCCTGGGATCAGGGTGGCCTCTTGCAAGGTCAGGGATTCGAGAACATCGGCGACGAGACCTTCATATACTATGGCGCGTGGGATACGCGGCAGCATGGAAGAACGCCCGAACGCGGCGGTGTCGGTATCGCCACGCTTCCGCGCGATCGCTTCGGCGACTTGGTGGTGGAAGAGGTGGGGCAGGGCACTGGCGATTATCAACTGCCAGTCATCCAGAGCGAGTTCATCACCGCGGCAGTGCCAACAAAGGCTGGAGTCGGCCACCGGTTCTATCTCAACACCGATGGACTGGGTGCACAAGCGAGTTTGAAAATCGAGTTACTGGATGATCGTGAGCGTCCCTTGGCAAACTTTTCCGGCAAACATGCAGCAGTCGTTCGCCAGAATGGTTTTCACACGCCGATTGCGTGGAACGGAAAACAGGCAGTCACTGGTTTGCCGGAACATATCCGGATCAAAGTGCCGTTTGAAGGAAAGCAGAAAAACAAAATCCGTTTCAGCGCCCTTTACGTGCAGCACGACGCCCCCGCTCATCCTCACTGAAAGCACTTGCTATGGCTTCGAACCAGCCCCTACACCACCCCGCATTCGACCGGAAAGGTCCTTTTCCGGCACGATCTCGAGGCTCCGGCTTAGAGACACCGGCTTGAACATTGGGGAAAGGCTCTATTCCTGATACGTGGGGGCGGTTTAGCGTTGCGCCCCGGGTTGGAGGGGGTTCAACAGCCCTTCCCACAGTTTGATGTGGTCGATTTGACAGCTGCCAAAATCGACTCCCTTGAAATCAATCTGATGCTGTCCAGCCATGTCGATCTGAGGGCTTACGAAGAGATGCTTCTTCCCGCCGATCTTCAAAAGGATCGTTCCCTTCTTCAGCTCCAGGGTGACATCCACCCATTTATTGAGAGGTAAGAACTGATCTTCCACTTTGATGGTTTCGACATCTTTCTTGATCGTAAGTGTCGTCACCTTTTCACCGAAAACCAGAGTGTGGATATGGTGGCCGAGATCAAGGAGGGGAAACTTTGGGTCGTATGCTTTTGCATTGTATCTCATTCGCATGGTGCAGACAAAATTCTCAGGCACCTGTTTGAGCCAGATCACAGGCTTGAACCCGGCATGAGCCTTATCGCCTTTCGCAATCATCTTTTCCTGAAACTCTTTGGGAGATGAACTGCCGGTCAGAACGCCGTTTTTGATCTCCCAAGTGCTGCTCTGACGGATTTCCCAAAAGTCGGGATTGATTGGTCCATCAAAGGTGTCCTCATAGACAAGCCTGGTGCTTTTGAACAATTCGGATTTGTATTCAGGACTGCCAGCCTGAAGCATGGGATTCAAAGAAAGGGCCACCAAAACGATGGATAGACCAGCCAAACGGGAATGAGTTTTCATGACTTTGTCCATTGATAGGTGGCTTTTATTAGGGCATGGGGCTCGCTTTTGCAACCCTTTCACTTTGCACGGCGCAGACGGTTTTCGCGGTCAGCGCGGCGGCGTCATGTTCGATCATAGCTAAAGAAAACGCCTCCACGTTTTCTTGTTTTCAGATCACGCTGCCACCACTTCTCGTACTCTGATGCTGGATCGCCACATTGGTTCTTTGCACACGCATCCCAGAACATCGTGTCACCGTTCTGTGAGTGCATCCCTAATTCCATTCCTGATCAGGTGGCTTGTAGGGGCAAGTTTCACATCGTCCTGTTCCCTGTAAGGAGCGACGGATAAAGCGATGTGCTGAAATACCCGCTCAACTGCGTCTCTCAATAGTTCGTTTACACATGACACACCGCACAGCCGAGGCTCGTGATAAAACGTTATCTACGTAGCTCTTGTGTTCTGGGGAAAGAACTGAAGAGGCTGCGGGAACTATACCCTAGATCAGTGACACCTTAATATCATCCTCCTCTTCTGGCATAATTCACTGACGCTGGTGTCATGCCCTTTGCGTGAAGTAGTGATCCAGTTCTTCGTGGATCATCTCGGCGGCGCTTAATTTCACCCATTTTTCGGGCATAATCTAATGACGTGCGTCGTGCTATGCCTTCGACCGGGTATCACCACCCGGATGAAGGCACTCGATACGGCGGGGTGATTCCTCGTCGTATTGAGTCTAATCCCCCGTGGCCTGGGGACCGAAAGAATCAATCAGGTTAAACCCATACCTGATTTAATTGGCAACAGAGCACGAGCCGCCTCTGTTGTAATCGGACGTGTGTGTCTAGTCGGCTCTAACCCACCAACCAAAACTACAGGAGGAGTCTTTTCATGAATTGTCTCGTTGATCCCGACCCTACGGAACGAGAACTGAGCTTGTTCCAATACATCTACACCAAGGCGGCGCAGTTGTTGAGTCGTGATGGCGGACTTCAACCAATTGCGTTTTTTCGTGTCGGCAACAAACCTCAGATGCACGGCCCGAAAACCGGAATGATCGTGCCTCTGAAGATGGATATGCCTGGCAGCGATGAAGGCAAGGACGCAGTGGCCGAAGCACTGAGAGAAATCGTAAAGAAACTCGACGCCAATCTCGTGCTGATGGTCCTCGAAAGCTGGATGGTCAAACCCAATCCGGAAGAAGCTGACTACATGCAGAGGACCGGTGAATGGAAGGTACGGCCGTCGAAGCATCCAAATCGTATCGAGATCGTGCTTTTCAGTCTGACCAAATCCAATGGCGATAGTTGGTCATGCTGGGCAGAGATTGTTCGTGATGCCCAGAACAAACCATCAATTCCGGAACAACCGCCAAAGCTCGACTATCTGCAAACTGGTGGACGCTTTGGCAACCTGTTCACTGATGATCTGGAAGGAGGTGAAGTTACGAATGGGGCCGCTTCCACAACAACCATCACAACCTCCACCAGATGAAAAGTCGTCATGGACAAATGCTATAGCGTCGTTCATGCGCCGACATCACATCAATGCGAAACCAGACGAGTGGTTCCATGTTCATCGTGAGAAGAATGGAGGCGGCGGTGATTCCAAACCGCCTTGGTGGGTCTATCTCATCGGCGGAATCATTGGTCTGGTCATCGTCGGCGCTATTGTCCAGTGGCTCATCCAGTTCATCACAGCGATTCTACCGTGGCTTGCTCTTGGCGTTGTCGGTCTTGTGATCGGCAAACTCTTTCTCGCCAGCAAACGGTAACCAACTACCCAAAGAAGAGCCTGTCCTGAACGATAGGTCTTCTCTCAAAGCCGCAAGCAAACCCACATCCCCACCTACCTCGTCTCGCCGAGGATGCTTGCGGCTTCCTATTTCACACAGCAAAGAAAGGAGGTCTGTGTATTCGCCCGTCATCAACGAGAAGTTGATTCCTGTCCTCTATCACACCGCCAGAAGCAGAAGCATCCCGATGACAATATTGGTGGATGAACTGTTGGTGGATGCTTTGAACAAGAGTGATCTGCCAATGGAAGCACAGGAAGCAATGCAGTCGTACCAAACCCAGAAACCAACCAAACCCGAAAGGAGTAGTCATGCTGAAAGTATGCACCAGTTACAGCAAGAAAGTCCCGACGGATCAGCAGTACAGTTCACAGCAGTTTCATGCCTCGGTGGAAGTGGAACTGAGTGATGCCCTGAGTCCTGACCAGTTACAGGAACGTATCCACCAAACGTTCAGTGTCGTCAGGTCCACCGTCGAAGCTGAGATCACTGGCAAGCCCACCAACGGTAATGGCGGTCATCCTGCCGAACCGAAGACCAACGGCAAAGCCAGCAATGCCCAGATCAAGTTCATCACCGACTTGGCTGGCCAGAAGAACATCAAACTCGGTGAACTCAATCAGGGAATCAAAGAAGTCTACGGTGTTGAAAGCCTGTACGAGTTGACCAAGAAAGATGCGTCGGCTCTGCTCGATCAACTCCGCCGTGGGACATTCAGGATTCCCACCAAAGCCTGAACCAAACAACCGAAGGCACTGGAGCGGTAGTCAGACCAAACAACCTGGCTACCGCTTTTGGTTCTTCGGGCAACACGAAAGGAAACATGTCCACACTCAAGGAACTCTGTGCTGATCGAGAACACTGGTCCTACAGCAGTCTCAATCAGTTCCTCAACATCTGCAGTCTCCAGTGGGCTCTACAACGGCTCTGGCGTCTCAAGCCAGAATATACCCCTGTGAATCTGAGCTTCGGTTCTGCGTTTCACCGGACCTTGGAAGCCATCTCGCTGCAACGGAAGGATGGGAAGCTCATGCCGGCCAAGGATAGCCAGGAGTTGTTTACTGATCTCTGGCAACGTCAACAAGCCGAAGACGAGAACATTCGGTTTGAGGAAGACGACGACAAGGAGAAGCTCAGCAATCAAGGTCGAGGTCTTGTGGCTTGTTACGCTTCCAGTATCGATCCTGCCGAAGAGATCCTGCATATCAACCAGCCATTTGCGGTGCCGCTGATTGATGCCAATGGAGAAGTGCTGTTGAAACCGTTGATCGGGGAGATTGATCTGGTGGTCCGCAAGCAAGCACTGAAATCCCTGGTTGACTGGAAGAGCAGCGCAACGAGGTGGAACCCGGGCAAACCACACAGAAGTATGCAGCCGACGATCTACCTCTATGCTTATGCTGTCCACCACGGTGAAGCTGATCTGCCTGACTTCCGATACGACATCCTGGTGAAGAACAAAACGCCAGTGTTTGAACAGCATAGGACCAAACGCAATGCCGACTCTTTTCACCGCATGATCGAGAAGGTGAAGCTGGCGGAGTCCATGATCGCCAGTGAACACTTCGTGCCGAATGACGAAGGGATGTTCTGTAAGTCATGTCCGTTCCAAGGTGCCTGCAAATCGTGGCACAAGGACCGGAGCAAGCTGATCAGTGTCGCTTCTGTGGCCTGATCCGAAACACGAAATCAAACTGACCGTGATGCCCTTGGTGCTCACAACATCAAGGGCATCGGTCTTTCAAACAAACAACGAAGGAGAGAAGCATCATGCCCAAAGAAAGCATTACGTTGTATTTCCGTGAGGGCAGCAGCGACAAAGTCTATCAGGCTGCTATTGAGGAGTTGAACGGCGGATTTGTCGTCAACTTTGCTTACGGCCGCCGTGGAAGCACTTTCAACACTGGCAGCAAGACCTCAAAGCCCGTGTCGTTTGAAGAAGCCAAGACCATCTACGACAAGCTGGTGAAGTCCAAGACGTCGAAGGGCTACACTCCTGGCGAAGATGGGACTCCGTATCAGCACACGAACAAGGAAGATCGAGTCACTGGTCTTCTACCGCAGTTGTGCAATCCCGTGGCCAACGGTGAATCAGGTGCATTACTGGCCGACAACGCTTGGTGGATGCAGGAGAAGTTCGACGGTAAACGGATTCTCCTACGCAAAGATGAGCGTGGGGTGGTCGGAATCAATCGGAAGGGATTGATCGTCGGACTGCCAAAGGTCATTCAACAGGCTGCCGAGACGTTCAGTCAGGCATTTATCATCGACGGTGAAAGCATTGATGATCGGCTTCATGTGTTCGACCTCTTGTCCTTGGAAGAAGACGTGTTGTTGGCCAGACCTTACAGTGAACGTCTTGTTCTGCTGAGGGAACTGCTCGACGGTGACAATCCGCATCTCCTGCTGGTGCCCACTGCCAAAACCACTGCCGAGAAATCCCAACTTCTGCTGAACCTCAAAGCCGCACGGAAAGAGGGTGTCGTGTTCAAGCAGAAGGATGCCCCGTACACCAGTGGTCGACCTGCAAGTGGTGGTACATGGATGAAGCACAAGTTTACCATCACAGGCTCATTCATTGTCTGTCGGCTCAACGCTGACAAACGGAGTGTTGGCCTGGAAGTGAAAGACGGACGACGTGGGATCGAGATCGGTAACGTCACCATCCCAGCCAACAAATCGGTCCCAACTCTCGGTGGCGTGATCGAAGTCCGTTACCTGTACGCTTACAAGGGCGGATCATTGTACCAGCCCGTGTTCCTCAATGTTCGTGATGACATCGCTCCGAAGGAATGCACGGTGAAACAGTTGAAGTACAAGGCCGAGAACAGTGAGGAGGAGACCGATGGCTGATTACATTGCCCAGACTAGGAGCAATTACTTCCGTGTCAAACATCCAGGGAACTTTCGTCGGTTCTGCAGTCGGTATGGTCTGTCCGTAATCAACAACACGGAGAAAGGGAAAGATTGTCGATTCGGCTTCATGATGGATGAACCAATTCCAACAGGCCGATGGAACAAGAGGGGTGAGCGGATCGAAACAGACTTCCTCAAAGAGTTGTCTTGTCATCTCATGCCCAAAGAAGTGGCCGTGGTAGTGGAAATCGGCAGTGAGAAGATGCGTTACCTGAATGGATATGCCTGTGCTGTGAACTGGGAAGGCAAACGTATTCAGGTCGCTCTGTCGGACATCTACCGCTGGGCAAAAGAAACCTTCGGCATTGAGCCTACAACGGCCGAGTACTAACCAAGAAACCAAAACCAAAACGATGAAGGCGGCAGGATTAACCCTGTCGCCTTTGTCATTTCCAACCAAAAGGAGAACGCAGTGAGTAAGAAAACCAATAAAGAAACGACCTGCTGGGATATTGTCGCCGCGGTGTTGAGTCATTCCAATCGTACCCTGCTGTATGGGCCATGCGGTACGGGAAAGTCATTCGCTGGTGCTCGTCTGGGATTGAATAGTGATCAACGGGTCTTCAGCCTGACGTTGACCGAAGAAACCCCGGCCGCTGAACTTCGGGGGCCACTACATACTCAAGGATGGGAAGTACGTGTGGCATGATGGTCCTGCCATTGCCGCTTGGAGAATAGGTGGCCGGCTCGTTGTGAATGAAATCCAGCGTGGTGGAGCCGACTGCCATGCATTGTTGCTGGCAATCACAGATGATCCTGAGATTGCCCAGATCGATCTGCCGAGTGGAGAGAAAGTGAAGCCCGCAGCAGGCTTTGCGGTCGTGGCCACCATGAATGGCGATCCAAAGGAAGTCCTTGATCCAGCGTTGCAGGACAGGTTTCCTGTGACCATCAACATCGACAAGGTCCATCCCGAGGCGATTGCCCAGTTGCCCCCAGACGTTCAACAGGCCGCTGAGAAGACTGCATTGATCGACAACGAAGAAAGAAGAATCAGTGTCCGAGCCTGGTACGCCTTTGTCCATCTGCGTCAGAAGTTGATGAAGTCGTACTCGGAACAGGAAGCTCAGCAACTGGCAGCTACGGCCGTGTTCAACACCCGTGCCCAAGATGCTCTCGATGCGTTGGTGATTGGCGCATCGCAAGGAGGATGATGTCATGGTCACTGACAGAAACATCTACCCCTTACCAGAAGTGGTGGACAACAAAGACCGCCGCAAGTGGAGTATCGAACCAACTCAACGGATGGGTGCAAGGGTATATCCGAAACGCTCGCTGCTGGTAGTGCCCTTGGATGCTTCGCCGCAATCACAAATGACCAGGAACCATGAGCTTGGCCATATTCGTTGGTCACCTCCGAAACCCGAAGTGGCAGCCAGCAGAAATAAACTCGACATGGACGTACTGCAGGCCACCGAAGATATGAGGATCAATACCAAGCTGGCTGACATTGGCATCGACACCTCCAGCGGGTCATTAAGCAACAATGTCGTCAAGGCGTTTGCTGACGACCTACTGAAGTCTAACAATGTCCGTCAGTTGATCTTGGTCATGGTTGCTGTTACGGGCCAGGGAGAGAATGAGGAAACGTTCAAGGACAAGCTGAGCGGCCACCCCATCGGAGACAAAGCCATCGAGATCGCAGGAATGGCCAGGAAGATCATGTGGTACAAAGGCAATCCGTCTTTTCGAGACACAGTGCGTACCGCTAAATGGCTCCAGGCTCTACTCAACGGGACAACTCCTCCGACCAGGGTTAAGCTGCCGTGGGGAATGAATGGGAAGTCTGGTGGTGCTGATGATCAACTGGAAAGTCTCATGAAGATCATCAGGAACTTTGGAACAGGCAGAGGAGCAACCAGAAAAGTTCCCTGGGGTAAAATGAAGATCGATACTCCACCACGGGTTCACAAGGTTGATGGCTACATGGGCAAAGGGAAAAGGGCCAGTGACGAAGGTGTTATTCCTACACGGCCACATCGGTTGCTCATTGACGGTCGTGTGTTCTCCAGAGTTCGTCGTCAGCATGGTGGTTCTGTGCTTGTAGATTGCTCGGGCAGTATGTCTCTGGAACCGAAAGACCTGAAAAATATCCTCGCACATTCCCCGGGCGCTACGGTTGCTTGTTACTCAGGAAATACTCATGACGGTGTACTCCGAGTGCTTGCTCAAGATGGTCGGCAAGTGAAGGATGAGTTTGTGGCTGCTCCTGCGGGCGGTGCGAACGTGATTGATAAACCTGCTCTTGATTGGCTGACGAAACAAGCCCGTCCTAGGGTTTGGTGCTGCGACGGACAGGTTACCGGGATTGGAGATCGTCAGTCAGCACTCAATACCTTGGAGTGTGAAAGCCTCTGCCGTCGAAGTGGGATTGTTCGCCGAGATAATGTTGGCTTGGCTGTTGAGTTGCTGAAGAAGTTGTCTAGGTCGAGGAAGTAGTCATTCTCAAGAAAACGGTGCCATGCCGTTTTCTTTTAGCTATCGCAACGAGAAGCACATTTTCGAAATCAAATCCATTCCAGGAAGCGACATGTCAAAGGTTCCATGGGGTGTTCGGAGTAGCATTCGATCTTTACGCTCTTAGTTGCTGTGCGGCGTTGTCTTGTATCGTAAACGATGGGCTCCTATACTGCACAGCAGGCATCTGATGAATACGAGTGCCAATGTTCAATGGGAGGAAGCACTATGACGACACGTAGTGACATTGCCGTGGAAAAGTTTCTGTCTGGATACAACTGTTCTCAAGCGGTTCTCTACTCGTTCTGTGATGAACTTCATTTCAGCAAAGACACAGCACTAAGGATGGCCTGCGGATTTGGAGCCGGAATGGGAAAGAAACAGGAGATTTGCGGAGCGATCAGCGGAGGCGTGATTGCGATTGGACTCAAGTACGGACGAGGTGAGGGACAGGATAGAACGCCCACAGAGGAAACGTACCGGAAAGTGCGAGAACTCACATCCCGATTTGAGGCGACACACGGCACCTGCATATGCCGCACGCTCCTGAACGGCTGCGACCTGAATACGCCGGATGGGCTGCGGTACTTCAAGGAAAACGACCTCCACAGTATAAGGTCTGCAAGGGCTGTGTGAAGACAGTTGTGGAGATCGTGGAGACACTCCTTTGCTGTATAACCTAAGCCGAAGCGATGGAACAATTGTAGATCTTGCGGGGGTGTCTTGGGCAACGAAAAGAGAGAGTCGAGCTTTCAACTAGCGAACCTCCATTACCAATTTCTGACGATCTGCTTTCTGCTACGCTCGACTCTCCGTGACAACGTAAACTTGATCGCAGGAATAGCAACTGGTTGTTCAGCGAGCTTGCGACTGCTGACCGCCTTCTCACGTGGAAGCGACAAGGACAGCGAAACCACTCCCTAGCAGCACCAGCAGGAGTGCGACGACAATAACGGCTACCCATTCTCTTCGGCTCTTAAACATATGACAGCGTGTATTATTGCATTGCTAACTCCAGAATGCAAAGTGGGCACAGAGTTTTGTCGTCTAATTCACATCTTCACGGGAAATACATAGGCTGAGGCGGATAATCTGCTTGCAGGTCTTTCACAAGAA
>Ga0208045_1000449_pt1 | contig 16969 bp, 16 predicted proteins | sample PL_2010_200m_FD_184160 | JGI IMG/M metagenome (GOLD analysis project Ga0208045, IMG submission 184160) | Freshwater microbial communities from Powell Lake, British Columbia, Canada to study Microbial Dark Matter (Phase II) - PL_2010_200m... | ecosystem: Environmental > Aquatic > Freshwater >...
TACTAATTGTTTCCGGGTTGTTTCTTGTGGGGCAGGTGCAAACCTCTAGGGCAGCGGATTACAGCAGCGAGATTCCTTTAAGGTTAAAGACCGGCATGATCACAGAGGCAGAGTTTCCGGAAAAAATCGCCAACGTCACAAAAAGCATTTCAAGCGAGTCGTTGCAGATTGAGACTTTGGGAAACAGGATGTTTCTTCTGCCTAGAGAAAACCTTGATTCACAAATATACGTGGTTACCCAAGATAATGTTTCCTACTGCCTGCATTTAATCATGGATGAAGCACAAGCACCTATTCGCATAAAGATTACAAAACCACACGAGGCGGAAAATGACGAGAAGGCTAGTGATATTGCAAACACGGTTGAGTTGATGAAAGCGCTTCTTACCGGCAGACAACCACCTGGAGCAGTAAGTTCTAAGCTGCATCCCCAAGAGATATTCAATAACGCTAAATTACGCATCAGTATAAATGAGGTTTATGAATTTTCCAATAATGTAAAAGCCTTATGTTTAACTTTTGAGAATCTAACTCGGAAGCCTGTTGTAATACCAATTGAGCATATCGAGCTTCCAGGATTACTAGCCATAAGCGTTGACACTCAGATACTAGAAGCAAGGCCGCAAGATACCAAAAAGAAAAATTCAGCTTATACTGTAAAAGCCTATATGGTTGTGGAAGGGTTGGCGCAATGAAGATAACTCTTGATAAGATACCCGGTTTTAATAAGCTTCCGCCGGTTCTGCGTAATAATCCGAAGTTAGCCTTCACAATTATTTTTTCCTTAATTATCGCCCTTACGCTTCTGTTATTTGCGGGCAGTAAGGAAACCCGCAAGATACAGAAAAGCTTAGGGTTAGTTGAGACTAAAAAGAGCGCTAGTTTGGCTGAAGATAAAGATGTCGGGGTCTTAACCGGCTCTGTGGACACAAAGTCTTATGTTAACCGCATTGAAAAGCAGTATTACGACATATCCTCAAAGTTTGATTCCCTGAATGAACGTATTGCTGTTTTAGAAAAAAGCTCTCAAGACCTGCGCAAGAATCAAACTCAGGTCAGCAGGATTGTCATTGATCTTGATAAGAGAGTAACGGATAAGCTTGAGCAGAACACCGGCTTAACAAAGAAAAACCTTGAGCGGGGGCAAAGCACCGGATCTTTGGAAGAGACGCTATTAAATCCTCTTTCTATGTCGCAACCAGCCGGCAAGACAACTAATCTGGAGATGGCTAAAGTCGGCGAAATCAAGATTGAGGAAAAAGTTCCCGGGAAGAGGTACGTTTATCTTCCTTTGGGCAGCTTTGTCAAATGCACTCTTCTTACCGGTGTGTATGCCCCTGCCAATGAAAGTAACCCCTTGCCAGTATTAATAAGCGTAGATGAGGCTTTTTACGGCCCAAACAATACCAGGATTCCCTTAAAGGGGGCTTTTGCCATTGGTAAAGCAGTAGGAGACGTTGTTTCAAAAAGGGCGGTTATTCAAGTGGTGAGTTTCTCAACAGTATTACCAGACGGCAAAGTCTTTGAGCATGAGGCAAACCTGGGATATTTAGCTGACTCTGACGGACGTTTAGGCATACAGGGTGAGTTAATTTACAACACAGGAAAACAATTAAGCCTGAATTTTTTATCTGGATTCCTTGCAGGTGGTTCTGAAGCGCTGTCTCAGGCGGAAACCTCAACCGTTACCGGCGCATACGGCCAGACTTCTAAAAACGTTACCGGAAATACCGGCCGTTACTCGATGTTTTCCGGTTTGGCTAACAGCGCGCAAGGGATGTCCAGCTATTACCAAAAACAACTAGAAGCCATGATCCCCGCGGTAAAGATTGAAGCAGGGAAAAAGGTGGTCCTGGTTATTCAGAAAGGAGTACAAATTGAAGGCCTTGAAGCTAGAAGCGATAATTTTGCTTCTCTTGATGACTAGCGGATGCGCTGCGTCTAAAGGATTAGTTAAGGAAAGCCCGAATAAAGTGATGGACGTATACCTGCAAGCTGTCTCAAACGGCAGGCTAGAATCAGTTAATTATATAAAGGATAACTTAAAAATCAGCCAGGCCTTTGGCTATGTCAAACCCTATGTGCCGGTAGTTGAGCCTGCTGACGTGAGATTAGTGTGGATGCCCGCGCATAAATCAAAATCTGCGCCTGAAGTCTTGGTGAGCGGGCACTGGGTTTATATCATGGTAAAAGAATCAACCTGGTTTATTGACGCGCAAACTAAAGGTGAGGCAAAGATTCCCTTGATACTCCCTTATAAGGAGACCGATAAAAAATGATCAAGCAGCAAACCATGGAAAGTTTATTTGAGGAAGGTACACCGTTTACGGAACTCCTGCCGTATTGCGCTCATGAGAACGGTTTCTTTGTGTTAAAAGACGGAAGCCTGGGACGTGTCTGGGAAGTATCTTTAATCGAAAGCGAAACCAAATCTGCTGAGCATTTAGAACAATTGGCCCAGATGGTAGAGGGAATCATTATCCGGCTTCCGGAAGACCTGGTGAGTTGCCAGTTCGTCTTGGTCTGCGATGATGATTTTCAGAGTGATTTTAAGAAGTATATAGATTTCTCCGGAGATCTCGGCAATGAAATAGTTCGACAGTCTACTGAGGCAAAGCTTTTCCACCTAATAGATGGCAGAAAAGGATTCTTTGAGCAGCATGCAGGAGCTTATTCATCAAAGAGAATACGCTGCTTTTTTACTTTGCGTTATTTTACTTCCTGGACACGCGCAAACCTCGGCGAAAAGTTTGCGTCCTATTTTTCCGGAAAAGACAGGACTAAAGATAGGCTTTCAGATGATTTTTTAGCCAACTGCCAGAGTATGACCAGGTTCTCTGATGTGGTTGAAGGAGTATTCCGGTCCTGCGAAATCAAATATTCTAAATTTAGCGAGAGCGATCTACATCAGCTTCTTTACAAGCTGCTTAATCCCAAACGCGCGACTTCGTTGCCTATACCTCTATTTAGGGATAATGAACCTTTATTGGATCAGCTTTTATATAACTGCCCCAAGGCAAGTAATGAAGGTTTTGAATTTGAAGACAGACTCTTTAAGGTTGTTACCTTAAAGGAATTACCCCTTTCTACGGAAACTGGCATGTTTACCGCAGAACTAACCCGGGGAACACGTTTCTCCATGTTGGATCTCTTAAAAGATTTTATCCTGGTGATTAACTTCTATATCCCGAAACAAGAAGAAGCTATTAGAAGAATTAAGATACAGAAAGCCTTTGCCTTTACCCAGCGTTCGAATGTCTTTGGGGATAAGGCAATTGAGGCAATTGAGAAAAAAGAAGAACTTGATTCCGTGATCCGGGAGACGTTTTCTTCAGGACACAAAATAATCTATCCCAGGATACATTTTATTGTTTCAGGAGGTTCAAAGGATAAATGCGAGGTTTCCATTGCCAATATCCTGAATATGCTCTCGCGCATGGGCTGTGAAGGACTAAAAGAAGAAATAATCGGCGCATCCTTATTTTTGTCCTGTCTGCCTCTATGTTTTGACCACTCTTTTGAAAGGTTTGTTAAGCGCACCAGGCGCATGATCTCAGGCAACTTAGCCGATATGCTTCCTTTATACGGCTCAGTCAAAGGGACACAAAGTCCTGCTCAGGTATACCTTAATAGGCGTGGAGAGCCTGTTTTTTGGGATTTTTTTGACTCTAACACTAATCCGCACGCAATCATTGTCGGCGCATCCGGTGCGGGGAAAAGCTTTTTTGTTAACGATTTTATCCTGCAGAATGCCAGGCTTGATAGTTATTTCTTTGTTCTTGATAAAGGGGATTCTTACAGGAAGCTCTGTCAAATCTTAGGCGGTCAGTACATCAGGTTTGAGTTGAATAATCCGGTGACCATAAATCCTTTCTTGAAAGAACCGGACCCGGAACATATGTCTTTTTTGGTAACTGTTCTTTCCGAGATGTGCTCAGGAGGGGATGACAGGGAACGCCTTTTCCGGGAGCAGGAAAGTGTGTTACAAAAGGCAGTGGCAGCAAGCTACAAAGAAAGAAAAAATCCGGATGAGGAGGTAACATTATCCGATGTCGTAGAAAAACTTAAGAGCCATGCTTGTAACAGGGGGCTTGGTACGGGAGAAAACATCGGCATTACGCTTGCTTTAAAACTTCGCGCCTTTACAAGAGAAGGCCAGTTCGGAAAGTTTTTTGACGGAAAGAACCAGTTTAGCCTAGGGAGTCGGTTTACGGTATTTGAGCTGGGGAATTTAAGCGCCCATTCGGATTTACAGCTCGTGGTTCTTTTAAACATCATGTACTTTATCACCAATTTTGTTTCATCAGCTGAAATGAAGCCCAAGCGAAAATTCCTGCTCATAGATGAGGCTTGGAGCTTATTAAGGCTTAAGAACACCGCGGAATTTATCACCAATTCTTTCAAGACTTACAGGAAATACCGTTGCTCTGCCGTAGCTATCACCCAGGAGATAGCTGACCTGGTAGGAGCAGCCTCTGGTATTGCCATACAGGCAAATGCCGCAAACAAGGTGTTTTTGAAGCAGGAGCCGAATGTCGTTGATTCCTTAAAAACCTTCGCCTCTTTGACGGATAAGGAAATAGAACTCTTAAAGTCTGTTGAGACACAGAAGGGCAAATTCTCAGAGGCTCTTGTGATTTCTGATACATCCCGCGGCGTAATTCGCCTTGTGCCTGATCCGTTTCTTTACTGGATAGCCACAAGTGACGCAAAAGACAATGAATTTCTGGAAAATAAAGTGCGCGAACTGGAAGGAAAATATTTAGAAGCGCTTGAGACTTGCGCAAAGGAGAAGCCCTATGGGTTACATTAGAAAGTTTCTGTTTATTTGTTTTATCCTAGTTTTATCAGGATGCTCTACTTTTGGTAAAAAGGAAAAAGTTTTTGAAGCAGGCTATCGCGAAGGGGCAAGAGAAAATATGCAGGAGTTTGCTTCAAACTTCTACGGCAATGATTTTCCTTATTTTTACTGGCAAAGCCCCATTGTGCAAAACGTGCAAATCCCGGCACACATTGAAAACGGCGTATTTATTCCAGAGCATAATGAGCCGGTAGTGATTGATCCTGGCGAGTGGCGTAATAAGCCGGGCTATCCGATAAATTGTCCCAAGAAAGAAAATAAACCAATCAAAAAAGAAGGAGGAAAGCCATATGCGTTTAATTACCTTAATTTCGCTACTCGTGATATCACTGTGTACCCCGAGTCTTTTACTTGCGCAAAGCCAGCAGCAGAAAACAAAGATTCTCATTGAGGAGTGGAAGCAGATAGAAAAACCGCAGGTAACTCCATCCGCCGAAAATAAAACCGAGGAAGTAACTGTTAAGCCTAAGGTGGAATCCCTTAAGCTTGAGTTACCGCAAGCCTTTGATAAAAAGATTACCTTGCGCGCGCAAGGAGTTAATCTAAAGACACTTGTTTCTAAAATCGCTGAAATTACCGGCTATAACGTGGTTTATGATCCTGAGGTTGACTCAAATACAAATGTATCGCTTGATACTCAAGGAGTACCTGTGTGGCGGGCATTAAATACCCTGCTTTTTCCCTTAAACTATGGATTTAAGGTAAAGGATAGCGACCTGGTTATTCTATCTAAGGAAACTCGTACCTTTAAACTAACCCTGCCGCCAAATACGCAAACATTTTCTGATACTATCAGCAATGAATCATGGACAAAGCCGGATGACGCAACTGCCTCTACTTCTACTACTGCCAACAATAACTCCAACATGAACATCAAGGTGGGAGCAAGAGTTTTTGTGGAGAGCAAGGAAGATGGCCTCTCCTTTTGGAAAGATGTGGAGATGAATTTAGCAAAAATGATCTCCCCATCCGGAAAATATTCTTTTAACAAGCTTGCAGGTCTGGTTATGGTGACAGACAGCCCGCAGGTTTTGGATAAAATCGGAACCTACATTGACTTGGTCAACGCTGAGACCAACAAGCAAATCCTGGTTGAGGTAAAAATACTGGAAGTAACGCTTTCCCGCGAGAATACCTTTGGCATAGACTGGAACGCAATTTACAAGAACTTAGGAGATATAAAGCAATTGAGTTTATCTTCTAACTTTGCCGCGCAAAATCTTGTTTCTCCTGGATTGTTTACACTTACAGCGACAGGCCCCAAGGATGATTCTGGCACGGTTACAAACGGATTAAGCGCGTTGATTAAAGCGCTTCAGTCGCAGGGAAAGGTAGAGGTGATTTCCCAGCCAAAGATAATGCTTCTAAATAACCAGGCAGCTATGGTTCAGGTGGGAACTGTTACAAGTTACGTTGCTAATACCACCACTACTACCAGTTCGGCAGGCCTTGCTTCTACAAGTGCCACCACTGACCAGGTGCAGGAAGGGGTATCTTTAAGGCTTATGGCCAGCATCTTGGACGATCGGATCCTGGTGCAGCTTACACCTGTGGTAACGACTCTTGATCAAATCCGAAGTATTAACATGGGGCAAGGTACAACTATTGAAGCGCCCAAGACCTCAACCAAATCTATGCACACTTTGGTTAAGATTAAAGACGGCGAGACTATAGCTGTAGGAGGCCTGATTACTTCTAACGACAATGTTAGTGAAAAAGGCATACCGCTTTTGCGCAGTCTGCCATTACTCGGAAAGTTTTTTGAATATAAAAGCAAGACTAATACCAGGACAGAGCTGGTAATCTTCATAACCCCTAAAATATTACAAAAATGAACTACCTAATTTTTGATAATGATGTTTATTACGATTTAGAAGGTAAGACCGGCATTGTGCTTAAGCCTGACATACAGGCTGTTTTTAAAGGCTCGACTATGGAAGCAGCGGTAGCTGTAATAGACACCCTGCAGAAGCAGATAGCTGCCCCGGAAAAATCTCCTTCCAGAAGAGATGAAGTCCTTTCTTCGGCTTTTACAGGCGAATACCTGACTCAGTCAGAGAAGATAGCGGAAAATTTATTCCAGGTCATCGCAGTTGAGAAACCCAGGATTAACGAGGTTTATAAATATCTTGGCTTTGAAAATGTCCGGCTGCTGGTTCCTTATGCAGTCGCTTTAAGAGAGTACCTTAAAAACAATAAATTGCTTGATGAGAATAAAAGAATAGTCTTTCTGGACCATTTAGGCGACCAGGTTCTGCTTACGATTTTTAACAAGGAGGTATTCACCACTCCCCGCAGGCTCACAAAAGTCTTAAAGCAGGTAACCAGGGAGCTGCTTAGGAGTCAGGAAAGCTACAGATCTCAGAATAAGCTCGAAGCAGAGATAAACTTTTTGATTGTTACTAACAGCCAGGAAATTCTTGATGAGATTGTCTCAAGCGGTCTTGAGACGAAAGAAAATATCGTCTTTGTTGAGGACGCTTATCCGGCATTGACCGGATTAAAGCAGGGTAAGTTTTTCATGCACTATATGCTGCCTGAGCAGTTTATCCGTTTAAGAGAGCTTGAGGTTGCTAAGAAACGGGTGTTTAAGCTCGGGTTAATGCTGGGAATTCTTGCGGCATTCTTGGCTCTGCTATTTGGAATTTACAGCGTAAATAAAACAGCAGATAACCGTTTAAAGAACCTGCAGCTTGAGGCAGCTTCATTAAGCAGGTCCTTAGAGAAAGCTTACCTGGCAAAATACAAAGATATCTTGAAAAGTAAGAAGAAGGTCAATTTTCCTTATTACCTTAATGCTTTTCTTGAGCTGTTGCCTTCTGAATGCAGGCCAGAGCTTATTGCTATCAGAGAAGCGTCAAACGGCCGTTACAGATTTGAGGGAATGGTCTCTTTAGACTCAAAGGATAAGCCTTTTAGCAAAATGAGCTTATCCAAAGCTTTTAAGCAGGCAAAGATAGAAAACATTTTAGTAAAGGATAGCCCGGGGTTAAAAATTACCCTGGATATTCCTTAAAAAAGAAAGGGGTGAGACGAATGTCGTTCATTATCGGAAAGCTCTCAAGAAAAGTAAGTAAGCAGCATAAAGAGTATTTTGTAGGAAAAATCGGCGTTGAGCCCGTAAGGGCGGCTTGGACAAAGAATGGGCAGGATGATTTATGTATATTCCTGGACCTGGAGAAAATAAATTTTCTCTCAGAGCAGAATAAAAAAGAAACTGGCGCTGTAGCTGCTCCCGAAGAGCAGAAGCAATAACGGTTAAAACTAAAGGCGTGAACCAGCCGGATTATTTTAGGATCCGCTGGTTCGCCCTCTAAATTAATAATCCTATGAAAAGAATAACCTTAATTTTTGTGATAACGCTTTTGGCTTTAATAGTATTACTGTGGAATCTTGTTTTGGATACGCGCACACTTAACAGCGGGATAAAAAGCGCTATAGATGAAATAAGCCAAGTAAAAAAAGAAGAAGCGACTTTACTTAAATATAAAAGCGAGAAGCCACTTCCCTTGGAAAAGTTTTATCTTGAGGTATTTAACGACATAAAAGAGTTCTCCTTTTATTACCGCGCTCCTTCCGAGGTTAAGATAATCGGTGCAAAAGACCTTGTAGATATTAGGAGTTTTTTCAAAGAGTCCCAATACAAGGGGATAAAGTATGTTGATCTCTCGTGTTCTTTTGACCTAAGAAAACAGCGCAACACGTATTTGCTCGATGCGCTTCATAAAATGCTAAAATCCAGGCCCCTTGATGTTTTGGATGTAAGCGTAGAAAAAGGTATCGTTAGTATAACCTTGCGGCTATACGGAACTTAAAAAATAAGGAGGGAAATAAAAAATGAAAAGGATATTGTTTTTGTTAGTGCTTGTTCTGGCTGCAATAGGGTTTAAGTGCGGCTATTGCCAGGATAATCTCTTGGCAGTGGATAAGATTGACAATAAAACGAAGGTTCAGGTGCAGGAAGATAAAACTCTTCCTAAAGAACAGAATCCTGTCCAGGCCGGAGCAGCTTTAGAAGAGGTAAAGCAAGCTGATGATGCTGGCGAGCAGGACCTGGAAAATATAAGGGCCTATAGGGAGGTTTTAGAGAATAAACAAAAGGAGCTTGAAGTCATCAAGCTTGACCTTGAGAAAAGCGACCTAATGCTTAAGAAAAGGCAGGCGGAAAAAGAGATCTTCGAAATCGACAAGGTTCTTCCTCAGGGAAAAGGCGATGTTTCCTCTGTGTCTGGCGGACTTAACCAAGGGGAAAAAGTTTCCCTGATAGATCCTGCGGATATAAAGATACAACTTTTGGTGATAGCGGATAACCTAAAGGAAGGTCAGATCAGCTTAAAAGGTTCTCCTTATGTTTTTAAGGAAGGGGATTCCATTGCTTCGAAATTAACTGTAGAGAGAATTGAGACAACGGGTGTTACTTTTAAACAGGTTGACGGAAGCTCATTTAAGCTCAGCTTCATAAACTAAAATGCCTGTACAAGAAATAGGAAATATCCTTTTAAGCTCTAAAGTAGTCAGTAAAGCGCAGCTGGAATTTGCCTTGGATATCCAAAAGAATACCTCACCCGGGCAAAGATTAGGCAGGATCCTTAAATATTATAACTTCGCAAGCGATGAAGATATAGCTAAGGCTCTGGCCAAGCAGGTTGGCTGGGAGTATTTTGACAAAAAGTATATCTTAGACATACAGAAAATAGAAAAAATCGGTTTAGATTTCCTGATAGACAGGGCGTTTATTCCGGTTGAGTCGGAAAATGAACTTGTTTTTATTTTCGCCTATCCCTTTGATACCGAGGCAACTGATTTATTAGTAAGCTTGGGCCTTGGAGACAAAGAACGATATATCGGAAGCGAAAGCGTAATCCTCTCACATCTTGAGCTGTTTAAGAACAAGAAAATAAAACAGGAGATTGACAAGAAAATCAACCTGCTTAAAGAAAGAGGCATTGTCGGCGATGAGTTAAAAGGGCTCCTGGATGAATTGCTTAATGATGCGATTATCCATAACGCCACAGATATCCACATTGAGCCGGGAGAAAAAATATCCACCATACGTTTTAGGATTGACGGCATACTTTATTTTAAGTTTTGCATCCCTCTAGAGGTGCATAACAATTTGATTAACGTGGTATTTAGCCGTGCAGAGATCACGGTATCTGATTTCTACAGGTTCCATGACGCCAGGTTCCAGCACAATTATTCGGAACATTCCGTGGATATCAGGGTATCCTGTATACCTTCTGTTTTTGGGCCTGCTTTGGTATTGCGGCTCTTGGATGTGAATAAAACTCTGATTACCCTTCCTAACTTGGGTTTTGACGCATTGCACTTTGAGAATATAAGCCGTATAGTGCGTAAGCCCCACGGCATTATCATCATCACCGGCCCCACAGGAAGCGGCAAAACCACCACACTGTATGCCGTCTTGAATCAGCTTAAAGACCTTTCTACAAAAGTTCTTACCATCGAGGATCCTGTGGAGATTAAAATGCCGCTTATAAACCAGGTGCAGATTAACGAGAAGCAGGGGATCAGTTTTGCCCATGCCACAAGGGCATTCTTAAGGCATGATCCTAACATCATCTTAATCGGTGAGATCCGGGACCCTGACACAGCCCAGGAAGCAATCCGCGCATCCATTACCGGGCACAGGGTGCTTTCAACGCTGCACACCAATACCGCGGTAGATTCCATTTACAGGCTGCATGACTTGGGTATTGATTTGTCTTATATCGCAAACGGCGTTCTCTGTGTAATTTCCCAAAGGCTGATACGTAAGCTCTGCCCTTTTTGCAGGAAAAGGGTTAAGGTCAAGAAAGAGAATATGCCTGAATCTTTTAAGCAACTCCTGCTTGGCGAAAACGAAAATGAGATTCGCCTGTTTAAGGCAGGAAGCTGCGAGCATTGCCAATCGGGCTATAAAGGGCGTACCGTGATTGCCGAGATCCTTGATTTTGACGAGGAAATTCAGGATATGGTCGCTTCCGGCAAGCTTGATCAGCTCAGGAATAAATGGAGAGAAAAAGCGTATTTGACCTTGGAGCAGGACGCGGGAACGCTTCTATTAAAAGGGCAAACCTCGCTTGAAGAAGCGGAAAGGATACTCGGGTAGAGATGTATTACAGGTACAGCGTTTTAACTGAAACCGGAAATGAAATCAACGGCCTTGAGCGCGGCTCTTACCAGGAGATAAGCAAAAGGCTTAAAGAGAAGCGTTATTACGTATTGTCTTTGGAAGTAGATTTCTTTAGGTCAATAAAGTTTGCCTTGGAGAAGAAAACCATCAAGGCGCAAAGCCTGTCAGTATTTTTTGAGGACTTGGCGAATATGCTTAAGACCGGTATCGCCATGAACGAGGCAATAAGCGCTCTCCAAGAATCATCCGTTGATCGCGTATTAGCTAAAGCTCTATCCGGGATTGAATATGATCTTGCCAACGGGTTCTCTCTGGCGAAAACGTTTGAGAAAACAAAAGTTTTTCCCTGGCTGGTTTTAAATACGCTCAAAGTAGGAGAGAGATCCGGATCTCTTGAACAGGTATTTGTTGATTTGTCAAAGTATTATTCCAGGGAAGCAGAATTCCTGAGCAGCTTAAAGAGCGCGGTGATTTATCCGGCGGTCGTATTCTGTATGCTGATTGGAATAATGTTTTACGTTTCCTTTAAGGTAATCCCGCATTTGGAGGCGCTTCTTCCCATAAGCGGCAACAGTTATTTTTCAACCAGGCTGCTTTTGTTTTTAAGCCACTTTCTGAAAGATTACTGGTATGTATGTTTATTGTTTCCGATAGCCGGTACTATTATTTATTCAAGGTTTAGGAAAAGCCCGGTTGAGAGGATTGCTTCTTACTATTACAAAGTCCCTTTATTAGGTCCTGTTGCAAAGGATGCGGCCTTCAGCTCATTTTTCTCTAGCCTTGCGGTCCTCTCAAGAAACGGCATCAACATTACTGACGCGCTTTCCTTGATTGAGGAAACTACCAACTACCAATTCTTGGCCAAAAAGATCGGCAAGCTTAAAGATTTTATCGCAAGCGGTTTAAGCTTCTGGCAGGCCCTGCAGAAGGATTCATTCTTTCCATCTTTTATTTACTATTCAGTAAGAAAGGGTGAAGAGATGGGTTCGCTTGATGAGTACTTGCAGAATCTTTCCAGATATTATTTTGAGAAGGTTTCCCGGCGCACGCGCGTAATTCTAAGTTTTATCCAGCCAGCGCTTCTTGTGTTTTGCGCTTTGCTTCTATTGTTTGTAGTTTCGGCATTCATCATGCCGGTTTACAGTAATCTTTCTAACATTGCAGGAGGCAATGTTAAGTTCTAGAAGGGAGGAGGTGAGAGGAATGAGGTTAAGGAGCAATAAAAGTGGTTTTACGCTGATTGAACTGGTCTTGGTCATAAGCATCATCGCGCTTTTGATCATGGCGGTAGGTTTGACCAGCGGAATCAGAGAAAACGCTAAGGTGCATTCGGCTTCCGAATCGGTCAAGGCTCTAAGGACGGCTGCGGAAAGCTACATTGCAGGCGGTAGTATGACCTATACCGGAATAACCGTAGCAGGCCTGCAGACGTCAGGGTATCTGCCTGCTGCATTTTCCGCAACAGGTTCAAATCCCTGGGGCGGCAACTACGCGATAGCCCCGAACACTGACGCCAATAAGGTTGATATTTCGCTTACCGGCGTAAGTGCTGCTGCGGCAGCGCGCTTGTCGGCCTTGTTTGCCAACAGCGCGACAGCGACAGGTTATGCATCTGACACATGGACCATAACGTTTTAAAAAGAAGGAGGGGATTTAGTTTAGCCGAGCTGAGCCTTGTGCTTATGCTGGCAGGAATATTTATTGCCTCAGCGTTTTATTCCGCGGCAAAAATACGCAACACTGCTTCAGCGCAAAGGGTGATGACAGAGCTCGAATCAATAGCTCTGGCAAGTACGAGATTCTACAGTGAGCGTGGGGCGTGGCCGGCGGCTTTAGCCGACCTGCGCCCCAGCTACCTGGTGCAGCAATCAAGCGATGTGAATCCTTTTGGCAATGCTTACACGATAACCTCTAACACGTCAAGTGTGTCGGTATCTACGCTCCTGCCAAAAGGCCTGATTACTCCTAAGAGTTACGGCAGCGAGGTTGTGGTTGTAAATCAAGGCAACAACGATCTAGTGAGCATAACGAAGACACCGGAATCAAGAATATGGAAGTTAAAATATGAGAAAAAATACATCTATCACCAATAAAAAGGCTTTTTCTTTAATTGAGCTCTGCATTGCGCTTGGGGTTTTGGTGATTCTAACCTCATCCATTACGCCTGTCTTTATCAAGAGAATACAGATAAAAGCAGGGGAAAAGACTGCTTTAGAGATGTCGACGATAGAGCAGGCAGCGCTTTCCTATTACGCGACTAACAATGCCTGGCCCGCAAGTATTCAGGCCTTACAAAGTTCAGGATACTTAAATCCTTCCTGGAGCGCAAGTAATCCCTGGCAGAGTGCTTACACTGTTTCATCAAATAATAGCGCTTTTACAGTTTCAACCACTGTGCCGCAAGAGTGGACTGGTTTAGTGGCAAGAGACCTGCCTACTAGCTCTGTAACCGGTCTTGTCGTAGGCAGCACTGTGCCTGCTCCGGGTAGTCAGAATAACTCTCTTCCGATAGGTTCAATCCTTATCTGGTCAGGTACTGTTGTTTCCATACCCACAGGCTGGCAGCTCTGCGACGGCACGAATGGCACTCCTGATTTAAGGGATAGGTTTGTGGTGGGAGCAAGGCAGGATTCAGGCGGCACGGCTATGACCACTGTTTCAGGCGGCTTGACTAAGACTGGCGGCGAGGCAAGGCATACCATGACCATTGCTGAAATGCCACCGCATACGCACTCTTATCGTTGGTGGAACGCATGGTATTTCTCTGGCAGCTCTGAACTTGCCGCTAAAGGCAGCTATAATGATAATGCGCAGACGGGAAGTGTTGGAGGCGGTCAGCCCTTTAACGTGTTGCCGCCGTATTATGCCCTCTGTTTCATTATGAAAATCTCTTAAAGACAAATGGCTATGAGATTAAAGAAGGTTTTAAGTATTGTTTCATTTATATTTCTTTTATTAGGAAAAGCTTTTGCCCTTGAGTCTACCGATATCCTGGGAATGGTAAATTTAAACTGTATAGACTTAAGGGTAATCGGCGTATGCGTAAATCCTATTGGTATTCCCGGGATCGTAATTATGTATTGGGAACCAGCCCTGCTCATTGAAACCGTCAAACGTCCGGGCGACACTGTAATTGATTCGCTAAAACCGGTTATAGCTAACATGGCCGCTCAAGGGACAAAAAGCCTGATGTCCGGGCTTATAGGATTGCCTGTAGGGGTTTCAAGCGGGTCTAATTCTAGTAAAATAACCGGCACCAACTTACAGTTTAATGAGGCGCACGCGTATGAGGTTCCTTTTAGGGACGAGATTATGTCTTTTATCGATATGCAGTGTCCGGATAAGCTGCCAACCGGTTCTTTTATTAAGTATCTTTCGGAATTGGATTCTGCGGAATGGCGTATAGGGGCCATAGAAGCCCTACATCCAAAAAGTATAGCCTCGGCAGCCAGCGGTTTAACCTGCGCTGCCACAGGCGCATTCCTGGATGATCTCTGTATGGGTTTTTGGGGAACAACTTATCCAAGGCGCGGCTTTATTACGCATCAGAGCGAGGTAGTTGGAAGCGCTATCGCAGCAGTTCGTGCAGTAAGCATCGCTTCGCTTTTAGGCTCTACTTCACACATTGTCTTAGAAACCATTGGTTTTATTCCGTCATTTGACAGCGATAAGCTGGAGTTAATCTATCCGAATCCTTCCGGTTGTATCAGGATAGGCCAGCATCCGGCAACCTGGGAATCCGGCAAGTTATCTACTTCCGGCAAATACCTATGGGTATATTGGAGAAGAAGAATATGTTGTATTTATTGAGTGTAATTCTAAGCGTTTCTTTATTAGTAAATCCAGCTTGTGTAATGGCGGGTTTTTTTGATGAGAAAGATGCCTCAATTCAGCAAAGCGGTTGCAGCGAATGTAAAGGCGATTCGCTTAATCTAAATCCGGATTTAAAAGATAAAGTTTCAGCGATAGAAAAGAAGATCTCCAGTAACCTCAATAAAAATACCAGTGGTAATGAGATTACTTTGTTTATTGATCTTAGCGACAGCTCTTTTGACCAGGCGGTTAACTCTTTAGTCAAATTCAAGAGAGATAACCCTTTTTGGTCGGTTAAAGGCGTTATCACAGGGAGCTCGAATAATTTAAAGGAAAAACTGCTTACAAAACATAAATTCTTCGGCACCGGTATTGAATTCAGCATCGACCTAAGCGGCAGCCTTGCAAGAGAATTCAATATCCTTAAGACGCCGGTTTATTTGATTACTCATAATGGCAGCCAGGAGAAGATAACCGGGCTATCTGACTTTAATGACTTCATATCAAGACTTGATAAATGAGATTATTTATTCTTATGTTTATTATTTTTTTATCGCTCCTTGCTAATGCATCCGCAGAAAGTATCTTTCAGTATAAACGGATTGATTTTTTCCAAGAGATAGAAACACAAATAGGGCCAGTAACAGCGCAAACTAATACCTCTTCTGAAGTTATCCAAGAAGAATGGGCTGAGCCGGTAATCAGCCCTTCAGGCAAGGTGACTATCTATGTACCGCCTAAAGAAGTAAGGGATTTTCTAGATAAGCCTGATCCGGAAAACGCAAGAGCATACTTACAGTGGAATTTAAAAAGGATTGAAAAGTTCATCTTGGCGCAGGAATTACTAAGAAAAGAAGCAAAGGAGCTTGAGGTAATGAAGAAAACTAAAGGTTTGCTTGAATCTGATTCTCCGGCTGCTTTGAGGGATTCTAACGACAATGCCAAAATAGAAGTAAGCTATCTATTCTATTTTATGTTAAAGGGGTGTCCGACTTGCGAGAAAGAATCTCGGGTAATAGAGGATATCTACCTTAACCATCCAGAAGTGAGGATTGAGGCTTTTGCCAAAGGTTTTTCTGACAGGGAATTAGAAAACTTTAGGTTTTCTGTTAGGCAAGATAACGGCATGAGCAGCCTTTTGAAGGTTGGGTCATATCCGGGCATCGCCATATTTAATAAAAAGAACAAGAGGTATTTTCTTTCGGGGTTTGTGGATAAAGAAAAGATTCTTAGGCTGCTTAAATGAAGAAAATCATTATCGCTTTAACTTTAATTTTGTCATTCAGAAACATAAGTTCCGCTGATATCTTCTCTAATGACGATTCTAGCAACCCTTACACAATAGACAGCGCTATTTCCGAGGACAGGTCTGGCTTCTATTACCGGGGAGGTATTGATTATAGGCCAACTGTTCCGCCTGATGAGCCGGGAGTAGGGTATTCCATACTTAGCGGCTCAAAAGGGTGCAGCGGTTTTGACCTTGCCTCAAGCTTTAACAGCGTTCTTTCAGAACAGATCCTGGCTGATTATATGAAGGGGATATCCAGCGAAGCCATGGCAGCGGCACCGATGTTGTTACTAGAGTATGTTTCGCCTACTCTGGCCGATATCATCAAGCACTTTAATGCCATGACTAATATGCGCTTAGGCCTAAGGTATGCCCAGTGTGAGGATATCGAGAAGGCAGCCGGGGAATACATGGATAAACTCAGGAAGAAAAGCGAGAGCGAGTGCGTTAAAGAAAAGGTCGGCACTGGTATTGATATTGACAGTGCTCTTAAGGCCTGCAAGGAAAATAAGGACCCTTTTGCCTTCCTGAAGAATGCTGAAGGCATTCCCTTGGCACAGGGAGGCAAGATAAACGTACTCTCAGATATCTTTAAGAGAATAAGCATCCCAGATGAAAGAAAAGATTTTGTTAAGTCAGTGGTCGGTGAGACCACTATCACTGCATCCCAGATTGAGAATAACAAAGGAGAGAAATCAATCTACAAGGTAAACGATGAGTTTAGAACCGATACCTCGGGTAAACTATTTTCTGCTCTGGATGAATACCTCAATTCAAAAACCCTATCCGGCGATTCCTTGAAAGAACTTTCTTTGCCCAATAACCCGGTTACAGAAGAACAGATAAGAAATATTACCTTAATGCCCAAGGC
>Ga0208045_1000452_pt1 | contig 16913 bp, 15 predicted proteins | sample PL_2010_200m_FD_184160 | JGI IMG/M metagenome (GOLD analysis project Ga0208045, IMG submission 184160) | Freshwater microbial communities from Powell Lake, British Columbia, Canada to study Microbial Dark Matter (Phase II) - PL_2010_200m... | ecosystem: Environmental > Aquatic > Freshwater >...
GCTTTACTTATGGATACATAAATGTTGGAATTGACCATCTTGCGTGGGCTCTGGATCTCGCAGCGGCGAGCACATTCATCTTAGACCTTATTGCCATGTTCATTGCGGTGATCTTTGCCGCAGCATCATTTCCTGGATTTGACACGTATATATTATCGCTACTTAAAATACTGGGGCTTGAGATAATTGGATTGAGCATAATTCCGCTACTGAACTTCATAGTGCTTGATGTGTTTATAACTGACTTTTCGGGAGCGATTGGAGAAAAGATAAACTTCATGTCGTTAGTGTCGAACCTGATATGAGCGTATTTCCATGCGAAACATAAAATCACTCTTTGTTTTCCTGCTCTCTCTGCTCTTACTTGCCAGAGGCGCTTACTCGCAGACGATGGATTGCAGCCAGCAAGGACTCACCAACATACTTGCCCCCTGGTACTGCAATGAGATAAATCAGGCGGTAGTAAGCGTGTGGGCGATGTGGAGCCCCATAGCATTCTTCGCTATGATGCTTGCCTTCCTGCTTGCGGCTGTGATGGTAATGTTGGGCATAGCGATGCGAAACGAGAGGCTGAAGAACTTCGGAGTGGGAGAGCTCTACGAAGCTGCAGCTAGCGCGTTGATAGCAGTGCTATTCCTTACCATATCAGGTATACTTTTTGGGATACTGCCTTCATTTGTAACAGGCCCGATAAACCCATACGTGACCGCTCTCACATACATACACAACACCATAGACGTGACGCAAAAGACGATAGTGAGTTTGTACAATGTCATAATGATCGACAGCTTCTATGGCTCCGTAAACATCGAAGTGAACATACAGGGCGCAGGTGCGATCGGCAAGACGCTCTCTTCCCTGTCTAAGCTGATTAACCCGCTGGCACAGGAAATCACTTTCTTATTCATAATACCCGCGCAGGTCGTAAGCGGTCTGCTCTTGGAGGGACTCCTTGCACTTACCGCGGAGTTTTACATGATACTGTTTTTCATGTACATTTCCATTCCAGTTCTGCTCGTGCCTGGAATAATATTCAGGTCAATATTCCCTCTGAGAAGCATAGGGGGCATGCTCATCGGGATGGCTGTTTCTTTCTATCTGGTGATGCCCGTACTCTTCTCTGTAGCCTATTACTTCACCAACGTAGGAGTGATACAGAATCTTGCATCTGCTAGCGCAAGCATAGTCGCTAATAGCAGGGGGACGCAGTCGCAGACTAATGCAGCTTCGTCCAACGCCCCCCTCGTTACCGCAGTCAATGGACTGCAGAGTTCGATGGGCTCGTATTTCCTTTCGATATTCTTCTATCCGGCACTGATACTGACCATCACCTACTTCTCAGTAACTACCATCGCAGAGTTTGTAGGAGGAGTTTCCAAGACCACCAAGAGGATGGGCCTTATATAATCCAAATATAAATCAATCGTTGGTAAGTATAAGCAAGTGATTTGTTGGCGCTTTCACAGAATTTTATCTTTACAGTTCTAGCACTGACAACTTTCATACTGCTTCTTTTAACTTTCTTGACACCGGGCACACCTCTAATCGCATTCACACTAGCCATATTCACTCTTTTCTTTGACGTGCTCACCTTTTCCACCAAGTACTACGCAAGTTTCTTTGTGCCTTTCTTGAAGATGAAGAACAGAAATCTCGTTATGGAGAGCGAGGAACCGTTCATAATGGCACCTTCTGGAGATGCGATAGTGATTAGGAGAGAAGGAGAGGTATATGCGAGTGCGTTCATAAGAATACCTACTTACAGGTCAGCAACCGAAATGAGTCAGGAAGAGAAGGTTGATTTTTCGCGACTTTTCAGCAGGGCGCTCACTCTAACGAAGCGGCCAATGAAGTTCGGTGCGCAGTTGTACGTGATAAACAAAGACGCGTACATAAACAACATAAGGAACAAGCTCAACGAGGCAGAGGATAGATATCAGAATGCGATGATAAGCAAGGATATCTCCAAAGAGGCATCGGAAAGAATAAGGGGGGAGGTTACGATGTGGCATAACCTCTATGACAGCGTCAGCAAAGTGAATTCGCATGCGCTAGAAGCGTTTGCGATGACAACCTCATCTGGCGGCAACGACGAGGAAGCAATCACTCTGGCACTGCAGCAAGCAGACGAGATAGCTGCAGGCATAAGCTCGATTTTTGGAGTTACCGCAAGCATCGCTCAGGGAGAAGAGCTACTTAGGTTCATAGAACCTGATTACATGATACCTTTAGTTACGGTAAGTGAAGAAATGCGCGGCAAAGCGACATTAGAAGAGAGGTAGTTGTTTAGTGGACGAACAAACCATCATGTATCTCGGTTTCTCTTCCATGGTAGCCTTGCTTGTAATCATAAACGCATCATCATTCGGAGGTTTGGGTTTTGTTGCAACTGTGCTTGCGATAATGACAATCGCAATGACGCTGATAATAAATTATGCAGACTTCGTCCTTTTCCCTCTAGTCACGATGGTACTTGGAATTAAGATAATTGCCGCGAAGAACTGCTACATTCCAAAAAACAGCAACTGCATAATAAAGTACGTTAATGGCATCTATTACGCGACAGGTTTCCTTACTGCAAACGTCTACAACTACATCTTCGAGGCGGAGGGGGTGGACGAGAGCGAGGACCAGAAGCTCGGAGAGGCACCTGATAAGTGGGAGAGGATAGTGATGAATATAGACTTCCCGTTCCGCTACAACATAATCACTGCTTCGCAGGACATACAAGTTTACAGGGACGAACTCGAGGGCAAAAGGGGAGTGATGGAGGTGCAGCTATCGAGGGAGATGGGAAACAGCACGCCAAACCAGCTTACGATACAGGAACTGGAGAAGAAGATGAACATACTGGACGCGAGAATAGAAAGACTATCTACAGGAGAGAGGCCTGTGAACTCGATGATGTACATTGAGACTACAGCAGTGGGAGTAAGCGAGAAAGAAGCTGTTGATGCGCTGGCGAACCAGCTAAACCACCTCCAGACGCTATTCAACTCTTTCGACCTTAGCATAACAAGAGTGATCGGAAGAGAGATATACTACTTGTTTACTTTCAACTATTCACTGCCTGACGTGGGCACTTTGACGCGCATATTCAGCATACAGAAGTAGATATAAACTTATTTTGATAATCTACAAGCATGAGCTTGGTAAGAGTACAGAATATAATGAGCAATGAGCTCGCCAAGAGGACTGTTTTTAGCAGGCCGCCAGAACCTCCTCAGGAGTACCTGCTCAATGACCCCGCAGACTCCATATTTGTAGGTATAACTAAGCTGTTCAGCGTGCCTTTTACATGGACATTTGCCAGCCTTACAAACCCGCACATCGCAGTCGTAGGTATAACAGGTGCTGGAAAGAGCTTCTTTGTGAAGACGTTCTTGATAAGAGCAAGCTACATCTGGAATACGAACGCAGTCATAATAGACTGGGCGGGCGAGTACAGGGCTTGGGTCAAGCAGAGCGGAGGAACAATAGTTGCTCTGGGAAAGGGAGACTACATTAACATAATGGACCTCTCAGGCATGAGACCGCTTGATAGAACGAAGCAGATAATAGGCTCGCTTGAAATACTCACCGATATAGAGGATTACCCGGAACAGAAAAGGCTCACTACAGAAGCAATGGAGCAGGCCTATTTGAACGCAGGTTTCCTTTTGGCTGAAACGCCCATGCAAGGCAAGGAAGTGCCTTCGCTCAAGAACGTCGTAAGCATTCTGGAAGAGAAGCTCCAGGAAGGAAACTACACGTACCCTGCAGAACTTGAGAATGCAATTTACAGAATCAGGCAGTTTGCAAGAGAAGGTGAGGACTACTTCGCACGCACTAGCACAATAGACCTGGGAAAGCTTGCAAGCTCAGGCCTAGTCGACATTGACCTGTCTGGTCTTCCTGATGAAAAGTTCAGGGCACTTGCAGCGCTCTTCGTATTGCAGACGCTCAAGGAAAAGATGCGCACTGAAGGATGGAGCGCTGCGAAAGGACTCAAGACACTCGTAGTGCTTGATGAGGCATGGAAGGTTGCAAGCGACGACAGAAGTGATGCCGTTATGATAATCAGAGAGGGAAGAAAGTACCAGTTCGGCCTCATAGTAGCATCCCAGAACCCAACAGACATAAACGAGGCGATATTCTCAAACGTCGGCACCACCATAATGCTAAGAATAAAGTTCGAGAAATTCCTTAACTATCTCCAGGGCTCGCTAAACTTCTCTAATTTTATGAGAAAAGAGATAAGCAAGTTCGGAGTAGGTCAGGCTGCAATCGATATGTCATTCCAGACCTCTGTGCAGTTCCCCGAAGTCTTCCTCCTCCAGAAAGTTGTGGGAGAGATACCGCTTGATGTGTACACGATAACTATTGCAGACGTGCTAAACGCACAGGAGCTTGCAGATCCGGATGTGCAGAAGGAGTACTACCTTGAGAAGATGGACCTGAACTCGAAAGTGATACAGGCAAACATAAACTCTGAAGTGATAAACAACATGTTTAAGGAGCTTGATAGCAGGAGCAGGAATATAGACATAAGGAGCATGGTGCAGCTCATGGTGAACGAACATGTAAACAAAGACACGATAGTCGAGCTACTACGAAGCCTGGGTCTTTCCGATGCAATTATAACTAAGATATTCGTATACATAGCATAGTGTCTCGATGGGAGCAACATTCACAATTAACAGAATAGAGCTGAAGAGGATGCTTACTGTACTTGGCGTGGGTGAGAAAAGCATTGAGGACTTGCTTGCGGATCTGAACAAGATGCACAGACATGTGAACGTAGTAGCTTTTGCGGGCATGCTGCAGAGGATAGGTTTGCGCAGCGAGGAAGTGTTGAACCTGCTGAGAAGAGTTGGTGTTGATGACATAACAATCTCCAACATCTTCAACGTGCTTGATGAAGATAAAATAAAGAGCGCATATGGAAGAGTTGTTGAAATTTCGCTCGAGTAAGGGTGTTTTGTTGCAGAAAAGTTATTGTATAGAGTGCGGAAATGCGAAGAAGGGAATAGCTGTGCGCGATGATTCTGTGCTTTCTGCAATAAGATGGTTTAAGAGAAATGTTACAAGGAATGAAAAGAAGAATCTGCTGGTAGTTTGCAGGGAGTGTTATGTAAAGTATAACGCTGGAAGGAAGAGGTACAAGTCAGGGCAAAAAACATACCTCGCACTGGGAATAGTCTTTATGATCGTAAGCATCGCGAGCTCACAGCAAATAATGACAGTCTTCCTATCTCTTTTCTTACTGTGCCTCCTTTACTTCTTCTCGCTCCTGAACTACAGGCCTGAGATAGACATAAAAAAGCAACAATAGATAGATATATTGATAACGATAAGAAGGCGTGAGTGATTGCAGGAAGACATCGACATTGAGCCAAAGATCGAGCAGATAGAATTTCAGGGAAAGCTGCTCACTAGTCTCGACGATGTAAAGCAGAAGCTATCTAGCATTCCTTTCTATTCCTTCCAGCTTACGGGAGATGCGCTAGAGATAGTTAAGGTCGAGAGTAAGAACATACACAAAAAGCCATTTTTATTCTACATAATAAGCATTAAGCAGGACAAGCTCGAACTCACCTATTCCATAATACCGGGAAGCAGCGACAGACTGAGGCGGGCAACTGTGATAAAAAACCTTGCCGCTGTGCTCTCGATTACTAAGGATAGCTTCCAAGTGGAGGAAGGAAGGTTCTTCCAGTATATCGATTCTGTGATAGACAATTTAATTACAGGTCTTTCGCAAAGCTACAGTACTTTGTTCAACAAGTACGATGCGCTTCTAAATGAGTATGTGGAGATGAAGAAGCTGATGAGGGAGCTAAGCACGTCTAACAGAAACCTTACGATACAGACGAGCCAGCTCAATGAAGAGACCAGAACGCTGACAGAGCAGCTGAAATCGCTTCAGACATATTCAGACGAGTCGCTTATGGCTATGGTGCAGGATTGGATAGAGGTGCACAGCAGTTCAATCGACGTTGGCGAGTTTTCAAAAACATATAAGGTTCTTGAACCTAGAATTGAACAGATACTGGACAAGATGGTCTCGATGGGATTCATAGAGTTAAAGAGTTAGTATTTGCATGCGTTACTACATTAGCATAAACAGAAGATACCAGTACATTAAGGTGTATAATGTGCTCAAGAGGGTTAATGAAAATACGAATGCCATTTCTAAGATGGTGTCGTCTTTCGTGGAAAGGTTCGTGCTTAAGAACAAGAAGGACGATTTGGAGTGACTGGTGATTTGCGATGAAACGCACGTATAAGATTGCGATATTCATTGCGCTGTTTCTTATCCTATTTTCTGGGTTTGTGAGTTACATTGGCCTCGTCACAAGTGACTTGCTGCACAACATGAACACAACAAACCAAACAGGTTTGGGACCAATACGCCTTTCAGCGACGATTGTGGGCAACAACGTCTTCAGCTACAATAACGCGAAAATACCTATGGTATACTCTCAGGTCTCGTACAGCACCTCCAATGCAACAAATGCCACCATCTACCTGGATATTTATGAAAAGGCGCCGTTTCAGAAGATTTACCTTGTGAATGTGACCGGCTTCTGCGTTTCTTGTTTCGACAGCAATGCAGTACGCAATGCGCTTGAAGCGGAGCTTCAGTCTTATGATTTGCTCAGAAACAGCAGCAGCTTCAACTACATAGCTCTTTCGGAACTCGGCAGCGTTCCAAGTAACTCTACAGTCATAGTTCCATCCGGGCTTCTTCCCGCTTCTCTCCTCAATGATGTAAACACGAGCATTTTCAGGCTATTAGAAAAGGGGAATGTGGTAATTTACATTGGTCTGAACTTCAGCAAATCACTGGGCCCAAACGGCCTTATTTTTGTAAGTCCTCCGGAAGTAATCGTGCGAATTAAATCAGACGGGCTTGACACCATATCTGCGACTAACTTCAAACAACTAAATGTTTCAGTTGCAAATGCAACTGATTTAACATTCAACGCGCCCTCCTTTGCATTCACTGAAGGAAGAACCTATGCAAACGTCACTTACGTGAATTCACAGAGTGGAACGATGCTTGCGTTCTCTAATTATCCTACTAGTTCATGGAGTTCGCCTGCTGGAATGGCAAGCGACCTCGCCAAAGTCATAAACGCCAGGTTTTGGATGCGCCGCATTGGCCACTCCGAAACAAACATAGACACTATTGCCAGGGAGAGTGGGATTCTGGGTGTTTTCGCTGTCGCATCAACTCCGGTTAACGCGACAAACACGAACGACCTAGTAAACAAAACACACTCCTTGGTTACAGTAATTGCCAGAAACCTGGAAAAATCGGGCGTGGTTGAGGTTTCGTTTAAAAATAAATACGACACGCGCAGCACATTGAGCATTTCTCGTACGGTCGGAGAAACGCAGAACATTCCTATAACAATACAGGTAGGTAATGCAAGCTCTGCGATGCTGTTTCACATGAATGTATATGATAGCGACATGGGCTACGTTAGCGCAATACCGATAGGTTTCATCTCAAGCGCATTTGGAGTTGTCAAATACCACGCTTTTTCCTTGCCTAGCGGCTACTACATACTGTCGCTGAAGGACTTTAAGGATAACAACTATGCAAATACATTCTTCTACTTGGACAATGCGACGATAACACCTATGGCACTCGACTTCAAGAATGGAACTTTTGCATTTTCAATATACAGCAACAATGTTGCAGTCACAAACGCCACGCATGCTGTAAATTTAAACGGAGCTTACGGCACTTCGGGAGTGATAGAGAAAGGCGCGCTTCTTTATTCGGTGCCTAAAGGAACGATGATAAGTTACGGCGAAAAGAAATTCAACATCAGGATGTTCAACACGAATTATACTTATTCCACCCTCTACGAACCGAATGTAATACTTATCCCTCCCATTTACATAGAAATTGCGATAACAATAATACTTGTTGTAGTGCTTAACCTGATTCTCAAACCTCCAAACAGGGACGAGTACTACATCGATGTGCCTGAATTTCCTCCTTCGAAGCGAGAAAGAATAAAGGTGTCTAATAGCGTAGCTCTGGGCGTCTTCGACAAAGTCAACTATTACTATCATTGGAAGTACATGCCGCTCACCATCGACGAGATGAAGACAGGCGTGGGAAACAACATAAGGATAAACAACATGCCCATAGCGATAACAACGCAGAACACAAACATGATAGCGATGATATTGCTAGAAGCGGGGCAGCTCGTATCTGCAGCCGGCTATTACGCACCTAAGACTTGGATCGAAGCGTCCGGACACGATATTGAGTATTTAACCATATTCAGACGGCTTAGAGATTATTGCGTTTCGCATGCGATACTTTTCACTGACCTTGACGGAAGTCAGAATTCGGACATGCTGATGACCAAGGATACTAAACAAACGAGCGTTTTCATATACTCTTCTGCTTCGAAGATGAGGAATATGACGCTATCAAAGGAATCGAGGGTGGCGATAGTGTTTTTGAATGATGAAATAATGCGCGATTTTGTTAACAAGCTTTACGCGTCGTTGGGCAAGGAAGCAGAGATTCTTAGGATGGGAGTGGAGTATAACTACATAAGGCTTGTTGATGCCAACCATCTGAATCAGTTGGTACTCTGAACGTCGTTGCTTGCTTCGTCTTGCCTGAACAGGTTTTTGTATTTCTTTTCTATTAGCGCCTTCAGCTCCTTCTCCGTTTCTTCCTTCTTTTTGCCAGTTATCTCTTCGAGGTCGGATGAAAGCTGACTGACATAGCGCATTATTGTCTTGTAGCCGCTCTCCTGCACGTTTCTGTGTCTTTCACCGCTGAGGAATCTCTCTAGCTTTCTTCCAGCTTCCATCGTAGCGAGCTTTATTTCCTCCTCTATCTCCTCTTCCTGCGCTATTGCCTGTTTCCCTACGCCGGAATAAGGTATGTGGACTGAAGAAACATTGACAAGCACGCTTACGGGCTCTTCTTCAAACCTGGCTATAGAGTAGCGCTTCCACTCTATTCCGTTAACAGCCTCTGTTATTGCACAGCTGCCCGTATCGAATAGCAGCGGCACGCGGTTCGCAAAGCGCAGTATGCTTCCGGAGACTGCGTCACCAGCAACCTTACCTGCCTTTCCACCGTATGCGATGCCCACCTCCACTACAAAAGGTATGCCTCCCTTAAACACCTTCGGCTTCCTCTCGACCACGCTCATGAACCTGGGGTCGAGTATGTTCTTCATCGCTATTTCAATCTGCTTCTCGCCTATTGTTGATAACGCATCAAGCTCTGGCGCGATCCACTTCATCTGCTTGAAGGCATTGACTATCTTCTGCGCGTCTTGCCAGTTTAATCCTTTCGGATCCTTCTCAAGATCTACGTCTTTTGCAAGCTCTGCGAGTTCCTTTACCTTTTCCTGCGTTACCCTCGAGAAAGACTCGATGAGAAAGGATGTTATTTTCCTGCTTGAGCTCGTCTTCGCAAAGTCAAGAATGTCTGTGGTGGAGAGGCCCAGAGGATGCAATTTTATCTGCTTTGGTTTGTGCGGCATGATGTCGACCGACCTTGGGAATATGCACTCGTTGCCTTCCGGCTCAGTGAGCTTTATGCTTATGTGCGGGTTAGACAGCGCAGTTCTTCGTATGTATTCGTAAACTCCGTGGTCGCCCTTTTCATACTTTACATCTCCAAACTCGCCTTCTATCATAAGCCCTTTGAAGTTAGGCTCTATGCGTACCATGTCGCTTACCAGCGGCTTGTTCCCCTTTATGTCAATTCCAAGGTTGCACTCATATGCTTCAGCTCCTGTGCCAGATTTGACATGAATCCCCTTTCCAGTAGTCATCAGCGCGAATAGCGTGCAGCCACCTGCACCTATGCCTTGTTGCCCTCGCTGCTGCATGTGCCTGTGGAACTTTGTTCCTGTCAGAACAGATGCTAATGCTTTGCCTATGTGCTTCGTTGGTATTCCAGGGCCGTTGTCACTTACGCGTATCGCATACTTGTTCTCGCTTATTTCTTTCACGCTTACCTCGATATCAGGAAGTATGTTTGCTTCCTCACAGGCGTCAAGGGAGTTGTGCAGGCATATTGGGCCAGTGCCTCCGACAAAATTCTCGTCATTTTCAACAGAATAGTCATATACGCACTCTCCATCTATTGGAATGCGAACGCTTATGTCCCTTATTTTGAGAAAGCGCAGGTCGCTGTTCATTAAGAGTGATGTGTCTTCAGATATGCTAATTTGGGATTTAAGTGCAATTGCCCTCTCCATCATCACCATTTTTTGGCCTCGAGTGTTTATAGCCCATCTTAATTTTGGCTCGGTAATTTGGGCCGTATCAAAAAGATTCAGGGGCAGATAGTTCAGCGGGCTGTTTTTCTGTCTCATCCAGACTTCGATGGTGTAGCTCTTGCCGAAGTGTGCTTCTACCTTGTTTATTATGCGACATTCTCCTTCTTTTTCTGACACGTTGGATGAATATCCAAGGAATGAGAGCAGATAAATCAGCGTGGTACACAGCTCTTGGCTGGCAGTGGAGAGAACTGCTTTCATGTTCAACTCATTGATTGATCTCCTTCCGAGCAGGACTTCTGTGAATACTTTTGTAGGATAGCCGTCTCCGCAAGCATACCCTACCAAAAACTGCCTTGCTATAGCGCTTTCTGCATTGAATATTATATCTGGCACGGTCTTTTCTCTGGCGCTCATCCCGCACCTCAGCAGCTTGGCCAGCACAAAGACAACCATCTTACTAGGTATGGTGACATTTATTGCAGTCTTATGCGCCGCATGCACATATGCATTTATTCCGAAAATATTTTTAATGGCAGAACTTGCATAGCTGATCAGTTCTTTCTCATCCATACTGAGCGATATTGAACAATCAACCAGCGTTTTCCTAGTTGAACCCTCTGCGACAAACAATCCAAGAAAACCTGCGAACTCTTCATTTAGCTCGAGAAGGTTGTTGATCAGGTGCTCGCCTTTCTTGAAACCTATTTTACATCCATAAAATAATTTCCTCTCTTCCGCAGGCAGGCACCTTATCAGATTGATCGGCAGGCGATCGCAAGACATATAGTATGAATAGAAAGTGTAATGCCTGTCTTTTTTTGAGAGCTGAGATTTTATCTTGTTTTTCAGTTCGGGCAACGCATACAGTATTGATTTTGCCCCGTATATTCCTATCTTTTCTGTCTCCTCCTTAGGCAATCTTATCGATTCTTCAATCAGGTTCAGTTGGTTTACCGTACTATCCAGAGGCAAGCTGCAGGTTTTGGGTACGATAAGGCAATCCTCATTTGAAAGCGTTCCTGCTTCTGCAGAGGTTACCCTTCCTTCGACCAAGCGAAACAGGCTATGATGTTTTGTAGCATCCACGCTCCGTCCCCCCGTCGTGGTTATCTTGTAAATTTTTTCATCGGGCTCCATCTTATGCCTGTGAACTGCATTTAATTCCTTGAATTTAAGTTTTAGGCTTTTTTTGTCAAAACACAAGATTTTGATGTTTTTTGTGATTTTTCTCAGAGATTCTGCACCGTTTCCAAAGCTAGGCTCTCCAGCGCATTCGTCAATGAGAGAATCAACGACTTCCCCGATTTTCATGATTCTTACAAAACCGTCAATCATCACGATGGTAGGCGTTTCGTAAGTTACGCTATTTGTGACGTATTCGTGCACAAGTGTGGTCAGAGACCTGACCTTGCCCGCATAGCCCAGCATTTGGCTGTTCTTCCTGAAGAACTCTGTTATCGAATGCTCTTTGAATTCCTTGAATATCTCGTCTGCTGATTTTACATCGCTTTCCATCTACTCACTCGCCTATTCTGCGCCTGGTTTTCTCCATTACCAGGTAAGCTTTGTTGTGCGTGCCTCCCTCGAGAAGTATGTTTATGGCTGCAGCTGCGATCCTTATCTCGTTTACCTTGCCTATGATGCTTATCGTATTCCCGTATATCACGAGCTCTACGCCACTTACCGTCTGTATGTAATTCTTGGTTTTGCCCTCCTTTCCTATGATTCTCGCCTTTATTCTCTTTATCTGGTCTTCTTTCTTGAATGCCTCTTTCATGTCTATCGATTCAAAGAAGAACTCGTCCGAGAGCAGCTTGCAAGCTATGTTGAATTCGAAGCCCCTTGCAAATGCCTGCATCACAATCCTTGCGTTGTACTCGTTGAAGGAATCGCCATCTATCACTAGCTCATTGGAGTTGTGCAACTCTATCTTGCATTTAAGTCTCTCATGAATGGACTTGAGCAGTGCCTTGTCCTTGAGCAGTTCAGCTCTCTTTAGTGGCATTAGTAATTGCTGCATAAACGTCACAGGCGCATTAAAGTGGCCCAAATCGCCTTTTTTGGGCTTCTAGCAGTTATCTTTCGCAAATATTTAATATCTATCTGCGTTGGAAGCAGTGATTGGGCCGTTCGTAGAGCAATTGCGTTCGTATATGCTGCGTATAAAGGAAGTGCGCACAAAAAGCGGAATATTTAAATACCTTAATGGGTGCATATATCTGATTGTTTCATGATTCTTTCATGATTAGCTTATGAAAGAGTCCTGAATGCATCGGAGTGGAGCGATGAACAGGAAGCAGATGGAAAGGGAACTAGAGGCTCTAAAGAAGGGGCTGAAGGAGTTCCAACAGAAAGAAACCACTGCTTCACTGCCAACGCTGAACGTCGCAGACATAGGAGCTGCGATAAAGTACCTGGCAGACGAAAGGGAGAGAACAAACAAGAAGCTAGAGCTTATAACGGAGAAGATGAGGGCTCTTGACGATGCCATAAAGGTAATGGGCGCACCTGCTGCACAGACAGCCGAGGAGTATGCGCTTGCAAGTGGCAGGGAGATAGGCCTTTCCAACGTTGATGTTAAAATAATAAGCTTCATACAGACTAGGAATGACACTATGGCTTGCGCAGACGAAGTCAAGCAGTACATGAACTACAAGGGCAACAATGCCGCATGCGCAAGGCTGAACAGGCTGCACAAGCTAGGCTTGCTGGACAGACACCAGCTGGGTCACAAGGTTTACTACAGATTTGACGCTGGCAAGACGACCAACACACTCATTGTATCACCCCCATAAGTGGATCAGGGGCCTGCGCTTTCCCCCAAAGACAGGCCCCTCTGATTTTTAATGGCAGCGTGCCAGGCTGCCCAATCATTTAATTAGTGGCACTGGTCAGAAAAGCGCGCATTAGCAGAGCATTATGCCAATGCTTATAAAACTCTAAAACAGACCCTATTTAGTAGAAGATTGGTGAGAGGCATGAGCTCAGAAACAAGAACAATAACTGCCAAGGAAGAGCTCTGCAATAAGCTACAGATGATTCTGCCAGGCTTTGGCGAGGTGGATCCGAAGGAATATGTGAAAGACGCGCAATTTTATTCTAAGCGCGCAAATGGGGAGAACGCATTCTTCTGCCAAGAGAAGGGTGAAAAACGGGCGAGGGAAGTTTTTGAATGGGATATGTGCAAATGCGTCCGCGACCCTAAGAAAATAAGCGAGATTACAGGAGAAGACAGAGAGGATTTGCTGGTGCTTTTTGGTGAAATGCTTGGCGCTCTGGAAGCGGATATTTCCCTAGGGCTTTCCGCTAAGTACTATGAGGCTGCATTCGCGGAAAAAATAGTTTGTTTTGGAACCGTCGATAAGGAGCTTGCTATGAAAGCACAACACTTATTGGCATCGAGTTATATATTAGAGGAAATTGCAAACAGGAGGAGAGAAATTCTCTATGAAGCTGGCCTTTATTTCGATGATGGCACAGCCAGGATGAAACTCGAGGAAGAACTGGTCAAGCAATGCCAGGAAAAGAAGATGGATTTGGAACAGACAGACTCTCCTGAAGAAATAATCAAAATCATTTTTGGAGATATAGGCATAACGCAAGAACTGCTAGACACGCGCATTAAAGAAGTTCAAAGAGATTGATTTGCCTGTAGGCAATTAGGCCTTTTCCTTGCAGAGGTAATCAAAGTACGCCTCGAAGCTGTCTCTCGTCCAATATCCCAGTTGTAGCTGATCGAGCACTCTTTCTCTGGAGGGGGTGCTGAGCGTGCTAAGTTTGTTTTCAAATTTTCTGGCTAGCGCATCAGAAACAACATACACCCAGTAGCTCATCCTTTTTTCATATTCGCTGAAGAAATTTTTCAAATAGGTCTCTCTTATATTTCTGGAAAATTCAGTGAGTAAGTAAGGATCTTTAGTGATTTCATACAATGCCGAGGTTTGGACATCGATGCTCCTGCCTTTCATGAAGTAAGTGTAGTCTCCATATGCTGTAAGGAAGGTTCCTAGCTTTTCTGACTCTTCTCTCATTCCGGAATTTCTTAGAAGAAGATCAAAATCCTCTTTTTCTATCTCAGAAAAAATCCTTGGATCTTTTTTGAGCTGCTCGACAAGTCTGTATTTTCCTAACTGCGCTATTGTTTCGACGTTTATCTGGGTAGGTATCTGCGATTTTTTTTGGAATTGCGGGATATTGGAATTTTCAGTTAATGCGTGTTGCCCTTGGTGCCCTAATAAACCTTCTTCCCCGATAGTATCGGCCATGCCCAACACATCAATGGTTCCCACTGAACGAGCACCCTTCCATACATAGACGATGTCTGGATTCCTAAGATTAAGGTAAAGTTTTCCTGTTACATGACACGAGCTTGTATTTTCAGCTTCGGTAAATTCTACGGTCTTCATGTAGTCTTTAAAATTGGAAAAGCGCCTTTTCAGTTTTGCAGGAGCCAAATCGAAGGAAACTTTGAGAAGCCTGCAGTAATACTCTTCCACCGTCTGCATCTGTTCTCTACTTTGTGGTTTCTCTATGAGATGACCATCAGTAGTTTTGAGTAATAGTTCTGCTGCTTTCTGCAAATCTTTTTCTTTGTATTGCTGCACTGCCATTTCCACATCGGCGGCATTCACGCCCTGCATTCCTAAACGAAAAGCATAATCAAAAGTTTTCATGGTCTTTTCATTTAGCTTGTTTTTTATATGAGCAAACCGTCCTGAAAGATTCAATAGAACTATCGCCTCCAGTTCGGAGTCTGTTTTGATCAGGTTTACCTTATCTATGGCTTCTGAAGCAGCTTGGATTTCGCGGAGTGCACTGTTTGCAGGGTAAGCAATCATGTTTGCTACTGTGCAGATCTTGTCGCATTTCTCATCTAAATGGGTGAATTCTTTGAAAAGGGCTCTCGTTTCCTGGGAAAACTGCTTTGAAGCAGATTCTAGACTTGCCTCTAGTGTTGATGAGGATAAATTACCCTTTCGCAATAAATTCCTTATCGGGTTGCTACTATGTTCGGAAAAAACAGTACGCATGCATTACACGCAAAGAGTGACGTGCCTTGTTTTATATAGGTTGGCTTGATTTTTGCACTTGCAGAATTTAGCGGTTTATCACTGTCCCGTAGCCCGAGAGTCGCCATCTCTGGCTGAAGTTCCTCAGCACAGATATCTTTGAGTTCTTGTCTATGCAAGCCGCGTGCCTTAGCTCTATGCTGAGCGAGTTTTTCTTTGCAGTCTTGACATACCCCACGTTAGTCCCAGTTCCTACTCCCAAAAGCAAAGGCTCATTGGGCTTGAATGCCTGCTTTGGAAGGTCATCTCTGTTAAGCGACTCATATTTAATTTCTATAGAGGTAGATATCTCTGGAAGTTTGCCCACTTTTCCAACAACCTGGCCAACCAGCGAGTCCGCCTTGGTGAGCGCAGGATCCATTCCTGTTCCTATCGCTATTAGTCCGCCTGCTATTGCCTCCTCGAGCGAATCCTTGTCTGCAATGAGGCTCTCGATCTTTGTGATTATGGGTTCGTATGTTTCTTTCTGCTGCTTTCCTTTAGATATGTTCACTCCAGGCCTTATTTCGATCTCGTCTCCGACCTTGAACTTGCCCCTTATGATAGAACCGCCAACTATGCCGCCCTTTAGGTCCTTTATCTTTGAACCTGGCCTGTTAACGTCGAAAGACCTTGCTACGTACATCATTGGATTTGATTCTGTGTCGCGCTTAGGCACCTCTATGTTTGCGAGCTCCTGAAGTACCACGTCGACATTTACGTTCCTGTTTGGCATCACAGGTATTATTCTTGCTTTCTCAATGCTGCTCCCTTTTATGAAGCTCTTTATCTGGTTGTAGTGCTTTATCGCCTGCTCCCTGCCGACTATGTCGATCTTTGTCTGTGCTATTATTGCATTCTTTATGCCAAGCGCATTTATGATCATCAGGTGCTCCTTTGTCTGCGGCATTGGGCACGGTTCTGTGGCTGCAATAACGAAAAGGACGGAGTCTATTATGTTGGATCCTGCTATCGCAGTGGCCATGAGCGTCTCGTGCCCCGGTGCGTCAAGGAGAGATATTCTCCTCATCGGCTTCGCTCCTACTTCGTTGGCGCACTTCATGTCTGTAGTGTAAGCGTCGGGCACGTTCTTTTCTCCGCACTTCCAAATAACTACATCAGAATAGCCAAGCTTTATTGTCATACTTCTCTTTACGCTCTCGCTGTGAACGTCTGTCCACACATGCGTTATTGCATATGTGAGCGTTGTCTTTCCGTGATCCACATGACCCAGCGTCCCTACGTTGAGCTGGCTCTGCTTCGGTATTGCTTCCATGAACACAACAAGCTATTTGCTTTCCTTATTCTCGCTTTCAGCTTTCTTAGGGAAAAGTTCTTCAGCACTCTTTGAGCCGTACTCCGTTATGACAGTGTTTATCTGCTCCGTATCGGAACCTATCGTGTTTCCCCTTATGAGCCTTCGCATTCGCACGCCCTTCTTCGCTCTAGGCATTCCGAGCCCCCGTGTGAGCAGCACGCGCGCCTTTCTGCTGCCATCTATTCTTTCCTGGAAGGAGATCCCATTTTGTCGCTCAGCCCAGTTATTTGAAGTTTGTAACTTTCCAGCCCAATTACTGCGCCTTCTATTACCTCTCCTATCTTC
>Ga0208045_1000453_pt1 | contig 16888 bp, 19 predicted proteins | sample PL_2010_200m_FD_184160 | JGI IMG/M metagenome (GOLD analysis project Ga0208045, IMG submission 184160) | Freshwater microbial communities from Powell Lake, British Columbia, Canada to study Microbial Dark Matter (Phase II) - PL_2010_200m... | ecosystem: Environmental > Aquatic > Freshwater >...
CAAGAAGACAGTATTTTTTATTCTTGAATCGTCTAAAAAATTTATTCTCCTCACTTTTCTCTATACCGTCCGCCCGGCCGTACTTTCCGAGAAGCGTCCTCACCCTTTCCGGCGTAAGTTCTTCGAATTGGAGAACTTTGGAAATCGTGGCTTTTATGCTTATCGGCTCACCGGAATCCTTGAAATAGATGGTTTCGCCAGCATGAATCTTGCCCCACGGAGCGCGTTTGGTTTCGTACCACCGTGATTCTATCTTCTTTTCCCCGGAGAGGATTTTATCAGTCAGCCCCCAGGATTTTTTCATTATCGCGATGTGGTTCATTCTGCCTCTTTCAGGACAATATCAAGTGTCTCTTTGCTGAAAAGGATTTTGTGATGCCCATATACCGGGACCTGGATATTCTTAGCCCCTTCGAGTTGGCAGCTCAAGGTCGGCCATACGTGATTGTCGAATAGGCCGAATATCGAAACAATGAACCGGTTAATATCTTTTTCTTTACCCAGTTCACAGACGATCTCGCTTTCCGGAGCGAGTTCTTTCGCTGCGCGGTGAGGAATTAGATGCACGAGACAGCTTCCGCCGAAAGGCGTTGCGATGGCGATCATCTTCCTGACCCGGGAATCTTTATTGTACTTCGCCAAAAGATATTTTCCGATAAGGCCGCCCTTGCTGTGCGCGATAATCACGACATTCCGAAGATTTTTCTCATCTATGAGCTCGCGGACCAGTTTCGCCGCATGAGGGATTTCTTTCATGTTGTACCCGAGTTTATCGACTACGTATATCGGATGTCCAAGGCTCGATAACGGGTCCACAATCGCCTTTAAAAAATGCCACTTGGTATATATTCCTGGGATGAGCACTATGGGAGCCATTCCCTCTTTTACGTAGCCGAGATAATGGGCAGGTGGTTTTATCGAAAGGAACGCAAGCCCATGCCCCTTAGCGGCATGAAGATAATCTCTGACCCAATGAATCAATTTCATTTTATTTCTTTTTTGTACATCACTTTTGCTAGGTAATTATCCAAGACCTCCTGGCTGCAGAAAAATATCGGATTGGGCAGCTCGTTCAGCGGAAACCAGCCCCATTCGGTTATCTCATCCGGTTCTTTCGTTTCCGCCTCACCCTCGAATTCTTTGCATAAAAATCCGAGCGTTACGAAGTGGGCGTCCTCTACCCTATCGTTCGAGATGCTTATGAATTTTATTTTCTCTTTGTTTATTTTAATTCCGGCTTCCTCGAATACTTCGCGGTAGGCGCCGTCCTCGAACGTTTCGCCGAATTCCAATTTGCCGCCTGGCATCGTCCAGGTTCCTTCGCCGTGGAGTTCGCTGTCGGCCGTTTCCGGATTAATGCTTCTCTTGCCGAGAAGGACCTTGCCGTCCCGTAAAATCATCACGCCGAATCCTACGCCGACTCTCGGTTTTCCATCCATCTAATCTTCGTTCTTCTTTTTTATCTCTTCGGCCAATTTTTTCAGTTCGGCCGGGTCTGCCTGGTTGCCCAACTGGGTCGAGATATAGCCCCGGTATTTTTCGAAGCGCACCCGCTCTTCGGGCAACATCTCTCTGAATTTCTCGGCGAGGCCGTGGAGAGGATAGAGCTTGATGTGGGCGTGGTTCACTCCCATTCCCTCCATTACCATTGAGACCCTTGTCACATCCAATCCCTTCTCGAGCATCTTCGCCACCTTTTTGGCGGTTTCCATTAATTTTAGATAAACCCCTTCCGGCATGTCATCGAAGACGTAGGAATTGTAGTGTTCTTTCGTAAGCACCAACGTCATGCCTTTCGTATTGGGGCTGATATCCAGGATGGCGGTAAACTTTTCGTCTTCCCAGATCTTCGCCGACGGTATCTCTCCCCTGACGATCTTGCAAAAAATGCAGTTTTCCGCAGTTTTATTTTCCATGATGTTTTTTCCTGGATTTATCCTTGCGCAAAAATTCTTTTATGAAACCTTCTATCATCCACGAGCTTGATTGGACTTTTCCGCCGTGGCCGACATTAAAAACCATTTTACACCCAATTTCTTCGCAAACGGCGACCTCGGGGATATTATCCAATTTTCTGTCGCCTCCGTTAGCGAAAATATTCGGGCGGACCTCTCTCAAGGCATCGCAGACGCTCACATCTTTTGTGCCGGGTCTGTGCTTGGTAAGCACGACCTCGTCCACCCATTTGATGTGTTTCAAAAGTTCCGCCCGCTCCTTTTCGGGCATGAAGGCATAACCCTTCTTCTTTTTTAGCCAGTTGTCGTTATTCAGGATAACTACCAGTTTGTCGCCGAGTTTCCTGGCCTTTTCGAACATCCGCACATGGCCCACGTGAACCGGGTCGAATCCCCCGCTTACGGCCACCACCTTTTTTGCCTTCTTTGCCATGATGTAAGTATTATATTTCTTTTTTGCCGCTTGTGTATCTGGTCCACAATTTCTTGAAGAAAGGCATGGTGAGCGTGGATATCATGAAGGCGACGGCCGGGACGATGGCATTAGCCCACGGGTTCGGTATATTTATCGCCCACAGGTAAATGCTGATGGCGAGGTATGTGAAGAGTGAGAGGAGAATCCGTCTCGTCCAGCTAGTTTCCCAGGCCTTGTCCAATTCCACCTTCCTGTTCCTTTCCTCTATTTTTTGCAGGCGTTCCTCCGTGTTATTTTCCATGGCACTTCTTGAACTTTTTGCCGCTTCCGCCCTTCGACAAGTCGTTCGACTCAGAGAGTCTCAGACTCGATGAGCTCAGGACTCCGCTTCGTTTAATTCTAACCCTAGGCATTTCTGCCATGGCAATGTTTATATTTTTTTGGAGTCCCATCTGGCTTTTTCGCTCCGCACCAGCAGGGGTCGTTGCGGCCGATATCTTTGTGGGACGCTGATTCATGCCGATTGGCGGACTGATTAACGCTGATTTGATTTTGAATCTGCTTTAAATCAATGGCGAGGATCGGAAAGATGGTATTGAATGTCAGTGACTCGAGTGCGCCGTTCAATTGCTGGTACAGACCGTGCGCTTCCCGGCGATACTCCACAAGCGGGTCGTGTTGGCCATAGGCGCGGATGTTAACGGATTCCCGGAGCGCCTCGAGTCCCTCCAGATGGTCTACCCAGAGCGTGTCCAAAATACGCACCAAATGCTGACCGATGATAGCCGCTCGTTCCGGCTCCAATGTATCGGGAATCTTAGCCATGTGTTCATCCATATGCGTGAGCTGTTTTTCTATTTCCTCGCGTTTTTCTGGATTAGTTGAGATTTCGTTTTCCAGGCCGGTTCTGTAATTTCGGGCAAAATTTTCAAGGGTCTCCTTGAGTATCGGCAAGACCTCGTTCTTCTCCCCCGCTTCGAGTATTTTTCTCCGGCGGGAGTATATCGCCGTCCTTTGCTTGTTCAAAACGTCGTCGAAATCCAGGAGATGGCGGCGGATGTCGAAGTTTGCGCCTTCCACTTTGGCTTGGGCCTGATTTACCACTTTCGCGACGACATTCGCCTGGATCGGCATATCCTCCGGATAGTTCAGGGTTTGCATCAAGCTCTTTATCCGGTCGCCGCCGAAGATCCGCATTAAATCGTCCTCCAGAGACAGGAAGAATTGCGTTGAGCCGGGATCGCCTTGGCGGCCGGAACGTCCGCGGAGCTGATTGTCTATCCGCCGCGCTTCGTGACGTTCGGTGCCGATGACGAAAAGTCCGCCTGCCTCTATTATTTTTTGAGCTTCTTCGGGATTTTGGGGATTTCCGCCCAAAACAATGTCCACGCCCCGGCCGGCCATGTTCGTTGCGACCGTGACCGCGCCCGCCCGTCCCGCTTGGGCGATGATGGCGCCCTCGCGTTCGTGGTTCTTGGCATTTAAAACCTCATGCGGCACTCCCGCTTTCCGCAGATGTTCGGAGATTATTTCGTTGTTCACTATTGAAGTGGTGCCGACCAATATCGGCCGGCCCTTGGCCCGTTCGGCTTTAACGCTTTCCACGGTCGCCCGGTACTTCGCATCCTTGGTCTTGTAAATGGCATCTGCTTCGTCTTTCCTGATCATTTCCTTATTCGGCGGAATCGAGATGACGTCCAAGTTGTAGACCTTGTGGAATTCTTCGGCGGAGGTCTGGGCCGTACCCGTCATTCCGGCGATCTTCTTGTACAAACGGAAATAGTTCTGAATGGTGACTTGGGCGTAGGTTCGGTTCTCATCTTTCACCTGCACGCCCTCCTTGGCTTCGATAGCCTGGTGCAGGCCGCCCGAGTAGCGGCGGCCGAAGAGCATCCGTCCGGTGAACTCGTCCACGATTATTATCTCGCCGTTTTTGACCACGTAGTCGCGGTCCAGTTTAAAAAGCGCCCTGGCTTTCAGGGACTCTTGAAGGAAGTGCACGAGGCGGATGTTTTCCGGGGAATAAATATTCTGGACGCCCGCCATTTTCTCCACCTTCTCGATGCCGGATTCCGTGATGTTCACCGATTTGAGCTTTTCGTCGGTTATGTAATCCGTCTCCGCTTCGAGTTTCTCTGCTATCTTAGCGAAGGTTTTGTAAAATTCGCTTGCTTGGTTATCGGGCGCGGCGATTATGAGAGGCGTCCGGGCTTCGTCGATTAAGATACTGTCCACCTCGTCGATGATGACGAAGGAATATTCTCGCTGGACGCAGGCGTCGGTCGTAGGCGAGAGATTGTCCCGCAGGAAATCAAAACCGAATTCGTGATTGGTTCCGTAGGTGATGTCGCAGGCATAGGCCTCTTTTCGCGAGATGGGACGGAGGAATTTTTCCACCACTTTGAAGTTTCCGAACATATCCCGTTCCTTATCCGCTTCGGGGTCGGCCTCGAACGAGGGGTCGTAGCGGTAAGCTCCGTCGTGAAGCAGGCAGGAAACCGTGAGGCCGAGCGCATGATAAATTTGTCCCATCCAAACCGCATCGCGTTTCGCGAGATAATCGTTCACGGTCACGACGTGCACGCCCTTGCCGGTAAGTCCGTTCAGGTAAGCCGGAAGAGTGGCGGCCAGTGTCTTTCCCTCGCCGGTAAGCATCTCCGCTATCTTTCCATCGTGGAGCGTCATTCCGCCGATGAGCTGGACGTCGAAGTGACGCTGTTTCAGTGTGCGTTTTCCGGATTCCCGGGCGAGCGCGAAAGCCCGGGGTAGGGCGTCATTCAAATCCCTGCCGTTTCGAATTTCCTCTCCCAGTTTTTTGGATTCGCCCAAAAGTTCCTCGCCCGTGAGTTTGGAAATTTCTTCTTCAAGCGAGTTAATCAAGGCCACCTTTTTCTGGTAGCCCGCAAGGATCGTATTGGGGAATAGTTTGGATAAAAATGAAGTCATTATTGTATTAACCCCTCTATGCTTTTCGGGGCAGGCGGGTCTCCCTCTGAGCAGCCATGGTGGTGACCTCTCCCGCAACTGCGGACAGTTGCGGGACAATTTTTGGACCGTGTGGGCGGTCATGGTGGTGACCTCCAATTTTTGTATTGTTGTGTGAGTGCTCAACCCATGGCCGCCCACACGATCCGCTTGTAAATGTAAGTACAGAACCCATGGCTGCTCAGAGGGGCTCACTAACCCGTCTGGATATTAGGATATAGCAGTTTTTCCTTTAAATAAAGGATGGTAAAAAACCACCCCGGCTTGCGCCGGGGGGAATCGGAAGGGCTTTCCTTAGGTTTCCCTGCCTCCGACTTGCGTCAGAGTTAGAGATAAGGAAAACTCTGCACTTCACACACCGGGCATTGTAACATACCCAGAAAATAAATGCAAACCCAAAACCCTACTGAAGCTGAAAGTGGAATTCCAACTCTCTCTCCGATACTATCACCCGGTCTTTTATGGGTTTTCGGCTGAGATATTTTTGGAGACGGCGCCTGGCAATGGGTTCGGCGATTTTTTTCTCTATGAAGTTTCCGAGAAAGCCGCTCAAAAACCATTCCAGGAAGCGCGCGAAAAGATTAGGTTTGGTGTTCGAGTAGCGCAGATCCAAGATGTTCATCTCCGGCCTGATGCCGTATTCAAGGTTGGCTTCCAGGAATTCCCTGACGTTTTTCTCGTCCCCGTAAAGCGGCACGAGATTGCGGTAGAGCTCCGCTCCGAATTCATTCAGTCCCTCGCGATGATACGTTACCGGCGTCACGAAGTGATTGAAGCAGAGTTTGTCCGGACTGCTGTCTTTCTCGTCATCCAGGCGTCTGGCCCGCAGTATGGAGAAAATGAGATTCAAGAAGTAGCGAGCGGCGAATATTCTTCCTTCCCGGACGCCGACCAGAACGTCGAAGTCGGAATTCTTATCCGCCAGTCCCAGCACCAACGAGCCGTTCGCGAGCACGAATTTAATAAAGGGAACGAAGCGGAACCACTTCGCGAGCCTCAAAAGTTTTTTCCACTTCAGGTCCAGAAGCATTCTTTGACGCAAAACGTCCGACTCGTTAAGATTTTTCATCGTCGCTGTTTTCCGGCCCCTCAAGAACCATCGGTTCTATCCCCGCCGCTTCGCCCGTTATCTTCAGAACGTCTTTGTCTATCTTCCCGAATTCTTTATAGGCGGTGTTATAGGTTCGGACGGACGTTCCCAGCTGAGTGCCGAGTTTACCCATATACGTATCGTAGTTGCTTATATGCCGCCGCAGTTCTTCTACTCTTTTTCCGATCTCCTTGGCCGATTCTTCTATCTGAAGTGCTTTCAGTCCCTGCAAAACCGTCTGCAGATAAGCCAGAAAAGAAGTCGGAGAGACGATGACCACGTGTTTTTCGCCCATCGCGTATTCTATTAGGTCCCGGGTATTGGACTTCACGGCTCCGATGCGGTTGATGAGCAGGTCGTAATAGATCGCTTCGGCGGGGATGAACATGAAAGCGAAATCCATCGTGCCCTCGTTCGGCTTGATATACTTTGACGTTTCGTCAATGCGTTTTTTGAGGTCCGATTTAAAGACCTCTTCGAATTGGCTTCGCTCGGCGTCCGTCTTCGCTTCTAAAATGCGCTGATAGTTGTCCAAACTGAATTTTGAATCTATCGGTATCAGCTTGTCTCTCACTCTTATTATAAAATCAACGATATCCCCGTTTTTGAATTTGTACTGGCGTTCGTAGCTTTGGGGAAAGTAGTTCTCCAAAATGACCTCGAGCGAGTATTCGCCGAGTATCCCCCGCTGCTTGGTGTTGGTGAGCGTATCCTGAAGCGAGCGCAGCTGGTCCGTGATGTTCATAACCTGCTTGTTCCCCTCGTTCACCCGCGTGAGTTCCTGGGTTATCTCCTTGATTATTTTCTGGCTTTGGCCGAACTGGTTTTGTACGAAGGTGTGCGATTCGCCCAATTTCTTGTCCACCGTGTTTCTCATTTCGTTCATCTGGTTCAGGAGCATCGTAAGCGCCTGATTATCCTCTTTGAGCACTTCTGGCTTCTTCTTAAGAAAATAAATAACCGCAATAAATCCGATTATCAAAACAGCCAGTATGAGAAGAGTGTTTGTGTCCATGTTTACCGGGTAGTAGAAATTCGACTACTTGTGTTTTTTGTCATAAAAATATTCTTTGAGCATTCGTTTTAACAATCTAGAACCTTGGTTTGTCTTCAGATACTGTTCTCTCCTCGTTGCGTCCTTTGAGTTCAAGTATGCCTCATAATGTATCAGTACCCAAGGGATTTTCCGTTTCGTTGATTCAACTTTTCCGCGATTATGTTCTTTGAATCTCTTCGTTAAATCGTTGGTGTATCCGATATACAATGAACCATCTCTTTCACTCTCGAGGACATAAGCATAGAACATAATCGCAGTCGAATTTTCACTACCCGGTTAATTGGCTCCGATGACTACTCCCGTAATTATAAGTATGAGGAGCGCGATAAGCACGTTCGCGGAGATGAAGAGATAAGAAAGAAAGCGCTCGCGATAGAAGAGGGTTTCGGCAAGCCAGGTGTTCAGCCCAGTGAAAATCAAACTTCCCGCCCAAATGCTCCAAAAGTCGGTCATGTCCCCCAAAAAGTCCACGCCGCGGAACGGGTCAAAATGGAGAATGACCGGATACGAAAGCCCATTAAGGCGGAAAAGCGCCAGAACCAAACTGGCTCCGAAGAGCACTCCCGTGATCCCCATAAGTATCAGAAGGATTTTCTGCTTGAAAATGTTCATCTGTTCCATTCTAACACAGAATCCGGTATTTTTTCACTTCTTGTTGACAATATTCTCCAAATGAAGTTGAATGAAGTTGGCTTTTCGACAGTTTATTCTAAACAGTGTAGGAGGAGGTATGAAAGAGCTTGAGATGTTGCTTCCGAAGAACGGTTTCTATGTTGTTATTAGTGAGAGACTGATAGTGGGCGATTTGGTATTCATCATCGGCGAGCCGGTGGGAGTGATACGGCGGAAGGATTGCTATATAGCGAAGACCGGTGAAAAAGAAGGCGGCAAGGCCAATATTCTCGATAAGAATAAAAATTATGCGTCAAAACTCTGGAAATTGACCTCAGAGGAGATTGTGAAATTGACCGGGGGCCAAAGAATAACCTCTAAAGCATTCAGGTCATTTAAGACCCTTGCTGCTGCCTGCAAGCTTTTCGACAACAGAAAAAGGCTCGTCTGATATTCGACGAGCTTTTTGTTTTTTGTTTACACTGAGCTTGCCTGCAGTGAGATTATCGAATCTGTCGAAGTGTAGCCCCACGGAGAGTCGCCCCACTTCGCTAAAGCTTCGGCGGGCAGGAACCCATTTATGTAGCGCTTACGGGAATTGAACCCATGTTCCGACGTTGAGAACGTCGTGTCCTAGCCACTAGACGAAAGCGCCATATGCAAATAACTCGTAACTTATGATTACCTTACTCGTACATCCCCTGTTTTTCAAGCCATTCCTTATTCTGGCGTACCAAGAGTTCTTTAGAACGGAGCGGTTCGGCCATAATTTCCTTGACCACTTTTTCGAGCCGAACGCCTTGCGAGGCCTTCAGAAGCACCACATCCCCGCTTTTTAATTTTTCCTGAAGGAAGTGACCGGCATCGTGAATGTCGTCGAAAGAAAAGACCGCATTCTTCGGCATTTTATTCTTTAGCGCGCCTTCCGCGATGAACTTCCCACGCAGGCCAACCGTAAGCAACATATCCACGCGATTGGCGGAGAGCGTTCCTATCTCTTCATGCGCCTCCATCGTGTACTTACCGATCTCCAGCATATCCCCGAGGACGGCTATCTTTCTCTTTGCTTTCAAGTTCTTGAATATTTCGAGAGATTCCCGCATGGCGAGCGGCGAAGCGTTATATGTGTCGTCAACGATAAAGGAGCCCTTAATGCCGGGCATTACCCGAAGCCGGCCGGCGGGCGCCTCCATCTTCCCGAGATTCTCCGTGATTTTCACGAGATTTATTCCGAAGATGAGGCCAACGGCGGCACCCACGGCCGAAGCGTAAGCGGCCGTCTTGCCGAGCACATTCGGGATTTTGAGCGGCACTACTTTTCCGTTATAGTTTATTTTGAATGAAATGCCCGCTTCGCCGGTTTCGGTATCCAGGCGATTGCTGAAGCTCGAGAGCTTTATGTCCGCTTTATCCGAGAAGCCGTACGTTATGACGCGGCCGCGCGTATCGCCCGCCATTTTAAGCACCCGGGGGTCATCGGCATTCAGGATGGCAAAGCCGGTCGTGGGCAACTGGGCAATGAGTTTGGATTTTTCTTTTGATACGCCATCCGGGCCGTTGAAAAATTCCACGTGCACCGGCACGCTTCCCACTGCCGTGATGACGCCCATCTGCGGCCGCGCGACGCCAAGAAGATAATTCATATCGCCCGGCCTGTCCACTCCGTATTCGAGAACGAGTATCTCGGGATATTTGGGATTTTTGATGAGCAACTGGCCAAGGCCGAAGGCAACGACCTTGAGCCAAAAGAGAATCCCGCCCGTTTTTTCCCAAGCGCCGATTATGTTCAGCGGCAGACCCAACTCATTGTTGAAGTTCTTGGATGATGCGCGGACGCTCCGGTCGCCCGCAAGAGCGGCATAGATAGCCATCTTCGCGGATGTTTTTCCGACGTTGCCCGTTACCCCGATAATACTCGGTTTATAGCGGCGGATCGTCAGCTTGGCAATCAGCCGGAGTTTCAACATCAATATCTTCAGGAATAGTTGTTTCATTCTGGTGATTATTTGTTATTCGGCGTCTGGATGTTGTCTGGAGTTATGTTCAAGTAATTCAGGGCGAAGGTGGCCAGTTCACGGAAGGCCGGAACCACGGTGAGCGCTGCCAATTCCTTGTCCACCTTCGGCTTCTCAAGTTTTATCATTATCACGAATTGGGGGTTCATGGATGGCGCCATTCCTATAAAAGTATGGATATAGTCGTCCGACAGATATCCGCCGTGCACGAAATCCGGGATGAGAGCCGTGCCGGTCTTTCCCGCAACGTTAAACTGCGGGATGGTTGCTACGCCGCCCTTCGAAACCGCCGAACGCATCATTTCAATCACTTTTTTGGCCGTATCCTCGCTTATTACCCTTCGCACGACGAAGGGTTCCGAATCGGCATTGATGTAAGGCCTCATAAGTAGCCCGCCGTTCGCGAAGACCGAGAAAGCATTTATCATCTGAAGCGGAGTGGCCGAAGTACCCTGGCCGTAGGCGGCCGTGGCGTAATCTATGTCCTGCGCTCCCTTTCGCTCGAGATTTTTCAGACTTCCGTTTACTTCATCCGGCAGGTCCACGCCGGTATTGGTTCCGAATCCGAAAAGTTTCAGGTATTTGTAGAAGGTCAGCCGGCCAATCTTCTGTCCGGCCCAGACCGCTCCCGTGTTGATGGAGCGTTCGATGACCTGGGTCATTGTGGTATTCGGGCCGTAGGCCTTATTGTCCCAATTGGTTATCTTCTTCCCGTTCATCGTGATGGAACCGTAGTCGGTATAGGTGGATGTGGGTGTAATGATGCCCGCGTCTATTCCCGCCGCCATCGTGACGGGTTTGAAGACCGAGCCGGGCTCGTAAACCAGTTGCACCGCCGAATTTATGAAATCTTTCAGCGGATAGTTCTTGTAGTTATTCGGGTCAAAGGCCGGATAATCGGCGATGGCGAGGATTTTTCCCGTTCTCGGTTCTTCGACCAAGACATTTCCGCTTTCGGCCTCGTGGTCCTTTACGAGTTTTTCTATGGTCTGCTCGGCCTGGGCTTGGAGGTTTCTGTCTATCGTAAGCGCCATGTCGCGCCCGTCGGCGAGCGGAGCGTTATAATATTTCTCCGTGCCGTAAAGGCCTTTCGGGGCGCTCGTGTCCTTGTTCAGTCCGACGAAACCCAGAAGCTGCGCGCCCAGGTTCTCGAAGGGGTAAAAGCGATATTGTTTGGTGCCCTCGTAAATTCCCGGAAGATTGAGCGCCTGAACAGCGTTCAGTTCTTCCTGGGAAACCTTTTCGTCAACCATATGGAACAGGCTTTTCGGGTCGTCGAGGTCGTCCTTCAGTTCCTGGACCGGCTTGTTCAAGATGGGCGAAAGGGTTTCCGCCGTTTTTTGGGGGTCCGTTACTTCCTTGGGCACGCCGTAAATGACCGGATAATCCTTGTTCAGGGCCACCGTTATGTCGTTCCCGTACTTATCGTTAAAAAAAATCTGGCCTCGCCGCAATTGCAGCTGGGCCAAGGCCTCGTCTCTCGCCTGGACTTTATTTACGTAATACCCCCCCCTTTGTATCTGAAGATTGTAGATATTCAGGCCAAGGAGCCCGAATAGAATACCGAAAGCTATTGTGAGTAAGAGGAAACGGACACCCATTGGTTTTGGTTCAAATATTGCGGTTTCCGTTCCAGGGTGAGGTTGTACTTTGCGGCGAGCGTTTGCAGTTCCACGGGGTCGGTCATCTTATAAAGCCGGCTTTTCATGTCCGTGTTCGCTGCGCTTACGTCCGCGAGCTGTTTCTTGAGCGAATTCACCTGGTAACGGGCGCTCACGAATGAATTATACTCCAAAACGTAGAAGATTCCACTTATAAATACGGTTAGAAAGAACAGGAGCAGGAATCGGAATCCGTTTTTCACTTGCATGGGTCTGATTATGGTCATTGTTAAATTATTTTTATGGCTCTCAGTTTGGCCGAGCGACTTTTGGGATTATTTTTTGTTTCTTCCCGGCCTGCCGTTATCGGTTTTTTGTTTATAAACGACGCTTTTTTGCCTTTGATGAGGTTTTGAAAGTTTATTTTTACCAATCGGTCTTCAAGGGAATGGAACGAGATGATCGCGACCCGGCTGTCCTTGTCCATTATCTCCGGCAATTTTTCTAAGATGGCCTTCAAATTGCCGAGCTCATCATTCACGTATATCCGGAGCGCCTGGAACGTCCTCGTTGCTGGATGGATACGGCCATGCTCGTAGCTCTTCGGGACCGCGCTTCGGATGACTTCGGCCAGTTCTTGCGTCGTCGTTATCCTTCCCCGCCTTCGCCGCTCGATTATCTTCTTGGCTATCTGCCGGGAAAATCTTTCTTCGCCGTATTCGTAGATAATGTCGGCCAGCTCCTTTTCGGAAAGGCCGCTTATGACGCTTGCGGCCGTCGATCTTTCTTCGTCTTCGGCATCGTAGCGCATATCGAGCGGTTCATTCTTCAAAAAGCTGAATCCCCGGCCGGAGTGCTCAAGTTGCTCGCTCGAGAATCCCAGATCCAGAAGCAGACCGTCGGCTTTGGAAAGCCGGTGCTTCTCCAATATCTCGGGCAGATTCGCGTAGTTTTCGTGAACGAGAGTAAGGCCTCCCTTTATGCCCTCGTTCTCTCTCCGGAAGCTTTCAAGATTCTTTTCGTCCCAATCCAGTCCCAAAAGCATTCCGCGCGACCCCATTTTTAGGAGGAGCGCTTTCGCGTGTCCGCCACCTCCGAGCGTTCCGTCTATCATGAACTCTCCCGGATGCGGGTCCAGAACCTTTATAACCTCTTTTAAAAGAACGGGGACGTGGAGCATTTCAAATTCCCAATTCTCCCAATTTTTCCGCTATCTCGTCCGACGAGGCCTCCGTCTTCTGCTTGTAGGCTCGCCATTCTTCCTCATCCCAGACCTCCATGCGATTATAGAGCCCCGTTACGACCGCTTGTTTCTTCAGTCCGGCATACTTTCTCAAATAATCCGGAACCAATATGCGGCCCTGGGCGTCCACCTTCGCATCGCTTGCGCCCGCAAGCATCAATCGGACGAAGGCTCTCGAGTTTGCCTGGGCGAGCGGAAGATTCATAAGTTTCTGAACCAGAACTTCCCACTCATTCGCGCCGAAAATAAAAAGACACTTATCGAGGCCGCGGGTAATGATAGCGCCGGCGCCGAGCTTCTCTCGGAATTTAGCCGGTACCGCCAATCGACCTTTAGTGTCTAAACTGTGTTTGTATTCTCCTAAAATCATTGATATTTACCGGATTGTTCCTCTTTCACTTATCCCCAGATTTAGGGGTTATCCCCATAGTTATCCACTTTCCCCCACTTACATACACAATTGTATCATTCTCCCTACCAAACAAAAACGTCCCCCTAGGACGTCTTCCGGGTATCGGATAAGGATTTATCTGGGTTTTTGAAGGGTCATTTTAGGGAGTTATCCACACTTGACCCATGACAACATACTTCAATAGAAAACAGCGATTCCCCACTTTCAAAATCCGAGTTCTTTAGAAATTCCTTGAAGTGCACCGATGACGAGATTAATGTGGTCGGTTCTATTGACGCCGAGTTCGGATATCCCCTTTTCGATCTCTCCCCTGTCTATCTTCGCGGCGAAATCCTTTTTCTTTAATTTCTTTTCCACGGATTCAGCGGCCATTCCACTCAGTTTTTCCGGCCGGATGTGCGCGAGGGCCATTACGAATCCGCAGAGTTCGTCCACGGCATAAAGACACTTCGCCATTTGTGTTTTCCTCGGCACGCCAGAATAGGTCGCGTGGCCAAGTATCGCCTCAATTATTTCCGGCGGATAATCCTTTTCTTTCAGTATCTTAATTCCATTGAACGGATGGCCTTCGGCAGTTTCCAAATCGTACTCGTTCTTGTAGAAGGGATACTCTTCATAGTCAAAGTCGTGGATTAATCCGCAAACTCCCCAGAGTTCCTCATTCTCTCCGTATTTTTTGGCATAGGTGCGCATCGCGGCTTCGACGGCCAGACAATGCCGACGCAAACTCTCCGTTTGCACGTGCTCAGTTAAAAGTTTCCGGGCATCTTCGCGAGGAATGTTCATCGGGAATTAATCCTCTGATACCAAGACGGCGGCGGCAACTACGGTCGTCCAAAGCCCGTTCTTGTCGCCCTCCGCGGATTGGGTGATATTCGTGGTGCGAATTATTTTACCGGAAGATTTATAGACCTGTTCCCGGTCGTCCCAGGCGGCCGCCGAATCGAACTCCACTCCCAGGGTGGTCGCGAGCATCGTGGCGGCCAGGTCTTCGGCATACTCCCCGCACTTGTTGTCGGTCTCGCCGAAGCCGTGATGTTCGGAAAGATATCCATAGTTGGTGGAATCCGCCGGTTGGGCCAAGCCGATTGAGGCAGCCATGAGCCGATTGGGTTCGTGCGTCGCTTCGCGCGCCATTACGCAGAAAACCACCTGGCCGGGCGAGAGCGATTTCTTTCCCTCCTCCCTTGATACGCATTTGCAATTCGGCGGGAAGATAGAGCTTACGTGCACCAGATTATATTCCTGAATGCCCGCGTCGCGGAGAGCCATCTCGAACGATTGGAGATATTCCTTGTGCCGGCCCACGCCCTTCGTGAAAAACATCTTTTTCGGAACGAAATTTTGCATGCCAGGTTAGTGAAAATGCGATTGCAAATCGCGATTAAATTAGCTTCCTTTATAAACCATTAAATGACCTTTTTCGTGGACCATCCTATACCAAGGCAGTTATGTATGATTTGAATTTGATCTAATCGCATTTCTACTACCTGGCATGACTAATATTGTAACAAATTGACGTGGGCGTTGCTGGGATTTCACCCCCACACCAAATTAATTTGGTGTGGGGGTGGGCCAGCGATCGGCGTGCAATCCCGCACCTTTTTTGCCTGTGGACGGTACAGGGCTCGAACCTGTGACCCCTGCAATGTGAATGCAGTGCTCTACCACTGAGCTAACCGTCCGTATTTCTTCATATCTGCGTGAAAGGTGCGGGACAAGTGTGAATGCAACGTTCTACCACTGAACTAAACGCCCATCTCTGAATCCAGCATAAACAAAAAAGTTCTTGTAGGCAATATAAAACGCCTCCTTGTGGGAGGCGTTTCGGCCGAGCGAAGTCGTAAAAAGGGTCGAAAGCCCCTTATTGAAGTTCAACCACCGCGCCGACGAGTTCCAGTTTCTTCTTCAATTCATCGGCATCTTCTTTCTTGAGGCCTTCCTTGATCGCCTTCGGGGCGCCATCGACGATGTCTTTGGCTTCCTTGAGGCCTAATCCGGTGACCTCCTTCACTATCTTGATGACGTTTATTTTCTGCTCGCCGCCCGATTTAAGAACGACGTTCCATGAGGTCTTTTCCTCCTCGCTTGCGGCCGCGCCGCCCGAGGCCGGACCCGCTACGGCCATCGCAGCCGCCGAGACCCCGAACTTTTCTTCAAGGGCTTTGACGAGCTCCGAGAGTTCCAGGACCGAAAGTTTTTCGATCTCGGAGATTATTTTATCGAATTTTTCACTCATATTTTTGTTGTTTTTTGGATTTGTCTTGACGACCTTTTTTATTGCTTCTTCGCCTTTTCGTTCATAACGAAGAGCAGCTTCTTAACCGGAACGGTAAGCATGAAAGCCAGCTGGCCCAAGAGTATTTCCCTTCCCGGCAATTGGCCGAGCTGTTTTATCTCGCTTCCTTCGAAGAATTTCTTTGCTTTCACCTCGAATCCGCCCATTATCTTGAAGATGTTCTTCTTCGCGAATGGTTTTCCGAAGTTATAGACCGCGCCGGAGGTTTCCACCATATCTTTCGGGGAAAATACCACGCCTGCCTGACCCTCGAATTTCTTGGGGTCGAACTCGATGCCCTTTGCGGAGAAGGCCAATTTCAACAGGCGCTTCTTCATTACCACTACTACTCCTCCCAACTGGCGGACCGCCCGCCGGAAAGCGTTCAGTTCGTTCGCGGAGAGACCGGTGAAATCGGTAACGACGACCGTCTCGCTTTTGGCGATGGCTTCTTCTCCCTTCTTTATATCTTCTTTTTTCTGCGTTTTCGTTCTCATAAAAACAAAAAATCCGCGTTTTCCGCAGACACTTGGGTACGACTATATGCCGTTTCTTCCTTGATAGGACCTCTTCCCTCTTTGCTATTCGGGATGCCTATTGTCTGTGGATTATTGATATGTTAGCAAGCCCTTATCTTTTGTCAATATCATCCCTCCTTTTCTTTCAGGGTGAAAATATTTCTCTTCCTCTCTTCCGAACGCTCGTAGCTTGCTTCTATCCCAAATCCCTTCAATCTTGAGACCAAATCAAATTGGTTAAAATTGCCTCCCCATTCATTGGTATCGCCTTCGTTTAAGGCTCTCTCGTAATCGTTTTTTAAACCCTTGACGACATTTTCCCCGAAGGCGCTTTTGTATCTTTCTGCGATTTTCAGGTCTGACTCAACGGCAATGTTCCAGCAGCTCTTATCGAGCACGCTTCTTAGCAAAATGCCTCTCATCGCCAAGTTATCCTTGGGGTCATTGTCGACTTTCTTGTGGTTTTCAACTTTTTCGATCTTGGAGGCGATCTCTCTCAATAGGCGATCCCCTCGTCTAAAATCAGCCACTCCTCTTAAAAACATCTTCTTTTCATCTGGAGAGTCGATGGCTCTTAACTCGTTTTTCAATCTCTCGAGATACTCTTCTTGATTTCCAAAACGGGGATCTGCCTCTAAGCTTTCAACGAATCCTTCTTGCCAGCGCTCAACTTCTTTGTCTGTCTTCTCGGGCGACATCTCCTTTCC
>Ga0208045_1000457_pt1 | contig 16693 bp, 16 predicted proteins | sample PL_2010_200m_FD_184160 | JGI IMG/M metagenome (GOLD analysis project Ga0208045, IMG submission 184160) | Freshwater microbial communities from Powell Lake, British Columbia, Canada to study Microbial Dark Matter (Phase II) - PL_2010_200m... | ecosystem: Environmental > Aquatic > Freshwater >...
GGAGAATACTTGTACCAATGTGGTAGAATCCTTGGTAACAAACACTGTAGGAATGGCAGGACTCTCTCTTATTCAGGCCCCTATCCTGTCCTACTGATGGGGTCCACCTCACCCCTCTACCGCTACACCGCCGACGGTGAGCGCATGGACAACATCACGGATTGGGCGCTGGAGCAATTCCAGAAACATTACAAAGACAAGGCTATCTCCAAGGAAAATATCTTCCACTACGTCTACGCCGTGCTACACCACCCCGCCTACCGCGCCAAGTATGAGATCAACCTCAAACGCGAGTTCCCACGCATCCCGTTCTATGATGATTTTGGGAAGTGGGCCGCTTGGGGTAAGCAGTTGATGGACTTGCACCTGAATTATGAGAGCGCCAAGCCCTACCGCTTGATACGCGAGGACAAAGACTCAGAAACTATCCGCAAAGCTATTGAACCTCGTCTCATGGCACGAAAGGAAAACGGCGTAATTGAAATGGATACGCTTACCACACTGAAAGGTGTCCCTGCGGAGGCGTGGGAGTACCGTTTAGGAACGTATTCAGCTCTTGAATGGATTCTCGAACGCTACAAAGAACGCAAGCCCAAAGACCCCACTATCCGCGAGAAGTTCAACACCTACAAGTTCGCTGACTACAAAGAGCGGGTGATCGATCTGCTAGGCCGCGTCTGCACCGTGAGCGTAGAGACAATGAAGATTATCGGGCAGATGGAAGCAACATCGAAATGAATCTGAGTTGGCCGATAGAATAGGAAAAAGAACAGAACTGAGTCCTGAGTAGCAGATTGATGAACGCGAAATATGGAACGAAACTACGAGGCCTTTTAAGCTAATAAAAGCAAGTAATGATCGTGAAGTGCATGTAAATCCTGGTGAATTAAAATTCAAATTTGATGTCCGATCAAAGAAAGGATCGATTTATTTACTAATAAACCTAGATGATTGTGCGATGGGATGGACCGGGCTAGCCAAAAATTAATATCGTTTTATCATGCGTTTAAATAGTATAATAATAAAAGGTTATTAAAGGTTCTGAAAAGCTTAGCTTAAACAGTATGGATACAACAGGCGTTCCTGTAAAACTGACACCGGAAAAGATACTCGAAGGCACCAATCCAATTGTGCTAATCGGCCCTAATGGGTCAGGAAAAACACGATTTGGAGTTGATCTAGCAAACCGCAATCAAGCTGAATTCATTGGAGCCCTTCGTAACATATCCCTAGGAGATAATATTCCAATGCAACCGCTTGAACTAGCTACTCGGGATTTGAGTAATGCACTAAACAATCAACTTTCTCGTTATTGGGATTTATCAACGGAAATCAATCATCTCTTCTCCAAATTACTTGCAGAAGATGCAGCATCTGCCATGAAAGTACGTGAGGAGCTTCTATCTGGGCAACAACCTGTAATAGAAAGTACTAAGCTCATGCAACTAAGGGCAGTTTGGCATGAATTTTTCCCTGGTAGAGAAATCCGATTCGAGACCTATTCTCCAAAAGTCCAGTCAAAAATCACATCAACCCCTGTTGAATATGCCGCTAAGCAAATGAGCGATGGTGAACGAGTTGCTCTTTATCTAGGTGCTAGAGTTCTGAATGCGCAATCTAAATTTATTGTTATAGATGAGCCTGAGGTACATTTCCATTCGCGCCTAGCAACTAGGTTCTGGAATGCTATACAAAATCTTCGCCCTGATCTGAGATTCGTATATATCACCCACGATCTCACATTTGCGTTATCAAGGCAGGATGCACAGTTTGTTATTATTAGATCAAACCTTGTCCCTGAAGTCGTTCCGCTAAGCAACGGGCTTCCAAAGGATGTTGCAGAATCAATTCTTGGAGCTGCCTCCTTTTCGATATATGCTGATCGCATTGTATTTTGTGAAGGCGATGAAAGTTCTGATTATTCGTTCTATACAAACTGGTTTAATACTCCCACTACAGCTGTTATCCCAGTTGGAGGCTGCAAAGATGTCTTGCAATGTACCAATGCATTCTGTAACCAAACCATAGTAGCTGGGGTGACAGCAATCGGTATAGTTGATCGAGATTATTGGCCTGAACAATATTTGAAATCTTTTCCTCAGTCAGTAATTCCGCTTCGCGTGCATGAATTAGAAAATATATACTGCCTTCCGGAGGTATTTGCAGCAATTGGACAACACCTATCTCTTGATCAGTCTGATATAGAAGAACGTTATAATCAGTCCATTACACAAGCAAAAGGACGTTTCAAAGAGCACTTGCTTGCTAAACAATTAGTTGAAAGGTTCAAGCGCCGTTGCAGTGGCGGATTAGACACGGAAGTTAATAAATTGCCAGTAATTGATGATCTTAACGCACTGGAGCGTCAATGTGTGACTGTACTTCAACCGAGTAATTGGGGTTTCAGCCCAGAAGCTATCTTTCGTGAGGAACGTAAGCTTTTGGAAGATACCCTCTCGACCACAGACCCAATGCGATTCCTTGCGCTGTTCCCTGGTAAGGTCTTTCTCCACATTTTTACCAAATCTCTCGGTTTTGAAACATCTGCCTACAAGGAACTTGTCAATAACGCTCTTGTTGCAGGCGATGGCTCCAATATGTCAAAACTCAAACAATCGCTAGTGAGCGCTTTATCCGGCATTTTGCCTCCAAGGTAACACAGCATTCTGGCTGACAACCGAGGTGACGCCGTGTTTGTAACTTTCTTGGCAGGCAGAATTAGCTAGAATGCCTGAAAAAGCACAGCCTTAAATTGGGGAATTTCTTGGCAGATGGAGGAAGATCTCAACCAGCGACATTTTATCATGAGATTGATTCATATTGAAAAAGGAACGGAATAGAATATTGGCACGCATGGTGAGATAAACATGCCGATGTTTGTTCAATTGTAAGCTTCTAATTTTCCTTGCAGCTTACATACACAACCGGTTATGAGTCCCTTGCTCTACCGCTGAGCTACACTGCAATGACAAATAAAAATGTTTACACAGTTGCCTATATTGACAACTGCGTTTCAAGCTAATAGACTGTGCCCGATATACGATGAACAGCCAAGATAAAACGCCGAACTTCTTCATCCGCGAGATACCTTTCATTGTGTTGCTCGTTTTCTGGGTGATCTACGCCGGCATCGAGATCATACGCAACAGATTTGATCTCCTTACCTCCACCATACCCACCGGGCTGTTCATCATCGCCTATGTCCTGGTGCGCCTGACGTCCAAAGAGCAGAAAGGCGGAGGTTAAATATGGACGTCTTTCTCGCACTGGAACTTATCGCGCTGGCGCTCACCGGGCTGCTGATCTGGCACAGCGCCCGCACGCGGGGCGCGGCCTTTACATGGATGTTCTTCCTCGGCGGCGCATTCCTGGGACTGATCCGGGAGAACGTGGTCGCACAGGTTGCCGCCCTCAACCTTTATTCATACAGCCCGGCTACCTTCCACCTGTGGGTCGGCGCTGCACCCCTCATCCTCCTGGTCTTCTGGTCGTACACCATTTACCTGGCGCTGACGTTCTCGGAGGTCATTGTTGGAGGCGATCTGATCAGCGGCAGGCGCAGGGTTTGGGTTATCCTGCTGGCCATGGTTTTCATGGCATCCTACGCCTGCCTGAACGAGGCCTTTGCCAGCATGTATCCCATGGTTTTATGGAAGTTCAAGCCGGCACTCACCATCTGGGGAGGGACACCCGCCATGGTGCTCTGGGGCTACGGAGGTATGGCGCTGATCTTCCTGCCGGCGCTGCTGCTGGTGTATAAACTGCGCATACGCACGGTGTACCGGGTGATGATCTTCTGCGCCTCGGTTGTTGTAATGATCCCCCTGCACCTGCTCTGGATCGCCATCTTCCGCCTGGCTACTTCTGCCATCGGCTGAGTATTATCACCTGTTAATGTTAGAATATTTTAGCTTCACACAAATTATGTTTGTGTGCGTCAGGTACCTGGGGACCTAAGCAGAGCCCATATGTGCGGTCCACCATCCGCAATTTGTTTTTCGTCCACCACCCGGAAACCATGCTTGCCATAAAACGCCAGGTTGACTTCCTTCATGGTTTCCAGGTAACACGGTAAACCCTCCTCATCAGCCATTTTCAGTATAGGCTTGATCAGCATACTGCCAACACCGTGCCCCTGTTGACCGGGTTCAACGCCGAGAAAGAGTAAATAGCAATGTTTCCCTTTGACCAGGCTCCTGTGCATAGCGTAAGTGCATTCAACAATAACCATTAATCTCTCAAACGGACCGGCACCCATCGCTTGGGGCAGCCCGTTTCGCGGGTCCTTATCGCTGTCAACCTTCCGCCTGGTATCATCGCCCGGGAACCTCCACACGGCAATACCTTTGAATGACGAGGTTGTATAGAGTTCGCCTCCTATCGCAGCATGCTCTATGTTCAGTGCATAAAACGAGGGTTGCAGGTCCCTGCGCTCTGCAGTGCCGGGATAAAGAAATATTGTCATCGGGTCATCCCAGAACACTTTCGATAAAAGCGCCGCGGCTTCATTTATCCTCGATGCGGGCAACTCCACTACTTTCTCATCAGGTAAATTCATATACTATCCCCACATATTCAAAATCGTTTTAAGATTATACTGCATTTTACTTCTTTTCTTCTGTGGACTGTGCTTTCATGACTGGGCAAGTATCCCGGTCATGGTAGAATATCAACATTGAGCGGGCAGGAGTAAGGAAAGTGACGAGAGAAAGAAACGGTGTTTATGTGTGGGTTACCTGGCTCTCCAAATTGATGGCAGGTGAAACCACCTGCCAGTGGTCATCCTGGTTCAAGGCACATCATACGGATTACCATAGGGCGCCGGGTGATTTCCAGCTGGCCGCCTGGACGGCAGAACACACCAGGATCCTTGACGAGGTATCCAAAGAACGGGAAAAGCAGGGAGAAACGGTATACAGGGAAGGGCAAAACAAATTCCTTGCCAAGAGGCCATCGGGTTTGTCTGTTGCAGGCACCCCTGACCTGATATCGATGGAATCGCATTCCGGGCAGTGCACGGTATTCGATATTAAAACAGGTAACCCCAGGCAGAGCGATATCATCCAGGTAGCCCTGTATATGATGTTCTTACCCTACGCCACCGGGCTTTATAAGGGTAAAAAGCTTGACGGGTGCGTCGTTTATAAAACCGGACACTCCGAGGTCCCGCACCATATCATTGATGACAAGTTCAAGAAAAATGTGACCTATTTCCTGAACATCCTGGAGTCATCCGTCCCGCCATCAAAGCTTCCTTCACACACGGGCTGCTCGTGGTGCGACCTCACTGCCGATGATTGCCCCCAAAGGGTAGCCAACGAGAACATTATTGAGAACGATCCGGGGCAGGATTTCCCGCTCTAATGCTCATCTCGAACATTTTCTCGTAATTACACCATCGCACTGCCTGAATCTGATTTGCACCGGCCTCAGCTACATAATATAATGCCGCCAACCTTTAGCACCGAGGTAATAAAATATGAACCGCTGGCAGAATTTAATTAACCAACCGGGTGTCATCATCGCCGACGGCGCCATGGGAACGATGCTGCAGCAGGCAGGCCTGAAGCCGGGGGACCTGCCCATGCTCTGGAACGTGGATCATCCCGGCCGCGTTCGCGCAGTGCACCGTGCCTACCTGGAGGCCGGCGCCCGGGTCCTGCTGACCAATACCTTCAACGGCAACCGCTTCCGCCTGGCCCGGCACGGCCTGGAAGGGCGCGGCGACGAGCTCAACCGCGCCGGCGCACAGATACTTCACGCTGAAATCGAAGATTACGTTGTAAAGGCAGGACCCGGAACCTCAGAGGCTGTGGTGGCAGGCGATATCGGCCCCTCGGGTGAAATCCTGGCCCCGCTGGGACGGCTGTTATTCGACGACGCCGCCGACGGGTTCGCTCGGCAGGCCGGGGCGCTGATTGCCGGGGGCGCCGACGTGATCTGGATCGAGACCATGGCCGACCTCGAGGAGGTGCGCGCTGCGGTGGAGGGGACGCGCAGGGCATCGGCGGATATCCCGGTTATCGTTACCATGACATTCGACACACGCGGCAGGACCATGATGGGAGTAAAGCCGGAGACCGCGGCAACCACGCTGGACGAATGGGGCGCGGCAGCCCTGGGCGGCAATTGCGGCAACGGCCCCGACGAGATGCTGGCAGCCATACAAAAATTGCGCGCCGCTGCGCCCGGCGCCTTACTGGTGGCCAAGTCAAACGCAGGCATGCCGGAATTCGTGGATGGTGCGACCGTGTACCGCGCCTCGCCCGAACTGATGGCGCAGAGCGCCGTTCAAATGCGCGATGCCGGGGCACGCATTATCGGCGGGTGCTGCGGCACCACGCCGGCACATATCGCCGCTATGGCGCGGGCCGTGCTCTCATAAGGTGTCATTGCGAGCGAAGCGAAGCAACCCCTGGATTCGGAGACACAATGCCATGAGATTGCTTCGTCACTGCGTTCCTCGCAATGACATATGAACCTTCAGAGCAGGTCGAAGAACATGGCCGGCTTCCTGCGCTCCACCAGCTTCTCGGCGTTGAAGGCGATGCGCAGCAGCAGGTCCTCCTCCCACCAGCGCCCCATGGCCTGCATGCCTATGGGCAGCCCGATGCTGTCGTAGCCGGCCGGGAAGCTTATGGCAGGCAGTCCCGCCAGGTTGCCGGGGAAGGCATAGCGCATGACCTCCGTTGTGCTGGAAAGGTCGGACCATCCGCCTTTCGCGCCCTCGAGCGACACCTCGGGAGCAGTGATGCCCGCAGCCGGTGTTATGATAGCATCAACATCACTAAGAATCTCCCTGAATGCAGATATGGCGCGCGTGCGGATGCGCTGGGCTTTGATGTAGTCGCCGGCGTCGAAGACGCGGCCCAGGCTAAGGCTGACCCGCACCTCGGCGCCGAAGTCTTTCTTGTGCTCAGGGTAGTTATTCATTGAGGCCGCCATCTCGCTCAAAATGCTTATGGCATGGGCGACGCGCATGGTATCCAGGCCGGGAATAATAATCTGCTTAACCTGCGCCCCCGAGCTGGCCAGCTTCTCCAGCAAAATATCGCAGGCGCGCACCACCTCGAGCGAGGCATGCTCAAACCAGGGCCTGAAGACGCCAAGCCTGACGCCCTTGAGGTCCGCCCTGTTCCACTGCTCCAGCGTTACGGCAGGCTGGTGCAGCGAGTTCGGCTCCCTGGCGTCCGGCCCGGCCATGCAGGCATACCCTATGGCCGCGTCCTCTACCGTGGCCGCGATGGGGCCCAGGTGCGCCACACTCCAGCAGAGAGGGGCTGCGCCGTATTCACTGACGCGCCCGAAGGTGGGTTTGAGCCCGACCACACCGCAGTGGGATGCGGGTACACGTATGGAACCGCCGCCGTCGGCGCCCACTGCAATAGGGCAAATCCCTGACGACACGGCAGTGGCCGAACCGCTCGAGCTGCCGCCGGTATCGTACTTGGGGTTGTAAGGGTTGCGTGTCGAGCCGAAGTTAACGTTCAGCCCGTCGGGATTTATGCCTATCTCGTGCATATTGGCCTTGCCCAGCAGCAGCGCTCCGGCCGCCCGCAGCCGCGCAACCACCGTTGCGTCCTGTTTGGCCGGCGCCTTGCCGAAAAATTTGGTGCCCACAGTCGTGGGATAGGGCACCATGTCCACCTCGTCCTTTACAGCCATGGGCACGCCGTCCAGCACGCTGAGCGGCTTCTTATCCTTCCAGCGCTCCGCCGAGTCCCGGGCCTGCTGCATAACATCGCCATCGTTGACGGCAATGAAGGGGCGCAGCTTCAGATTGCCGGCGTCGGCATTTTTAATAGCCTCCAGCGCCTTTTTGGCCACATCCTCGGGGGTGGCCTTGCCCTCGCGGTAGGCCTTTGCATAATCGCGCGCCGTCCTGAAGGGCGTTGTCGCCGCGCTCCCCTCAATTCTATTCAGGGCCTTTAGGTCCGGCCCCTCCTCCGGCGCCGCTCTCTTATCTGCAAAGGCGATGGGAAACACGGTGGGGGGCTCCTCGGGTGACAGGGCGCGGAAGTCTTCGATACCACCGCTTTTCAGCATGGACGGCATGATCAGGGCCCTCAGCATACCGCTCTCCAGCGCATTGGCAACCATGGATAACTGTCCCCCGGCCAGCCTGGGCAATTTCACGGATTTAAGGTCGTAGCTACTCGTTCCGCTCATCTCAACCTCCTGAATTTGTGGATCAGCCGCCAGTATATACCCGTTCTGCCCGGACAGGCAAGGGGCAGTACAACACGTCATTGCGAGGAGCGCAGCGACGCGGCAATCCTCCGGCACAACGACTTCAAATTACAAGATTGCTTCGCTTCGCTCGCAATGACACAGCGTAAAAATGACAAAATTCAAAAACCATGCCAGGAGCAGATTTCGCTCAGAGGCACTTCAACATGAAAAGACGTAAAATATCGTCATGACTGATGACGACATCGCCGGCCTGGCGCTGCGCAACGCCGGCGCCATCACGCTCGACCCGCGCCGACCGCAGGCCAGGACCATCTATATCAGCAGCGGGCATATACTTAAGGTCAGCAGCAAAGATGTGGATACAAACCTGGCCGGGTCCGCAACGCAGGTCATCGATTGCCGCGGCAGGACAGTCATCCCTGCCTTCCACGATGCGCACTGCCACGTGACGGCCTACGCCGAGAGCCTGCTCAATATCGACATCGGCCCGGCCTCCGTCAAATCTGTCGAAGACATCGTAAGCAGGATTAGGAAGGCGGCCGCAACCCTGCCGGCCGGCGCCTGGATCAGGTGCGCCGGATACAACGAGTTCTACCTGGCGGAGAAACGGCATCCCACCCTCCATGATCTCGACCGAGCCACAATTGCTCATCCGGTAAAGCTGACGCACCGCAGCGGGCACGCGCACGTTCTAAACAGCGCAGCCCTGGCGCTGGCGGGCATCACCGGCCGGAGCGAGGAGCCGCCGGGCGGCATGATCGAGCGCGACCTGGAGACCGGTGAGCCCAACGGCCTGCTCTTCGGCATGGGCCCTTACCTTGCTGAAATAATACCCCCGGCCGGTGACGCCGAGCTCGAGGGGGCCGTGTCCCGCGCCGGCCAAACGCTGCTGGGCCTGGGCATTACCACGGTGCAGGACGCTTCGCCGGGCAACGGGCCGGAGCGCTGGACCAGGTTCCTCGACTGGAAAAGACGGGGCCTATTCCCGCCGCGCACCACCATGATGTCCGGACCGCAAGAGGCGGGACGGGTACAGGAAAGGGAAGGGTTCAAGGGTCATGAAACCGCCCTTGTCAGAGGTGCGGTCAAGATCATGCTGGACGAGGTCAGGGGCAGCCTCAATCCTTCGCAGGAAGAGCTTAACCGCCTTGTATTTGAAATACAGGAGCGGGGTGAGCAGGCGGCCATCCACGCCGTGGAGGTGACTACTATTAATGCGGCTATCACAGCCCTGGAACAGGCCCTGAAGCAGTGCCCGGGCAAAGACCGCCGGCACCGCCTCGAGCACTGCTCGATATGCACCCCCGCGGCCGCCGCTAAACTGTCACGATTGGGGGCGGCCGTGGTAACCAACCCGGCCTTCATCTATTACAGCGGCGAGCGCTACCTGGCCACGGTGCCGCGCGAGCAGGTAAGTCACCTCTACGCCATAAAGGACATGCTGAGGGCTGGCCTCAGGGTAGCGGCAGGGTCGGATGCTCCGGTGTCCGGGCCCGACCCGCTCAAGGGCATCTACGCAGCCGTGACCCGGCTCGCTGAAAACGGGCGGCCGGTGGCGCCGTCTCAAGCCGTTTCAGCCCTGGAGGCGCTCAGGCTATACACGGTCAACGCGGCCTACTCGTGCTTCCTCGAAGGTAAATTGGGAAGTATATCGAAAGGTAAATACGCCGACCTGGCGGTGCTGAGCGGGGACCCGCTGCGCGCAGGTCCGGCGGAACTGAAAAACCTCAGGGTGGAGATGACCCTGATGGACGGCAAAGTAGTCTACGGCAAGGCCGATTAGCCGATTACGCCCTGTGAAACCAGCAGGTTGAAACGTTCTTCATCCATGCCCAACAAATCCAGGAAAATCCGCCGGTTATCTGCTCCCAGCAGCGGCGCGGCGCTAACAAAGCGCGCCGGTGAACCGCTCAACCTGATGGGATTGCCGTCGGCCCATATTTTACCCAGGGTAGGGTGCTGCAGCTCGACGAAGAAGCCACGGTCACACAGCTGGGGGTCAGCGGCGAGGTCCGAGGCATCATTGACGGCCGCGGCCGGCACACCCGCCTCCTGCAGCATCTGCATCACCTCCCGGTGCGTGTGAGAGGAGGTCCATTCCCCGATCAGCCGGTCCAATTCCTCCGCGTTATCGCAGCGTCCCCGCAGGTCCGAGAACTTGCTCTGCCGTACCCACGCGGGATCGCCCATGGCGCGGCACAGGGAACGCCATTCTTCTTCGTCATAGACCGCGATAACGCACCAGCGGTCGTCTCCCCTGCAGGGATAACATCCGTAGGGTGCGGCGGGCTGCCGGGACGGGCTGTTGGCCTGCGGCCCGGCGGCGCGTCCGTTGAGGGAGAGGTTGATCAGCTCCGGGCCAAGCGTACTGCAGGCGGCCTCAAGCTCGGAAATCTCGATATACTCACCCCGGCCGGTGATATCCCTGCGGCGCAGGGCGGAAAGGGCCGCCAGAGCCGCGTAGAGGCCGGAAATGTGGTCGGCAAGGGCGAACCCGATGCCGCAGGGTCTGCCCGCCCCGTACGAAGATAGTCTTGTCAGGCCGCAGAGCGCCTGCACGGTCGGCCCCAGCGCGGCATAGTTCTGCCAGGGCCCGCCGCGGCCGAATCCCGAGAGGCTGACCATGACCAGGCCCGGGTTGACCTCCTTCAACCGCTCGTAATCGAGGCCCCAGTTATGCATCACGCGCGGCGTAAAGTTCTCCATGACGATGTCGCATTTCTTAACTAACTCGATAACGACATCCCGCGCCTCAGATCTGCCCAGGTCCAGCGTGATGCCCAGCTTGTTACGGTTCCAGGTGGCGAAATATCCCGTTTGATTGTCCTCGGCCCCGGCCGCGGTGCGTTTCGACTGTACTTTAATGACCTCCGCGCCGAAGTCGGCCAGCAGGCGCGTGGCATACGGCCCGGCCAGCATCCAGGTGAAATCAAGCACCCGTATGCCGCGTAGGGGCGTACCTTCAGGTGCGCCCGCATTTTCGGGCGGGTTTAAAAACCCGCCCCTACAAGATTTGTTTTCATCGTGTAGGGGCGTACCTTCAGGTGCGCCCGCAGATTGAACCAGATTCTCTATTTCCCCGTCATGCTCACCCATAAAAGGCGCCCGCCGCCATTCATAGGCAGGCGTTCCCGGGGTAACGATGACGGGCCGCGGGACTTCGAACCCCTGCAACGCCAGCGGGTGGGCGGCCGGTACGAAGTACTGCCGGGCCCGCAGTTGTACGTTCTGCACCACATCCTCGACTGAACTGACCGGGGCCCAGGGGTAACGCATGTCCTGTCCCAGCCTGAAAAGTTCAGCGCTGCCGTGCTGGCAGGCCCAGAAGGTCAGCACCTCCTGGATGTCCTCGATATGCAGCCTGCGGTAACTCTCCTCGCCCCAGGCAGGCTGCCGGAACTCGGCGGCCATATCGCGGCGGCTGAGCAGCTCCACCAGCGTATCCCACTCGCGGTTGAAGGTTAGAAAGATATAGCTGTCGCGGCAGGGAAAGAGGTCGGCCGCCCCGTTCCACTGCAGGCTGCCCTGCCGGCAGGGGACCACATTATCATGGAAATACTGCGCCATGACGTGTTCAAGTGCAGCGGCGGCAGCCTCCTGCAGCGAGATATCGATGTGCTGTCCTTTCCCCGTCAGGTCCCGCCAGCGCAGGGCCAGCAGTATGCCGCAGGCGGCAAAGAGCGAGGCCAGGTGATAGGGCTGCTCGCCGTAGGGCTGTAGCGGCTGCCTGCCGGGCAATCCGCAAACGTACATCTGGCCGCCTGCAGCGGAGGCCGCCAGCCCGCAGGATTTGTAGCTGCTGTAAGGTCCGGACCGGCCGAAGCCGGTGACGGAGGCCATGACCAGGCCCGGGTTAACCCGGCTGAACGGCTCATAGCCGAGGCCGGCCGCCTCAAGGAAGCCGGGCGGGTAAGACTCGACCACTACGTCACAAGATTGTACCAGTTGAAGGATACGCTCCCGGCCGGACGGGGCGCCGGGGTCAAGGGTTATGCCGAGCTTGCCGGCATTTTCGTACCAGAACAAGAGACTGCGTTCAGGTCCGGGTTCGCCGGCGAGGAAAGGCCCAACCGAGCGGGCAGCGCAACCTCCCGGCGGCTCTGCCAGGACAACCTCGGCTCCCAGGTCTGAGAGCAGCCTGCAGCAGAACCCGGTCCAGCGGCCGGACAGCTCGAGTACGCGTATACCGGACAGCGGTTGCGGGTATAGCTGAGGGCGGGACATAGTGTTCTTATTATGTCATTGAGTTGCGGGCGAAGCAATGATATAGACAGGTCAGTCGGAGGAGGGGAGCGCCTTGGGCTTCTGCAGCTCCATCTCTTTGCCGTCGCAGGTAACAGTGCCTTCCCCGGCCTTGGTGCAGAGCACCTCGCTCCCGCAGACCTCGCACTTGAATCTCTTGCCAAGCTGGTTTGACATCTTATCTCTCCTGTAAAGGTCTGAACCCTCTTACTTCTTCAGTTCCATGGGCTGCCCGCAGCAGGTTACCTGCCCGTTGCCGCCCTTGGTCACGATGAACTCGGAGCCGCACTTGCTGCAGCTGTATTTCTTGCCGATCTGGTTGGCCATTGTTAAATCCCTCCAGACTATTATTTTAGTCTCAATTTAAGCTTCGTGCAAAACGGAGCTACAGCTCCATCTCATGGAAATCAGCGGCCACCACCAATCGTGCAGCCGTCATTTTCTGCACGTCCTCCGGAGTTACGCCGGGTATCGCCTCTTTGAGCAACAACCCTTCCGCAGTTACCTCGATGAGGGCATAGTTGGTTACGATCACATCCACGCACTCTTTAGCCGTCAGCGGGTAGGAGCAGACGTCCAGTATCTTGGGCCGGCCGGCTGGCGTGATGTGCTCCATGGCCACGATCAATTTGGTGGCGCCCACGGCGAGGTCCATCGACCCGCCGATGTTGCCCGTCTTGCCCAGGCCGCGGGCCGGGTTGTTCCATCCAGCCAGGTCACCTTTGGCCGATACCTGCAGGGCGCCCAGCACCGCCACATCCATGCGCCCGCCCCTGATCATGGCGAATGATGTCTCAACGTTAAAATAACAGCTGCCCGGCATCTCGCGTACAAACTGGCAGCTGGCGTTGATGCGGTCCTGGTCCTGCTCTCCCTCCTCAGCCAATGGCCCGCACTTGAGCATGCCGATCTCCGACTGGATAATGATGTCCCTTCCTTCTATCCAGTTGGAGACCAGCGTCGGTATGCCGATTCCCAGGTTGACATAGGACCCATCCTCAAGCATGTTGGCTATGCGCAGGGCGATCATCTCGCGCTCCAGCGGAGGCATCTCCGGTATGGTCACTTTGCTCAGACTCATAATTCCATTCTCCAGTATTCTTTGTTTCCACGTCTCAGATTGCTTCGCTTCGCTCGCAATGACAGGGTAAAAAAATGTCATTGCACTGCCATAAAATGTCATTGCGAGGAGCTTGCGACGAAGCAATCCATTTCCTCTCCATAAGCTTATACCGAAACCTGGTAAAACTCGGGCCTGCCCGTCTCCACCACTCTCTTCACGAATATACCGGGCGTGTGGATAAAGTTGGGATCGAGTTCCCCGGCTTCCACCAGTATCTCCACCTCTGCGATGGTTACTTTCCCGGCCATGGCCATGGCGTTATTGTAGTTCTGCGCCGTGTACCTGTAGACAAGGTTACCCTCGCGGTCGCCCTTCCAGGCATGCACGAAGGCGAAATCCACGGGCAGGGCCAGCTCCAGCAGGTTCTCCACGCCGTTGAATACCCGCACCTCTTTACCTTCTGCAACCACCGTCCCCACGCCGGCCGGCGTGTAAAACGCGGGTATGCCCGCCCCGGCGCAGCGCAGCTTCTCGACAAAGGTGCCTATGGGGTATATCTCAAGCTCGATCTTACCGCTGCGCACCGCCTGCTCGAAGGGGTGCTGGGCGCCCTTGCTGGCCGAGCGCGGGAAAGGATAATTACAAATAGTCTTCTTTATCTGGCCGTTGACCACAAGCTCCAGCATCTCCTCATTGCCCGTGCCAACCTGCTGCGCTACAACGGTGAGGTTCTTAACCCCTTTCCTGGCCAGTGCCTGCGTCAGCGCCGTCGGTTTTCCGGCGGAAAAGAAACCGCCGAAGGCGATGACCGCGCCGTCGAAGATGTCGTCTACAGCGGCATCAACCGATGGATATACCTTGTCCATAGTTCTATCTCCTGAAAAACAGTTCCTTAGATTACTTTGCGCATGGGCTTTTGTCCAATACGTACTGCGCCGCGCTGCGGGCCCTTTAGCCCAGGCCCAGCAGACGGGCGGCGTTGAGGCCCAGCCATTTCTCCTTGACCTTGTCCTTGAGCGGCAGTGCCTTCAATTCATCCACACAGCGCTGCCAGGGTATCATGTCGTCCGTGGCGAAGAGCACCCTGTCCTGCAGCAGGCTGTTGCCGTAGATCATGAGCGGGTCCCAGCCCGTGCCCGGCATGCCGATATACTTGGGCGAAACCGCACCGATCTCGATATAGACGTTCTTGTGTTTCCAGGCAACCGCGACCATCTCGGTCACCCAGGGCCAGCCGCCGTGGTTGGCCACCATCTTGAGGTCGGGGAAATCGCAGGCTACCTGGTCGAGGTAGATAGGACGGCTGAACTCGATGGTGCGGTCGATGGTGAAATTAATTGAAGAGTGGATGGTCACAGGTATGCCAAGCTCCTGGCACTTAGCATAGACCGGGTAAAGTCTTCTGTCATTGGGATACATGCGCTGGGCCCATGTCTGGAAGTTGACGCCGCTGAAACCACGCTCCTTGACCTCGCGCTCTACCACTTTGACCATGTCATCGTCTTCTAAGGCATTAACGGTCAGATAATATCGCGGGAACTTCTTGGGATATTTTTTAGCTATTCTGTAGGTAGCATCATTCAGCTTCCTGTAATCACCCAATGCCCATTCCGCCTGCAGTACTGCTTGGGTGACACCTGCATCGTCCATGGCCTTGACCATACTCTCAGCAGTCACGTCATACATAGAAGATACTTCATAAGCAGACTCCGCATAGCCCCTCATATAGCTGTTCAGAAATAAACGTTTGGCTTCCTCGACGTCACCAACCCATTCGCGTACAGGTACTGTAACTCGGAAATCTATGATCATCTCGCCGCTCCTCGCTTAATTATTTCTGCTTGGTCTTGTCCAGCGCTGCCCTGGCCCGCATGGCGGCTTCCATGCCCGTCAACGTAAGGACCACGTCGTGCGCCTCCATTTCCATCTGCTGTTCATAGTCCTGGTAGGTTCCGTAATTGAGCTGGCGTTTGGCCAGTTTTATGGACAGGGACGAATTGGCCGCGACCTTCTTAACCAGGTCCATGGCCGTGCTGTCCAGCTCTTCCGTCGGCACCACCCGGTTGACCAGTCCCCACTGCTCGGCGGTGTAGGCATCTATCATCTCGTTGGAGAAGATCATCCACTTGGCCCTGCCGATGCCCACCAGCAGCGGCAGCAACTTGGTGCCGGCGTTGGTCACTCCGGCCCCCACGTTGGTCTCGGGGAAGCCGAACTTGGTGCCCTCGGCTGCTATACGTATATCGGCGCTCATGGCCCACTCGCAGCCCGCCCCCAGCGCGTAGCCATGGACGGCGGCCACGATGCATTTCTCCATGTTTAGCATAATGCGCGTGGTGTCCTGCAGGACCTCCACGTGGCGCAGTATGTCCTCCACCTGCATGCCCAGGGGGCTTTCAGAAAGGTCGTCACCGGCGCAGAATGCCCGGCCCTCACCTTTAATTATTACCCCTTTAACGCCCGTATCCAGCGCCGCCTCGGCCAGGGCCTGGTGGAAATCCCTGGTCAGCTGCACGTTGATGGCATTCAGCACCTTTGGGCGGTTGAGCTTGATGACCGCTATACCCTCGACTTTCTCGTAGATTACAGTCTCTAATACCATGGTTTCTCCTCCTTGGTTATCACTTAAGTTTCCAAACGGGCGGCCTCTTTTCAAAGAAGGCCGTAATGCCCTCCCTGGTATCGTCCATCTTCAGGATGGGCCCGGTGATGGCTTTGAAGAGGCTGAGGCTGTCCTCCAGCGACATGCAGCGGGTCTTTTTATTGAGCTCTTTGCAGGCCCGCAGCGCTACAGGGCCGTTGCCACATATCTTGTCGGCCAGGGCTGCGGCGGCGGGCATCAGTTCGGCAGGCGGAACCAGGCGGCTGACCAGCCCGATCCGGTAGGCCTCCTGGGCACTCAGGCGTTCGCCGGTCATGAGCACCTCCATGGCCGCGGAGGCCGGTATCATGCGCGACAGCATAATCGAGGCGTAGGCGTCCACTGTGTTTAGCTTCTGGTCCGGCGTGCCGAGTGAAGCATTCTCCGAGGCGATCCTGATATCGCAGCACAGCGCCAGCGTGAACCCGGCGCCCAGGCAGTAGCCGTTGACGGCGGCAATGAGCGGTTTCCTGATGCTGGCCAGTTGCCAGTCGTAATCGGCCTCCCAGTTCACCCCCAATTCGATGTGCTCAGGGTCGGTCAGGTCTGCCCCG
>Ga0208045_1000458_pt1 | contig 16690 bp, 15 predicted proteins | sample PL_2010_200m_FD_184160 | JGI IMG/M metagenome (GOLD analysis project Ga0208045, IMG submission 184160) | Freshwater microbial communities from Powell Lake, British Columbia, Canada to study Microbial Dark Matter (Phase II) - PL_2010_200m... | ecosystem: Environmental > Aquatic > Freshwater >...
GATAAATAGAGGAGAAAATGGGCGAGTAGCCGAACTGGTATAGGCGCACGGCTTAGGACCGTGTTCCGAAAGGAATGTGGGTTCGAGTCCCACCTCGCCCACAAAAATGAGTAAACCCGCTTCGATTTTCGAAGCGGGTTCGCTATTGTGGATACTTATTGCTCATCCATATTTTTTCTAGGGAAGGCCACCAGAACGGAATTGGGATATTCATCCGTATCACCGTCACTGCGCGGAGTAAACAGAGAACCCTTCATCCTCCAGCCGAATTGCTTGAAGGCAATTCGGCCATTCGATCCGGGCGACGGCACGTAATCGAACCAGTCGCTTTCGAGGGGCAGGCGGAAAACCCTCCCCCAAATCTCATCGAAACTTTTGCTGACCTCGGCGAAGGCCTTCGAATCGAGGAAATCGAACACCGCGGCCGTGATGCACTCGTTGTAGATGACGATCTCGCCTTTGTCATTCACGGTGATCATCCATCTCGAACGATCATCGGCCATTCCCTTGTCTTTCAGATTCTGAAGCACGGAGTTGTTCGATTTCTCCACTATCCACCAGAATATTTTCTGGGATGAGATGACCAGGTCACCTCTGCGTACGGGTGCGGATATTAGTGCCATATTGGCCTCCGATAAAGTGGGTTCGTGATTAGGGACTGCCTCAAGCTTACACTCAATCGGAAAAAAGCGTCAACGCTCTCTGCGCCGCCGGCCGTGAAAGGCCCGATGAACCTCCCTTAACTCCTTATTCGTCAGATGGGTATAGATCTGGGTCGTTGCGATATTCGCGTGGCCCAAAAGCGACTGGACCGAGCGCAGGTCGGCGCCGTTAATAAGAAGATCGGTCGCAAAAGAATGGCGCAACTGGTGCGGATGGACTTTCTTGGGAATGCCAGCCTTCCGCGCGCAGAAAGAAACGAGGCGTTCCACCGCCCGCGGCGTTATCCGGCCGATGATCTTGTTCTTTTTGGTCAAACTGGCGAAGAGAAATTCTTCGGGGTCGCTCCGTCTCGCGAGATAATTTTTGACGGCTTTTTTGGCTTCATCCGAAAGAAAGACCACCCGCAGCTTATCACCCTTTCCGCGCACGGAAATCTCTCCGCGTTCCAAGTCGATATAGCGGGGGAGGGCACAAAGTTCGGAAAGCCGGAGGCCGGTCGAGAAAAACACCTCGAGGATCGCCCGGTCGCGGAGCGAACGCAGGTCGTCGCCCTTCGGCGCTTTCATTAGGCGCTCTAGTTCGCCGTAATCCAGAACTTCAATATCCCGGCGCGAAATTTTAGGTAACTCGATCTTATCCGGTGCGAGCACTTTTAGATCCCGCTTCAGGAGATACTTTAAAAAATTCCGAATGGCGATGACATAATAGCTCTGGGTATTTTTCTTGAGGTTTTCCCGCGACAGGTTCACGCGAAAGTCCCGGATATTGTCTTCGGAGATGTCTTTGAGAGAACGGGCATTCTGGCGCTTGATGAACGCCCGAAGATAACGCCCATAGTTTTCGCGCGTCTTTCGGGAACGGTTTTTCTCGACCTCCAGATAATCCAAATAATCTTTCAGATATTTTTCCACTTCGGTCATACCCGGTACTACAACTTTATTATTAAAAATCGACTTATTTTATTCCCAAAAATTAACATAGTTATTTTTACCTTTCCTACAACTCAAGCGTTGTAGTACCGGGTATATGTTCATCTTACCACTCCTGTCGCGCATTGGTGTTGACAAGCCGGAGCTCCGCCTGTGTTTCCTGAAGCAACTCTCGGAGCGCCGTCGGCTTGGTTCCGCCGAAGGCGGACGACGGTGCGAGAGCGTAGGCGGTCATTTCTCGCCGGAAGAAATGAACCGCCGGTGCTAAAGGAAATACAGGCGGAGCGATGAAAAAACTTTACAAAACCAAAAACCTGAGATAGAATGAAAAAACGATGCTAACCAAAAGACAGAAGCAGAATGTGGTAAAGGAGCACGCCAAACACGACTCCGATACCGGCTCCGATGAGGTGCAAATCGCGCTTCTCTCAAAGAGGATAAAACTTTTGGCCGACCACCTTAAGAAAAACCCCAAGGATAACCACTCCCGCCGGGGATTGCTCGTTATGGTGGGGAAGCGGCGCCGATCCCTACTGGCCCTGAAGCGCGAGGACGAGAAGAGCTACACGCAAATCGTAAAGAAACTTGCGATAGAATCGTAATGTCAAACATTTATCCGAATCAAAGAGTGGGCGTCTTCATAGACGTCCAAAATGTTTATCACTCGGCGAAGAATCTTTACCGCGCGCGGGTGAATTTTAAGGAGCTTATGCGGGCCATCGTCGGCCGGCGCCAGCTCATCCGCTCCGTCGCCTACGTCATCAAAACCGAGAGCACTCCGGGCGAAGAATCGTTCTTCGAGGCGCTTCGGAAAACCGGCTTCGACCTCCGCGTAAAAGACCTGCAGATTTATCCCGACGGCACAAAGAAGGGCGACTGGGATGTGGGCGTCGCAGTGGATGCGATGCGGATGTCTCCGAACCTGGATGTTATCGTACTCGTGACTGGCGACGGCGATTTCGTTCCCCTCGTGGAATATCTGAAACTGGGCATGGGCAAGGAAGTGGAGGTGGTCGCCTTCAGCCGGACGGCTTCGGGAAAATTGAGGGAAGCCACGGATAATTTCGTCGAAATAGAAAATATCCCGCGGGTGCTTTTGAGGATAAAAAGCGACCGGGAGAGAGAATAAAGACAAATGAACTTAGAAAGAAAAATTTATAAAACGAACGTAAGGGGCGAAGAGGTAAGTCTGGAGGTTTCAAAAATGGCCGGTCAGGCCGATGCGGCCGTCCTGGGAAGGCACGGCGATACGGCGGTACTCGCCACGGTTGTAATGAGCCCGGAGGATAAGAGCGGCGATTTCTTCCCGCTCACGGTTGATTACGAAGAACGTTTCTACGCCGCCGGCAAAATTCTCGGGAGCCGTTTCGTCCGCCGGGAGAGCAGGCCACCAGATGATGCAGTGCTCTCCGCCCGCATTATCGACCGGACCATCCGTCCGCTCTTCGATCCTCGTCTCCGCCGCGAAGTTCAGGTGGTTGTGACCATTTTATCCTACGAGGAGAAGAACGACCCAGATTTCATCGCGCTCCTTTCCGCTTCGACCGCCCTTGCCATATCGGACGTTCCCTGGAACGGGCCGGTGGCCGGACTGAAGATAATTATACCCAAGGATGAGAATAATCCCGGCTATCAGGCGTACTTTGCGGGCACGGACAAGAAGATAAATATGATCGAGTTCGAGGGCAAGGAAGTTTCCGAAAGCGCCGCAGAAAACGTCTTCACCGAGTGTTTTGAGGAAATAAAAAAACTCGTCGCTTTTCAAAGAGATATTGTTAAGGAAATCGGCAAACCCAAAGCGCAGGTCGCTCTTGCCGAAGCCGACCAAAAAATAAAGGTTATCATCAGCGACTTTTTAAAAAGCGAATTGGAAGAGGCCCTTAAGGCCAAAAATACCGAAGGGCTACGGGAAAAAATTCTGGAACACTTGGGAAACCTGGGCGAGGATGAAGATGTTCTTAATTCCGCCGAAGTATTCTTCGAAGAGGAGGTTGATAAGTACGTTCATGCGCTTGCGATAGAGAAGGGTGAGCGCGCCGACGGCCGAAAAATGGATGAGGTCCGCGATCTTTACGCGGAAACGGGGCTCTTAAAGAGAACTCACGGCTCGGCGCTCTTCTGCCGCGGTGAAACCCAGGTGCTGGCCGTAACGACTTTGGCCACGCCGGACGGGAGCCAATTGATAGAAACAATGGAGGGCACCACGAAGAAGCGTTTTATGCTGAATTACAACTTCCCGGGATTCGCGACCGGAGAGACCGGCCGTTCCAACAAGGGCCCGGGCCGACGCGAGATCGGGCACGGCGCCCTGGCCGCAAAAGCCATCTCCGCTATGCTGCCTTCTGAAGAAGAATTTCCTTATGCTATCCGCGTCGTTGCCGAAACTCTTTCATCTAATGGCTCTTCATCGATGGCTTCGACCTGCTCCACTTCGTTATCTCTCATGGATGCGGGCGTGCCCCTCAAGAAGCAGGTAGCCGGTATCTCCATTGGCCTTATGAGCGACGAGAGCGGACACTATAAGCTTCTGACCGATATTCAAGGACCGGAAGACCACTACGGCGACATGGATTTCAAGGTGGCCGGCACCCGCGATGGCATTAACGCCATCCAGATGGATGTAAAGGTAGACGGAATCACTCTCCAGATTTTCAAAGAAGCACTCGCGGCGGCCAAGAAGGCGCGATTCCAAATTCTGGACTTTATGGACGGCGTTTTAGCCAAACCCCGCGCCCAGCTTTCTCCTTTCGCTCCTTGTATCACTACAATTCAGATCCCGGTTGAAAATATTGGCCACGTCATCGGCCCCGGCGGTAAAACCATCAACGGTATTCTCGCTCAAGCCGACAATAAGGTCTCGATTGATATAGAGGACGACGGCAAAATATTCATCGCCGGTACCGACCCGGTTCTCGTCGCCAAGGTGGTCTCGATCATCAACGGCATCGCGAAGGATATTATGGTGGGCGAGATAGTCGAAGGAACCGTTATCAAAACCCTGGACTTCGGTGCGATCGTCGACCTGGGCGGAGGCAAGGATGGGATGATTCATGTCTCGGAATTGAAGGAGGGATTCGTGAAAAAGGTGGAGGATGTGGTTAAGGTGGGCGATTTTGTGAGAGCAAAGGTGATTAGGTCAGAGGACGGAAAGATCGGGCTATCGCTCAAACAGGTGAATAAATAAATCTCCCTGAAAACCCCGGCCAAGAGCCGGGGCTTTAGTTTACCGGGCAGTGAAAATGCGATTGCAAACCGTGATTAAATCAACAACCTCGATACACCATCAACGAAACGTTCAATTATCCCGGTTTATTGAGGAAGTAAGATACGATTTGGGTTTAATCTAATCGCATTTCTACTGCCCGGCTTATCCACAACGCCAGTAATCCTTCGGTGCTATAATAAAAGCAATGGCAAACGACAATTTATATCCCGGCCAAATGTCGGGTCAGCCGCTCGGCACCGGCGAAGGGGAGTCGCCTCTGGCGAAACCCACTGTGCCCAATATGGATGTGCGGACGATGGCTTCCGACATGCAATCCATAAACACGGGAAGCCCAGCACCGAAGCCCTACGCTCCGGTAGCGCCGAGTTCAGGGAATATTCCGTCATTCTCTGCGCCAACACCCCCGCCCCCGGCACCGGAACAGTCGTTCCAAATTCCGCAAACGGACTCATCGGCAACGCCGACGTCGCCGGAGACGCCGGTTAAGAAGAGCAACAGGGGCCTCTTTACCGTGATTATAATCGTCATAGCGGTTATCGCGCTCGCGGCTCTCGGATATTTCGTAATTTATCCAATATTCTTTGCGGCACCGGTAACACCGACGCCCACGGTTACCAACCCGGAACCGACGCCTCCCGTAACCGAGCCGGTACCAACTCCGACTCCCGAACCAACTCCGACTCCCGCAACCACCACAACGCCAGCCGCCGTAACTGCGCCAGCCCACATTTCTCTATTCACCATTCCGGCCGACAATCAGCTTGAGACGAGCATCGTAACCACCGGCGCCACGTTGGCCAGTTTAGTTATAAGCACGACCGCTACTCCGGCTATTTCGGAGATCACCTATAAGGATGCAACTGGAAACCTGATGAAATTCTCCGATGTCCTTAGGTCGGCTGCCGGTCTGGACATCGCCGCCAATCAGACGCTCTTAACAGCCTTCAATGATCTGACTGCGACCGGGCTCGTATATATCGACAGCGCGAACGCCAAGTGGCTCGGATTTGCCGCCCAACTCACAAGCGGAGCGGACACGGCAAGCGTAAGCGCCGCCTTCAAGCAGGTTCTTGAATCGGCAACCAATTACAGTGGCCTCTTCGCATCGGCTCCGGGTACGGCCCAAACATGGAAGGACGGCCAAATCTCGGGCGTGACCGGCAATCGATATCTCTTATTCAGCAACTCCGGCTTCGCTCTGGATTACGGCTGGGTGGGAAACAAACTCGTTATAATGACGTCCTATAACGGATTTAAGGAAGCGGCCCGGCGGCTCCAATAGAACACAAAGAACTCCCGCCGGATAAAACCGGCGGGTTTTTGACCCCGCACCGAGCCGAGCATTTCGTTTTCCGCAACGCTCGCGCGTTACCAATGAGCACAAAACGCCTCCGTTATATTGCTTGTTTTGGAATGAATCGGTGTCGTCTGGAAAACGAGCGTTGCCAATGCTCGATCTGGTGACGGGGTTTTGATTTAGAAAGGTCGTTGTGATAATATTCCTGCTATGACAAAGGAGGAACTCAAAGAAATCGAGGGGAGATTACTCTCCGAGAGGTCCAAAATAGAGAAGGAGATGGCGAAACTCAAAGAGGGGTTGGATTTCGGCGACGACGTGGACAATTTCGAGGAAGAGACCGACGAGGCCGAAGAAAGGGGAACGTATTTGGGCATAAAGAGAACCCAGGATACCCGGCTGGAACAAATAAACAAGGCCCTGGAAAAAATTAAGAGGGGAAAATATGGTATCTGCGAAAAGTGCGGTGGCCCGATAGAAAAAAGGATACTGGATGTTGACCCCGAATCGTTTTACTGTAAGAACTGCAAGCGGGGTCTTTAGGGAAAAGATGCAAGCGGTTCCAAAATTATATTCAGCCGAATTGGACGGAATCGCCGCTGAGCTCATCGAGGTGGAGGCCGACTTGAACGTCGGCCTTCATTCTTTCAATATTGTAGGATTGGCCGACAAGGCGCTCTCCGAAGCGAAAGAGAGGGTGAACTCGGCTCTTAAAAACTCGGGCATCAAGCCGCCGACCAAAGAGAACCGCAAGATCACCGTGAACCTCGCGCCGGCCGACGTAAAGAAGGTCGGCTCGCGCTTCGATCTGCCGATAGCGTTGGCTTATCTCCTCGCGAGCGAACAACTGAAACCCTTCGACCCATCGGACAAAATGTTCTTGGGCGAGCTTTCATTGGATGGCACTCTCCGGCCGGTAACCGGCATCCTGAACGCCGCACTTTTGGCGGAGCGGAAGAATATGAAAGAGATATTCGTTCCGGCAGACAATGCAGCGGAAGCCGCGGTCCTTCAAAAAATATCGGTTGTGCCGATAAAGAATCTTAGGGAGATTATCGAACATCTTGAGGGGACGAAAAACATTTCTCCCCAGGCCAAGACAGAAATGACTCCGGGACGCTCCGAGTCATCGGTGAGACTGAGTGAAATCAAGGGACAAGCAGCCGCTAAGAGAGCTCTCGCGATAGCGGCGGCCGGCGGTCACAATCTGCTCTTCTCGGGACCACCGGGCACCGGCAAAACCATGCTCGCCCAGGCGATAAACTCCGTCCTTCCGCCCCTGTCTTTCGAGGAGGCAGTTGAAATAACCGAGATCTGGAGCGCCGCCGGACTGCTTTCCGCCGAGGAGCCCTTCGTTTCCTCCCGTCCCTTCCGGGCACCGCATCACAGCGCGTCACTGATTGCCGTTATCGGCGGAGGCACCAATCCCAAACCGGGCGAGATAAGCCTGGCCCACCGCGGCGTGCTCTTCCTGGACGAAATGCCGGAGTTCCACCGCGACGTTCTAGAGGGCCTCCGCCAGCCGCTCGAGAGCGGTTCGATTTCGATTGCCCGAGCTAGAAAAGTCCTCGTTTTCCCGGCTCGTTTTATGCTTGTCGCCGCGATGAACCCATGTCCCTGCGGATATTTCGGAGACCCGGAGAAAGAATGCCGCTGCACGGCGAATGAAGTGTTCCGTTATCACAAGAAGATCTCCGGGCCGCTTCTCGACCGAATCGACATTCAACTTGAGGTGCCGAGGATTTCGATAACCGAATTGCGCGAGAAGGGGGACGAATCGAGCGAGAAGACCGAAACGAGAAATATCCAAACTGCCCGCCATATCCAGCGCGAGCGTTTCAAGAAGAATGGTTTTAAAATTTTCACGAACGCCGAGCTCTCTTCCCGCCAGGCCGACCAAACAATAAAATTGGAAAACGAAGCGGAGGGTTTTCTTAAAGAATCTATGGAGAAAAATTTTATCTCCGCCCGCGGCTATTATCGGATCCTCAAAGTGGCGCAAACCATCGCGGACCTGGATAACGCGCCGAATGTAAAAACAGAACACCTTGCGGAGGCATTCCAATACAGACTGAAAATAGGAGAGTAAAATTTACCCCCACACCAAACGAGGATTGTGAAGCTAGCATATTCGCCGACGTGGAACATAATCCAAGGACTCATTTACATAAAAACCAACATTAAACAAAAATGTTGGCGCTTCAACTAGAATATTAATCCTCGTTTGGTGTCGGGGGATTACTTGCTCACCGCGAAAGGATTTTTCGCGCCATAAACCTCGAAGTGAAGGTGGCAGCCGGTGGGTCCGTGGGTATTGCCGGTGTTCCCCATCACGCCGATCTCTTCTCCTCTCGTAACGTAATCGCCCACCTTAACGATCACTTTATCCAAATGCCCGTAGCGCGTCTTCGCGCCGTTCGGATGTTCCAGAAGAACGAATATCCCGTAACCGTCGTTCCATCCGCTCGAGCCATCCCCGAAGTTTTCATCCGAGACCACGAGTCCTTCGGCGGCGGCCTGAACGGGCGTACCGCATTGATTCGCGATATCCACCGCGTTGTAGTTATGAAGCTGGCCCCAATTCCATCCAATAGCCGGTAAGGAGAAGTAGTTTTTGAGGTCGGGGAGATTGGCGGTGGTCGGAACGGCAGAAACCCTCGAGGAAACCGGCTTCGCGAAAGGCAAAATCAGATATCCGCCGTCACTCAACGTCTTCTGATAGTTGGGATTATAGGTCTTGATGAGACCGATGTCGGTCTGGTAACGGCTTCCGATGTTATCCATCGAATCACCCTTCGAAACATTGTAAAGAACGCCCGAAACCGATAAGATGACGAGCGTTTCGCCCGGTTTCAAAGAGACAATGCCCGGGTTCGCCCATTTTATCGTGTCCGCGGATATATTGAAGCGGGTTGCGATATTCGTGAAAGTATCGCCTTTCTTTATCTTATATCTCTTGAGGCCATCGCCCAAAGAGATTAGATTGGTGAGTGGGTCGGATGCGCCGGAAACAGCCGAGTTTTCGGCGAGAATGTCCGGTCCGTCACCCGAGGAAACATCATCACTTCCCGGATAGACCGTTCCTCCCTGCGCGGCTGATTGTTCCAGCTCCGGCCCCGCCATCGGTCCGCCCGAACTCCAGGCGGAGGATTTTTCGTAGGTCCCAGCCCCGCGTGAAAGTGACAGCGCAACACCGCTCAAAATAACGAGCAAAACCGCGAAAAGGAGCGGCCAGAAACTGGTCGTCTTCAACATCCCCTTAAAAAGGTCTCTAAGTTGGATTAGAATCGTACTAATGTGGCTATTATACAAAACCCGTTAGGTTTTGTCTAAAAAAATAAAATCATGACAAGGAAAAACTTGGGACAGAATTTTTTGACCAATAAAAACAAAATCGGGAAGATTATTCGCGCGCTCGAATTAAAAAACGGCGACACAGTGGTGGAAATCGGCCCGGGGCATGGGGAATTGACGAAAGAAATCATAACAAGAAGCAGGGAACAAGAGACAAGAATAATTGCCATTGAAAAGGATGGGGCATTGGCGGAAAAATTAAGAGGTGAGGTGGGTAGATATGGTGATTTTGTAGAAATCATAACCGGGGATGTTTTAAAGATCCTCCCGTCATTGATTAGGAATTCCGGCTACAAAGTGGTTGGTAATATCCCCTATTACATAACGGGATTCATTTTAAGGACGCTCGGTGAACTGAAAAATAAGCCGAAAATTATCGTTCTCACCGTTCAGAAAGAGGTGGCGGAAAGAATTACCGCCAAACCGCCGAAAATGAACCTTCTCGCTGCGACCGTTCAGTTCTGGGCGGAGGCGGAGACATTGGATATCATCCCCAAATCCGACTTTTCTCCAAAACCAAAGGTGGATTCGGCGATCATAAAACTTATACCGAGAGAAACTGGCGCCGATCCGGTAAGATACTATTCCCTCGTGAGAACCATTTTCAAACAGCCGAGGAAAACCGTCCTGAACAACCTCTCCCCGCTCGCGAAAAACAGGAAGTTCATCGAAGAAAAGCTCAAAAAAAACGGAATTGGGGCCGGGTGCCGCCCGCAAAATCTGAACATACTCCAAATCAAGCGACTCGCTGAGGAGTTTAGCGGCTAAACCTGTAAAAAATCTGCTTCAAATATAGTATACTGATAGTATCTATAATTATATGAGAAAACGGAAGGCAATTTCCGCCGCCATTGTCCTGGGTGGCCTGGTTTTATTCGCTGTGATAATAAATCTACCCGCCGGAAACGGCGTTCAGAAGCCGCCGAACGGCGGGGGAGACACGGCGGGGCTGGACTCCGGCCTCCAATTTCAGGTCAATCAGAACCGGAATACCGTAACCAACCCAACTCCAACCGACGTAAAACAGGGGAGTACGGACAATCTCACCGACCAGCTGGCTCAAGCTCTCTCACAAAACGTTCTTCAGATAAACAATGGATTCAACCAGGGAACCTCAACCATAACGCTTCCCTCGTCCGACTCGCTCGGCAACGCAATAGGCCAGGCTGCTTCCGACCAAAAACTTCAATTCCGGATATTTAGCGAGAAAGACATCCGAATCAACTCCGATAATTCCTTCGCGGCTCAGATTGCCTATTTGGAATCACTAAAAAATATCTCAGATAAAAACTTTGGAAAGTTTAAAACTCCGATAGTGGATATTTTGAGTAATTTTTTTGACAAGAATGACTCCGCTCTGCTCGCCAAATACGTGGGCATCGCGCAGAACGAGATTAACGACCTTCTTGCTATCAAGGTACCCGCCCAGCTCTCCGCTTGGCACCTCCAGAATATCAATCTTTGGGAAAAAAAATCGGTGGTCTATAAAGCCATCTTGGACCTGAACGACGATCCGTTAAAGGCGGCCCTCGCGATTCAGCAAGTTAACGGCATCGGACAAGAGAACGACAACCTGCAGAATGTCTTGAACAGCTATCTGAAAAAATTAACCACCGGTTGAAGACATGTTTAAGAATCAAAAGATAAAGAAATTCTTAGCGATTACGATTACCGCCTCGATTGTTCTGACCTATCAGCTGATACCGACGAAAACCGCCGATGCTTTTCTTGGCATCGGAGATATCGTGAGCGATCCCATTCATACCCTGGAAACCATAGCGGGATGGGCGGCGGATGCCTACCAATGGCTGATAGACAAGGGTTTGGAAATAGCCCTCCAGGTCCTCAAAAAACGCGTTCTGGATATTATGACCAATCAAATCGTGGATTGGATCAACAACGGCAACAAGCCCCTGTTCACGCAGGATTTCGGCAGTGTGTTCAGGAGTGCAGCCGACCAGGCTGTGGGTGACGTTCTCCAGCAATACGGCGCGACCAATGCTCTATGTCAGCCATTCGCCTTTGATATCACTCTCCAGCTTCAGCAACCGGCCCCACTCTCGCAACAAGTGAATTGTTCTCTCTCGAGCGTGATAAGCAATTTCAAAGCCTACCATGACAATTTTTCAAATGGCGGCTGGCTGGGCTATCAGGAACTCCTGAAGCCCCAAAACAACGAGTGGGGAGTGGAGGTTATTACCCAGAACGAGATTATCAACCGCACCGCCCAAAAGACAAACGAGAGCGTCCTGCGGCAACAGGTAAACGTCGGCTTCAATTCCGAGGAATGTACCGGAGGATGGGACTTAGTTGATAAAACGACAAACCTCCCCGCAAAGAAATATCCCATTACCCATTTCAATCCGGACAAGGCGCGCTCGCCGAATGATCCACCGACGCAACTGCTCCCGCCCGGGGACTCAAACGTTACTCTCAAGTGCACCAGTGCCACGGTTACCACTCCGGGGCGAGCTCTTGCGACCGGGTTGGAAAAATCACTCTACTCGGGCCTGGACCTAATCATTAATTCAAAAGAACTCTCTAACGCCATAGCAATCATTGCCGACGCGGCTTTCAATAAACTTATCAAGAATGGGGTTGAAGGATTGAAAAATCTCACAACAAAAACTTTTGATTCGAGCAAAGAGCAAGATGCACTCAGGTCTTCCAGTGAATTCCAAGGATACCGCAACACGCAGGACCGGGCCGCGGAGAGTGTCCGCAATACATACCTCAACCAGCTCAACACCGGGGTGAATTTCTTGTCATCCGCGTCAACCACTCTGGCTACCGCTTCAAGCACGAACCAGCAGGTCATCGCAGTCGCAAATGACGTGCTGACGTGCCTGGCGACAAGCGGAACGAGTTCTGTGGATGCCGTTTTCGCTCAGGGCGCGATAGATGCCGCCAACAATACAATTCAGACCATTGCCAGTAAATCTACCCAATGGAAGATCGCGGCCTTGAATCTGGACAGGATTATCGGGAAAATCAGCCCCTCGACTTGTGACATTGCCTGTCTCAACCAAATCGACAAGCAGGAGATCAGCACGGCCGTGAGTGCCGCGAGCACCGTGAACACTGATTCGAGCAATATAATTGTCAGCATCCAAAACACCCTTTCCGACCTTAGCACCCGTAAAGCGAATGTTTGCCACATCTAAAGCCGATGAAGAAAGCGATGAAAAATAACAGATTGCTGATTTTCGGAGGCGCCGCTCTCGCCCTTTCTCTCCTTATTGTCCCTTATTTCGCCGGGGCGCAGACCGGGATAATAACCAACATCGGCGTGAGCGTGGTCACGGTATTTTTCAAGGTGGTCGCAGGCATCTTCAACTTCGTCTTCGGCTACATCTTCATGCTGGCCGGCTGGCTGGTTGAAATCGCCACCGAACTTAACCACCAGATCCTTATGGATTCAAACGCGCTGGTGAAAGTCGGATGGGGAATCTGTCGGGATATCGCAAACCTCGGTTTCGTCCTCATTATGATCGTGATGGCCGTTGCCACCATTGTCAGCTACGAGAAGTATGCGGTCCAGAAACTGCTTCCGCTCTTGATCGGGGCCGCGATTCTGGTCAATTTCAGCTTGACCATAGCGGGGGTGCTTATAACTTTCTCCGACTCCCTGTCGGCCACTTTCACGGACAGACTCACCGCCTCAACAATAACCGACGCGCTGGCCGGCGCTTTCAATCCCCAACGGCTGCTTTTGAGGGATACCGAGAACCTGCCGCCCCCCGACCCGGCCTCGCAGGGGAGCGCTTTCAGCGACTTCTCGTCTGCGGTTCTGATCAGCATTTCCGGCCTCATATTTAACGTCGTTTTCCTGGCGATAGCCACGCTCTCGATGGCCACGCTCGCGCTTATGCTCCTCTACCGGTATGTGTATCTCTCGCTTCTCCTGGTGCTGGCGCCTCTGGCCTGGCTTTTCTGGGTCTTCCCGGATTTGAAATACCTTTTTTCCGATTGGTGGAAAAATTTCATAAAATGGACGTTCTTCCTGCCCGCCTCCACGTTCTTCCTTTATCTGGCCGTGCAATCGGCAACGGCCCTCGGCAAGACCCAGATATTCACGAAGGGAGGGATTTTTTCAACAAGCGGCTTCGCTTCGGTAATGGCCCAGGGCGCACAGATGATCGTTCTGACATTCTTGCTCCTGGGTGGATTGATAGCCGCTCAAAAACTCGGAATTCACGGGGCCGACGGGGCGATGAAGCTGGCGAAGAAGGGCAAGGATGCGACATTGGGCTTCGCGGGCAGAAAGGCGCTCCAGTACGGAAGTTATCCGTTAAGAAGAAAGACCGCGGCGGAGGGTTCGAAGTCCGTTGCGGAGCGTCTGACCGATGCGGCAAGTACGGCGAAAAACCCCGTGTCGCGGTTTATGTTGGGTGGATTGGCCAGGGGAGCGAGCAGGGTTGCGACCGCGGGAGGCGAGAACGTGCTCAAGGAACAGGAGGCGCGCGTATCGAAGATGTCCGTGCCCGACGTGAAGGCGGCGCTTACTACCGCCATGGGACCTTTTCGTGTTGCACTCGTTAAGCGGCTCTCTAAGGAAAAACAGCTGGGGAACGTGAATATGACCAGTATTGCTACAAAAGATACTGCGGCTCTATTCGCAAGGTTCAATCAAGGCAGGGAGTTCAGCGACATTGAGAAAAACGGCGTGATGAGTGTTGATATGGCGGAGGCCATAAAGAGCGGAAATCAGGAAGCACTCGCGGAGGCCACCAACAAACTGGTCGGAAGCATGACGCGAAAGGATTTGGAAACTGCCTCGGTAAAGGATCTGTTCAGTGGAAAGAAAAAATTCGGACTTGAGGCGGGTAGTGTAGAAAATCTCTCTCAGCATTTCGCGCGCGCCCTCATCTCCGAAAACCCAGGCCTTGTACCGAGTATGGTACCTAAATTCGATGCCCCATCTCGAAGGAATTTCACCGACACCTACGGCCAAGAAATAGATGACGGTCTGAAAATAGCCACCCCAGGTAGTCCCGCATTCAACGATCTAACGAAGATGAAAAAACAATTCGAAACCGTTCTCGCTAATTACACCGTTGGGTTTTCTCCTGTTGCTGAGGAAGCAGGCGGCGGAGGTGCTGCGGGCGGGGCGCCGCCAGCGGGTGGAGGAGGGACTCCAAAACCGTAATGATGTTTATTCATGATTAATCCTCTCAAAATAACCCAAAAACAATTCGACAAGAGGTGGGACGAGTTGCCGGAAATGCTCCGCGAACTTCTGTATTCTCCGGAACACGCCGAGATCGTCCGGCATATCTGTGAGAACAATCACCTTAATGACGACAAGACCGGAACGGTGCTCGGTATTGTGGGTGGTGTCATTATGGGCTTCGTCCACGTTCAGGATCTGGACCATCAAATTGCCAGAAATCTGGATATAAACACGGAGCTCGCCCGCTCCATAGCTTCGGATGTCAGGGAACGGGTGCTGAAGCGTTTTGAAAACGAGATCGAGGATGCCTTCCAGCCGTCTCTCCCGAGTGAGATGGAAGAAAATGGGGAGGCGGGGCCCCAGGAAAAGATAATAGAGATAACCGAAACGAGCAGCGAGAGCGAGGGTGCGCCAATCTCGATACCGATAGAAAGTTCCGAGACGGCAAAGACGCCGGGTACGGATACCGCACCGGCAACGAGCGCTCCTTTCATCCTTCACGAGGAGAAGAAAACCGAGACGGCATCCGGTGGGAGATCCATATTCAGGGGGTTTTCCATACCACTCGGATTCTTCAAGCCGAAAAATCCCGTGATGCGTTCCGACGATTCACCCACAGTCAAAATCGAGACTCCGGGAAAGAGCGAGAAGCGAGTCGTGAATTACAGCGAGCTCCGCACATCGCTCTCGCCATTCGAGGGGCAGCAAAGTTTCATCCACCCCGTTAGAAATAGCCCGCCCCTAGGCCCTTCGGGCGCGCAGAGCGCGGGCGAGATTTCTAACGGGGTAAATCCAAGTACTCCCGCAATCTTTCCAGCACAAACGGAATCCGCAGCGCCCGCGATGTCCATGGCGGCAATTCCGGCGGTTCCGGAGCCCGCGCCCATAGCGATGCCGGAGACGAAAACCACAGCGCCCAACAAAATTGCGCCCACGCAGTCACCGGAGACGGGAAATATTCTGGGGATGATAAAGAAAACCCAGCCCAAGGTTGAAGGCAACACAATAGATCTAAGCTAAATGGAATTTCAGGTCCCCCAATTTATAGAGCAGAAACCGAAGATAGTCGGCTTCCTAACCCTGTACCAGTTTTTCTATGTCGCCGGCGCAGCGCTCGTGGCTTACATATCCTTCAGGGTTTTCAATATCTTTTTGGCAGTTATCATAACTCTTATTGCCGGCGCGCTCGGCACCGCCTTTGCGTTCGTAAAGATAAACGGGCAGGAATTCCCGAAGACGATAGCGGCGATCTTCGGATATCTTTGGGGCCCCAGGATATACACCTGGCAAAGGCTGTCGCCGCAGGAATCCGTAAAGCTCGACGAGATAGAGAATCTGAGGAGTAAGATGAGTCTGCAGGAAAAACTAAAATCGATCACCTTAAGCATCGCTACCGGAAAGTTTTTCAAACCGACGAAGGGCGAAGAAGAAGAGAAATATGAAACGGTTGTTTTTCTCACGGGCGAAAGGGGAAAAGCCAAGAGAATCGATTATTAACCAGGCAGTAGAAACTCGATTAGGCGTGGAAAATACAAATCTTTAATTAACCAGATCAAATGATAAAAGATGGAAAACAAGTGAGCGGGGTGATATGCAAGAAACCAATAATTTACCGATCGAGTTTTCACTGCCTGGTAAATCGTCAAACCGGAAAAACTAAGATAAAATAAGAATCATGCCAGAAACACCCCAGCCATCACAACAATTCGTTCCGATAAAGGAAGTGAGGGACGGCGTAATTTATCTCAAGGGCGGCGGACTGCGCCAGATCCTTATCGTGAGCGGTATCAACTTCGAACTGAAGTCCGAGGCCGAGCAGAACATGATTCTCGGCGGTTTTCAGAACTTCCTCAATTCGCTGGACTTCTCCGTCCAGTTCTTCATCCACTCCCGAAAGGTGAATGTGGATAATTATCTCTCGAGGATGGGCGAGCGGCAGACGGAGGAAAAGAACGAACTTCTGAAGATTCAGATCGAGGAATATATCAACTTCATCCGGTCTTTTGTCGACCAAAACGCCATCATCAGTAAGAGCTTCTTCATAACCG
>Ga0208045_1000459_pt1 | contig 16645 bp, 21 predicted proteins | sample PL_2010_200m_FD_184160 | JGI IMG/M metagenome (GOLD analysis project Ga0208045, IMG submission 184160) | Freshwater microbial communities from Powell Lake, British Columbia, Canada to study Microbial Dark Matter (Phase II) - PL_2010_200m... | ecosystem: Environmental > Aquatic > Freshwater >...
GATTATGCCCATGATGAAGGGCGTTACCGCCAAAGAGTAACCAGAAGAACGAACCAAATAAAACCACCAGGTTTAAGGAGGTAATCAACAATGTATAACACACAGCAGTTTGGCGGGCAGCAGGCCCGGCCGCAACAGTACCAGTACGGGACGGTAGCGGGCTCCTACCCGCAGCAGACCGACCAGATGGGGAGCATGTTCAGCTCTATGATGCCGATGATCATGATGATCATGATGATGGCGATCCTGATGCCCATGATGAAGGGTGTCACCGGCTCCAGCAAGTCCTAGCCGGAGGTGAAATCTGTAAGGAGGTTTAAGAGATGGTAAACAAGATAATTCCGCAGCAGTATCCCGGCTATCCGGGCGCGCGGCCTCCCAAGGGATGGGTGCCTCCGCTGGACCAGTGGCTGAGCCTTCTGGGTGTCTACGATAACGAGTCCGGCTTCTGGGTTGGTCTACCGCTCCAGGTATTGAGCGAGCAGCTCGTCCTGGCGGAAAAGCAGCACGCGCTGGACAGGATTGACCCCCGGAACGGCCAGGTCAGCATCACTGTCCCCATCGGGACGGCGGTCGGCGCTTCCGTAACCGGAGAAATCGAGGTGCCCGATGACGAGATATGGTACCTGAGGGGCCACGAGATCCGGGTACACCAGCAAGCCGCCTTAACCGCGGGCGACCTCATCTGCAACTTCAGGGTGTCGCGGTTCCCGAATACCGATGACGTCGCCAAGCTGTTTTACAGCACGGCAGACCGGCTTACCGCCACCCAGGCGCAGATTGCCGCCGGGGACGTGTTTGACCACGACCTGGTGCTGGCCGGCGCCTATTGGGATGGCAGTGACGAGGTCAAAGTTTACCGCGAGGTAATCCGGGACTTCGCCGATCCGGACGAGTTGGGCAATGCCCTGAGGCTCATCGGCGGGGATAAGCTCACGCTGGTCGCCACGGGCGAGACGGCCGCCATTGCCGGCGGCGCCGTCAGTGTTGACCTGACGGTATGGGGGCTCAGAGGCAAGAGACTGGTCGAATAAGCATAGGGAGGTGACATCACATGCCCTATGCTTTCATTCCACCGGGATATAGGGCTGTCCTTTTGGGACAAGCCGCAGCAGTAGAGGATCTGGGCACCTTCAGCCCGCTCGAAGAAGGCGCGGACGAAGGTGCCCTTGTCTTGGTACGGCTTGATTTTGCCGAACAGGTATCCGAAGAAGTCCTCGGCGAGATAGAGCAGTCCTGCCGTGACGCCGGTGTCGAGCCATGGCCGGGCAGCGGGTATTACGTCTACGCCGATACCGGCTCGAACTCGGTCTATCTGGTCTGGCAAAAAGGCATGGCCTGGTTGCCCATCATCGTCGGCCTGCTGGCCACCATGGTAATCCCGCCGCTCCTGACCGCCGGAATCTGGCTCATTCTGCCTGATTCCATTAAGAGCCTGATTTCCAGCCTGGTCAACATGGGGATGATGCTGCTCATGATGTGGCTCATGACGAGCTTGATGAAGCCGCTCATGGCCTCGGCGAAAGAAAAACCGAAGCAGGTAAAGGAGGCATCCGGATGAACTATCAACCGCAGCAGTATTACAGCTACTACCCGTCCGAGTCGTACCAGCCGCAGTTCTGGCAGGCGCTCGTCGCCGGGGTGATCGATATCGTCATCATGATTGCCTTGGGAGCCTGGGCGCTGTCACTGGCAAAGAAAGCCTTCAGGGGAGAGGAGGTGGATCTGCGATGACGACAGGGATAACAGTTATGAGCGGTGAGCTCGGCGATATCTTCTGGGATCTGGCGCCGTGGATAACCTATGAGCCCGGCTACGACCTCGGCTGCAGCATCTACGTGGCTAATCCCGGAGATACGGAAAATGAATACACCCTGATGGCCAGGCTGTCCCGCGAAGGTACGCTAATCAGCGAAGAGGTACTGCCGGTATTCGGCTACACCTGGTTCAAGGTGGCTCCCGGCGATTTTATAAGGTTGAGGGGAGCTTTACGCTTCGATGAGAGCGACGGCGAACTGGCTATCCTCCTGATTGAACGTGAGACCGAAGAAGTGACCGATACGGTGGTCAGCCTGCTGGTGTCTCCGGCAAATGCCAGCGCCCTGCCGCCGTCATGGCCGGGCACGGGAACTTCTGCCGGTACGTCTATGGACTGGAGCCTGATGATGGCAATGATGCTGCCGATAATGATGATCGGTACGGTCGCCGCGGCTACCAAATCCAACGGGGATGAAAAGAAGGCAGAGCCGATAGCCGTAAGAGAGGAGCGAAAGCTCTTGACGGAAGGGAGGCAGGAAGATGCCCGGTGAATTTTATATTGAAGGCAAAGCGGAAAAGCTCGACATCTCCGAGATAGTAAACATTGTCAATGAGATGAAAGGCATCGTCAACGAGGTGAAGACCAATATCACCCAGGTGCAGAACGATGTCAGCCATGTGGTCTTATTAAGCGGCAAGCAGCTGCTCTCCATGGACTTCTGGAGCGACCCGATCGAGGAGGCCCAGATTGACGCCGCCGGTGTCACTGTATCCTTACCCGCCGTAACTATAGATGAGATACCTGCCGGCGCCACCATACTAAGAGCCATCGCTATGTTCAAATTCAGGATGGTTGAGAATACAAATGCCGCGGCCAACAAGCTGAATGGCGGGACGATAGCGGCAACAAGCCAGGTTATACAGGTTAGGGATGATACTCCCGGTGCGTGGGGTGATGCCATAAACTTCGCTGATGACCAGATTGGACTCGACGGTGAAACAAGAGAAGGCGGCGATGTTTGTATCGGGAGTATCGACATTTCCAGCATTGTGGACGGAAATGACATCTATGAATTCCAGTGGCTGCTTGGGAGAGCGGATCTGGATTTCATTAGCTTTAACGATGTTCAGGTAGGGATACGGGCTTGGTATTCAGTGCCGCCGTCATAAGAAGGATAACGTAGAGAGGAAGACTCGATGACGATTTACACCGTTGCCAATATAAACAGCACACCGGCTCTCGCGGCAGAGGGAGGTGGGCGTGATATTGCTGTAGCCCGTGACGGCAGGCTCTGGGTGGCTTATTCCAAGAAGCCGGCAGGACTCAACAACATGCAAGTCCACGCGGCCTACAGTGATGATGATGGTCAGACGTGGACGGAAGAGCGGGTTACCTTCGGTTATGACAACAGACACCACTTTTTCCCCACCCTCGCTATAGACTCCTTTGACAATTTGCACCTTGTCTTTACCTCAAATGGCCGGACGCCATTTGCTGCGAGATGGGGGGTATTTTACAAAGAACGCACTATTGGCGGCTGGCAAGCCGAGGAGACGATTGCTCATCTTAATGTGGCTAATCCCGGCCAGGACTATCCGACAATAGCCATTGGCGTGGCTGATGTTCCCCACGTGGTCTGGGCTGGACTGGGATGGGGCACCAACCCTACCGTTAAGAATATCCAGTACCGGGCCAAGATCGGCGGAACCTGGGGCACGGTCGAACAGGTTACGGATATGGCAAGCCCCCAGGATACGCCATCTATGGCTATTGACTCATTCGGGGCTATTCATGTGTCGTGGATGGGACGTGGTTGGGGCATAAACACGGGAAATTCCCAGGTTTGCTATGGTCACGGGCCTGCCGCCTGGATAACGGAAAATGTTACCGACCATCCACATTCCCACTACCATTCCCGCATTGCCCTTGATTCAGGTGATGACCCGCATATTGCTTATTACGATGCAGGTGATAATGCCATCTACTATAACAAGAGAACCGGAGTTATGTGGGGCACCCCGGAGCAGGTGTCACATGCGGGTGCCACGCTTGGCGGGGGATACCCCTCAATCTCCCTCGATAGAAGCGACAACATTCACGTTGTCTGGCCCAGTTATGGTCAAGGACTGAGTAACGCCTGGACAAATTACTGGTACAGGAAGAAAACTGCATCATGGCTTGAACCTGAGTATGTCACTGACCAGGATGTGAATGATCAGTGGTGCGCCTCATTACTCTGGGCAAATTACCCGGAGATAGCCGGGGTGAAAACCAATGTTCTATCTGACCTGCAAAAGCTGGTCTGGGAGGACATGTCGGTTGCCATTCTATTCTCTGAAACCCCTGCATATCCCAAATTAGAAAATATCAAAGTTTCAAACATGGCAAACAGATTGATGGCGAAAAAGGCTATTTAATGCGCAAGGAAATAACCAGGACATGAGCAGAACGACAAGGGAAAACTGGATCGATAAATGTGTATACGTTAGAGCCGGTATGCCCCGGCGCTGGGTAACTGCCGCTCCTTATGCAACATGGGATGGCCTGGTAACCGGAGCCGGCACCCATTACGACGGTTACACGGGAACTGATTATGTTGGCCTTCAGTTCGCCGGATCGGCTTCCCATTTGCCGGCCAACAATCCTTGGGACTGGCTCAGACGATTCGGCGCTATCTGGGACCCGCGAACCGACTATGACGGCGGGGATTACAACGGAATGCCGCCCGGGGCCGTTGCCGTCGGAGGCAGGGTCAAGGTCTGGGTAAATTCCAAGACATCATGGGGCACCAGGCCGACTTTTAATGTCTATGCCTTCAACCCGGATACGCCAGGAGATATCATTGCTGCCGACTTCGTTAATTTCGGTTCAACGCCGTTCTGTAATGTCGATGTCGACTATGATGCCCTGGTGGTCGGAGCCCGCAATGATTTCGAGCTCAATAACACCGGCCTGGCTTATCTTGATTTCAGCAACCTGGTCAGCCTCGGAATACGCAACGCCAATTTTGATGTAGCCGGGATCGAGCATGAAAACCCCGACGGAGGCCTGTACCAGGGATGCGGCCCCGTGCTTTCCTGTTATCAGTACACCGCTCGGAAGGCTTTGCTTGAGCTTGATTATGAGTCGCCCCCTCTTGTTGGCACCTATGATGCCCAGAATGTCAATATTTACTCGGCGCGGTTGAGAGGCCGGCTCATGCTTGATGGCGGCCTTATCTGCCAGGGCAGGTTTGAATACGGCGAGACTCTGGCATTTGGTAAAGTCACCGACTGGCAGCTGGTGACCGAGGATAATCCCTCAGCCAACCAGGGCTATTTCACTGCCGACGTCACCGGGCTGAAGCCCGGCACATTCTATTATTTCAGAGCGGTTGCCGCTAATCCTATGGGATCTGATTATGGCCACGGCTCAGCGGCGTATAAGTCGTTTACCACGCTGCCGGGGCCGCCGCTGGCAGTAAAAATCAAGGGCGCCAATATACCCAACAAACTGGCAGCGGACAGGGCTATATGAGCCTCGAATTAAAGGAGTAAGGAAGATGCGATATTCGATTGTTACCAAAGAAATGACCACCGAACAGGTTATCGCCGAGGCGGAAAAAGCCGGCGCCCGGAACATCATCAGGACAAAGCTTTTAAGCGGCGTGTTCTGCGATCTTGACGAAGCGCAGGCTGAGCAGATGTCCAGAATAACTGGCCTGAAGATTAAGCCTCTCAAGGAATACAAGACCGACCAGGTCATGGCAGAGGTGCCGCCGGTGGAGACTATCTCTGATGTCTTCTATATGATGCGTTCCTACTTCAGTCCGCCGCTTACCGGCACTGGTCTCACCGTGGCCGTGCTGGATAGCGGCGTCAGGAAGACGCACCGGTCGCTATTAAACAAGGTCATCTATGAGGCCAACTTTACCGACTCGCCGACGGCCGGGGACGTCTTCGGGCACGGCACACAGGTGGCCTTCGTGGTAGCTGGAGGCCTGCATGCTCTTGGCGAAAAGTCCGGTGTTTCTCCCGGCGCTTCCATCATGAATATCAAGGTCATCAGTGATGAAGGGCTTGGCAGTGACGAGAGCATTATTCTTGGCATCGACAAGGTCTGTGACCTGGCCGAGGCAGCTCGGAAGAATGGACTGTGGCCGACCGACGACATGTATCCCAATGTCATCAATCTCAGTCTCGGCGGGGAAGACGACGGCGATGAGGATAATCCGGTTAGGGAGGCCTGCCGTCAGGCAAGTCAGGACTACGGTCTCGATGTCGTCGCCGCGGCGGGTAACTCCGGACCGAAGATGACTACCATGATGCTCCCCGCCTGTGAGCCCGAAGTGATTGCCGTGGGGGCTATAGAGACAATGGATGAGCTCCTGGTCTGGGATAAATCAGCTCGCGGTCCGACTGTACAGGGCGAAACCAAGCCCGACTTCGTCATCTGGGGCACCAACCTGGAGATGGCCGACAACGAGAACGACGAGGGATATGTTGCCAAGTCCGGCACCAGCTTTGCCGCGCCTATGCTTTCAGGGCTAACCGGCCTGCTCTGGGAAAGCGGACGGAGGGCCTACGGCGAGTCCTGGCCGTTCCGCTGGACGGAGGCAAGACAGTTTGCCCCTTACTTCTCTACCAAGCCGGCGGACGCTCCGGTCAAGAAAGACAACGCCTACGGCTTCGGGCTGCCGGCGATGGGCACCATGCTGGGTCAGGTGGCACAGATATCGGCGCCGGCAGATGATATGACGTCGGCCATAAACATGCTCATGATGATGACAATGATGACCGGAATGACAGGAGGTTTTTAAATGGAAGGTAATGAACTCATCACATCCATAGTGGCGCTGGGCGGCGTTCCCTTGATACTGGGGCTGGTTCAACTTTTCAAACCCTTTGTTACGGATACACGTTTCTATCCGCTGCTGGCGCTGGGCTTCGGCCTGGCAATCAATCTTGTTGCCGGCTGGGCGCTGGGAGCCAGCGCGGCTACGGACTGGGTAACCGCCCTGTTCAACGGGATTATCGCCGGCATGGCTGCCGGTGGACTTTATTCAGCCGGTTCCTCCTTGAAGGAAGGAGCGGCAGCGGATAAAACAGACCCTTTACATGAAGGAGACCAGCATGAAACTGACTAGAATCCTGGCCATTGCACTGGAGACTGTAGGGTGCTGTATCACCCTGGCCGGCATCGTTACCGAGTGGGTTACCCAGGCTGATTATGGCTACGTCATTATCACCGGCGGAGCTTTGGTGGTTACTTTCGGCAGTATGATCTTCGCCAAGTGCATGCGGCCCTGGAATGACGAGAGCAAGAAGTAAGGAGACATCTGAGTGGCACAATACGCTGACGTCATAGAAATAGTGGCACCGGGTGAAGCTCAGGCCGGCAGCCGCGTCGATATTACGGTCAAGATTAAGAACACTTACTCTTCCTCTATCGGCGTCATGGTGGGCGGCGCCCTTGAGTACGGTGTCTCCCCCTGGCCGGGTATCAGCTTTCCCGAGCCGAGTGCCAATGTCAACGGAGGAGCCACACATTCCTTCAGCGGGTACTTCATCATGCCGGACAAGAAAGTGACAATTCACGCTTACAGCTATTACTACGGGGCAGACAACTCCTGGCACTTCGACGACGAGATGACCAGGGTCATAAACGTGGTTGCCGTTCCGGCATCGCAGTTCGGCTCCATTGAGATAACAAGTTATGCAAGGAGGTAATTAATATGGGCGCAGTCTATTTACCATCGCAGTATGGGCTTCTGCTGCTGCCGCTGGCCAACGTACAGGTAAAGGCCGGGGATAGTCTCCGGATCACTTGCCGGTACTCGCATCTGGGCAAGGCGGAAAGCCAGACGCTCTACGCCGCCATCGGCAACTCGGGGTGGGCTGGTTTCGACGAGGTGCTGCATGCCTCGAAGACCATCAGCGTTCCCGAAGACACCAGCTGGAACTACCGCGAGGACTACGTGGATGTCAACATTACCACCGCTCTTTCGGCGGGTGTCTATGACCTCTACGCCAAGATCGGGGGAACGATACCGAAGGTCATCTCGCCAACCCTGCTTGACGTCGTAGAAGTGTTGGCTCAAACACCCGATTCCCAGTTCGGCGAGATCAGCATTACCGGCTACGTAAAGGTGTAAAGGATATGATCAGCGGTTTGGACGTCTACAGGCCGGGTACCGGGTGGCTGGTGCCTCTTGAGGACAGGCTGACCTTGATGGCTGGCGATGTCCTCAGGGTGAGTGTCGCCGTTCCATACCAAGGACCGGCGCATGAGTTTACCCTGTACGGCAGCATCGGGCAAAGAGGTTTCTTCGGCTTTGACGAGATTCTCAGTGCCAGGGCGACATTGTCCTGCCCCGACTCACCCGACAAGTACACCACGGTGACAGGTGAGCTGGATATCGAGATAATCGGTGCCGGCATAGCCGGTATCGGCGGCATCTCGGGAGGTAATGACTATGACCTCTACGTGAAGATAGAGGAGAAGCCCGAGGTCATTGTTGAGATAGATGATGTCATCGATATTGCCGGAGAGAGCGGTGGCTCTGATTTAACGGGCATGCTGGGGATGATGATGCCGCTCATGATGATGGGGATGATCATGCCGATGGTCTCAGAAGGAACGGAAGGGACGGAGGAGTAATGGCCAAAGCATACCTTGAGCCAGCAGAGATTGAGAAGCTGGAAGAAGCGGCTGAGTACCTGAGAGACAGGCTCCTTATCCGGATGCTGTTTCACCTCGGCTGCCGCGTATCCGAGGCGCTGGGAATCAAGGCAGGCGATATCGACTTCAATCAGGGGCTGATAACCATTCAGCACCTGAAGCAGCGTATCAAGCTCTCCTGTCCGGAGTGCGGCGCCAGGCTGGGGAAAGGGCATAAGTTTTGCCCGGTCTGCGGCCATAAAGTGGAGAAGGCGGTTGCCGATGAAAAAGAGCACCGCAAGTTCCGCGTCCTGCCGCTGGATGAGGAAACCATGAAGATGCTGAAGGATTACCTGGGACGCGGCGGTGCGAATTCTAAAACCAGGCTGATATTTGACCTGAGCCGCCACCGTGCCTGGCAGATAGTCAAGGAGTGCGGCAAGAGAGCCCGGCTCCCTCGCCTGATCAACCCTGAGAGCGGCAAGCTGCACAACGTCAGCCCCCACAAGCTGCGTGACGCCTTTGCGGTCCATGCGGTGAAGCTCAATGACTCGGGCGATGGAATAAGGCTGCTGCAGGAACACCTGGGGCACCAGAGCATCACCACCACCATGAGGTACCGCAAGGTATCCGGTGAGGAGCAGAAGGAGTGGTACCAGAAGCTGTGGCAAGGAGGAAAACAAGATGGGTAAATACGCCAATCATGAAGAGTTCGGGGTCAATGCCCCGATTAACTACCGGGAAGACACCACCAGCGAGTCTTTTCTCAATGGGATGACGGCTATCGCCCCGCTCGGGATGAAACCCAGGGCCAGCCGCGGCAGGAAGTTCGAAGAGAAGACCGATTTCAAGGCGTCGGCACGGTGGCACCGCAACTTCGACGTCGCCATGTTCGGCGGCTCTGATATCGAGAGCAAGGACTTCGCATCGGGGCAGATGAGCCTTGAGTCAAAACTTAACGGCGTCAAGCGTGTCCCGGGGAGGCTGTGATGGCAGGACAAGCGACCGTCAAGATTGGAGACAGGGAATGGGTCACCGACGTTGCCACGCAGCCCTGGGAGCTTTCGCAGGGTCTGGGAGGCATCTCAGGGCTTCTGGCGGGTACCGGCATGCTCTTCGACCTGGAATGGGAACAGATTATTGAAGTAACCACGGTGCCGATGTTCTTCCCCCTCGATATCGCTTTCTTCTCGGAGGATCTGACGATGACCGAACTGTATCGAGAGGTGGAGCCGGGATACATCGTAACTTCTCAGATGCCGGCCAGGTACTTCCTGGAGGTCAACGCTGGCGAGCTGGCTGATATTGAGGCCGGCAGTCAGGCGGAAGTAAGCTTGCTTTCCACAGAGAACGCGGCAGCAGCACCGGACTTGACCTCGGCGCTGTTCGGCTTCATGGGGTTCATGACGATGGGGATATTCATGATAGTCATTGTCCGGGACCTGACCGCGGAGGCACTCAAAGAGCCGGAGAGAAAGCCGCTACTTTACGGCCCCAGAGGCGAAAAACTTCTGGCGCATACTTCCATGAAGGTCGATTTATGGGTTGAGATTACCTCGGTCATTGAAGGTGAGCTTGGCAAGAGAACCGATTTACCAGCGGGCCAGCACCGGCAGATCGCGGAGATCGTTGCCAACAAAGTCGAGAAACGAGCCGGCGAGCTTGCCTGGCTCGAGCTCAGGGACGGAACTACCTTCGAGCGCACTGGCAAGGCTCTGATTAACCAGGGACTCAAAATATTCGCTGCACTGGATGGATACCTCGGCCTGACGACCAAATTGTGGCATGCCGACCGCATTGCCGTTGCCGACGTGATTGACGGCAGGTTGAAAGAGATAGATGTCATCGCACTACGAGACGGGACCATCTTCCGTAAAACCTTCGTGCCCAAGCGTTCATCGCCAGCCACAGCTAACGACAAAGATAAACCGGCCGGCACCTGCTACGCCGACGCCTGGAGATTCCTGATCAAAGAGGGGGAAGGAAAGCTGGTACACGGCACAGTCTATAGCGGCAACCGCCGGATCGGGCATGCCTGGGTGGTAACCGACTCTGAATTCATATGGGAGCCGGAGACCGGCAGATATTTCACTAATTTGGGATTCAGAGACGCCTTCGCCCCGGTGGAAGATCATCGTTACACACCCGAGAAAGCTGCGATTATGGTAGCGAGAACCAGACATCTGGGCCCGTGGTCTGCGGAAGAGCGGCATCGGTATCTGAAGGATGAATCTTCAGCCGTAGTTCCCGAACATACACGCCGTCCCGGGCGACACGATGATCTGGAGCTTCTACCCGACAGCCCGGAGTTCCTGGCATACACCATCGACGATATCGGCTTCCGAGAAAAGATAGACTCGGCTTTCCAAGAGGCGATATCGAGGGCAAGGGGGCTTGAGTAATGGCAGTAGCCACCAAACCTCCAATAGTCCTCACCATGGACGAGTACGAAAGAGACTGGAAGCCCCAGGGCTGGCAGCTCATTATCATCGGACCTACCTCGACCTGGAGACAGGACTGGGGAGAGTGGGAAGCAATAAGGGATATCGTCCAGAACGCCCTCGATGAGTGCGAGCATTACACGTGGGGTCATGATGGCGAAGGCCTGTATATCCGCGATGCCGGTAAAGGCATAGCCGTTGCTGACTTCCTGCTCGGTCCGCCTAAGCTCAAACCCGACTATGCCCGCGGCAAATACGGCGAAGGGATGAAGATCGCCGCCCTGGCCCTGCTCCGCAAGGGTTACCCGGTTCGCGTGGAAACGGCGTCGAGGGAGTTATGGATTGTCTTCCTGGAGCAGAAGACCAACGGCCATGCCCAGACGCTAGCGGCCTTTTGGAGGCCTTACAGCCGGAGAAGCGGCACGGTGTTTCACATCATCGGTTATACCGGTTCTGCCTTTGAGGACAGGTTTGCCGTGAACTTACCGCGCTCTGCGATTATCGCTGAAGGACCAAGCTCGGTGACACAGCCGGTGAGGCGGTTCAATCAGCTCATCCGACACAAGTTCCCAGTAACCGAATCTGAAGGCTGGTACGAGAAGGGAACTGGAGCATCAAGGATCTTTGCCCGCGACATCTACATGAGGGATATCAACAGTCCCTTTTCCTACAATCTGTGGGGCTTTGACATGGCACCCGACCGCCACGGCGCGAAAGAAGAGCAGGACATGTGGACGGATATGGGGCGGCTCTGGAGCTGTGTCACCAGGGTAGAGCTGCTCCAGGAGTTCCTGCAGATGGTAAGAATGCCACCGGAATTCGAGACCGACGAGAGCCACAGCATCAACATGGGCTCCTGGGATATGGGACGCGAGCCGGTAACCGGCAAGGACTACGCTGACTTCATACGCGAGAATGCCTCAGTGTGGAAAGAGGCCTGGGGCCGTGTTTGCGGTGACAATGCCGTCATCCGTACCGACGACCGCTGGGACGGCACCGTGAAACACCTCGGCTATATGCCGGTGAACGTCCAATGGAACGTAAGGGATACCCTGGCCAGGGCCATCATGACCGATAAAGACCTGGTCAAGGCGTCACAGGAACGGCTCCGGGAAGTCGAGGTCATCCCCGCCGAGAGGCTGTCGCACCGGCAGCGCATCAACCTGAAACTAGCCAGGGCGATAACGGGCGAGATTTGCCGTATTCGGAGAGTCTCCGCGGTACACGCGGCCATCATCCCGCCAGCCAGTGACCGGGTCAGAACGGCCGGCATGTACAGCCGCACCACCGGCGAGATCTATATTGCATCCGACCAGCTGGAAAGTGCCAGGAGCACTATAGATACCGTTGTTCACGAGATTGCTCACCACACGTCCGGCGCCGAGGATCTGGAGCAGGCTCATGCGGATGCGATGACCGATGTCGCTTCACGGGTGGTGAAGGAAACAGCCGGCGGCAAGTTTGATGAACTTCTCAAGGAGGTAACATGGTGATTTATTATAGACCGCTTCAGCAACAGGCAAATGATGCCTTTACTTTCGGCACTTCCCTCCTGGGGATGATTCTTATCTTTGGTTTCCTGAAGTCGGTGGTGTCCAGCCTGCAGGAGCCAGAGAATGACAGCTCGCCGCAGCTGCTGCCCCAGCTTAAGAAGGTATCTAGGTCTGTCACCGTAACGTGTCCCATTTGCGGCCGGGAGATTGAGATTCCGGAATATGGCCGTACAACCAGGACCGACGCTTTGAGAAGGCATATCGAGTTGGAGCACAGGTCGGAGGAGAAGGACAGGGTAAGGTTCCAGCCCCAGGTGCTCATCGAGGGCGGCGAAATGGTGCCGGCGAAATACCAGGATATCATCGGTTTCCTGCGTGATCCCCTTCCGGAGTACAGCCTGCTGGCATGGCTTCCGGCGGTAGAAGTGGAAGGTGAGAAGAAGATTGACCTCGTCATGAAGCAGCTCAAAGCAGGTGTCGAGGGCATTCAGGACAGCTACCAGTTCCGGATGTTTCTGACCACCATGTCGAAGTTCCATGACTACTCTATCGGTAACCAGATACTTATCATGCTCCAGAAGCCGGAAGCCGTACGGGTGGCCGGTTTCTATACCTGGAAGGACCTGGGACGGTGGGTGAAGAAGGGCGAGAAAGGCATCGCTATCATGGCCCCGGTCATGCCGCCGCGGTCCAAAGCGACGTGCCCCGGTTGCGGTGCCGAAGTGTCACGGAAAGTCCGGTATTGCCCGGAGTGCGGGCACGGCCTGGAACAAGCCTCGGCGATCGACTTTGAGCAGCCGCGCTATTTTCGTGTCGTGTATGTTTTCGATGTCAACCAGACCGAAGGCGAGAATCTGCCCGAGTTTGAGGTGCCGGTACTCACCGGCGAGGCCAACGAAGAATTATTTGCTGATTTGCTTGCCCATATGAAACAGCGGGGTGTCGGCGTGGATTGCGATTCCAGACCACAAATGGATCCCGGAATCAAGGGATTCTTCAGTCAAGCTGGCATATGGGTACGTCCCGAGGAGCCGAGAGCACAGCAGCTCAAGACCCTGCTTCATGAGATCGCACACTATTACTCGGAGGGAGTATTTCATATACCCCGCCAGGACGCGGAGACCATCGCCGAGAGCGCTGCCTTTGTTGTGGGCACCCATTTCGGTTTTGACACCGGTGTAAGGTCATTTCCTTATGTGGCACTTTGGGCAAAGGACAAGAAAGTCCTGGAGAACAACCTTGGCGCCATCCGAAAGGTTTCGACCACGATTATTGAAGCACTGGAAGAAATAAAAACGAGGGCCCTGGTTTAGGAAATATGGCATTGGAGATTAGACCAAACAGAGGGGGTTTTTTAAGGCCGTTCGGCTGCGGCTGGTTTATCCGGGAGTATCTTCTGGGTAACAGACCGGAAGGTTCGCGTGCCATTGACCCGCAGCAGGGCGCTCCCCAGGCTGACATCAACTTCGAGTACAAGGAAGCGCTGGCCCGGGCCACTGCCAGGGAGCGCGCCGAGCGCATTATCAGCCGGATGGTAGTCAGCGGCACTGACGTTACCGAGGAACAGGCTGACAGGATCTACGAGCGCGAACTAAAGAGGGTGTCCCGAAAGTTTACCCACATGAGGTATCACTCCTTCCTGATGTACTTTGGGGTGCTAAAACGACTGGGATGGGTCGAAACTACCAGTGAAACCGAGCCTTCTGCCATTCAAGATAATTATCCGCCGGCTCCGCAGCGGACTTATTACCGCCTTACCAAGAAGGGCATTGAAGCCGGTGATGAGTTCTGGTCCAATCCTCTCTTTACTCTGTATCCTGAAATCGGCCCCAGCCATATGAAGAGGTCGGATTAGCCACGCTAGAGCGTGAACCGGATTCATAATTGGAAAGATAACCTATGGCTAATATCATTCTTGGCTCCGACGCAATCTCCCGTCCCAGCGCGTCACCATCCGGATACACATATATTTACCTGGCTAGTCCGGCCACTCTTAATGGCTGGATTACGGCTTTCCAGGTTTATTTTCATACTGCTCCCTCCGTATTTAAGGTCGGCCTTTTCTACTTGATAAGTGGGTCTATCTGGCGTTGCCGGAACAGTGTTACGGTGGAAGGGGTGCTGTCAGGGTCCACCCAGACTATCGACGGCCTGGTCATGGAGGTCAGGGCTGGAGATTACATCGGGTTCTGGCACCAGGGCGGCACGCTGGCAAGAACCGATTCCGGTGGGCCAGGGGCCAGGTATATTTCTGGTGAGTATGCCGACCCTGGCGACGAAGCATCATTTTCACTGATAAGTTCTGGCCGTATCCTCAGTGTCAAGGGAATCGGGACCACGGATTTCGTTCCGCCGGCAGTGCTAGGCAGCCTGACCGAAGACTTGTTTGATGATTTACGCCCGGTTTTCAGAGGATATCCTCAGCCCGTCTATGACTATTCGTTGAATGCCTCGAACAGCGAGGACGAGGTAGCCCTGACGGCCACGCTGGACGGCGCGACGATAAGGTATTCCTACGGCAATGTGGTCGATAAGGAAGTGGCTTCCGGTGTGGGCGAGACTATTCCCCTGGCTCTCGGGGCGAACGTGGTTACAATTACGGTTGAGAAAGCCGGCTATGGGACAACAACTTACACGGTCACCATCACCCGAATTAACATTGTCGATTGGGAATATATCTTGCCTAACGGAGACACTGGCACCAAGTCTCTGAAGATCTATCCAGCTTCTCCCTCAGCTCACTATGAAAAGGTACGGACGCAGACTACTGGTTCGATGGTGTACTGGGACCGGGCTTTCGAGGTGGGTGACTTGTGGTCATTCGGTAACCCGGTTCAGAGGGAAAAATCCGATGTCAAGAAGGTCAGGTTCTTTGTAGTCGGCTTCCGAAATAATCCCCTTGCCTGGGGTAAGTTCGCGGTCTATACCAACGGCGCGCTGTATAAAGGCCCCCAAAATACATGGGCGGGCTATCAGTCGCCCGGAAGCGAATATTATACCCTAACCTCGAATCCAATTACGGGCAATCCATGGACACTCGACGAGATTGACGCATTACTGGCCGGGGAGTATCACTTCGACTCCGGCATCCCATCCAGGGTTGGTAGTTATTGGTATTACCTTTCTATCGTCTATGAGAATGCTTCAGTCCGCACCGACAAGGCTTACGCTTACACCGGAACCACCGTAACGCTTCATGGCGCGGTTACCAATACCGAGGGAACATTCCTTGATCCTTATACACCGTTAGGCGATAACCTGCTCAGGGTGAGATTTGAGTGGGGAGAGACAATTGCCTATGGAAACAATACCGCTTACCAGATGGGGATAACTGGCGCCTTCAGCGCCAATCTCGCTGGGCTGGATCCGGCGAAGACCTACCATTATCGAGCTGTAGTAGAGGTTCGTGCAGATAGTAGGGTAGGCGGATTTGATGTCTATTATGGAGAGGATATGATTTTCTCGTCAACTGGTGGGACAATTGGACGATCCATAGCTGACAGACTGGCCGTTGAAGGTGCAATATGACAACTGTGCCTGTGCTAGCTGCTTCTTCAATCGTCACTTAATACTTTAATGTTGAATTGGGGAACATTTCTAGCAAAAGATTGCAATCACTAATTCAATAGGATATACCGGAGATAGGCAATGTTTCATTTTTTGTTATCGTTGCCTTAGAAAAAGTGTTACCAAGCCGCTGTAATAATCTGAGTATTTCTTAAATTTGTCTTACCTGCCAGTCAATATTCTAGGCGAAGGCTATTCAACTACTGCCATAATATTGATATGTCTATTACAATCCTCTTTTCTTTACTACTCTCCAATCTTTAGCCTTAAGAGCAATTACTCTCCGCTAGCGAGATTTGTATCCCCTAAATATCTGGCAATTTCAATTTGCCAAACGTTCCCCTCAGAGAACCACTGGCAGGGGAAGATTAGACCTCCTATTTCTCGGTCAATCTGCCCCTCGCCACTTTTAGTTTTTATTGACCACATTGTCCCACAAATCGGACACGCTATGCGCAAACCTGCCCCACCAGTCACCCACGTTATCTTTACACCTGCCAGCGGTATCAATGACATTATCCCACCATGTACCACCACTCTCTTTGACTGTAAACGTACCAGCTTTGCCATTGACCTCTATCGTATAGATTCCAGCTTCAGCTTTCCCTAGTACATTAAAGGATACTTCTTGTGTGGTGCCAGCAGCTAAGGTCACGCGTGCAGTATCAACCACTACCCCGTCAACCTTCAAAATCACCTCGTAGTTGCCAGGTTGTCCGCCGGTATTGGTAACAATAGTCCTTACC
>Ga0208045_1000461_pt1 | contig 16527 bp, 19 predicted proteins | sample PL_2010_200m_FD_184160 | JGI IMG/M metagenome (GOLD analysis project Ga0208045, IMG submission 184160) | Freshwater microbial communities from Powell Lake, British Columbia, Canada to study Microbial Dark Matter (Phase II) - PL_2010_200m... | ecosystem: Environmental > Aquatic > Freshwater >...
ACATATACTTATATTATTGTCAAAGCGGAAAGGCGTATTTTTTAGGCAGCAGTGTTCCTATTGCAGATTAAAGCTAAACCCTTGAGGGTTAAGTCCGGGTCTATTTTATCGATTTTACGGCAGTAATTAGCCATTAAGCCGATATTTCCGCCGGTAGCGATAACTTTAGCCTTCCTGCCGATTATTCTTTTTATCCTGCTGGCAAGATCGTCAGTCATAGCGGCAAAGCCATAGACTATGCCGCTGAGCATGCTATTCTTAGTATCGCGGCCGATAAATTCCCTTGGCCGGCTTAAAGTTATCCTGGGTAAAAGGGCGGTTTTTTCAGCGAGGCTATCCAGAGATATGCCTAACCCCGGCAGGATCATCCCGCCTAAGTATTCTTTATTTTTGGAAATCACATCAAAAGTTACCGCGGTGCCGAAATCCACAACAATCAGAGGTGCTCCGTAAAGCATGCTTGCGGCATACGCATTCACCAGCCGGTCCTGGCCAACCTGCCGCGGCCGGCGGTAAAGATTTTTTATCGGGACATTGATATCCTTACCTATTATTATCGGCCTTTTGCCGAAAAGTCTTTTTAAGTCTTTTGCCAGCGCCTGAGAACTTTTGGGCACTACGCTACAGATAATTACGTCTTGGATTGTTTTTTTTCTTTTGCCCAGGAATTTATTCAGGCGGGGGCAATAGTTCTTCTCTTTGGTGGGGATAAAGCATCTTTTCTTAAGACGCCTGCCGCTGAACAGCCCTAAGTTTATATTGGTGTTACCTATATCTATGGCTAAGAGCATCATTAGAGAATTCCAAATTACAAATTCTCCCGCTTTGCGGGATCCCGATAGATTATTGTTCTTGGTGCGGGACAAATCACAATACTTTTTTAAGCGCCTTAATGAATCTTTCGTTCTCTTTCTTTGTGCCGACGGTCACACGGATAAAATTCCTCAGGCCGTACTGCTTCATATCCCGCACGATTACCCCGTACCTAAGCATGGCATTAAAGACAAACAGCCCGTCCTTGCCCACGTCTATCAGGATGAAGTTAGTCACCGAAGGTACATAACTTAAGCCCATCTTGTTTAGGGCGTCGTAAATATAGTTTTTCCCTTCCAGGATAACCTCTTTGGTTTTTTTCAGGAAGGCCTTATCATCCAGCGCCGCTAATGCCGCAGCCTGGGCTAAGGAATTGACGTTAAAGGGCTGCCGGATAACCTGCATATAGGAAATTAAATCCGCCCTGCCTAAGGCATAACCTACCCTTAAGCCGGCCAGGCCATAGGCCTTGGAAAAAGTTTTTAAAACCAGCATATTTTTCTTCTTTAAGTAATTTAAGCCCGTAGGATAATCATCCACGTCGATAAAAGTATCGTATGCCTCATCCAGCACGAGGATCAGATTCTCAGGAAGGCTTGAAATAAAATCTTCCAGTTCATATCTGGTCACATAGGTACCGGTGGGGTTATTGGGATTGGCAATAAAAATCAGTTTGGTTTTCCTATCTATTTTATTTTTAATTCCTCCCAGGTCATATTTAAAATATTTTAAGGGCACCTTCAACAGGGCGCGGTTATTGACTCTGGCGATAATTTCGTACTCCAGGAAGGTAGTATCGGCGGTAATAATGTTTTCGTCTTCCGCGACAAAGGTTTTGATAATGATATCGATGAGCTCGTCCGAGCCGTTGCCTAAAACAATATCCGCGGCCCCTACCCCGTGATATTTAGCCAGTTTCTTACGCAAACAGTAACCGTTGCTGTCCGGATAGCGGTTAATTTGCCCTAAATTCTTCTTCACTGCTTCCACTGCCTTAGGCGAAGGGCCGAGGGGATTCTCATTGGAGGCCAGCTTGATTACTTCTTTTAGCCCGAATTCCCTTTTGGTCTCTTCTATCGGCTTGCCCGCGATATAGGGGCTGATATTGAGAATATTCTTTCTGATAAGACCCATTTTATTCTCCTGTCGGGTATGAACCGAGTACTTTTAAGAATTTACAGTAATTCTGGAGTTCCGCAAGCGCTTTTTTCACCTGCGGCTGAGCGCGGTGGCCCTCTAAGTCCAGGAAAAAATAATAATCCCAAACTTTCTTTTTGGAAGGCCGGGATTCGATTTTTGTCAGGTTTATCTTATATTTCTTAAAAGGCACCAGCATCTCATGCAATGCCCCTACCTTATCCTTGATGGAAAACATCAGCGAAGTTTTATCGTGTCCGGTCGGCGGCACATCGGTCTTGCCGATCACCAGGAAACGGGTGATATTATGTGGTGAATCCTCGATATCTTTAGCCACGACCTTCAAGTGGTAAACTTTAGCCGCCAATAAAGAAGCGATGCAGGCACTCATCTTTTCTTTGACAGCAATCTGCGCTGCGCGCGTGGTGCTGGAAACTTCAATCTGCTCTGCCCCGCGGAGATTCTCCTGAAGCCAGATGCGGCACTGCCCAAAGACCTGCGGGTTAGAATATACCCGTTTAATCTTATCTTTTGCGCAATTCGCCAGCAGGTTATGCGCTACCTCCAGGATTATCTGGGCACAGATTCTTAAATCGGAATCCACCAGCATATCCAAGGTATGGCTTACCGCGCCTTCGATGCTGTTCTCTATGGGTACGACACCGTAATCAGCAGTGCCTCTCTCTACCTCCAGGAAGACATCGGCAATGCTATCGCAGGCAAGGTAATTTAACTGAGAACCAAATTTTTTTAAGGCCGCGATATTAGAGAAACTTGCCTCCGGCCCCATATAGGCTATTCTTAACGGCTCTCCTGCCGATAAAGCGCAGGACATTATTTCCCGGTAGATTGCCTCCAGGGCAGAGGCGCTTAAAGGCCCTTGATTGGCAAGTTTTATTTTTGCCAAGACTTCCCTTTCCCGCTCGGGGGAGTAAACGGTTTTGCCGTATTGCCGCTTCAGGCGCGATATAGCCGCGGCTATTTTTATGCGGTCGTTCAATAACGCCACTATTTTTTTATCGAGATAATCGATTTTATTGCGTAACTTCTCTAGTTGCATTTTGCGCCTCCTCTTTTTGCGCCTGGGGCTTTTCTTGTATTTGCGCCGGTAAGCCTAAGCCTTCTATTTTAGGCAATTCCTCCAGGGACCTAAGGCCGAAATACTCCAGGAATTGCCGGGTAGTCCCGTAGAGCTTTGGCCTGCCCGGGGCTTTTTTTCTTCCGGCCACCCGGATAATCCCTTTTTCTAAAAGATTCTCCATCAGCCCGTCCACATTTACGTTCCTGATCGATTCTATTTCCAATTTTGTTACCGGCTGCTTATAAGCAACTATCGCCACTGTTTCCAGCGCCGGCCGCGACAGCCTCTCTACCCGGCGCTGTTTGTACATTTTTTTTAAAAACGGGGCGAATTCAGAAGCGGTAGCCATACGGAAACCGTCTGCAATCTCCATGATGCGTAAACCCCGCCGTCCTGACTCGTATTCCGATTGCATTTCCCTAAGCAGCCTGCGGATTTCTCCCGTATCCAGGCCATCCAGTGTATTTTTTATTTGCTCCAGGGTAAGCGGTTTTTCGCTGGCGAATAAAAGTGCCTCGATTACCGCTTTGATATTATCGTAGCTCATCGCTATTTATTTTTTCTTTGTTTATATACTTCGTTTAATAGCTCTTCGGTAGTCCTTATACCGGTATTTCTATCCAAAGCTTTTTCTAACATATTTAACGCTTCCTGTTTTTTATACTCCAGCTGCATCAGTACTGCCAGAGCCTCCTCCTTAATGCCTTTGGATTTTAAGTCTCGCTCTTTTACTTTATCATCTTTTATCAGCCCGAACTTGCCGACCTTATTCTGTAATTTGGCGATTATCTCTCTTGCCCGCTGCGGCCCGATACCGGGCAGAGACCTTAAGAATTCCGCATCTGCCGTATCTATTGCCCGCACGATTAAAGAGATGGGCTTATTCAGGGCTCTTAGGGCTGCCCGCGGACCGATGCCGGAAACCGTAATAAAAACTTCAAAGAACTCTTTTTCTATTTCGTTTAAGAAGCCTACTAATACAGGGGTACTTTTTGACGGCTCGACCTGTAAATAATGGTAAGTGATTAGGCTGATTTTGCCTTCGCTATTTATATTTTCATCGATGCGCGATATAAGCGCCGCCGGAAGCAGGACTTTGTAAGATATCCCGCCCATATCCAGAATAAGGTAATTAGCCCCTTTTTCAGTTACTTTACCAAAAATGCGCGCGATCATAATTTATATTTAAGCGTATGGCTGTGAGTAATGGCTAAAGCCAGCGCATCAGTCACATCGGTATATTTAGGCAGTTGCTTCAAACCGAGCAGGCTTGCCACTACTCTTTGCACCTGATATTTTGAAGCCAGGCCTTTACCCACCACTGCTTTTTTTACCCGTGTAGCCCCATATTCTACCAGCGGTAATTTTTCCAGAGCACAGGCAAGGCAGATGACTCCGCGGGCCTGGCCTAAAATGTAGGCCGTAGTCGGATGACGGTAGTGCGCGTATAATTTCTCTAAAACCAACACGTCGGGCTTGGTGTCTAGGATTAATTGCCTGACCATGCGGTGTATCTTGCTCAGGCGTTCGGAAACTTGCTGCTTAGGGGAAGTAGCAATGATACCCGCCTCTATCAAAGAAAACTTATTTCTGGTAAAATCAATTACGCCGTAACCGGTAACAGAAAGCGCCGGGTCAATCCCTAAAATAACCATTATTCTCCGGAAGCAGCTTGTTCTAAGATTTCATCCGGTATATCAAAATTAGCATAGACGTTTTGAACATCATCGTGCTCTTCTAAGTCCTCTACTAAAGCTAATACCTGCTTTGCGTCTCCTCCGGTAACCTTGATTGTAGAGGAAGGGATCATAGTAACTTCCGCATCCTGAAACTTTATGCCTTTTTGCCCCAATACCTGTTTTACTTTTTCTAAGTCCGCAGGCGCGGTAGTAATCTCATAGTTCTTATCGTCGTATTTCATATCTTCGGCACCCGCCTCCAGGACGATATCCATCAATTCTTCTTCTTTGGCTTGGCCTTTATCGATTAGAATATAACCTTTTTTGGTAAACATCCAGCTTACCGATCCGGCGCCGGCCATATTACCGTTCTTTTTGGACATGATATTACGTAACTCCGCGGTGGTGCGGTTCTTATTATCCGTAAGGGCATCAACCATAATCGCTACCCCTCCCGGGGCATAAGCTTCGTACATTACGGCCTCATAAATTATTCCGGGAACTTCTCCTGTGCCACGCTTGATCGCCATCTTAACGTTATCCGAAGGCATGTTTGCTTCTTTGGCCTTGAGCATAATCGCGCGAAGCCTGGAATTATTGTCGGGATTACCGCCTCCTTCGCGGGCGATAACGGTAATTTCCTTGATCAGCTTGGTATAAGTAGCCCCTTTTTTGGCATCCGCCAAATTTTTCTTGCCCTTATTCGTTTTCCATTTTGAATGACCAGACATCTTTCCTCCTATTAAATATGTTATGGTTAAAAAGGAGCAGGCAGGATAAGCCGAGTCCTGTCCGGAAACGATTATCCGTTGCCTGGTGATCATTTCTCTCGACCCCGATGTCGCCATCAAGGCTCTAGCGGCCTACCCGAGATTAGTGACGGGGCGGACAAGCCCCTCATCTCCTATTTGGCCTTGCTCGGCGTAGAGATTACCTCGTTTCACATTGCCGCAAAAACGCAAAAATTTTGCGCCTTTGCGGTTGCTCGTCTCTGTGGCTCTAAATCCTCCCCGACTATGCGTCGGGGGGCGGGCATTACCCGCTACGCCTGTCCTCCTGAGCTCGGACTTTCCTCCCCGCCATCGGCGGGGCGACCACCTCCCACCTGCCCTTTAATTGTCAAAAAACTATTTTTTCTTAAACGCTTCTTTGATAGCCTTATTGGCTAATTTATCTGCTCCGCGATTCTTCTCGCGCGGAATATGGTTTACGCAAGTTTTTTTAAAAGCCGATAGTAAATGCGTTGCCTGGTTGTATAAGCCGATGATATTGACGCTTTTAATTTTATATAATCTATTTAACTGCTTATAAAGCAACTCGCTGTCCGTATTAACCCGGATGCTTTCGGCCCCCAGTATCAGGCATTCCTCTAAACCGTAGATTAAGGCTGTGTATTCGGCAACATTATTGGTGGCGTTACCGATGTAAGTAGCTATATTTTTGACGGTCCGGCCGTTCTGGCAGACAACTACGCCAATGCTGGATGGTCCGGGATTGCCTTTGGAGGCGCCGTCAATATAAATCTCAATTTCCTTCACCCAGCCCTTCCTTCCTTGTCAAACATACCCCAAACCATCCTAATATTAGAAACTAATGTCTTTAGGAAGGGCTGGGTTCATCTGTGACATACAGCATGCGGTTGCATACTTCACAGGTAATTATCCTTTCGTACATTTTAATCAGGTTTATCACCTGAGGAGGCACAAACATATTGCAGCCCTGACAGGAATTATCCTTTACCCCCACTATTGCCAAGCCGTCACGGTTGGTAAGAATCCGCTCATATTGCGAGATGATTTTCTTATCTATGATGGGGATAACCTGATTTCTCTGCGCATCCAGCTGGGCTAAGCGGTCATCTATTTCTTTTACCCTGTCCTGGATCTTTTTTTTCTCATCGTTGAATTTCTTTTCTTCCTGCTGCAAGGCCTGTTTCTCCTTCTCCGTTTCGGTTTTTATCTGGTCTACCTGATCCATCAACCCCAGGATCTGATCCTCCATGACGGAGTTATCCGCCTTGGCGTCGTTTATCTGCTGCAGCATGGTCTGGTATTCTTTATTGGTTTTAAGCGAGTAAAGCTGCGTCTGTAATTTCTTGGCCGCTTCTTCTTTACTCGCTAGCTCTAATTCTTTATCTTTCTTCTGCTTCTGAATATCTAAGGATTTTTTCTCTAAATCTGCCAGCCCTTGTTTCTTAGCCTGAAAGGCATCGTCTAAGGCCTTGATTTCTTGCGGCTTCGCTTCTTTTTCTGCTTTAAGATTATAGATTTCGGTGTCTATTGTTTGTAACTGCAAGAGGTTGCGCAGTTGCTCCTTAAGGTCAAGTGCCGGCATTTATCTCCATTAGTCTTTAAAATGGGCGCAGAAGGATTCGGACCTTCGATCTCCACAATGTGAGTGTGGCGCTCTAACCAGCTGAGCCATGCGCCCGCATTCATTGCTATTTCTCTGGGCCCGCAGGGATTTGAACCCCGGACCAAGTGATTATGAGTCACCTGCTCTGACCACTGAGCTACGGGCCCCGAAAATTATTCTGTTTTTTTAGGCTTTAATGCTTTTTCTATCTTCTGTAATAACTCGTTTGCCTCAAAGGGTTTAATCATATAATCTTCGGCTCCGCATCCCAGAGAGGTAAGTCTATTATGATCAAAGCCTAAGCCCGATAGCATAATCACCGGTATATCTTTCAGCTCCAGGTCTTGTTTTATTTTCATTAGCGTCGTTTCACCGTCTAATTTAGGCATGATAATATCCAAAAGCACTAAATCCGGAAGGTGGCTGCGGGCTTTTTCTATGGCTTCTAACCCATTGTTGGCCAGAATAACCTCATATCCCTGACTCTCTAATTTAACCTGCAATATCTTTAAAAAATCGGGTTCATCATCAACGATAAGTATCTTTTTACCTTTGGAAAGCATCTTTTCCATCCTCTCTGTATAGCATAATCCAGGTGCTTATAAAAGGTTATGATAACAGAACTATATAATACTATTTTAAATAGATTTTAGCAAGATAAAAATTAGGCAAGAATTACCGCAGGGTAAGGTTTGATACAGGGGTGACTATGATATTCAGGGAATGCATATAGAGGATGAGGAATAGCCGTTTCCCGGATATGGCGTAGACGCTACCTTTGAGTCTGCAGGCGAATTTTTCTTTCTGTTGCAGGCTGTTTTGTTCTTTGACGATATGCAGTTGCGGTACCGGTTTTTCCTTCTTATTATCCTTTACCTCTTTGACAATGCAGACAAAATGGCGCTGGATGACGCTGCGCACGCCGTCTTTATCCGATACCTCAGAACTAGAAAGGACCCTTCTCTTTCTGTCCTGCGAAGTCAAGTTTTTAAAAACCAGGTCGCGCATGCCGCTGCCTTTCTTTTAAAATCAGAATGAAAGAGCCGGGTTACAAAATGTAAGATTCCTCCTTTTGTTTTGTAACCCGGCCATCCCCTTGATTATCAACCTCCTCGTGGCTGGTGGGGACTTGATTTCAAAAAAAGTATAACATTATAACCCTATGGCTTTCAAGGGGATAAAAGGTATTTTGGAAAGCGGTTTCTTTTAGGAAGTTATGCGGATTTCTTGAGGCGGAGGCGGGATTCTTTTCCCTGCAAGATTCTCTTGAGGTTAGTGCTGTGGCGGATGACAATAAGCACTGCCAGAAACATGCTGGAAAGTACCAAAATCGCCGGTTTTTTAAATAAAAGCATAAAAAGCGGCATTGCCAGAATACTGATAATTGAAGCCAGGGAAACCATACGCAGGGCGATAAAAACAACTAACCATGTTAAGATTACCGAGCTCAAAACCCAGATCAGGCCCGGAATCCTTAGGCTTAAGCCCAACAATACGCCGAAAGTAGTAGCCACCCCTTTACCGCCTTTGAATCTTAAAAATATAGTCCAGATATGCCCCCCGATACAGCTTACCCCTAAAAACACGCGGATCGTCTCTTGGGAAAGAGCCGCTCTTGCCACCAGAAAATCTCCTATAAATAAAACGGGGGCCAGGCCCTTTAGCATATCAAGGATTAATACGGTTATGCCGGGGATCTTACCCAGAACGCGCAGGGCATTGGTAGCGCCGACATTACCGGAGCCAAGCCGGCGTATATCCACGCCCTTAAGAATCCGGCCGAAAATATAGGCGGTAGGGATAGAGCCGATAAAATAACTAATGGTGATTCCGAGAATTATCCAGAGCATATAATATCTTAAATCCCCTCTTTACGTAATCTACGCCTGAGATGATCGTAAAAAACACCGCTATCCACCATAAAATAAAGGAAAATTTAATTTGCGTCAGCACAGCCATCACCGAAAGCATCTGAAACGCGGTGCTTAACTTTCCCCATTTCGTAGGGAAAATCTCAATATCCTGCTTGACCATAAAAATGACTACTGTCCCCAAGATAATGATTACATCCCTGCTAATGACAATAAAGGTAACCCAGAGCGGAAATCTTAAAACAAACTCTTTTAAAAAAGAAAGACAGAGAAAAGCGCTCATCAGAAGAAGTTTATCGCCCAGGGGGTCTAAGATCAGGCCGGCCTTAGATTGTTGTTTTGTTTTGCGGGCGATATAGCCGTCAGCGGCATCGGAAATTACGCCCAGGATAAAGATAACCAAGGCCAGATCGCGCAGATATGCCCTTTCCGGAATATGGTAATAGATGAGGCTGGCCACAAAAAACGGCACGGTCAGAATCCTGAAGGTGGAAATTTTATTGGCGAAATTCACCCCGCCCTTCCTTTCTTATTCATTGAACGTTTACAAAACATTGTATCACTATTAAAAGATATTGTCCTATTGGAACTTTTAGGAAGGGCGGGGTTCATCTCACCATCCTGATGCGCTGCGGCGGCCAGTAAATCAATATGGCATTGCCTAAAATATTCTTATGCGGCACAAACCCCCAATACCGGCTATCCTGCGAAGAAGCGGAATTATCGCCCATCATAAAAAAACTATCCTGCGGTACGATTATTTTTTCCCCTTCTGCCCCGAATTCTCCGCGGTTATAATAATAGAAGCTGCTAAACATAGGCTCCAGGAGAGGATTACCGTTGATATAGACCGTCCCGTCTTTAATCTCTACTGTTTCCCCCGGCAGGCCGACCAGCCGTTTGATAAAATCCTTCTTGGGATTCTCCGGATAAATAAAAACCACGACGTCTCCCCTGCGGGGCTGCCTGACCGCAGGCAATCTTACATCGGTAAAAGGGATTTTGGCGCCGTAAATAAATTTATTCACCAGAATTATATCCCCCTCTAAGAACGTCGGGCGCATCGAGCCGGTAGGGATTTTAAACGCCTGCACTACGAAGGCGCGTATTACCATCGCTAAAATAAAAGCAATGATAATAGATTCCATCCAGTCGCGTAGCACGGATTTCTTTTTAGGGTTCATATTTTTAATACCTCCAAGAATGCCTCCTGCGGGATCTCTACCCTGCCGAATTGCTTCAGGCGTTTTTTCCCTTCGCTCTGCTTTTCCCAGAGTTTTCGTTTACGGGTGATATCTCCGCCGTAACACTTAGCGGTGACGTGTTTTGCCAGGGCCCGGATTTTTTCGGAAGCGATTATTTGCGAGCCGATTTTCGCCTGTACGGCTATTTCAAAGACCTGCCGTGGTATCAATTCTTTTAATTTTCCGACCAAGGCATGCGCTTTGTGCGCCGCCTTGTCTTTAAAGATCAGCGAAGAAAAAGCGTCACAGACGACGCCGTTAAGCATTATCTCTAATTTTACTATATTTGTGGGAAAATATCCTTGGAATTCGTAATCTATCGAGCCGTAGCCACGGGTCAAAGATTTTACCATGTCGTAGAAATCTACGATAATCTCCGTCAGCGGTATATCAAAGATTAATTTTATCCTGTCTTCGCCGAGGTGCTCTTTGGAAGAGAATGTACCGCGGCGGGATTTGGCCAGTTCGCAAACCGGCTCTATGGTATCTACGGGAACGATCATCAAGAGTTTAACATACGGCTCCTCTATTTCTTCGATGTCAGGGGCAGGCGGAAGCTTAGCCGGGATATCCACCTCCAGTATCTGGCCGTCCTTTTTTTTAATCCTGTAGACTACGTTGGGAACGGTCAAGATAAGGTTTAAATTATATTCTCTTTCCAGGCGTTCCTGTACGATCTCCATATGCAAAAGCCCCAGGAACCCGCAGCGAAAGCCCGTACCGAAGGATTGGGAGTTTTCCGGGCCGAAAATAAAAGAAGCGTCGGATAATTTCAGCTTATCGATGGCATCGCGCAATTTAGTAAAGTCTCCCGGATTCACCGGGTATACGCCGCAAAAAACCAAGGGTTTAATCGTGCGGTAGCCGGGCAAAGCTGCTGCGCAGGGATTTTTCTGATCGGTAATGGTATCTCCGATGATAATCTCTCTGGGGTCGCGCATATTGGCGGTAAAATAACCTACTTCACCGCAGGTTAAAGAATCCACCTTTGCGTATTTCAGGTCTTTAAATACTCCCAGCTCTTCTATTTTGTAAATTTTCCCCGAATGCATCATCTGCAAGGGGGTTTGGGGGCTGATGTTACCGTCTACGATTCTTACAAAAACTACCACTCCCTTAAAGACATCATAGCGGCAATCAAAGACCAGGGCTTTTAATGGATGCTCTATCTCTCCCTGCGGATGAGGAACGACCCGGACTATCCTCTCCAGTATCTCTTCTATACCGAGGCCTTCTTTGGCAGAGGCGTATAATATTTCCTCTTCCTTAAATCCCAAGACAGCCGTAATCTGCCTTTTAGTGCGCTCTATGTCCGCAGAGTTTAAATCGATTTTATTGATTACCGGGATGATTTTCAGTTTATTATCTTGGGCTAAATAATAATTAGCTACCGTCTGCGCTTCAATTCCCTGGCCGGCATCGACTACGAGTATTGCGCCTTCGCAGGCAGCCAGAGATTTAGAGACCTCGTAGGTAAAATCGACGTGGCCGGGGGTATCGATCAAGTTCAAGACGTAATTTTTGCCGTCCTGCGCCCGGTAGGACAATCTGACCATCGAGGCCTTAATAGTAATCCCCCGTTCCCTCTCCAAGTCCATATCGTCCAGGAGCTGATTCCTAACATGCCTTTTATCCACCGCGCCGGTGATCTCTAAGATCCTGTCGGCAAGGGTGGATTTTCCGTGGTCGATATGGGCGATAATAGAAAAATTGCGAATGAGAGTTTTATCCATTCCGGCGTATATGGTTTAAAACTACTTTAACCACTTCCTCAATAGTCATAGCGGTAGTATCTATATAGATAGCGTCTTCTGCCTTTTTTAGCGGCGCGACTGCGCGCGTGGAATCGATAGTATCGCGATTCTTGATATCCTCTGCTACCTCATGGGAAGCTATATTCTGCCCCAGCTCCAATAATTCTTTATGGCGTCTTTTTACGCGTTCTTCCGGATGCGCATCGAGGTAAAACTTTTTGTCCGCGTCAGGAAAAACTACTGTCCCGATATCGCGGCCGTCTAAAATGCTGTTACCTTGCCTGCCTAACCTGCGCTGCAGGCCCAGCATCACCTGCCGCACTTCCTTGATTTTTGCGATATCGGAGACCAGCTTTGTAATGCGCGGCTCCCTGATCTGGCCGGACACATCCCGGCCGCCTAAAAATACCTTCAAAGCGCCGCCGGCATCATTTTTTAAATCGATATCCGTATCGCGCGCCAATTGAATAATGCGTTCGGTATCTAGGGGGTTTATTTTCTCCTCGATAACCTTTAAGGTCAGGGCACGGTACATTGCCCCGGTATCCAGATAAATAAACCCTAGGTCTTTGGCCACCATTTTGGCGACCGTACTTTTACCTGCGCCTGCCGGTCCGTCGATAGCAATGATCATTTCAGGGCTTCTCTCTTGGCTTTCGCTTTTTTTAGCAGCCGCCCAAGCGCTCTTTGATCTTTGTTTAATATTGCGGATTTGATTTTGGCGATATCTTTTTGAAACAGCCCTATGGACCTGGATATATTGCGGCGGTTGCTGGAAAATATATCTGTCCAGATTTCGGCATCTGAAGCGGCGATACGGGTGGTGTCCTTAAGGCCCCCCGAGGCGAATTTCAGGAAACCCGGCGGGACGCAATTTATCAGTGCAAAGGCTGCCACGTGCGGCAGATGGCTGACAAAAGACAAGGCCTGATCATGTTTATCCGCAGAGATCAAGAGCACCCTTGAGCCCATTGCCTGCCACAGTCGGCGCACTTTATTCAACGCCCTAAGGTTTGTATTTTCTACCGGCGCCAGGAGGCACAGTGAGTTATGAAATAAACTTCCGCGGGCATTGGTAATCCCTCTTTTTTCCGAACCGGCTAAAGGATGGGAACCTACATAATGGGAGAAAATTTTACTTAAACTACGGACAATATGCTCTTTAGTACTGCCTACGTCGGTAACGATGCAATCCTTCCTGATCATTCTGGAGATTTTCGGCGCCATCCGGATGATGGTTTCTACGGGGGCGGCCAGGATTACCAGGTCCGCATCTTTTATTATTTTTATATCCTGTGAGCCGATATCAATCGCCCCGCGCCTCTTTGCCTGAAGTAATGTCTTTTTATGACGGCTCACCCCGATAACCTGACGGGCTATTTTCTTATCTTTAATGGCCAGGCCTATAGAGCCGCCGATTAATCCAGTCCCGACAATAGCAACTTTATTGAATATCCTCATTTTATATCTCTCTTTCCACTGCCTTGGCGATTCTCTTTAATTCATGCATCAGCTGCGCAAAATTATCCGGTATCAGCGATTGTGCTCCGTCGGAAACTGCCTCTTCCGGCCGGCTGTGCACTTCAATGATCAGGCCGTCGGCTCCTGCGGCCACTGCGGCCTTAGCCAGCGGCGCAACTAACCCCCATTTGCCTGCGGCATGACTTGGGTCAACCACTACGGGCAGGTGCGAAAGCTGCTTGGCGCAAGGGACAGCGCTAATATCCAGGGTATTGCGCGTGGAATCCTCAAAGGTCCTTATCCCGCGTTCACAGAGCATTACGTTGAAATTTCCGCCGGATAAAATATATTCCGCCGACATAAACAACTCTTTTACCGTCGAAGACATGCCGCGCTTCAGGAGAACCGGCTTTTTGGCGGAACCTACCTCTTTTAACAGATTGAAATTCTGCATATTGCGCGCGCCGATCTGGAAGATATCTACGTATTTTGCCACCAACCCCACATCCCGCGGGTCCATGACTTCCGTTACCGTCACCATCTCCAGCTCATCGCCTACCTGCTTCAGGTATTTTAGGCCTTCTTCTCCTAACCCCTGAAAACTATAGGGTGAGGTGCGCGGCTTAAAGGCGCCGCCCCTTAAAACGCAAGCCCCGGCTTTTTTGACTGCGGTGGCTATTTCACGCAGAGTATCGATATTTTCTATGGCGCAAGGTCCGGCCATCACCACAATTTTCTTGCCGCCGATTTTAACACCTTTACCTAAATCAATAACCGAATTTTCCTGTTTGAATTCCCGCGAGACCAGCTTATAGGGTGCTAAAACCGGCATGACTTTTTCTACGCCCGGGAAAACTTCTAAGGGGGTAACCTGTAAAACATCTTCCGGGCCGATGACGCCGATGATTGTGCGCTCCGTGCCTTTGGAAACATGAGGGGTAAGCCCGAGCTTCTGAACTTTCTCAATGATATGCTTTACCTGTTCCTCTGTAGCATCGCGCCTTAAAACAATAATCATAAAATCCTCCTACTTGATATTAGGATTTAATTCTTTAATCTTGTCTCTGATAACCGCTGCTTTTTCAAATTGTAAATTCCTGGCGGCAAGTTCCATTTCATATTCTAATTCCGCGATATATTTATTTAATTCGTAGGCTTCTCTATCCTGTCCGGTTAAACTGATGACGAATTTATTAGACTCTTCTAAATCCTCTATACCCTCCCGGATCGCCTTTTGAATCGAGCGGGGAGTAATTAAGTTTTTACGGTTAAACTCCAGTTGTATCGACCTTCGGCGATTGCTTTCGGAAACAGCTTTTTTTATCGAGCGGGTAAGCGTATCCGCATACATGATTACCGTGCCGTTGATATTGCGCGCGGCGCGTCCGGACACCTGAATCAAAGCAGTCGCGGAACGCAAGAATCCTTCTTTATCCGCATCCAGAATCGCTACCAGCGATACTTCTGGTAAGTCTAGCCCTTCCCTTAAGAGATTTATCCCTACCAGGCAATCAAAATCTTTTTTTCTTAAACTCCGCAGTATCTTTGAGCGTTCGATGGTCTGGATTTCAGAATGGAGATATTTTACCCTTAATCCCTTCTCTTGTAAATAGTTAGTTAAATCTTCGGCCATTCTTTTGGTAAGCGTCGTAACCAGCACTCTTTCGTTATTTTTACTGCGTCCCTTGATCTCCTCGATCAAATCTTCAATCTGGCCTTCCGTAGGCTTTAAAATTATCTCGGGGTCCACCAGCCCGGTAGGCCGGATTATCTGTTCTACTATCTGCCGGCGGCTCTTCTTTATTTCGTATTCATCGGGTGTAGCGGAAACAAAAACCAACTGCCTGACCAAATTATCGAATTCCTCAAATTTCAAAGGCCGGTTATCCAGGCAGGAAGGAAGCCGAAAGCCGTAATCTACCAGATTTTTTTTCCTGGCGCGGTCTCCTTCATACATCCCCCTGATCTGCGGGACGGTTACGTGCGATTCATCAATGACCGCGAGAAATTCACCCTGAAAATAATCTATCAGGCAATAGGGGCGCGAGCCAGACGGCCGGTCGGAAAGATGGCGGGAATAATTTTCTATGCCGTGGCAATACCCGATCTCCTTAAGCATCTCCATATCGTATTTAGTGCGGGATTCCAGGCGCTGTGCCTCTACGAGCTTATTCTTACCCCTTAAAAATTTAAGCTGTTCTTCTAATTCGCGTTCGATGGAGCTAGTAGCATTATCGATCCTGTCTCCTGAGACAATAAAATGTTTTGCCGGGTATATGGCAATCCGCTCCAGAGTGTCCAGGACCTCCCCGGAAACCGGATCTATTTCGGATATCCGCCCTATTTTATCTCCCAGAAGCTCAATGCGTAATGCCTTCTCTTCGTAAGAAGGAAAAACTTCCACGCAATCCCCTCTTACGCGTATCCTTCCGCGGATAAATTCATAATCATTTCTTTCATATTGAATGGCAATCAGCTGCGAAATAATCTCATCGCGGCTTTTTTCTTTGCCTGCCTCCATAAAAACAAGCATATCCTGATAATCTTCGGGGCTCCCCAGATTATATATGCAAGATACTGAAGCTACGATTATTACGTCGCGGCGGCTCATCAACGAAGTAGTCGCCGACAGGCGCAAACGGTCCAGGCGGTCGTTGATAGAAGCATCCTTTTCTATATAGGTGTCCGTGGAAGGGATATATGCTTCCGGCTGGTAATAATCGTAATAACTGACGAAGTACTCCACGGCGTTGTGGGGAAAAAACTCTTTAAATTCAGAATAAAGCTGGGCAGCTAAGGTTTTATTATGCGAAATCACCAACGTAGGAAGGTTTATCTTGGCGATAACATTGGCTAGAGTAAAAGTTTTTCCTGAACCGGTCACCCCGAGGAGCGTCTGATAGCGTTTTTTCTCCTGGATCGATTGCACCAGCTCTTTGATCGCCTTGGGCTGGTCTCCGCAGGGCTTAAAACTAGAGACGAGTTTAAATCCGGACAATTTAGCTGACCTCGAGGCTGATATCTACCGATTCTACGGAATGGGTCAGTGCGCCGATAGAAATAATATCTACTCCGGTGGCGGCAATTTTGCGCACACTTTTAAAATCTACGCCGCCGGATGTTTCAAGTTTC
>Ga0208045_1000463_pt1 | contig 16454 bp, 29 predicted proteins | sample PL_2010_200m_FD_184160 | JGI IMG/M metagenome (GOLD analysis project Ga0208045, IMG submission 184160) | Freshwater microbial communities from Powell Lake, British Columbia, Canada to study Microbial Dark Matter (Phase II) - PL_2010_200m... | ecosystem: Environmental > Aquatic > Freshwater >...
CTTCACTCTTCATCAGGTCGGGGCTGCGGTGGGCGGCCGCAGCCCCGACCTGATGAAGAGTGAAGCGTCTGAGAGGGGGATATAGCGGGTTGCAGATGTGGTTTCTACCAAAGCACTTGAGAAAAGTACTTGGGAAAACTACTTTGACAAAGCGCTTGTGAAAACTGCTTGAGAAAAGCCCTGCCCTCACGCGCGCGTGAGGGCAGGGGAAAAGGGTTAGGGAGCGATGGGTTTCTCTTTGCGGATAAACCCCTCAATCACTTGCAGGGTTTCCTCGACCCAGTTGAAGGTCAGATACATGCCGAAAATCCCGGACGGAGTCACGGGCTCGTCCCGCTCGCACATAGCCCGCGACGCCTCTCCCAGGAAGCACACCACGGCGCCGACGTTTTCCATCCGGTCGCCGATGATCTGAAGGTCATCGGTGTTCAAGGTAATCTCGGCCATCAGCGCACCTCCTCGAGGAATTCGGGATGCAGGTGGATCATTTTGATTTTCTCGCTCCAGGGCATGGGCGGCAGCTCCCCCGCCTCGCGGGCCTTGCGGACGACCTTGTTGATGGTGGAGGACGACCAGGCCGTTTTCTCCTTGATCTTGGCCGTCGTCTTGTCCTGGCTCTTCATGATGATGATCTGCCTCCGCTCGTAATCCGTCATGGGCTTCAGCGGCTTGCGCTCGATATGGTCGATGTAGAGGCGCTTGTACATGTTGGCGTCCTCGAGGGACTCGATCAGCTTCCCCTGAAGCATCTGGACCGTTCCCCTGAAGAGCGCGATCTCCCGCTCGGAGGAGAAGTAGTGGCGAACAAGCGCCCGCTGGACCCTCCAGCTCAGATCGTCGGTGAATGTCTTTACGAGCATCAGGTAGCCGGAATCGAAGAAGAGGTAGCTGTCGCCCCGATATCCCCCTTGGGGCGCCTTTTCGCCGCCGTTTTGAGACCCCCTTTGAGGGGGTTTCAAAGAGCCCCTTTTCGGGGACGATTCGGTGCCTTTTTGGTTCCCCCGCTGAGGGGGTACCAAAGACGACCATTCCTCGTAGGGGAGGACGACATAATCCTCCCCCTCGATGAACCGCTCCCGGTTACGGTCGAAGTTCTTCCAAACGTCGTCGGATTGTTTGTGATGGGTCCTGGCGATCATGGCCAGGGTGACGGCGGGCCTGCCCTGCCAGGCGACCCGGTCCAGCCTGGTTCCCTCGATGACTACGATCTCGTTCATGGTGGTACCTCCTGTTTGTTTAGTGGGTTCACCGCGTTAATAAGGCGGCGGGTCTCAACTACCGCAAACAGACGGCCAAGCTTATTCCCCTTGCGGGTGTTGTATTCGGCCTTGTCGACCCGCCAGACTCGCGGACTGGAAACCACTGTGGGAGGCACAAAAAAACCGCGTCTGTCGGGAGCGGAAGATCCGCTGTTTGCTTTAGTGCCTCCACGGTAAAGCATAAGCATTTCCTTTGTCAAGTGTTTTTTCATCGCGTTAGATTCCGACCCCGTTCACCTTGATGGTGATCTCGATCGCCAGCCGCAGCGTGATGGGGACGATCGCGGGCGCCTCCCTGATCTCGCACTCAAGGAGGCTCCCGGAACAAAGTTCTCTACCTTTCCCGGGATGTACTCCCCGACCAGGCCTCCAGGCGAGAAATTCGGTTTCTCCGGCTGGCAAGTTTGTAAGTTTGCCGGCTCTTCCCGCTTGGCTGCCGGGAGTGTGCGTTTGGTTCCCCGCGTCTGGATCTCCCCGGCGTCAATTTTCCGCTTCGCTTCGACCAGGGCTGCGTCGCGCGTCGGTCCCGCCTTACCTGCCGCGACCCGGTAGCATACCGCACATAAACCGCCGCCGACAACGAGCTTATCCCTTTTGCAGTTTGAACAACCCAGCGTTCTCGGCATTCTTGCCATCTCTATCTCCTCCTTGCCTTTCGGCTCTTTAGTAGTGTTTGCAGCATTCTCGGGATTTCTGACGATCGCCAGAATATTCGCCCCCTGGACGCAATCCCGACATTCATAGGGGATAAGCCTCGGCCCAGCCTCCCAGTTTCCGATCCCTTTGGTCTGGCGACCCAGGCAGGTTTGAATCGGCATCCACGCCCGCAGCTTTTCACAGGTCATATAATTTGCAGACTCGCTCACTTGCCGTCCTCGAACATATCCGCCGTTTCGTCAGCGGGTTTCCGTTGGACGATCTCGCGAATCCAGGTTTCGGTCAGCGCGTATTTGCGGGCCAGTTCCCGATGGTTGCAGCCGTTGAACTCGGCACAGATGCGCTTATCCCTCGCGTTGCGGAGGAGGCCGTCGATCTGGGGAAAATAGAGGCGCATCCCGCCGACGTATTCCGACAGCTTCAACGCATGCTCGACGCCGATCGCGCGCGCGACCTCCTGGTAATCTCCGGGGAGATCTTCGATGGTCATCTCGGCGGCGATCTCGCTCAGCCAGTCTGCCGGCATCCCGCTTCCCCCTGCTGTTCGTGTTTCTGGAGCCCCTTCAAGCCCTCGATAACGCGGCTGGCCTGCCCCATCGTTGTGATCCGTTCGATCTTCATGTACTTCGTGAGCCACCGCTGATAGCCGTCTTCCAAGCGCCAGGGGATCTTCTTTTTCAGGAGCTCGATGTAATCCATCTGCTCCCGCGACGCGATCACGACCACGTTGGCCGGCGTCTTCCCGGCGCGTTTCCGGTCGTTCGCCGGCTGCCACCGGGCGCGCCGAGCCGCCCCGCCGGTACGGATATAGTTGGCCTTGATCTTGAAGCCCAACGTCTTAAAATAGTTGATCAGCCCGTCCGCCTCGAAGTAGGTCAAGTCCTTGCTGGACTGCTTTTTCCCCTTCGTTTGCGCACTGATAATCGCCTCATAATTGTCCCGCGACAGGCCCAACTGGGCTTTGGCTATATGGATGAGCTGAGTCTGGATCGGTTCAATCATCTTCATTTCTGCCCCCACTTTTGCTTGAGTTTGTCAACGGCCTGGCGGGCCGTTTCCGACATCGGCGCCGGGTCCTCGTCCACTTCCCGGATGCGTTTCTTCCGGGCCGTCTCGCGGTCCGTTTCGGTCTTGGCGGCCAGTTCCGCCGCCAGATCCCAGGCGCATTTCCTCATATAGTTGTGGTTCTTGAGCCCCTTCGGGCCGCTGGCCAGGGTGGCCTCCATCGCCTTGCCCCAGATCTCCGGCGTGACGGGCCGCGTCTCGCCGCCCTGCCAGTGGACCGTTTCCTGCTCGGTCAGATCCCGGAGGCTCTTGGCGAGGGTCAGAGCCCGCCGCCAGGGGAGGGCCTTTCCCCCCTGACGGAAGAGCCCCAGGTAATGGAGCGTCCGGATCTGGACAGGAGCAGACAGTTTGAGGAGAACTTCCTGAAAATTTCGGCAGAGTGCATCGTTCTGCCAGGCTTCCTGGCTGGCGATCGCTCCGCAACTCGGGCAGACGAGCCGCATCAGATCACTCCCTCCCTCCGGCCACCTTGGAAAACTTCTTCCTCCCGTTTTCGATTCTGGCCACGGTGGCTTTATGGGGAGTCTTGCAGTTAACGATATTCCCAAATTCAGCCAGGTCCCGCCGGATCTTTACCAAAAGACCTCTGGCAACCATGACAAAAACCAAGGCGACGCACTCAAGCAATAGCGCTGCCATTGCGATCAAAAATACGGACACCACCGTGCAAAACAGCACCTGAGTTAACCCGCTCAATGCCTGTTCCATTGACATAATCGCATTTCTCCTTCCATTTCAAGCCTGCCCTGGTTGAAGACCAGTTCCATGGAGGATTTTTGTAAACGGGCGGCGCGGGCCAAGATCATGATGCCGCGGTGCCGCAGGCTTTTGGTGGCCGTGATGATCTCGTCCGGCGTCTCCGCGATGAAGAAGCCGGGCGGATCATCGACCGCGGAGGCCACCAGGAGGCCGCGCTCCATGATCAGACTGCGGACGGTCTGGCGGATCCGCACGTCGCTCATGCCCGTTCGCTCTGCCAGATCCCGCGCGGACGAAGCGCGGGCGCGTCCCCGCATCAGGAGGCTGTAGACCGCCCGCTCCTCGTCCGAAAGCTCAAGATCAAATTCAAATGCCGCCTGATCCACGCCGCCTTACCTCGTTAGGCTGTCTGCTCCTCATTGGTCAGAGTAGCAGTGGGCTTGTATGTGTAAGATACGTTGATCGACAAAATCACCCATCCGTCCATAAATCGGACCGCGCAGAACGTGAGTCACCCGTGCGATAATCGTTCCCCCCGTGTAGATCAGAGACTTTCCCGCCTTCATTTCTTCGCCGGTGTGCCTGGTTTCCTTCAGAACAAGTTCATCCCCGACGTGAAAGTCACGGTCGTTGAAGCGGATCTCGTGCGTCTTTTTGCCTTTATAGACAGCCCAAAAGACCTCGCTGTCCGTTTTTAGGGTATGTTTCATGCCGCCTCCGTTGCCGCTTCAGCCTGCTCATCGTCTTTCAGCAGGGCCTCGACAAACTTGTCGATCTCGCTGTCGGTGCCCTTGATCACCACCACGTCGCCGTCAGCCTCGATCGTGACGCCGATCCGCTTCAGGTCCGCCGCTGAGATCTGCCCCAGGGCGGCCTTGACCGGCGTCTCGGTCGTCTTGATCAGAGTCTCCACCAGGTCCGGGAAATGCTTTTTGATCAGCCGAACCACCTGGTTGACGTCAAACCACTTCATCTCGCCTTTCGCCTTCTGAAAGCCGACCTTGATTCCGTGGATGATCATCGTCCGGGGCTTTTTGAACAAGCCCTCGCTCTCCTCGATGGCTGCCTTCAGGACGGCCTGACGCTCAGCCACTGCGGCGACTTTTCTCTTGATGGCCGGTATGTGCTCCCGCTTGACGGCTCCCACTTCCTCATTGAGGGCTCGAACGCAATCGATGAGTTGCTCTCGCCAGTCCGCATATTCCTTCGCTAATCTCTCGATCTCACCCAATGTTGCCATGTCTTTCTCCTTATCTTGTTGTTGACAACAATTTGATTTGTTGCCGGTCTCCCTATGATTTGAATTGACCGCAGCCGACACACTTGTCGGGCTCGCGGGATTGCAGTACAATGCAGACTGCCGTGTCGATCCGTTCATGTCTCGCCTGGCAATGGATTCCGTTGCCGGCGGGCCGTTCATCCGGGGTCCCTGCTAAGAGTCCGAGCTGTTCGGTTTCGGTTCGGCACGGTTTTTTCTCCTTCGGTTTCGCCCAGCGGCGCTCACGTTTCGTCATTACGTTCACCTCAGAATGATTTGCAGACAGGTCGGCCCGAAATAGAGCACCGCCAGGATAATGACCGCCCAACAGAACGTCTTCAGTGTTCCCGGTTGGCCGTCCCGCCCATGGGCACGCTGGCGACAATCAGTCTTCCCGAAAACCACCCCGCATCCGAGCCCGTATCTCGCTCCGCGCACTTTATCCGTTGTCATTGGTTGCCTCCTGTTTCGTTCACGATTACACCTCCTTCAGGCTAATCTCCATGGCGCCGTCTAATTGCATCCACGCCAACAGTTCGCGGAACAGCCGCAGCTTCTCATCCGTCGTCAAAAGCGGATCGTTCTTCAGCCACGGCTTTCCTTTATCTATCCGGACGGTGTAGCGGTGGAGTCCCGCTTTGTTCGGATGGTCGATGATTTCAAAACTGTAATTCACTCCGCAGCCTCCTTCTCCTTGGGGTCGTGTCATGTCTCCCTCCCTCAAATTGCCATGATGACGGCTTCGTTTACCTTCGGCTCGCCCTTTTCGTAGGCCCAGTTCATCGCCCGCGCCGCATAGTTGTTCACGTCCTGCGGATAGGCGTGGGAGATGGTTCGGTTCTGGCGGTCCTGGGTTTTCAACCGAAGGGAAAGGGCGGCGAATGCATCCTCGGCAAAGATGTCGGAAACCTTGGCGTTGATCCGTTTGAACTTCAGCGTCAGGTAGTCTTTGATGTTGCCGTTGAGGCCCTTGATCTCCGCCGTCTGTATCCGACGGATGACCTCGCGCATCTCGATATGGGCCTGCTCGTTAAAGAGGCCGAACATCTCCGTCTGGCCTACCAGGATGATGCCGAGGAGTTTCCGATAGCCGTCCTCCAGCTCGTAGAACCGCTTGAGGTATTTCAAAGTGCTCGTGTGAAGATCGTGCGCCTCCTCGATGATGAGGACCGCGCGAAACCCCTGCTTCGCCCGATCGAGGAGGAGTTTGTGGACTTGCCGGGTTTTATCCTCCAGCTTCTGCCGGGGCCGCTGCTCGGATAGATCCATGACGATCGCATCGCAGATGCTGGCTGCGTTCACGCGGTTCTTGTCGATCATCTGCGGGAAGATCACGATGACGTCGCCGTCCCGCTTAAGCTGCTCCACCACTTTGCGCCGTATGACGCTTTTCCCCGATCCCACCTCCCCGATCACCGCGAGGAACCCGGCGTGGCGCGCCGCGTCCAGCATGGCCGCCTCGATGTAGCGGTGCTCTTCGCTCATGTAGATGTCCGATTCTTTCTGGATGTCATCGATGAACGGGTTACGGAAAATCTTGAAATATTTCATTGCCTCTTGACTGATCATCTCCACCACCTCCCTGTTAGAAATCAGTTCCGGATCGCCCGGAACCATTGCCGGCTGCCGCCGGGTCGCCCACATCTTTTGATTGTTTGCCGCGGGGCTTACATGCCGCAGATCCTTGCCCAGCGGCTGCCAAACGTCCCCGACCGTCAACTGCCGATTTGTTAGCCATTGCATGGCCCGTGGAAAGGCTTTGAGCATCCCCTCCACGGTTTCCTTCGCGCCCGGATGATCGCTGGGCATGTAGCCCCGGTTGAGCATCAGGTTGATCGCGGCCCGGGAGAGCCCGAGACCCGCCGCGATCGTCGTCTGGCTGATGCCGCAATCCAGCGCCAGTTCCTTGAGCACGATGGGCGCGAATGCCATTTTGTAGGCCGTTGCCGCTTTTGCCTTTGCCACTCTTCACCTCCCGTCCACCGTAAGGACCGACCAGACTCGATCATTGCCCTTGAAGGGCCGCGCGATACAGTGTTTCCTTTTTCCCATCAGTTTTCTCGCCAACGCCCCAGCCGCCTGTTCGCGGCCCGCCGTGCATGTGGCCGTCTTCCCATTTGCTCTGGCAATGTATGTTTGCCCGTAGTCACGTACAAAAATGACGTGCTCTACAGTCATCCCCTCCGCCGGGGCCTTTACTTTTTCGATTAACTCCTTTTCCGTCATACTCACCTCCTCACCCTCCCATCACTACCGACCGTTTCTCCGTTCCCGCCCACGTTCCGTCCTGTATTGACGCGATCACCTCCTCCGCTTCCTTGATCTCGATTCCGGATCCGTACTGCTCCCGGAGGGTCCGGTTCATCTCCGGGGCGATGACGCCGATTTCGGCGCTCAACCGCGTCAGGAACTCCACGAAGGAGATCCTCCTGGAGGCGATCCCCCGCGATACGACGGCGGCGTCCGTCGTCAATGGCTTGTTCTCCGGCAGATCATCAGCCGGCTTGATCTCGAGGGGCGTCCCTTTCCGATCTATGAACTCGATGTTCCCAACCTTGTCGGCCTGGTGGCCGAAGACCGTCAGCGGCGATTCCTGCCCCATCGGCGGCGCCACGGCCCGGCGCTTGTCGCCCGTGCCCTTCCAGGAGAGCCCCCACTTATCGCCGATCGCTTCCATCTCCGTCTTGGCCTTCTGTGTCGCGGTGTGCTTGATCCCCTTGAATTCCCCGAAGCGCACGCCGACCATCGGGCGGCCGAACCGATCGACATCAACCGGCTGGCAGAGCCAGACAAAGCCGTTGAAATGGACCTCCACGGCGGGGCGCTCGTATGGATGGCGGATCACGCTGACCCACTGGTCGGCCGCCTGGGGATCTTCGATCTGATAGGTCAATCCGTCCACGCTGATTAGCCGGGCGCCGCTGGCTTTCCGGGTGATCGTGGGCTCCTTGACCAGGAGGCGGTAATACTCCTCCTCCGGGCAGAGGCGGAGCTGCTCTGCCGTGATGTAGGACCACAGGACCGAGCGGGGAGCTACGCCGCGCATCATCTTGACGGCGTTGTCGGCGATGCACCAATCCAGCGCCCAGCGGTTGAGCTCGTCCAGATCCGCGGGCCGCTGGAGCTTCAGCCGCCCCTCGAAGCGGTTGATGTGGTGCATCATCCCCTCGATGGCGCCTTTCGCCCGTGGGTTTCCCGGCATGTGCGTTTCCAGCTTGATCCGCAGGGCGTCAAACAGGGCCTGGTTGGCCTTCGCCGTGGCAATGGAGCCCCTGTCCGTGTAGAGCATGAACGGAACCCCGTGGAATCGGAACTTTCCGATCTTCGTTGCCGATTGACCGTTCCAGGTCTTTTTGATCAGCTCATCCTTCGGCCGCATCGCCTCAAAGAGGAACTGCGACCCGTCCGCCGCCCGCTCGCCCGTGGTGTAGAAATACCGGAAGTAGTAAGCCCCGCTGCAGTGGTCCACAACAGCAAAGCGGAGGAGCTCCTTTTTGATGCTCCGGACCGTCTTGACGAGTTTGTTCTTGTAAAGGGTCATCTCCTCGTCCCGCTCGCCCAGGCCCTTCTTCGCGTCCAGGAAATATTGAAGGCAGTTGGTTACATCGAATTGCCAGACGTGGTTGGGATGGTCGGAAAGAAGGGTCTGATGGGGGGAGGGGCGGAGGAGATCCTTGGCCGAGATCTGCTCCTGGCGCATCCGGGAGAGAAACCGGCTGGTGGAAACGCCCGTCGAGATCCCGGAATCCTCCAGGATCTCCTTGGCGTCGCAGGATGGAAGCGGGATCTGCTTCGATGTTCGCTTCGAAATCAGCAGGAGCGCCGAGGCTTCCAGGAGGTTTTCCCGTGTGGCCTTAGACTCACCCTTGCAGGCTCGCTCCTTGCGCCGGCGCTGCCCCTGCAAACCCGCCCAGCGGTTGACGGTTGCGGCGGTGACGCCGTAATGACCGGCCAGATCTTTGACCGCTTGCGAGTATTCGCCCGCCGGTTGGCCGCGCAAACTCGCCTGTACGTGATTCAGAATGGTTTCCGAGACTGGCATGTTAGGTGTCCTTTTCAGCTTTAGTTCCCTTCTTCTTCAGCTTTAGTTCCCTTCTTCGCGTCCGCGGCCGCCTGCCGCTTGTCGATCTTCGCCTGGTAAAGGGCGCCCATGCCCCGGCCGACGAACGTCGGCAGGTTGTCGATGACGACGGCCGAGTCGGGGATCTCTTGGTCCATAATTTCCCAGGGGCAATCATCTGCGCCGCGGTATGTCTCATTGAGCGCCTCACGTGCGTCCGTGCACCATTTGTTGATGAACAGGAGGAGGAAATAGTAGCTGCGGAGGGCGATCTCCGGGGCCTCGTGGGGCTTGATCGCCTTTGCGATGTCGGACATGCCCATCAGAAAATCCATCTCCACCCGGGACAGGAGGTTGATCGCGTCCTGCTCCTCCTCGGTCAGTTCCGACAAATCGACTCTTTTCTCCATGCGCTTGAGGTCCCGCTCCTGTTTGTTGATGAGTTTCTCCTTGTCGGCCATGACCTTCTTGGCGGCGCTGAGGTTGGCTTCAAGTTCTTCCTTTTCCGTCTTGTGGGCTGTTTCGAGGTTCTCCAGGATGGCTTGGATATCGTCCCTGTGCTCGGCATCGAGGGGGATGATTTCGCCGTTGTAGGTGATGGCGTTTTCGGACACCGTGACCAATTTTGCGTCAACCGCATTTCCTAAGTATTTGATTTTGTTTATTGTGACCCCGGAAAAATTGGACACTTGGTCTAAAAAATCTTGGCGGAACGGTTCGATGTCTTCGAGCTGCCGGTCTATCGTTCGCCGATTCACTCCGACGTGCTCGCAGAATTGTTCCCAGGTCATACCGAAACGCTCACGGTATTCCTTGGAGTCCTTAACCTTCTTCAGCATGACGAGGTTGAAAAACTCCGACTGGCTCTTGAAGAAGTTCGTCGCCGATATCTTCCCTGCCATCTTGTAGACGTTGGCGATCGCCTCTTCCTTCTCCCGCTGTACCGTCGCGGCGTTCTTCTCGATGTTCCGCTTCTCGATCTCCATCGATTCCGCCGCTTCCGAATAGTTCTTCACCAAGTTGTCCGCTTCAGTTGTCATTTTGCCCTCCCGTTAATTCAGTAAGTTCCGCTTGCGCCCGCTCAATCTTTGCCTCCGTCACGGTCTTGCGTCTGGCCCAGACCACCGCCAGCCGCATCCCCAGGACGTACCCGTCGCCGATCCGGTCCACCCACCGCAGATCTTCCATCGTGCCCACCTGGCGGAAGACCATGTCCGTGGAGAGGCCCGTCAACCGGGTCAGTTCTGAAACGCTCAGGGGATCCTTGGAATCCTGCATCACCCCGAGAATTCGGTCCGCCGTCATCAAAACATCGATCTTCCTGCAACTCTTTGCGGCCATGATTACCTCCTATTCCTTGTCTTTCCCGACCTAAAGTGGGTTGACCTGGAAGACTTGCGAAGCCGGAACAATAAAAACGCCATTTTCAGGGGAGCAAGCCCCTGCTTTTGGAAAATCGTGTAAATAATGACTACACTCCTCAGCTGGCCGCAGAAGATTTGCGGTCGTTACAGGCCCTTTTGCTATTATGAAATTTAGTTTTTTATTCCTGAAAATGTCTGCTATAAAATATCCGTCCTGCCCGTCGAATCTAACCTTTGCACCCCTTGCTTCTTTACTCATAAAACACCTCCTATTTTATTTTGACTCCACCAGGGCTTTTTCCAGCCCTCTGAGTTCTTGGCTTTTCTTCGTGATTTCCTCTTTAAGGAGTCCGATCCTTGCCCGGACCACATCCTTCCCCTTGAGGGCCTTGTAGTTGCAGGCATCCACCAGGATAAAGAGCGTCTCCCAATCCCCGGTCACTGCGCAAAAGGCGGGGAGGATATCGCCGGACATCCCCCACCGCTTGTTCCCGTTAAAATCGATCCCGTCGTTTGACAGATCACGGCTTTCGGCCGACCATCCATCCAGGGTGCTTTTCGCCACCTCTCTGCCGCTGAGTTTGTAGATCTCCGCGCAGATATCGATCCGGTCTTTTACCGATTTCTTGATGGCGTTTGAGACGGCGTGACGGAGCCGCATGCTGATATCCATGCTGCCCGGCGACGGCGGGGTTTCAGGTTCCAGGTAGGTGAAGAGGCTGATCTGCTTTTCGTCAGTTGGCGGTCTTTTTTTTGACATTGCATTCCCCTTCTTTTGGTGTAGAATCAAATCAACTTTGAAAATCGGCATTCACCGTGGAGAAAACCTATGAACAAGGATGAAGTTCCTGATTGGATGTTGGTTTCTGATGCGCTCAGTCCTCTGAGAATGATACGGGATTGGCGCGAAAACGAATCCCTCGCCGCTTTTTCCGGTGATCCTGAAAAGCAGTTCGAGGCGCTGTATGAGGGATTCAAGAAGGTCATCATTGATGCCCATCTCCTTGATCCTGCGCCCCCGAATGAGGTTCTCCGGACGAAGTGGCTGGTTGCGCTGGAGGCTCTTGAGTGCAAGGTATCCCAACGGGCGATGCTTCCCGTGCGCGCGGGAAATAGATCTGATATCCACTGAAACGTTTTTCAAGTTTACGGGTGGCGTCTTTGCCTATGATGTTTTTTAACTCTTCGTAAAAGTGGTGTCCGAGGAAATATACTTTTTCAGTCATGGCATCCTCCTATGCGGCCTTTTTAGGCCAGAGTTTCTCGACCGCCACGCCGAGGGATTCGGCAATGACCTGTCGAGCGAGTTTTCCTTTTTCCTTTGCGCCGATGCGGCGGCCATTGGCGATCATGGACAGGAAGGGTTGTGACACACCGATACGGGCGGCCAATTCAGCCCGATCGATTTCATGCATGGTGAGCATTGCGCTGACGTAGCGCCGTCGTTTTTTGCCCTGTCGTGTTAATTTATTATCGTTCATGGGATGGAGAAATAATCAATATGTTATTATTTGTCAAGAGAAATTATCAATGACGGAAACATTAGGGCAGCGAATTAAACGTATCCGAAAAGGTTTGAATCTCAATCAAGCTGATTTTGCACTGAAAATCGGCCTTCAATCCGCTGTAGCGATTTCTAATTATGAAAATGATTTAAGGTCTCCAGATAAAAACAAACTGATAAAAATTAGCGAGGTCGGAAAAATATCGCTTGATGAGCTTTTGACCGATGTGGAAACACCCCAAAACTCCCAGGAAGCACAACCCCCCTCCTTCCAGGTCATCCCGGCTCAGCCTGATTTTTCTGCCGATGACTTTGTGTTTATCCGCCAGGTCAACGGCAAGATCAGCGCCGGGGGCGGCCTGATGCCGGAGGACTCAGCGGATTTCCATTGCGCATTTCGAAGAGACTGGATTAAAAAAAGGAGGGGCAACCCCAACACCATGTCCCTGATCAAGGTCTCCGGAGACAGCATGGAACCGACGCTGCTGGCCGGCGACCTCGTCCTGGTCGACCATTCCCGGAAGACTATCGAGCCCCGCGGCGGCATCTACGCTATCGTCCTCGATGACGAGATCATGATCAAACGTATCCAGCGCCTCTTCCCAAAGAACAAACTCCGGATTCTGAGCGACAATACCCACCATCCGCCCATCGAGGCCGATCCGGACCAGGTAAAGATCAACGGCAAAGTGATATGGTTTGGGAGGGATATGGAAAGGTAAAAGGAGGGCTTATGAATAAGATCTTCATTCTCTTACTATCGATTTTTTTTGCTGCGGATTTGGCGTGGGGGCAGGATTATCCAACCCCGAAAATCGAACAGGTAAACATCAACCCCGATTATTATGTCGGGTTGATCGTGCGGTTTAACAACGTGGAGATTCAACCCAATCCAGGATTGTTTGATGCGCCTTCATACCTGGATGGCTATACCACTAAGATTTATGACTATTGGCTATGGAGTGAAAACAAGGTATCGCTTTCTTCCGGGCCAAGCATGTTCAGTTATGACCTGGATGTCTACACATTTCAACCCTTAGCGACGGCCATCGTCAACGCCGGCCTGACTCTCGACAAGTATTTCAAAGCAAATATAACCTGCAAGGTTGAAAAGGCAACGGGTAAATCCTTCTATGCAAGGCCCGAGTCTTATTATTTATGCCGCATTCTCGCTATCGACATTACAAGCGCCACGGGAAACATCATCAGCCTTACGGATGGCGCCGCCTTGCCGGCTAATCCCATTCAGGAAGCGGTCAACGCTGAGAGAGCACGATGGGACGCCAACGGGGATAATAAAATCGGTATTGAAGAGGCAATCCGCGCTTTGCAAATAGTGTCGGGTATAAGGGTTCCTTAAGGGCAATAAAATTGTTTGACAGTCCATTCCAATCGCCACCCGCAAATATAAATCCCCTTAATTAATTTAATTGCAAAATAATGCTTGACAATGCAAATAATAGGTATATGCTGGAGTCAAGAAAACAAAGGAGAACGGCGATGAAAAAAGAAATCACATGGACAACCGGAACGGGAAAAGAAGCGAAGGTTGAAATTGTACTTCGCCTCGAAAAGATCCTGGACGCCGACGGCGACAAGATCACGGTCCCCTGCTGCGAGATGGATGTTATTGCCAGCATAGAGGGAATCGGGTATGTCGGGTCTGGTCGCCCACGCGCCGCTAATCAACAAGGATGTGTTGCCAGGATCGATAAGCTCGGGATCAACGCCGAAAACCTCGCCCGGATCAACATCGCCATCGCCGAGATCGAAGCCACGCCGGAATGGGTAGCGAAGGTCGCTCGCCTGGAAGCCAACCGGAAATCTGGAGAGGAGTATGATAAGCACCGCGCAATGATGCGCCGTGTGATGGGGTATTAACCGCCCGGACGGGCAGAAAGGGAAATGACATGAGGAGTTTAACTGTAAAAACGATTTGCAATGATTCAGGAAGCCTTCCGAGAACGATCAAGGCGCCCGACAAAAGTACGTTGGGCAATAACTCCGATGCCTCCAGGCAAACACGAAGGATCAACAACATCCCCGATGATATTTCCGACGCTCAAGTCATCCATCTTTTTGAAACAACCTGTGATATTTCGTGGCTCGGAGGCAAAAAAGGTCGCCTGGAATTCGACTTTTCCGAACTCGGAGAGGGGAATATCATCCGTGCCTGATCTGGTCTACAAACTTGAGAAACAGGACCGTCCGGAGCAAAAACTCCCCAATTGCACCATGCTGTCTATTGAGTGCATCAACGGGGGCGGGAGGTTATCCGCCCCCAGGTCCGGCGTCATGGTCGTGATGGGTTTACAGCGCGGCGGACTTTTCCGGGAGGAGTGGCTAACGGGCTATAGTGATTACAGTAAAGGCAATAGCGTCGGAAGTCGTGGCGTCTATCGCCATTATATGCTTGAAGGAGAAAAAATCTATCACGTCATGGCCCCGGAATCCTGGAAGCGCCAGATGATTATTTTTGCCGAATCGTAAACTGCGAGATCATCCGCATGACCATCAAAGAGGTTTTTCAGTGGTTCACGTCAAGATTCCGATAGGGAAAACCGTCCATGCGGCGGCCGTTGATCGCGTTGTCCTGGATGTTCGATACCTTCCCGGTCGTCTATGTCTCGTTTTCCGGCGGCAAAGACAGTACGGTCATGCTGCACATCGTCATGGACGAGGCAATCCGCCGTGGCCGGCGCGTCGGGGTTCTGTTGATCGACCTTGAAGGCCAATACAAGATGACGATTGACCACGTCCGGGAATGCTTCGATCTCTACCGGGACCACATCGATCCCTTTTGGGTATGCCTTCCAATCCACCTCCGCAACGCCGTGTCGATGTTCCAGCCGCATTGGGTATGCTGGGAACCTTCGGCAAAAGACAATTGGATCAGGCCCTTGCCGCCGGAGGCTATAAACGATCAGTCTTTTTTTCCATTCTTCCGATATTCAATGGAGTTCGAGGAGTTTATTGAGGAATTCGGCGGATGGTATGGCAAGGGAAAGCCGACGGCATGTTGCGTCGGCATCCGATCGGATGAAAGCCTGAACCGTTTTCGTGCTCTTGCGATGGTCCGGGGATCAAAGTTTGAAGGCCGCTGCTATACGACATGGAAAGGCGGGTCGGTGTTCAACATCTACCCGATTTATGACTGGAAAACGGCCGACGATTGGACCTATCTCGGGAAGTTCAGGAAGCCTTATAACCGCCTTTATGATCGAATGCACCAGGCCGGGCTGACTATCCACCAGATGCGAATCTGCCAGCCCTATGGGGACGACCAGCGAAAGGGCTTGTGGTTGTTCCACATCATCGAGCCGGAGACCTGGGGAAGGGTCGTCGCCCGCGTGGCCGGGGCAAACCAGGGAGCGCTTTACGCGAACGAATCCGGCGATATTCTTGGGCGGATCAAGATCAATAGGCCGCCCGGGCATACATGGAAGAGTTTCGCCATGCTGCTTATTGAAACCTTGCCGCCAAAGACTCAGGAACATTACAGTAATAAGGTCGCTGTATTCCTGAAATGGTGGCAGGATCGTGGATATCTGAATGGGATCCCGGACGAGGCTGACGCCCAAGAGGAGGCGGCCCGTAAAACGCCGTCATGGAGGAGGATATGCAAGGCCCTGTTGAGGAACGACTATTGGTGCAAGGGGCTTTCTTTCAGCCAGCACAAGAGCCAGGCTTACGAGAAGTATCTGAAGATCATGAAAAAGCGGAGGCAGCAGTGGAAGATAATTTAGCCTGGACAAAAAGACACCCTGTTTCAAATGTACGCTGGGTGCCGGCAGATGAGGTTTACGCGAATGATTATAACCCGAATAGCGTTGCTCCTCCGGAAATGAAACTTCTTCAAATTTCGATCGAGGCAGATGGATTTACGCAGCCAATCGTTACGTACCATACAGATAAAGGATATGAAGTTGTTGATGGGTTCCACCGTCATGTTGTGGGGAAAAAACTCAGAATGTCGCATCTACCTATTGTCGTGATCAATAATGATCGGGAAGATAAGGGTGACAGGATCGCAGCGACGATCCGCCATAATCGCGCCCGAGGAAAACATACAGTTGACGGAATGAGTGATATTGTGCTTGAATTATCGCGGCGTAATTGGAGTGAGGAGAAGATAGGCCGCGAACTGGGAATGGACGCGGATGAAGTTTTAAGGTTGAAACAAATAACGGGACTTGCGGAATTATTCGCAGATAAAGACTTTTCGGAGGCATGGGAAATATGAGTGAGAAAAAAGGACCGGGAAGGCCAAATGGTTCGACGGGGACGCGCATGAAGACATTTACGGTAGCATTGCCACCGGATAAATATTCCTTGTTAGTAGCCCTGGCAAAAAAGGATGGTTATAAAACTGCCCAGCTCGCGCGATTTCTTATTGAAAAGGGTCTCGCGAAAAATTCATAAACCAGGTTTTCTCACCCCCTTTTCTTATCCAATCAAATTTGGTTTGATTTAGGGTCAAAATAAAACCCTCGTAAACCTTCCGTCAATCATCGGGAAGTTCATTACCTCACCTTTCCATCACTTACTATCACACCCCTCTACATCTTCGGCGGCCAGACCGCCGTTT
>Ga0208045_1000465_pt1 | contig 16401 bp, 26 predicted proteins | sample PL_2010_200m_FD_184160 | JGI IMG/M metagenome (GOLD analysis project Ga0208045, IMG submission 184160) | Freshwater microbial communities from Powell Lake, British Columbia, Canada to study Microbial Dark Matter (Phase II) - PL_2010_200m... | ecosystem: Environmental > Aquatic > Freshwater >...
TGGCCCTCTCTGAGCGTAATCTCGGTGGGCTGGAGCAGCTGCTCACGCAAAAGCAGGCACTGCTGGCACTTTTGGGCCAACACGGCACGCTACGCAGCCAGGCATTAGCTAGGGCACAGCTGAGCGCCGACCGCAACGGCTTGGCACAGTTTGCCGCAGCTTCGGAGATAGGCGGCGAGATCCTTGCCCAGGCAGAACAGCTGGAGATCATCCTTGAGGACTGCCGCAAAGCCAATGAACGCAATGGCAAGCTTATCCGGGCCAACCAGAGCGCCGTAGGCACCATGCTGCAAATACTGCAAGGCACGTCACAGACCCCGGACGTTTATGATCGCCGGGGAGCTGCCGCCAAAAGCACTCATCATCGCCCGCTCAGCCAAGCCTGAACCATCCGCAGCCGCATAGCATCAAAGTGCTACCATTGGACTGACGTCGTTACATGCCGGAGAGCAACGCCAAGTGTCTAGTCCTTTCGCCGAGGGAGAAGGCCCTCAGCCCCCTCAGATACTCAAGACTCCAGTCGAAATTCAGGCAAATTTGCGCCCCCTGCTGGATAACCATATCCCACTGCAGGTCCGTTTTGCCGAGCGCGCTCAGCGGTACCAGACTTACCTGGTAGAGATAAACCGCGAAAAGGGCTGGCTTGCGTTAGACGAGCTGATACCTAGCGATGGTGAGCGACTAATGGCGTCAGGAGAAGCTTTCCAAATAGAAGGCTTTTACGAGGGCGTGCGAATCGCTTGGAATAATCCACATCCAGTGCATCTTGGCGAACTGGACGATGCGCGCTGCTATTGGGCTCACCTGCCAGACGAAATTCTTTACCACCAGCGGCGAAACGCCTATCGCGCCACACTGAGCGGGCAGCCAATCGCAGCGCAACTGAACGGAAAGACGATCAGGAAACCTCTGGTGGGCAAAGTCTTGGACATGTCCGCAACAGGTTGCAAGCTGAGCTTCCCAGGGAATCTACAAGCTGGCCTACAGTCCGGCCAAGTCTATGATCAACTTTCCGTACACTTGCCTTTCGGCGCCATAACAACCGCAGCTGAGCTGCGCCACGTTATCTACGATGAGAAACTTGATCTAACGTTCTGCGGGATACGCTTCCACCGAATCAGTGGTTTAACGCAGAGACAGGTTGAACGGTTCGTCTATCAGCTACAACGCGAAGCCCGACGTGATCAGGTGACCGACCGGTTTAGTTGATATAGCAACGCGCACGCTACTGATCGGCGTTGATCAAAAGCCACCCTCCCTACCCGGCACCTACTCGTCAGCTCGCGACCAAAGCAAACGGCGAGTCAGTCTGAGCACGGGAACCGACGGCGCAAGACACCGGCTTGTATTGATAGCTGACCCTATGCACGGTGTGATTAGCTAGAGGCTCGAATGTTGAGCCAGTGTGACGCCTGGCGCCCATCTTCAAATGCCCCCGCAAACGCGTACCCGCACGTCCAGACCACCTTGGAAGGCCTGAACTATCGGGCACTCGGTACGTGTCGATGGCGCCTGGTAGGCGGCTGAGACAGAGATCGACCCGATAGGTGGCAGCAGAGACGATGGCAATGGCACGTCTTCTCCGAATCTTGCCAGCAGCGTGAAAGGACCTGCTGGTTCGCGGTCCGTTATGGAGCCGCCAAGCGTCCGTGTAGCTGGGACACTGCAGTAGGTACGTAGGACCAGCACTAAGCGCCAGTTGTGAGGATAGGCCGGAACGGAGGGGCCGAAGCCGGCTTCAATCAGCACGGAGATGCGCCATCGAAGCAGACCTAAAGGCAATGACTTGCACGACCTGTCCATCTTGGCCAGATGGCCAAATGCTCTCATGTGGCGTCCCAGGCGAGGTTCGAACTCACAACCTTCCCCTTAGGAGGGGGATAAACAGCCCTTACAGATCAAGCAGTTACGTTGTAAATCAAGCAGTTAGCATCCCGTTGCATCCGGTAAATCAGCCCCGTATAGTCACTTTTGCACCCACACTGCACCCATGGGGACACCGTGCGAGAGAAACTGACGGCGCGCCGACTGAACAGCCTGGAAGTCACTGGCAAGGAATACGAAGTCCACGATACCACCGTGCCCGGCCTGTTCGTACGCGTAACAGCGGCCGGGGCAAAGTCCTACGTCGTGACCTGGGCGCGTGGTCGCAAGAAGACGCTCGGCCGTGTCGGCATCCTGACGCTTGAGCAAGCCCGCGAGGAGGCGCTGCAGTACCTCAACGAAGCCCGCAAGCACGGAGAGCCGCTGGCAGTCACCCAAGGCCGCCGCGGTGCTGGCACCCCTACCCTACGCAGCTTTATCGATGACCACTATATGCCGTGGTTCAAGGCCCATCACAAAGGCCACGAGAAGACGCTGCACACGCTCGACACCAGCTTCGAGCCGATTATGCACCGCCGCCTCGATGAGATAACCGGCCGCGATCTGGAGCAGATCCGCACCGCCTGGCTCAACGGTAGCAACAAGCCGGCCACCGCGAACCGCAAGATGGGCAGCATCAGCGGAGTATTCAGCCGCGCCGTGGAATGGGCCTACCTGCCCGCCTCGCCCCTAGAGAAGGTCAAGCAACTGAAGGTCGATTCGATCGGCCGCATCCGCTACCTGTCGAAGGACGAGGCCAAAGCGCTCAGGGACGCGCTGGACGCACGCGAGGAGCGAATCAGGGCGGAGCGCGACAGTGCAAACGAATGGCGTGCAAAACGCGGCAGAGAGGCTTTGCCAGTCCTTCGCGCCCTAGCCTTCGCTGATCATCTGAAGCCCATGATTCTGCTGTCACTCAATACGGGAATGCGTCGCGGCGAAGTGTTCAACCTACGCTGGCAAGACGTGAACCTGCAGGGCAAGTTTCTGATGGTTGCAGGCGAAGGCGCGAAGTCCAGCGAGACGCGGCATATCCCGCTGAATGCCGAGGCGCTGGCTACCGTCAAGGCTTGGAAGGATCAATCGAGCGGAATGGGTTACGTCTTCCCGGGCGAGAAGGACAAGCCCATGACAGACGTTAAAACCGCCTGGCTGGAGCTGCTGAAGAAGGCCGGCATCGTCGGCTTCCGCTGGCACGATATGCGCCACGACTTCGCGTCACGGCTGGTTATGGCGGGCGTACCGCTGAACACGGTGCGTGATCTGCTGGGGCACGCGGATATCAAGATGACGCTCCGCTATGCCCACCTTGCCCCGGATAGTAAGGCAGCTGCGGTCGAGCTATTGGACTAGTCCGGCAAGCGCCGCACAAAGTCAAACGGTACGATCGTCCTACTATCTTTGTGCTCTTCGACATGAAGCGTGAGCGACATGAAGTAGTTGCCTACCTTGAACTTATCAATGTAGCCGAGTCCGGGGAGATGATACGGCACCATGTAGGTTTCGATGTTTTCGTCCCAGAACTCTGGCGTCGCCTTGATAGTTTCCCAGATTCGCTGCTCTTCGTATGTCAGTAGTTCTGGCATGAAAGCGCATAGGCCAAGAAATCGCGCAACTTCATCCGTCGACCAAAACTCCGACACAGCGTTAGCTAGCGGCCACGTTTCCCTCTTGCCGTCGATCACTACCGGCGTGTCTAGGTCGAACGCTACCGCTTCGACCGCCGCCTCGATCACGCTCGTGATCGACTGCCGTCTGACTCGAGACATCAGCTCAATCGTGTACTTAATCTTCGGATCAAGACGGAGCGTAAGAGTCTCGGTCTTCCGTGAACCTTGATTCGGCTTGTTCTTCGCCATACGTCCCTCTCCCGTCAATGCGAAGCATATTAGTCGCCAAGCGAATTGATGTCTATGCGTCCTGTTGAGTTTATGTATTGCAGTTGACGTGCTGTACAGCTGACGATACGATTCCCTCACTGGCGCCTTTTCAGCCAGATGGAGAAGACCATGACCCAACTCGCAACCCTGCAACCACTCGCTGTCGGTCCTGAAGAAGCCGCCCGCGCATCCGGCACCACCCGCTCCGCTATCTATGAAGCCATTGCCCGCGGCGACCTAGTTTCTTTCAAAGCAGGCAAGCGTCGCCTGATCCTGATCGAGGAGCTGCGCGCCTGGCTGAATCGGATGGCAAAGGAGAACGCTCGGTGAATACCGAAACGCTGAAGGTAAAACTGATTGGGAGGGCCGGCGCCGTGCTGGGCTGGCTAAACCTACCTGGGACCGCCAAGTTGGCGGATCTCGAACAGCTCCGGAATTTTGGAGCGTATCGTTTGGAGGTTCTATGAGAGAGAAACTAGACGGTAAACCCGAAGCGGAGCTGCAACTCCGCCAGGGCGACTACCAAAACGTCATGAGCATGACAGCCCGGATTGTGGCACCCACTCCCGATCTTGTCGACCACTCCGCAGAGGCCCAAGCCGCCAGACTCGTCGCTGCCTTGCGGGCCGGCCCCGTCTCTACCATCACTGCCGCAAAGGATCTGGACATCATCCATCCGCCATCAACCGTGCGCCGCTTGCGCCGCGACGGCTGGGGAATAGTCACCGAATGGACCTACATCCCTACCGAGGCAGGTCGGAAGCCTCATAGGGTCGGCCTGTATGTCCTGATTGCAGAAGCTGCCTAACGGCCTAGCTGCCGGCAGAGCGACCTTCTGCCGGCCTTCTGATGGATGACAGGAATGGCTATTCGCAAAGGCAAAGGCAACTCCAAAACTAAGGCGCCGCCGTTCGCGATGCTGCAGAAGGCCATGATCCAGTCGGCCGGCTACAGATCGCTCAGCTTCGTGGCGCGCGGCGTTCTGGTGGAGCTATTGGCGCAGTACAACGGCGAGAACAACGGCGACCTGTCCGCCACTCGAACCATGGCGAGAGATTGGGGTATCGGCTCAGCGCATACGCTACAGAAAGCGCTGGCCGATCTGGAGGAAGGCGGATGGATCATTCAGACCAGAAGCAGCCTGTTCAACCGGCACGGCGCCAGGTGCGCCCTGTATGCAGTTGCCTGGCTGCCGATCAACGAATGTCCAGGCAAGGATCTGGAAGTAGCGCCGCGCCGCGCTCCGTTGCGCCCACTGCCAACCCTGTTCGGTTCGATTTCTTCCAGTGCAGAAAATGCACACGTACCGGTGCAGAAACTGCACAAGTAGAAAAGCGCGTCCGTACGGTTTCGTATGGCTCTGTTTCGGGCGCCCTTCTATATGTGCAGATAGTGCACCGTAATCGCCGTTCTACGTGTGCAGAAAGTGCACACCCTTTTAGATATATACCACCAAGTAAGGCTTAGCTCACCGACGAGCTGCATCAAGTAAGACCAGGACTAACAGATAACCAACACACATTCACGCGGCACCGAGAACCTAGGGAGGGGGACCGGTGCGGCACAAGGAGTAACACCAATGACCGCATCAATGAACGCCGCCATCGAAACAACCGTTTGCCCAATCGACGCATACGACAACGTGACCCAAGCCCGCGAGATCCTGCAATGGATGGAGGCGCTAGGGGCGGCAACGAGTGACGCCCTCAAGGCCAACAACCTGTCACGCGCCAAGGCATTAGCCGGCCTCACGTCATACCTGGGTATCGACTGGTCGAACCACTTTGATTGCGAGGCCGAGAAGCTGGCGAAGAGCCACGGCCTGAACCAGAAATGAAGCCGATGACGCTAGACGAGATCCGCCAGCACGATCTAAAAGTCATCTGCCATCACGAAGCCGGCCACCTGGTAGCCCTGACCCAGCTTGGAGGGCTGGGCAGCATCACAATCGGGGAGGCGGATAATTGCGGCGATGACCTGAGGCTGTATGCCGGTCGTTGCCAGATATTCATGCCGCCGACTGTCGACCGTGGGGCGGTTCTGGTGGGGCTTGCCGGCGTGATCGCTGAAGAGCTGTTTTATGATCAGGACGTGGATGCTCACGAGGTCATTGAGCATATCGATGAATCCATGTCGGACAGCGATGCCAGAGCCGCCAGCGGCTACACGCTGGAGGATGTACAGCGAACGCTAGGGCTGCTGCGTGACAACTGGGAAGATGTTCAGCTTCATGCAGACAACCAGCAAGCCAAGCAGGAGGTGCTGCCATGAAGCCGGGAGAACGCGCACTATTCGCCAAGATCGCGCCCATGGTCGCCCACTGTGACGGAGCGGTCGCCGCGCTCGAGATGTACCAGGCCGATGCCGAGTTGGGTGAACTGGACACTAAGATGCTATCCGGCTTCCTGCAAGGCCTGTTCGCCGCCGGCGTAGTGACTGAGGCGGATCTAGCCTCGCTCGACATACGGCGCATTCACTGATCGACCAGCGACACCAGACCCCGCCACCGTGCGGGGTTCTTTTTGTTCCGCCCCAATGAGGATTGTTATGGATCCCGAAGTCATCCACATTCCGCAGCTAGCTCAAATGCTAAGCCGTACTGACAGCTCAATCAGAAGCGCAATTCGAGATGGTGCGCAGTGGCTTCCACCCTACTTCCGGCAAGGCACTCGAATTTGTTGGAGGGTTGAGACTGTTCGGCACTTTCTGCGCGAGTATGAAGCAGGGTCGTTACCTAAGAAAAAGCCAGGTAGGCCGCGTAGGGAGCCGCCGACGCTGCGGTCCATTGATCAAAGCAATCGCTGACGGCCGGGCTCAATGAAGACTCTTTTTATCCTGATGGCTCAATACGACGGCTTGGCAGTCATCCCGCTAGAGCGCGTGTGCGCCGATTACTTCCCTCATCTATCGCCTGAGAAGTTGCTGCGCAAGGTGCTTGCCGGCCAGCTCCGGCTTCCAATCACCCGTATCGAGCCGAGCCAGAAAGCCGCCCGCGGGGTTCACGTCCAGGACTTGGCTGACTACATTGACGCGCGCCGGGATGAAGCCTTGGAGGCCGTTGAGAAGCTCCACCGTAGGTGAACCAGTGTTGAGCGCTGATGAGTGGGTCGCTTACCTGATCACCGCGACAAAACCCAACCATAACCAGCTGGGTTATCGCTGGGTTTCCAGAGGGCGCCCCGGCCACAGTGGAGCCACCGCCCCTACCAATATCAATCGAGACTACCAAAATTGGTAGTTCCGACAACGTTCCGTAAGGGCACCATCCGGGACCGTCCGGAGTTAGTCCGCCAATCCGGACTATTTCCCGATTTCCAGACCGCACCGCCAGTTCTCTCCTTTGGGCTGGACTAGCTGTGCCGATCGGGCAGGGTTGGCCAACAGCTCAGCGCTGCCACTGTGTAGGAATCGACACACTGTGTCGTTTACAACACTCCGTTTGGCTTGGTTACGGCTATAGTTCATTGTCCTCGCTGGCAGGAGCAAATTGCAGACGATTGCAACGGGCACAAACGCCGCCGCCATTTCTTAGCGCGCAATTCATCAAATTTGACAAACCCGCCATTGTGCATTGAACTTTTTTCGGTACACTGCGCTCCCACATAACGAGCGGAAAGGACCACCGCGTGAAGCTTTCGGTTAAGTTTTATCGTTCAAGCCGCGGAACCGAGCCGGTCAGGGAGTGGCTACGCGACCAAAGCATCGAGATTCGGAAGAATATCGGTGCTGACATCAAGACTGTTGAGCTTGGCTGGCCGATAGGAATGCCAGTTGTGCGGAAGCTCGCGAAGGAAATCTGGGAGGTCCGGACGGACTTCTCAGTCGGAATCGCAAGGGTGTTGTTTACTGTGATCGGTGAAGAAATGATTCTGCTGCACAGCTTCATCAAGAAGTCGCAGGAAACGCCGAAAACAGATCTAGACGTCGCAAAAAAGCGAAACTCGAAACTCAGGGGTAACAGCTAATGAACAAGCATATCGGATCCGACTTCGATGATTTCCTTTCCGAGGAAGGCATCGGCGAAGAGGTCACGGCTGCTGCATTGAAGCGCGTCATCGCCTGGCAATTCGCCGAAATCATGAAAACACAGCACATAACCAAAACCGCTCTCGCTGAGCGGATGCAGACCAGTCGAACCGTGGTTGGCCGCGTGCTTGATAGAGACGACGCGGGCCTAACCATTCAGACTCTTGCAAATGCTGCTCGAGCGTTGGGGCAGCGCGTTGAAGTTCGGCTTGTACCAGAGCAAGAATGCGCGACAGCTTAGTAAGCAGTTCGGCATATGAGCCCCCGCAATGCGGGGGCTTTTTGTTTATGCCACAGCGGTATCATCTCGCTTTTTGAAGATTGGAACAGACCAACCTGTCCGACTCGGACCAGATCGGCGGTTTCACCCGATGAACACCGGGGGTTTCCCGCTCTCAAGACAGTGGGTTTATCCCGTTGGAAGTCTCGGCTCAGTGAGACCACGTTTGCTCAGTGAGACCAAATCGTCTCACTTGCCACCATTGGTGGATGGATCGGATCTGAGCCATCGCTTTAGGTGTCCCCGTAAAGGAGGTGCCCGTAACAGCCCCACCATCGACGGCAAAGCTAGTTTCCGCCCCGGGCTGGCCGACCCTCCAAATCCCACCGATCAGTGGTATTTACCGCGCCAGGCCAATTCAGGGAAAACCCCGGATTTCCGGGAATTTATAGCAGCCCCCCTCCCCCGGCTAATCCCTCGAATCCGAGAGATTAAATGTGGGATTTACTCACCTGTAACGCTTGCAAACCAATTCACCGGAACTTGCGTTTGCTTACCGGGCAGCGGGGCAGCTATCGCCGCGACGCTTGTGCCTATCGCAACGGCTCCGCTGTGATGGCAGAATCACATTAAAGGATTAATCAGCGGTCCAACGGAGGGGTTATGGAATTCCAAGAAAAACTGGCTAGCCTGGCAGCAAAGATCCGCCAGCAGAAGTCGGTCATCCAGACCGAAGAAGCCACCAAGAACGCCTTTGTCATGCCGTTCATTCAAAGCGTGCTCGGCTACGACGTCTTCGATCCTACGGAAGTGGTCCCCGAGTTCGTATGTGACGTCGGAACCAAGAAAGGCGAGAAGATCGACTATGCCATCCTTAAGGACGGTCAGATTCAGATTCTGATCGAGGCGAAGAAAATCGGCGAGCCGTTGAACATCAATCACGCCAGTCAGCTCTTCCGGTACTTCCATGTCACCACAGCTAGGATCTCCATCCTCACCAACGGCCAGGTATTCAGGTTTTTTACCGACCTAGACGCTCCGAACAAAATGGACGAAAAGCCATTCCTCGAGTTCGATCTTCTCGACATTGATGACCACGTCGTACCCGAGCTGCAGAAGCTGACCAAGAGCGCATTCGATGTCGACTCCATCATCAGCGCCGCGGGTGAGCTGAAATATGTCGGGCAGATTAAGCGTGTCCTGGCTGCGCAATTCAGCGAACCCGACGACGATTTCGTCCGGCTCGTAGCTTCCCGCGTGTACGACGGCGTCATCACTCAGAAGGTACGGGAGCAGTTTTCGCAGCTCACACGCAAGGCTACCGCGCAGTTCCTTGGGGACCAGATCAACGATCGATTGAAGTCTGCGATGACAGGGGCAGTAAGACCGGTGATCAACACGCAAGCGTCTCCCGAGGCACACGAGCCGGCCGACACCGCGACCGATGACGACGGCGAGAAAACCAAAATCGAAACGACCGTTGAAGAGATCGAGGGCTTCAACATCATCAAGGCGATCGTACGGTCAGAAGTAGACGTGAAGCGCATAGCTGCCCGTGATACTCAAAGCTATTTCGGCGTGCTGCTCGACGACAACAACCGCAAGCCGCTAGCCCGCCTGCACTTCAATCGCCAGCAGAAGTACCTCGGCACGTTCGACGCTGAGAAGAACGAAACACGCCACCCGATCGAAGCGCTCGACGATATTTTCGAATTTGCCGAAATGCTGAAGGAAACGGCCAAAGGTTATGCCTGCTGAGCGCCCACTAGGGGGGCGCGCACCGGCCTAGCGCCAATTCAGGCTGGATGCATTGGCACACCCCTACCCATAAAAACACACCCGCAAGGAAGCCCAGATGGCTCACGAAGTAGGCGTCACACTGCATCAGAAGATTGTGCTTAACAAAGACGTAGAGGTAGAGGTGAAGGCCGATGGCTCAATGCTCGGGCGCATCTTGATTAGCAAGGGAAATATTGAGTGGGTGCCGGCAGGCCACAGCGTCAATAAACACCGACTTAGCTGGAAGAAGTTCGCGGAGCTGATGGAAACGGAAGGCAAGCCGAAGAAGATCGGCTAGGGGCGACACCTTCACAACGTTGCAAAATTAGGAAAACCATGAGCTCCGTAGAAATCCCTCGCCGTGAAGGCGAAAAAATCACCCTGCGCGTCCAGCCAGGCACCAATGCCGAGGATCTCCTCGCTGAGCTGTTGCTGGACGGCATCACCGTTACGGTCAAAGAGATCAAAGGCAGCAAGGCTCAGATCGCGATCGAAGCCCCACTAGATCTGCAGATCTTGCGGAGCGAGCTAGAAGAGGGCTAGTCAGCACCCCATATAGCAAACGCTATACACTTTAAGTGGAGGTTGATAAACTTTGCGTCCGGTGCAAGTAAAGCCTGGGTAAACCGCGAAGCGCACTCCGTATCGTAAGCGCTCTGTAAGAGCGTCGGCCCCAGGGTTTGCACCCCCCTCTTCTGCGAAAGCCGCTGTACCTGATGACGGAACGATCATTTTTTCTGGATGAAAGCGGCGACCTTGGGTGGAAATTCACTGCCCCTTATCGTCAGGGCGGGTCCAGCCGGCACTTGACGATATCCACTCTCAGCGTATCCCCCAGCAAAAAGCACCTCCCGAAGCGGCTCCTCAAGAAGCTTTATGAAAAATATTCTTGGCCCGCTAAGGAAGAGAAGAAGTGGTCAGCCATGACCGCGGTGGAGCGCCTAGCCTTCGCGACTGCGGCGGCAAGCCTCGCATCCAGCAATCCCGAACACGTGAAATACCTATCCATCACTGTGCGAAAGGAGTGCGTGCTTCCACACATACGCACCGATGAAAACAAACTCTACAACTACATGATCGGGTTGTCCTTGCTCCCCGAGATGGCGCAGTACCAGCGCGTGGTGTTCATACCAGACCCTCGGTCAATCAAGGTGCAGAGTGGAAATAGCCTTCACGATTATCTACAGACGAAGCTATGGTTTGATCACGGTTGCCCCTGTGCTTTAACCACTCAGGCCTGCGACAGCGCGCAAAGCACGAACGTACAGTTCGCCGACATGCTTTCCGGGGTGGTACAAAGCCATTATGAAGACGGAAATTCCGCGCCCTGGTTGGCGCTACGGCGACACATAGCGATTAAAACGCTCTTCTTCTAACCCAGCGCCTGTTGCCCCTAAGATTCAGCTCATCTGGCTCCCATGCAGCTAGCGAGCCCTACTGCACCACCATCCCCTCTACTTAGGTCTGAGCCACTTCTTTACATGACCATGCGCCAACGACTAGACGGGAGGCGTACACGTCATCTGGACCAGATCAGAGCATTGATGGTCAATCCTGGATGGTTACCAATCTACCGTTATGGAAATACAGGTACATGCGCTCGTGCTCGTTGTCGATGTCGGTCCTGTATACCCACTGCTCGCGCACGAGACGCTTCGACTCCGTGGTGTTCTTGTCGTCTGGGAAACCCCAGGCATCAAGAGCCAAAACTTCATCCGAAGTCATCCCAAGGGAAAGGCCTTCCCGAAGCGTTCGCCCCCAGTACCGCGATGCTTGTGCAATGCGTCGTTGGCGTGCCCGCTCCTCGAGCTCGGCTATCCGGGCGTCTGACCGAGCTATCGATTCTCTAGCCTCGCGCGTCTCCCGCTCATACGGCGACTCTGGCGGCGGAGGGATATTCACAACTTCGGCGCTTTCCCCTTGCCCGCAGGGTCTGTCGGTCAGGTTGAGCTTCCCGTCCGGGCCAGTGCATTTGTAGATTTCTGCGTGAGCCGCTAGAGGCAACAGTAATCCGAATAGGTAGGCCTTCATCGCAACTCCTTTTGCTCCGTCATGGCTGTTAAATTCTGCCGCCAGCTATCGAGTGCTGAAACTCATTCAGTTTCGCTTTCACCGCAATTCGGAGGTCATCGGATTCGATATCGTCCAGCTGCTGAAGAGCCCAGACGCGCCAACCTGAACGGTGCGAGGAACGACCGGAGAGTATGCGGTTGTATTCACGATTCACAAATTCGGCTTCGGCTTTCTTTAGGCAATGACGGTCAAGAGCTTCGCGCCGCTTCTCGACGATGCAGGCACGCTGCTCTGCCGACAGCCCCGCGATGTTATGACTCATAGCAACAGTCCCCTAGCTGCCCTATACCAGCCACATCCGAACGAAGGCCGAATCCAGTCGTAGATCCATACCGTTTGGCGCCCATTCATCCTTACGGAGGCGAACACCTACTGGCGTGGATTCACCGGCCGACCCTTCAGGAATCACTAAGACGAAGATTCTAGTAGGGCATTCGATTTCTCTCAGACGCTCGATATCACTGCGAACTGACCAATCTCCGTCCAGGCACTTTACTTGCGCCCAGTCTCCCAAGCACTTCACTTCAGCGACCATTACCGGAACGTTGCCAGCACCTTCGGAATACAGATCTGCCTTCCTACGCTGACCGAACCCATGATCGGTCCATATCTCGACTCGCTGGTGATACCAAGCATAGAGACTGATCTCAGCCTGAATCCAATGCTCACGACAGCTGTTCAACTGAACGACCTGGCTCAGCCGGTCATCCATGGACTTGAATGCTTTCTCAAATAAGCGAATCCATTCTGCGTCGGTCACTGGCGTATCTCCGAGGTGGCATCAAAAGCGTCAGATGATGCCATTAAGCCAGCACAATCGCGATCTTAGTGGTGCCCTGATCTCGTGCCGCCACACATCATGCACTTGCTGTAGCCCCCCCACCGGCCTTCAAGATGCCTGACGAATCCGCCGCATTGATGGCAACCGCCATCGGCGCCGTTGTTCCATCGGTACAGGAGGACGCAGCGCCAGGCGAACCAAAGAGCGCCCCAGCCAGATAGTCCGGCCAGAAACCACCTAGCAGGGACAATCACCGCCTCAACCGTCGGCCGCAACAGTGGATTTTGAATATCCATCGCGCCGCCGGTGAAGGCCAGAAGAGCGAGCCCAAGCAGCATGAGTGCCGTTGGCCGTGCGAATAGCCGACCACCTAGCTCGACAGCCGTTACGTTGATTTCCACCTGAATACCTCCGTGTATGTGATAGCCAAACGCTAGCCATAAAGCGCGTGGTTGTCTCCCCCGGGGGAATCTGACGTGTCTACTTTTCGCACAGGTTCTTCCTCCTGACGCTATCGCAGCGCCCCCGCCCCGACGTCCCCGCACCTACAAACACTGGATACCCAACCAGTAAAAAAGCTTGCATAAGACCAAATCGAGAGTAGTATGCATACTTACAAGACATGTACTGTTGCTTTACATGAGACAGCCAATGAACACGATCGACAAGCCGAGAGGCCGCCAGGTGCGACCCAACCGAGCCGAACTGACGGCAGCCTGGTCACGCATCCGTGATGCGGCAGATAAGGGCAGCATTCCTGCGAGCGCTCTACTGATCGCACTGAGCGAGAACAAGCCATTTGTCAGCTGCCGGGAGCTATTCGTATGAGCAGCAGAGCCGCACAACTCGCAAACAAGCGCGACGAGATACAGCGGCTCGCCGAGCAGCGAGGGCTGCAGATTGAAACGCTTCCCTCTGGCCGCATTCGCGTCTTTGGTGTTGGCGTTGATATCCGTGTGGTCGATCTGGCTTACGTGAACAGCTACGACCTGCTCCCGGCAACCCGATGAGCGCACTCGCCATCACCGCGCATGACCCGCAGCCAAGCCCCTTCCACAAGGGATTCGCACCGAAGTATCACGCTCGCCTAAAGCACGACGGCCGGACCCTGGCAGTGCTCCAAGGCGATACCCAGGAGAACGCATTCAGCCGCGCCGAGCGCCTGACTGAAGCTCTCTTACTCAATCGCAGCAGCGTCTCGATCGAAGACGCCTGACCCAAGGAGACACACCGTGTTCGGACTGAAACTACTCAGCGAGCCCCAAGCTCCAACCCTCGATGATCAGCTTGAAGAAGCGCACGCGCTCGCTGACTCCCTGCGAAGCGATATCGAAGCTGCAACGAACGACAGCACCGCCGCCAGTAAGCGACCTATCAGTGGGATGCACGATGAGCTTCGCGCCACCGAAGGCGAAATCGAGCGACTCGGCCGTGCGATCGCACAGCGCGACAACCTGCTGAACTGGAAGGCTGCGCGAGATAGTGCTGACGCAGACATGAAGGCAGCCAAGAAAGAGATGGACGCTGCAGGCAAAGCGCTGGCAGTGCTCGATGCCGATTATGAGAAGGCAAGCGCCAAGCTGACCAAGTTGCAATCCGCGGCCGAGGAAGAGCTAGCCACTGCTCAGCAAAGCGAGAGCCAAGCAGCGGAGGCCTACGCAGCCGCAATGGCACGGGGCAGCGAGGCTGAAGAGGCCGCTGCCCTGGAGACGCTGAATCGTCTTTCCGAAGCGCTTGAGCAGATCCAGCGCAAAACGGCCCGGCAGAACGTCGTGCTCCAAGCGCTGCAAAACCAAGTCGACGCCATTGAGCAGAAGCGTGCCGTTGAGCGACAGCGCTTTGAGAGCGCTCGTGAGCGCCGGCTGCTAGCCGTACGCCACAAGCTCGGCACACGGTGGGATGCAATGGCAAACGAGATGTCGGAATTGGCCGCCCAGATCGTCTCCGTGGATTGGGCTGTGAGCCGCAACTCTCGGGCGATGGATGATCTGCACATTCCCGTTACTGCTAAAGATGGCGGTGCGCCCGTTACTGGCCGACAAGTACGAGATTCCAGCGGCGCCATTGATGTCGACGCTCTGCGTCCCTGAGTCACACCTGCATGACGCCTAGTCGGCCAGTGGCGTAGTAACCCCGACAGTCGGCGCGCTCTTTCTTCTCCCTCATCGGAGACCCTCGGGAGCGGTGGCCGGCACTAGGCGCAAACGGGCCGATACCCGCAGCGCCTTTTCATTCCCCTTCGCTGCGAAGCGCTCGCAGCCCATCGGAGTACTTGAAATGGCCCATACCACTAATTCCAAGGAGCTCATGATCGGCGACATCTCCGTCATCGTCCGTGAGCTAACCGTGCTCCAGGTTCGAACCTGGCTCGCAGATATGCAGAAGCCTGACCCAGCACCGCGCGATCTGGTTGATGAGGGCTTTTTTGAAGAGTGCTCGGTGGCAGACATTTGCCGCATGAGCTCGATAACGACCGAGCAGATCAACGCGCTGCGGCCTTCCCAGGTGCGCCAGGTGATCGCGCTCTGCAAGGAGCTGAACCCTGATTTTTTCGGGTTCCGGGGGCGTCTGGGCTGGGCTCCTCTGGGAGCACAAGGCTGAAGGAACTGGATCGCTGTATCGCCGCCATGGTGCAACTGGGGCACACACAGGCCCCCTACTACCCCTGGTCATTCTTCCTCTCGGCAATGGCTAGTACTGGAGCCTTGAATGGCAAACGTTGAGCTTAAATTTTCCACCGACCTGAACGCGGCAAAGAAAGAAGTTGCCGGGTTCCGGAAGGAATATGCAGAGATGGTCAAAGCGGTTGAGAAGCCGCTTCGGCAGATCGATGCGCTCAAGACCACCCAGGAAAGCGCAAAGGCCGCAGCGGCAGAGCTCTCCGTTACCAAGCGCAGCGTTGAGCAGTTGGCGAAAGCAATGGCAGCCACCTCCGGCGCTCCGGTCAAAGGCCTGGCCGCTGAGATGAACAAGGCGGAGCGCGCGCTTGCTCGAGCCTCTGCTGAGTTCGACCGACAGAAGGCCAAAGTCCGGGAGCAACGTGCCGAGCTGCGTGCCGCTGGGGTAGACACGCGGAAGCTCGCAACAGAGCAGAAGCGCCTCGAAGCCGAGATGGCCAAAGGCATGACGGCCGGGCGCAATGATCTTGCGGTGCGGGGCATACGTGAGCGAGCTAATGCACTTTCCGAGGTGACTCGGCAGCAGCGGCTAGCCAACATCGAGCAGGCTAAAAGCTCACTCGGTATCACTCAGTACCGGGCGGCCGGAACGCAGATCGAACGCCTGCGCGGACAGTATGAGCTGCTACGCAAGTCCGGATCGCTGACTGCCAAGGAGCTGGAGATCGCCCAGCGTAACCTCACGCAGCGGATCAATGAGTCTCGCGTGGCTCTGCGCGGAATGGCCGGCGAACAGCAGAAGATAGGTGGCGGCCGGATCGGCGCTGGCACCGTTGCTGCCGGTGTCGGTGCGGCTTATAGCTCAGCCCAGGCGCTGCGCGGTTATGCCGAGATCACCGACACAGCGAAACAAATGGATGCTCAGCTCAAGTTGGCCACCAGCAGCCAAGAGGAATTCAACCGCGTCCAGGCTGAGCTGTTCACCATCGCGCAGAACACCGCAGCCCCAGTCGATGAGATTGTGAAGCTGTATGCCAGGCTGGCCCCTGCCCTTGATGAAGTAGGCCGCAAAGGTGACGCGACGAAGGTTGTCGACGCGCTCAGCAAGGCGCTGAAGATCAACGGAGCAACAACCGGCGAAACGGCATCAGTGCTTCAGCA
>Ga0208045_1000469_pt1 | contig 16286 bp, 13 predicted proteins | sample PL_2010_200m_FD_184160 | JGI IMG/M metagenome (GOLD analysis project Ga0208045, IMG submission 184160) | Freshwater microbial communities from Powell Lake, British Columbia, Canada to study Microbial Dark Matter (Phase II) - PL_2010_200m... | ecosystem: Environmental > Aquatic > Freshwater >...
TAATAATACCAGCATATAATGAAGAGGAGAACATTGAAGAAGTAGTCAGGAGAATAGAGAATGCTCTGGATTTTACTTATGAGTTAGTAGTAGTGAATGACCATTCCTGCGATAATACTGCGGGTATAGTTAAAAGGTTAGCCCAAGAGTATAAAAACATCAAATTAGTAGAGAATAAGTTTGAAAAAGGGTTTGCCAATGCTATGATAACCGGCTTTCTTAATGCCGGCGGGGATTTCGTTCTTCCTTTAATGGGCGATCTTTGCGATGACCTTTCTACAATCCCGCTGATGATTTCCAAAATCAAGGATGGCTATGATGTTATATGCGGTTCGCGTTACATAAGCGGAGGTGCCCGATTGGGCGGATCGCGGATTAAGGGATTTTTTTCTTTTTTTACCGGCTGGTCGCTTTTCTATTTATTGGGTTTGCCTACCCATGATATTGCCAACGCCTTTAAAATGTATAGAAAAAAGGTTATTGACAGTATTGATATTAAAGCTAGGGGTTTTGAGATATCCATGGAGATGCCGCTTAAGGCATATTACTTAGGATATAAGATAACAGAAATCCCCACTGTTTGGAGGGAAAGGCAAAAGGGTAAGTCCAGCTTTAAAATGCTTAAATTAACCCCAAGCTACTTCAGGGTATATGTCTGGGCGGTTTTGATGAAGCTAATGAGGATAAAAGATGCCATTACTTTCCATCGTAGTTCCGGTTTATAACGAAGCTAAAACAATCAGGGATATCCTCGTCAAGATTAACGCCGTAGATATCGATAAAGAGATAATCGTAGTTGATAATTATTCTACGGATGGCACTCAGGACAAGCTGCAGGAGATTTTGAAGAGGAACGAATTTCCTTCGATCAAGGTTATTTATCACTCTTATAATAAAGGCAAGGGCGCCTCCGTAAGAGAGGGTATCCAGGAGGCTAACGGGGAAATAGTGGTAATCCAGGACGCCGATTTAGAGTATGATCCGAGGGAATATCAGCGGCTGCTTGCGCCAATTTTAGAAAATAAGGCGGATATTGTTTTGGGCGCGCGTTTTTCCGGCAGCCACAGTGGATTAACCGTGCATAGGTGGGGGAATAGATTCCTTACCGGGCTGATAAACTTTCTGTTTGGGGCAAAATTGAATGATTATGCCACTTGCTATAAGACGGCCCGGAAGAACACATTTATGGATTTAAAGTTAAAATCTAATAGTTTTGATATAGAAGTTGAAATCGTTTCCAGCGCTATCAAGAGCAAGTTGCGGATAGTCGAGGTGCCGATTTCTTATTATCCGCGTAGCTACGCTGAAGGTAAAAAGATAAGATGGTTTGACGGTTTGCATGCGATAATAAGCATATTAAAATATTCGATTAAAGATTAAGAGAGGGCGCCATGAAAGATAGGGCAGTAAGCATATTTGAAGGGGTAATCTACTGGGCTATAGTGGTTATTCCTTTTGCGATGGCAATTGCTCCTGCGTTGATGAATGTTTTCTTCGGTATTTTGGTTTTCTGCTTCCTTTTAAGAAAGATAATCAAAAGGGAGCGCCTCTTTATGCCTTGCGGGCTGAATAAATCATTCTTATTATTCGTCTTAATTTCCGCTGTCTCGATTATCAACGCTGTCAATTATCAGGATAGCTTCAGGGGTTTATTTAAGCTTTTTCAATATTGGGCGCTGTTCTTGATTATGGCTGAGGAGATCAAGGATGAAGCGCAGATTAAAAAAATCGTTTTTTCGATGGTTTGCGGGGTATCTCTATTATCTCTAGATGCTATCTGGCAGGTTAGGTTCGGAAGAGATTTTATAAGAGGCAATCTTCCGGTAATCAACTTGGGAATAATCAGGGCTACCGGGTCATTTCCTGATTCTAATGTGTTAGGGGTATATTTAAGCGCAATCGCTCCACTGGTGATTGCACTTGCATTCTGCACTCTTCAAATAAAACAGAAGATCGGTTTTTATATAGCCAGCATCTTAGTTTTGTCGGGCATAGTTCTTTCTTATTCCCGGCCAACCATTTTGGCAATTTATGTTTGTTTGTGGATTATCGGAATTACCAGGAAGAACAGGCGGATAATATCCTTGCTGATTATTATTATATTGATTGCGCCTTTTATTGCTCCGCGAAGCCTTAAAAACTGGGCAAAAGATGTAGAGTATAATCCTCTAAGGTTTATGTGCAACGACGACAGGATCGCCGTATATAGAAATACATTTCAGATGATTAAGGCTCACCCGTTTATTGGGGTGGGGGTAAATAACTATATGAAAAATTATAAAAAATATAAAGAGCTGCCGGAATATAGGAATGTAATAACTGCGGATTTTATGTATGGCCATAATAACTTTTTGCATATGGCTGGGGAGATCGGCTTGTTAGGCCTGGCAATATTTTTATGGTTTCTCTATAGGCTGTTTAGGTTAAATATTGCGGCTTATCGTAAGTTAAAGACAGGTTACCTCAAAGATATTTCATTGGGGTTAATACTTTGCCTGCTTGCATTTTTAATAAATGGGCTTACAGAGAGCAGCTTTTATTATTCCCGCGTAGCATTGATATTCTGGTATCTGGTAGGATTTTCCTTGGCACTTATTAAATTTTGCGATGCCGATTAATACTATTGAGGTCAAAACTATTTTAGTGGTGCGCAATGACAGGTTTGGAGAATTCCTCTTAAATATTCCTGCTTTACGCGCTTTGAAGGAAACTTTCCCTAAAGCTAAAATCAGCGCGCTGGTTAATCCGGCGGTTAAAGAACTAGCCGGGTGCCTGGAATCTATTGATGAGATAGTTGAATGGAGTCAGGGCAGGCATTCGTTTTTTCAGAAGCTGAAACTTCTATCCCAAATAAAAAGTAAAAAACCTGATATTGCGGTAATCTTTAATCCGGCTCAGGAGCTGAATATAATCACCTATTTGGCAGGCATACCGGTAAGGGTAGGATATGATCGGAAATGGGGGTTTTTGTTAACGCACAAGATGAAGGATCTGAAGTATCTTGGTTTGAAACACGAGGTAGATTATAACCTGGAGTTGGTATCGTTGATCCAGGCAACCACAACCGATAAAACCCTGTCAATCAAAATTGATGATGGTATAATAAAGAAAACTTTAGAAGAATATGGTTTAGAAGGCTGTGATAACTGTGTTGCCCTGCATCCTTGGGCAAGTGACCCGATTAAAAGATGGCCAGCGCGTAACTTTCGCAGATTAGCCAAAATGATATTGAAGGAGAAAGCGATAAAATTAATTTTAGTCGGCGGCGGGGAGAATTCGGCGGAAAGCCGGGCCTTATTTAGCGGCCTCGGGGAGAATTTTACAGATTTAACCGGGAAGATCCCATTACTTAAATTAGCCGCGTTACTAAAAAGATGTAAGCTGCTGATTAGCGGCGATAGCGGTCCAATGCACCTTGCCTGCGCAGTAGGAACACCTGTAGTCGCTATATTTAGGAACGATATACCGGGAAAGCACCCCAGAAGGTGGGGCCCTTGGGGGAACGGTAATATTATAATCGCTAAACCTAATCTTCAAGATATAACCGTAGACGAAGTCTTTAACGAGTTAGTAATGAGTTAGGGACGGTTCTCAAGCCGTGAGGAAAGTGTCCCCGATGGGGACACTTTCCCTTTGAGTTGAGAACCGTCCCTAAGATAAGATGAATTACGTAATTATATTAGCCGGGGGAGTGGGGAGTAGATTCTGGCCGTTAAGCAGAGAGCTTGAGCCAAAACAGTTCCTGAATATCTGCTCTAAGAAACCTATGCTTGATGAATGTTTGTCCAGGATAAAAGGATTATTCCCCAAAGAGAATATCTTCATCGCCACCAATAAAGCGCACCGTAAGAAATTAAACGCCTGCTTAAAGAGATATAACCTGCCAAATAAAAATATATTTTTAGAACCAGAAGGTAAGAATACGCTTGCGCCAATTGCTTTTTTATCTAAGAAGATAAACGAAAGTGATCCGGATGCCAGTATTCTCGTATTGCCTTGCGACCACTTTGTTAGAGATAAGCGCAAGTTCTTAAAATTACTAAAAAAGGGATTAGAGGTAAGTAAACAAGGTCAGATTGTTACTTTTGGTTTCCCTCCTAAGAGGCCAGAGACCGGTTATGGCTATATCAAGGTAAAATCGAAAAAAAAGGATTTCTATAGCATTGAAAAATTTTTAGAAAAGCCGGATTTGGCTAGGGCCAAGGAATTGATTAAAGATAAGCATTATTACTGGAACGGCGGACTTTTTATTTTCAAGCCATCAGTTATGCTTGGGGAGGTTAAGAAATTTAAACCTGAGGCTTATAAAGCATTGCAAATTAAGAAAAATTTTAAGCGGTTATGGAGGAGCCTGCCTTCTATATCAGTAGATTATGCGGTAATGGAGAAGACGAAAAAAGCAGTTCTAATGGTAGCAGATTATGGCTGGCTTGACCTTGGCAGCTGGCAGTCAATGGAGGAAATTTTGAAAAAAGATAAATCCGGCAATATCTTTAAAGGCAATTGTTTGGATTTGGGCAGTAAGAATACACTGGTCTGGTCAGAAGGCCAGCTGGTAGCTACCTTAGGCTTAAAAAATATGGTGATTGTGGCTACTAAGGACGCCATCCTGGCGGCCGCCAAAGACAAAACCCAGGAAGTAAAAAAAATAGTCCAAATCCTGCGCAACAAAAAATCCGGGAAGTAAGTTGAAAAGATTTCTAATTATTAATCCATTCGGCATTGGAGACGTGCTTTTTACTTCTCCGGTAATAAGGGCGATCAAGGATAATTACCCTGATAGCTTTGTCGGTTACTGGTGTAATGAAAGAGTGGGGGAAGTCCTAAAAAATAACCCCCAGATAGATAGGGTATTTGCTTTATCCAGGGGTGATTTAAAAAAAATATTTGATCAATCTGTATTTGGAGGGATCGGAAAATTATTAAAATTAATCCTGAGTATCAAAAAATCAAAATTCGATATTTCTATTGATTTTTCGCTCGATCACCGTTATAGTCTAATATCTAAAATTTCCGGTATCAGGTCCCGTTATGGGTTGGATTATAAATACCGCGGTAGGTTTTTAACCCGCAAGATCGGTATCGAAGGATATAAGGCCAAACACGTAGTGGAGTATTATCTGGACCTGTTAAAGTTCAGTGATATAAAACCAAAAACGAATAAGCTGGAAGTTTTTATTTCTCAATCGCAAAAAGATAGGTCTAAAAATATCCTGGCCAGATATGGGGTTAAAGCAGGGGAGTTAGTAGTAGGGATTGCTCCGGGAGCAGGGGCTAGCTGGGGGAAAGACGCGATTTATAAACATTGGGCGGCAGTGAAATTCGCCCGATTGGCAGATAGGGTGATCGGCGATTTAGCGGCTAAGGTAGTAATATTGGGGGATAACTTGGAGCGGCCGATCGCTGATATCGTAGTGAATACGATGAAGAATAAAGCTGTCGATCTTGCAGGAAAAACCAGTTTAGAGGAATTAGTGGCCATGATCAGTAACCTGAATATTTTAGTCACTAATGACGGCGGGCCGTTGCATATCGGAGTCGCCGCGGGAATAAAAACAGTATCTATATTTGGCCCGGTTGATGAAAAAGTATACGGCCCATATCCGGTGTCAGGTAAGCACATCGTAATCAAACGAGATTTAGATTGCCGGCCATGTTATGAGAACTTTCGTTTTAGCGGCTGTAATAATGACCGTAAATGCATTGAAGATATAATCGTGGATGAAGTCTACGAAGCAGTTGAAAAGCTAGCGAAGTCTTAAAGTCAGCCTTAGAGTATTCATAAGAAGTCGCAACATTCGATCTTGCAAGCAGTTACAAGACCCGGACTTGGGTAGTGGGGGGAGAGGGAGATATGAAGATACTGGTAACAGGCGGTTGCGGTTTTATTGGCTCGCATTTAACGGATCAATTAGTTAGTGATGGCCATAGAGTAAGGGTTTATGATCTTCTGGAGCCACAGGTGCACCAGGGCAAGAAACCCGTTTTCTTAAATAAAGAAGCGGAATATATATATGCGGATATAAGAGACAAGCCAAAGTTAAACAAAGCCCTTAAAAATATGGAAGTTGTTTTTCATCAAGCCTCTCAAGTTGGGATAGGGCAGTCGATGTATCAGATTGAAAAATATACCTCGCATAATGCCTTAGGCACTGCGGTTCTCTTGGATTTACTGGTGAATACCAGAAATAAGCTAAAAAAACTAATCGTTGCCTCAAGTATGTCTATTTACGGGGAGGGTATATATAAATGTAAGGCCTGCGGCATAATCCATCCCGGATTAAGGCCAAACGCGCAACTTAAGAAAAAAGATTGGCAGATGCATTGCCCTGAATGCGGCAGAGTAGCCTTGGCCGTGCCTACCAATGAAGAAAAGCCGCTTTCGCCTAATTCAATTTACGCTACTAACAAGCGTTGCCAGGAAGAGATGTGCCTTGAGATAGGCAGGGCCTATAAGATTCCTACGGTAGCCTTAAGGTATTTTAATGTTTACGGAGAAAGGCAGTCATTGAATAATCCTTATACAGGGGTATGCGCGATATTTTTATCGCAGGTCAAAAATAATCATGCGCCAGTGATCTTCGAAGACGGCAGGCAGACCAGGGATTTTATTTATATTTCCGATATCGTTAAGGCAAATCTTCTGGCGATGAAAAATAAGAATGCGGACTATGATTTCTTTAACGTAGGAGCTGCGGATCCCCATTCGATTAAAGAGATTGCCGAAGTAATTATTTCGCTTTATCGAAAAAAGCTAAGGCCCAAGATTACCAATAAATTCCGGGCCGGAGATATCCGGCACTGTTATGCGGATATCGCTAAAATTTCCCGTAAGTTAGGATTTAAACCGCAAGTTTCTTTTAGGGAGGGGATGCAGAAGCTGATTGCTTGGTCAGAGACGCAAGGAGCCTTTGATGCCACTCAGAGAGCGCAGCGGGAATTAAAGCAAAGAGGGCTTGCGCAATGAAAAATAAAATAATACAAAAAGTACCGGTTATGGATTTAGTGGGCCAGTATAAAGAAATAAGAAAGGATGTTCTGGCATCCGTAGAGCGGGTGATGCTGCGCGGGGATTTTGTTTTGGGTAAAGAGGTAGCTTTCTTTGAAAAGGGATTCGCCAAATACTGTAAAAGTAAATTTTGCGTAGGCGTAAATTCCGGAACCGACGCTTTATTCCTGGCCCTAAAAAGCCTGGGAATTGGTGTCCGTGACGAAGTAATCGTCCCCGCCTTTACTTATATAGCTTCCTCTTTAGCGGTAACCTATACGGGAGCGACGCCTGTATTTGTCGATATTGATGAGCAGACCTATAATATTGACGTAACAAAGATTGAAGGAGTGATTACTAAAAATACCAAGGCCATTATTCCGGTACATCTTTATGGCCAGTCAGCGCAGATGGGAGAAATTTTATCCCTTGCCCGCAAGCATAACCTTAAAGTGGTCGAAGATACTGCCCAGGCACAGGGGGCAAAGTATAAGACACGGGACGGAAAGTGGAAGATGGCGGGTGGCATGGGCGATATCGGATGTTTCAGTTTCTATCCGACTAAAAATCTGGGCGCTTTCGGCGATGGCGGCGCTATAGTTACCAATAACGGAGATATCTATAAAAAATTGTTGATGCTGCGGGATTACGGCCGCAGCTCCAGATACGAACATGTAACCTTAGGTTACAATTCGCGGCTGGATACCATTCAAGCCGCTATTTTGAGGATCAAATTAGATAAACTTGACGAGTGGAACCTATTGCGCAGGAAAAACGCTGATCTTTATAATAAAGAATTAAAAAAGATAGCCGATTTAATCCTGCCTTATCAGGCAGCTTATTCTTATCATGTTTATCACCAGTATGTAGTACGTTTAAATAAACGGGATGATGTCGTGGAAAGGCTAAAAGACAACGGAATCATCGCCCTTATCCATTATCCCATACCATTGCATTTACAGGAAGTCTACAGGGATTTAGGTTATAGAAAGGGGGATTTTCCGGCCGCGGAAAAAGTAGCGTCAGAAATTATCTCTCTACCAATGTATCCGAACTTAAAATATAAGCAAATTAAGTTAGTCTGTGAATGTTTGAGAAAGGCAATTAAGGTATGAAAATGTCAGATAAATTCCCGCTTTCAATAGTGATGTTAACCAGCAATAAAGAGGATTTAGTGGGAAAATGCCTGGAATCCGTAAGGTGGGCAGATGACATTGTAATACTTGATGACTGCAGTATCGATAAAACAGTGGAAGTAGCCAAGAAATATACGGACAAAATATTTATCAGGAAACTGGAATTAGAAGGCCGAGACAGGAATTGGGCTTATGATCAGGCTAAAAATAGATGGGTCTTGAGCCTGGACGACGATGAAGTGGTTACGCCTGAATTGGCAGAAGAAATAAAAAGGGCGGTATCCGCCAACCCGCAGGAAAACGGCTTTACTATTCCGCGTAAGAATCATATCGGAGATTATTGGGTTAAATATGGAGGCTGGTACCCTAGTCCGCAGCTTAAGCTATTCAAAAAGGATAAATTCAGATTTGAAGAGGCAGAAATACACGGCCGGGCATTTATGGATGACCCCTGCGGCCATTTAAAATGCGATATTATCCATTATACTTATCGCGACTTCGATCATTTTTTAAGGAAAATCAACCGGCAAACTACCCTGGAAGCATTAAAGTGGTACAAGCAGAATAAACCGATGCGCCTCCCCATATTTATCTGGCGCAGCGTAGACAGATTTACGCGCACTTATATCGGCAGGAAAGGTTACAAAGACGGATTTATGGGGTTTGTAGTGGCTTATTTTGCGGCGTTGTATCAAATTATTAGTTACCTAAAATATAAAGAACTGGAAATTAAAAGGAGAGCTAAACAATGAAGATTTTGATCACTGGTGGCGCAGGGCTGGTAGGAAGCCATTGCGCTGAATATTTTGCCTTGGATAACCCGAAGAATAAAATCGTCGTTCTGGATAATCTGATGCGTTCGCAAATCTTCGGGTATGACAAAGCCTCGGTTGAATTTAACTGGAATTATTTAAAAAAGTTTAAAAATATTCAGAGGATTAAAGGGGATGTACGGCACGATAAAGATGTAGCCAAAGCCATTGGCAGGGGAGTGGACGTGCTTATCCATGCAGCCGGCCAACCCGGGGTGCCGTCGAGCGTGCGCATGCCAAGAGAGGATTTTAGTATTAATGCCTTTGGTACTTTGAATATTTTGGAGGCAGCACGCAAAAAATCAAAGGATACGGTGATTATCTATTGTTCAACTAATAAGACTTACGGCGAGAATGTCGATAGTATACCATTATATGAATTGGATAAAAGATACGTTTATAAAGGGGTAAAGGGGGTATCAGAAGAGATGTGCACTGATTTAACCGGCCACACCCCTTACGGAGTTTCTAAATTAGTGGGAGACCTGTATACGCAGGAGTATAGCCATATTTATAAGATGAAGACTGCCGTATTCCGCATGAGTTGTTTATCAAAAGAAACGGAAGTGGCTACACCTCAAGGTTCAATAAAGATTGGTAAAATAAACAGAAAGAGAACACAAATATATTGTTTAGGCAATAGCATTGATACAAAAGTTACTGCCGGAGCCTTTAAAACGGCTAATCAGGGTAAAACCTTATATAAAATTAGGACTAAGCGAGGATATCGAATAGAGGCAACAGGAGACCATCCCTTTTTTACTCCCGGGGGCTTCAAAACTTTAGAAAATATAGATTATGGTAGTTTGGTTGCGACATGTCCTGAATTTTTCTTTATAAAAAGAAAATACACTGATTATTTACCAAACAAAACCATTTTATCCGAGGCAAAATTTGTAGGATATCTGAAAAAATATAACAGGATACCTAAAAATAATTTAATTTATTTGAAAAACTTAAAAGAAAAAGGCCTGTTGCCACTCTCTCTTAGAAACCCGAATATATATTTAATATCGCAGCTAGTCGGATATCTTACTGGAGACGGTCATATGTACCATAGAATAAGGCCTAATGGGAAATCTTATACCGAGATCCAGGTATACGGCCTAAAAGAAGAAATAGAAAATATTAAAGGTGCTTTTAGTAAACTGGGTTTTGAACCGGGTAAAACAAGGCATTCGTCATCGAGCTCTATGCTTTCAAGTGGGCATATAATAAGCGGTACAAGTTATAAATTCTCGGTTACTAAAACGGAGGCTTTTGCTTTTTTTGAACTACTCGGTGTCCCTGTCGGTAATAAAAGCAGAGTAAAATTCCAAGTGCCTAATTGGATATTAGAAGCGCCGAATGATCTGCAGGATGAATATTTGGCGGGTCTTTTTGGCGCAGAAATGAGTGCCCCCGGTTTTTATAGAAGAAAAGGCGAGGATGGCTTAGAACTGCAACCGCCGCATTTTACACAATCAAAAACAATAAAATTGCATCAAGGACTAGCTTTTTTTAGAAAACAAATTGTATCCATGTTAGAGAAGAAAGGGATTAAAACAAAGGCTTATACGGCAAAGGTTAATTTTTTCAGTAAGAAAGACGGACAACAGTCAATTTGTTTTGACCTTGTAGTCAATGCATCTAAAGAAAATATATTAAATTTGGCAAAGATAGGCTTTGCCTTTAATGAAAAACGAAAGTCAGCACTTTTTAAAATTGCAGAGTTTTTAAAAACCGGTTTGCCTTACGTTCGTTATACCGAGTGGTTAAAAGAAAATTCGTATCTTCTTAACGGAAATGGTCTGCTATGGGATAGGATAATAGAAAAAAAGGAAATACCCATGGCAGGCGTTTATGATATTACAGTTCCTGATAATCACAATTTTTTCGCAAACGGGTTTCTTGTCCACAATTGTACTTACGGCACCCGGCAATTTGGTTTTGAGGATCAGGGTTGGGTGGCCTGGTTCATTATTGCTACGCTATTTAATAAGCCGATTACGATTTATGGCAATGGCAAGCAGGTGCGCGATATGCTCTATGTGGATGATTTGGTTGATGCATTTGAGCGCTTTATTAAAAGCGATTTAAAGAGGGGCCTATTTAATATCGGAGGCGGCCCGGATAACACGATTTCACTTCTGGAGTTTTTAGAAGAATTAGAAGTTTTAACCGGTAAGAAACCGAGAGTTAAATTCACTAGTTGGAGGCCATCTGACCAGAAGGTTTATATTTCTGATATTGCGAAATTAAAGCGAGAGCTTAATTGGCAGCCGATGACTCAGGTAAAGAGTGGTATTCAAAAACTAGAGGCTTGGGTTAAAGCTAACCGGGCTTATTTTAGCTAAAGATGAAAGTAGTGTTCTTAGACCGCGACGGAGTAATTAATCAATACCCGGGTGATAAGGAGTATGTAAAATCCTGGGAAGAGTTTCATTTCTTGCCTAAAGTAAAGCCAGCCCTTAAGAAACTAAACGAGCGTGGTTTCAGGCTCTTTATAATCTCCAATCAAGCCGGTGTTACCAGAGGTATCTATCACCAGAAAGAGCTGGACCTGATTACTGAGAATATGTTGCGCCAGCTTAAAAAAGGTGGCGTGGATATTTCAGGAGTATTTTACTGCACGCACCGTAAAGAAGATAATTGTTCATGCCGGAAACCGCGCACCGGACTAATAGAACTAGCGATTAATAAACTTCAGAAAGAAGGCGCGCATATCCAGATCAAAGACAGTTATTTTATCGGAGATACTCTAAGCGATATAGAAACAGGAAAATCAGCAGGCTTAAAAACTATTTTAGTTTTTTCCGGTAAAGAACAAGCCCAAAATAAAGATAATTGGCAGCTACTGCCCGATTTTATTAGTCAAGACCTATCCCAGGCCGTCAAGATTATCCTAAAGAAATGAAAATAATCATTGTACATGCCTCAGCAGGCGCCGGCCACTTTAAGGCAGCGCAGGCAATCTATAATTATTTCAAAGAGCATTGTCCGCAATCTGATATCCAGCTGATTGATATATTGGAGAAGTGCGCTTATTTTTTCAGGATCAGTTATTCCTGGGGTTATTCTATCTTAATCAGGCACGCTAGCATACTTTGGAAATTATCGTTTTGGGTGACTAAGGTTAGGCCTTTACGAAGATTAACCCGGCCGCTAGCCCGTATTTTAAATCAGCTTAATACTAAGGAGTTCTCCGAATACCTTATATCTGAGCAACCGGATTATATTATCTCCACGCATTTTTTGCCCCCGGAAATCGCCGCCTCGCTCAAAAATAAGCAAAAGATAAATTCTAAATTGATTACGGTTATCACTGACTTCGGTGTCCATCCTTATTGGTTATCCAGTCCGATAGATACCTACGTAGTCGCCTCAGATTATACTAAACAACAATTAATCTCTGAAGGGGTCAGGGATGATAAGATTAAGGTGCTAGGCATCCCCGTAGACGCAAAGTTTTTAAAAGCGGAGGATAAAAATACGCTTTGCGCAAAGTTTAATATCATTGCCGATAAATTTACTGTCTTGATTTCTACCGGTTCTTTTGGCTTTGGGCCGATTGAGGAGATCGCCAGAATAATACATAATGATGCGCAGGTTCTGGTGGTATGCGCCAGAAACCGGAGCTTAAAACTAAGATTAGAACAAAAGGCTTATACTAATGTCAAGGTATTTGGTTTTATTGAAAACATGTCTGAGCTTATGGCAGCAGCGGATCTAATGATTAGCAAGCCTGGCGGCTTGACTATTGCCGAAATATTAATAAGAGAATTGGTGCCGGTATTTGTTTGTCCTATTCCGGGCCAGGAGATGGAGAACGCTAAAGCCTTGGAGTATTTCGGGGCCGGCTTAAGCCTAAATTCGCTGCACGATATAAGAAGTATGATTTTAGATTTTAAAGAGCACCCCCGCAAGCTTGAAGAAATAAAAAGCCGGATCCGGTTGATCAGGAAGCCGCGGGCATTAGAGGATTTATACGATGTTGTATGCAAAAATAGTAGTGGGCCTTGCTGTTAGCGGGCCATTTGATTATATCGTACCGGATGAATTAGCGCAAAAAATAAGTGCCGGCTGCCGTGTAAAGGTCAACTTCTCTAACAGGATTATTGTTGGTTATGTCGTGGGGCTCACCAGAAGATCGAAGATTAGCAATCTAAAAAACCTATTAACTTTAATAGACGCAACTCCGCTATTGGATAAAAAGATGTTAGAGCTGACTCAAGAATTATCGGATTATTACGTTTGTTCCTGGGGGGAAGCAATTGAAACAGCCCTGCCTGAGGGGATAAGAAAAGGTAAGCCGGTTTGCATTAAGGATACTGTTAAAAAGACAGGCGCTGTTATAGGTACAAAAGCAATGTTGCTGCATGATTTGGGTGGCTTAGCCAGGTGGAAAATTTACCTTAATCAAATTAAGGCTACTTTAGAAAATGGACAAACGGCGGTTATTATCTTGCCGGATATCGAGGCGGTATTCAGGACTAAAAAAATCATTGAAGAACAATTAGGTTGTAGCTATGTATTGTTATACCGCAAGCAGCCAAAAGAAATAGAAGAGTGGGAGAAGATCAAGCAGGGCCGTATTGAGTTGGTAATTGGCACGCGTTCTGCGGTATTTGCGCCTTTACCGAATTTAGGGCTGATAATTATCGATGATGAACACAGCCAGGTTTATAAGCAGGATCAGGTGCCGCACTATCATGCCAGGAAAGTAGCGATGATGCGCTCAAAAATAGAGGGGGCCAGGGTTATTTTAGGCAGCGTTTCCCCGGCATTAGAAAGTATTTTATCTGCGCGCAAAAAGCAAATCGATTACAGGTTACTTTCTAGAAGTAAGAAATTACCGGAAATCAAGATATTGAATATGAAAAATTTACCGGCCTTGGATAAAAAGAATAAACTTATTTTGTCCAGGTACCTCTTAGATGATATTTTAGCAACTATAACCGGCAAAGGTAAGGTTCTGGTGTTTATTAACCGCCGCGGATTTGCTACATTCACATATTGTCATTCCTGCGGCAAGGCTTTAGCTTGCCCGCGTTGTAATGTTAATCTAGTTTTTCATTTTGCAGGCCGTTTATTAGTCTGCCACCGCTGTAATTTTACGATGCCTTTACCGGATATTTGCCCGAGTTGTAACGCCGGTTATATTAAATACACTGGCTTAGGGACGGAAAAAGCAGAGAGTGAATTAGCGAGGATTTTTCCTCAAGCAAGGATTAAGATAATTGATAGCGCTTGTCAACTAGACTTAAAAGAGGCGGATATATTCATTTCTACCGAATCTATAATCGGAAAAGTTGATTGTAGTTTTGAGCTGATCGCCGTACTTTCAATAGATTCTTCTTTAAACCGGATTGACTTTCGTGCTCCGGAAAAGGCATTCTTTTTGTTATCCGGAGTGTCAGGATTAACCGAGAATAAGATTATTATCCAGACTAACCTGCCGCACCACTATCTATTTAAAGCTATAGAAAATAATCAGCCAGAAGTTTTTTTTGACCAAGAGCTAAAGCAGAGAAAACAGCTAAGCCTGCCGCCCTTTACTCATACTTGTTTAGTTAAGTTGCGCGGGAAAGTTGAAGCTAAGATAAAAGAGGCGAGCACCGCATTGTTTAGTAAATTAACCGTTGCCAATAAAGATAAAAGCATTAAAATCGTTGCCAATACTGCGGGGCAACCTTTAAAATTACGCGGCAACTTTTATTGGCAGATATTACTCAAAAGTAATTCTGTAAGCAAGTTGAGCAAATTCTTAAAAATTCATTTAAAAGATTTTCGGCATTCGGGTATAATAGTTACCGTAGACATGGACCCCTAACCTAGGGACGGTTCTCAACTCGTGAGGAAAGTGTCCCGCCGCAGGCGGGACAGTTTAGCTTTGAGTTGAGAACCGTCCCTGAATAAAGATGAAGATAGTTTTCTTTGGTAGTGCGAATTTTTCGATACCCTCGTTAAAAGCCTTGCTGGAAAACGGTTATCAGGTTGTTTGTGTGGTTACCCAGCCGGATAAACAGAAAGGCCGCGGCCTTAACTTATCAGCTACTACGGTTAAAACTTTTGCTAAAGAATCGCGGCTTGAGGTTTACCAGCCAATAAATATTAATGCGCAGGAATGTGTCAGTTCTCTTAAAGGCCTTCATGCAGATATATTTGTGGTGATTGCCTACGGCCAATTATTATCTCCTGAAATCTTAAGCCTGCCGGCAATAATGCCTTTAAATGCCCACGCCTCGATTTTGCCAAAATACCGCGGAGCAGCTCCGATTAATTGGGCGCTGATAAACGGAGATAAAAAAACCGGGGTGAGCATTATGAAAATTATAGCTCAGGTGGATGCGGGAGCTGTGATTGCCCAGAGGCCGCTGGATATTTTAGGCGATGATAACTTTTTAACGTTAGAGGCGCGCTTGGCTAAATTAGCCGCAGAACTATTGTTAGTTGCTATAAAAGATATAGCTAATAGTAAACATAAATTAACCCCACAAGATGAGAGCAAGGTAACTTTTGCCCCTAAGCTAAAAAAAGATAACGGATTAATCGATTGGAATAAATCTGCCCAGGATATCTACAATCTAATTCGGGGTAGTTTAATTTGGCCGGGTGCCTTTACTTATTTTAAGTCAAAATTATTGAAAATATACAAGGCGCAAGTTTGCGATACTAGGAGTGATAAAGCCAACGCAAAACCTGGCGAAATCATCGGGATATCTAAGCAGGGCATACTTGTCGCTACTTCTTGCGGCGGTTTACTTATAGAGGAGCTGCAACTAGAAGGAAAGCGAAAAATGTCAGCAGAGGAGTTTATCAACGGGCATAAAATCAAGGCAGGCGAAAAACTAACTAAAAATAGGACATTTTTGCCTTGCAATAACACTAACTAAAAATTAGTTGCATGTTGATTAGGTTGTGTTATAATTAAAAATCTGTAAGTCGATTAGATCCATAATCCTAAAGGAAAATGCCAGAATTAAGAAAAGATCCAGTCATAGGCAGATGGGTAATTATTGCCACAGAACGCGCTAAGCGGCCTGATCAGTTTAGCAGCATGTCCCAAGGAGCTCCCGAAGAGAAACCTTGCCCTTTCTGTGAAGGCAAAGAATCAGCCACTCCTCCAGAAATCTATGCCATCAGGCCGAATAATTCATCGGCAAACAAGCCGGGTTGGGAATTAAGGGTGGTTTCCAGTATCTCTCCTTTTTTAAAGATAGAGGGAGAGCTTGAGCGGCGCGGTATGGGGCTATACGATATGATGAATGGTATTGGGGCACACGAAATCATTATTGAAACAAAACAGCATATTGCCAATATCAGCGACTTAGCGGAAGAGCAAATAGCCAGGGTTATTACTTGTTACAT
>Ga0208045_1000474_pt1 | contig 16150 bp, 13 predicted proteins | sample PL_2010_200m_FD_184160 | JGI IMG/M metagenome (GOLD analysis project Ga0208045, IMG submission 184160) | Freshwater microbial communities from Powell Lake, British Columbia, Canada to study Microbial Dark Matter (Phase II) - PL_2010_200m... | ecosystem: Environmental > Aquatic > Freshwater >...
CTATAGTCCCCGGGATATTACTGACCCGGTGAGACCGGCATAGCGGGTCTTATTTGGACTGACTGGGAGGTCACGCTTCCGTCCGAGTTAGATGTACCGGTCACGGTCACTTGGTCTCCGACGGCCAGATCCGAAATCGAGCCTTGGACCGACTTCATAATCTCAGTCGAGCTGGAAACGAAAATTATCTTGGAACTTCCATCCCGCAACTTCACTGTAATGCTATTGCTGTCCGCGCTGATTATCGAACCGGCCGCGAAACCGCCATTCGAACCCGTGCCGCGGCCTGCCACGCCGGTCCCCTGACCCCGAAAGTTTCCCTGACCGAAACTCGGTTGGGGATTAGCGGTCTTACCTCCGCCAAGCTGCGTCCCCACAAAGAAACCCGCACCTCCGGCAATGATAACCGCTATTATGATTGGTAAATATTTTTTCATGATTTTATTTTAATTTTTATTTTCGACCATTTTTCATTCATATCTTAATTACTCGTAACGCAGTGCTTCTATTGGGTTTAGACCCGCCGCCCGCCGCGCCGGATAATAACCAAAAACAATGCCGATGGCCGCCGAAACGCCGAAAGCGAGGAGCACCGATGACCAGGCGATTGAGGTCGTAATTCCGGCGAACTGCGTCACGGCCGATGCCGCGAGCCACCCGAAAACGACGCCGAAAACTCCTCCCGAAAAAGTCAGCATTACCGACTCCGCCAAAAATTGGGTGCTGATATCTTTGTTCTTGGCGCCGATGGCTTTTCGAAGACCTATCTCGCGGGTGCGTTCGGTCACAGTCGTGAGCATCATGTTCATAATGCCGATACCGCCTACAATGAGCGATATTCCGGCAATAGCCCCAAGAAGAATAGTGAGGGTGTTGGTGATGGAAGAAGCCGTAGCTACAATGTCGGCCTGGTTTAAGACGCTGAAATCTGCCTGGGTTGGATCCGAAATATTGTGCCGTTGCAGGAGAAGATTTGTTATGCTCGTCTGAACATTCGTCAGGGTTTGCTGGTCCTGAGCCTGAACATCCAACTCCGTAACATACGACTTACTGCCGACCAAAAGAAGCTGAGCGGTCGAGAGAGGAACGTAAATCATATCATCCTGGTTTCCGAAACCGGTACCGCCCTTGGACTTCGTGACGCCCACTATCTTGAACTCCGTGCTCTTTATCCTGATAGTCTGGCCGATTGCTTGGTCGGGCGTTGCGGTTACATCAATTGAACCGAAAAGGTCCTGAAGCACGGTCGGGCCGATTACCGCGATCTTGGCCGTGCTATTTACATCGGCGTCGGTCACGAATACACCCTGGTCGACTTCCACGTTCCGCACCTGGGGGTACGATGCGGTCACGCCCCAAACGCTCGTATTTGTGTTTGTCCCGCGCGAAATAACCTGATATCGGCCGCTTACCTCGGGCGATATCGCGGCCACGCCATCCAATTGGGAAATGGCACTCGCATCGTCAAGAGTAAGGGTCTGGGCACCGCCCCGGCCGGCGCTCGCACCGTAACCGAAGCTTCGAGCCGCTCCCGGCGTCACGATTATCAAATTGGAGCCGATGGACTGAATCCGGGATTCTATCGAACCCTGGGCGCCCTGGCCGATCGAGACCATCGCTATTACGGAACCGATGCCGATAACGATGCCGAGCATCGTAAGGCCGGTTCTTACCTTGTTAGCCGCAAGCGACGAATATGTTTCTTCGAAAATGTCCGAGATACTCATATCTGGTTTTTATGATTATGGACCTCCCTCTTCCTGGGATTATTCCCGTCTTCCACAATAGAACCGTCCTGAATGTGGATGATCCGGTCGGCGTGTTCGGCCACATAAAGTTCGTGGGTAATGAGGATTATCGTATGATGGCTGCTCTTATTTAATTCCTGAAAGGTGCCAAGCACCACCTCGCCGGTTTTAGAATCCAGATTGCCGGTTGGTTCATCGGCAAGAATGATGGACGGATTATTGACGAGTGCCCGCGCTATCGCGACGCGCTGCATCTCTCCGCCCGAAAGCTGGTTCGAGAGGTGATGCCAATGATCCCGGTCGAGCCCCGCCGCATCAAGGGCATGCTCGGCCTGTTTTTCCCTTTTATCTTTGGCAATGTTGGCATAAACGAGCGGAAGAGTAACATTTCTTAAAACGGTAGCCCGAGGAAGAAGGTTGAACGATTGAAAAACGAAGCCGATCTTATTCTTCCTGATATCGGCTAACTCATCATCGGATAATTTCGAAACATCGTGTCCAGCTAATTTATAGGTACCGGAGGTGGGAGTATCAAGGGCACCCAGAATGTGCATTAGGGTGGATTTACCGGAACCGGACGGTCCCATAAGAGCTACGAACTCCCCTTCCCGGATGTGGAAAGAAACATCCTTAAGCGCCGGGGTTTCAACATCACCGGTCTTATAGATCTTAACGATATTCTTGCACTCGATCATAAGGGGCTAACGACCGGCCGGCGCGCCGCCTCCGCCCAATCCTGGGATTCTTAGCCCACCGAGCGAGGAGCTTTGTTGCGTTACGGATGCCGATGCCGCAGCCGTTCCGGTTATGGTCCGAATCACGATGAGATTACCCTCTTTCAACCCGCTCGCCACTTCAGTTACTGAGCCGTTCGAGGTTCCGGTCGTTATCTGAACCTGGCTTGGGGGCACGTTTGAAACAACTCCCTGACTACTTGTAGATGAGGCACTACTCTGCGGAACATTAGTCAATACCTGAACGTATGAGTTGCCGTTTTGCGTCTTGACGGCCGAGTTGGGCACAAGGAGAACATCCTGCTTTACGTCCGTGATTATCGAGGCTGAAACGCTCATTGACGGCTTTATTCTGTCGTCTTGAGTGTCAAAAAGTATCTGGATATTGTAATTCACCACTCCCTGGCTCACGGTTCCGATCGTATCAACCTGAGAAACATGGCCCGCGATCGTCAGTCCCGAGAAAGCGTCAAAGGTCAGCGTCGCTTTCTGGCCGATCTTCACTTTAGCTACATCCACCTCGTTTAAGGAGACATTGGCAATACTCTGATTGGAAATCATCGTGACTACCGCGGAACCCGAAGAGGCCGGATCTCCCTTCTTTACATTTATTTTTGCCACAACGCCGTCAAATGGCGCCCGAATAGAATAATCCGAAAGGGTTCCTTGGGCATCCAAAAGAGCGTTCTCTCTCTGTTTAACCGAAAGCTCTTGGGATTGGACATCCAGCGGATTCGCGCCGTTCTTTAGGTCGATGAGTGCCTGAGTTTTCTCCGAAATGGATTGGTCCGCATTAGTTATCGCGTCATTATAACTTTTTATCGAATTCTGGATGTTTAAGAGATCGGTCAGATGGGAATTCGTGGTTCCGGTGTAACTCTGGAGACTGCTTTCGTGAGTGGTCAGGATGGTCGGAATCCTCGCATTCTGATAATTCAAGGCATCATAGGCCAAATCAATGAGATTCTTGGTGTTCTTTAAGGCGTCGGAGATAAGAATGGAGGTATTGTATGTTTCGCTAAGTAGGGAATCGATTGACGTATGGTCCGACGTCCGGCTGGCATTCTTATAATCCTGAACGTTTTGATCGTAAGCCGTCCGGGCCGTCTGATAACTGGACTCAGCCGCATCCCGGAATTGATTGACGTTGGGTTTGTACCCATTGGCCATATTGTAGTAAGCGTTTATGTTGGATTGGATCCCGTTCACTGACGTTCCGTGCAAAAGGTTATCTAGTCCGGTTACAACGCCGGGTAAATCCGTGAAAGCGTTTGATATTGAATTGAAAGCGTCGTCGTAGGATTTGGAGAAATTTGCCTCTGCATCCTGTTTGGATTGCTTAGCCTGAGAAAGGGCGTTCTCTGCCTGAATCAGGGAAAGGGCGTCGACTGGCTCCGTAAGCTTTTGGAGAGACAGTTCCGCACTATCGAGATTGGCCTGCGCATCCCGAACGGCCTTTTGGGCATCGGTCGAATCAAGTTTTATGAGCAACACGCCGGATTTAACCGCATCTCCTTCTTTGACCAGAATGGAACTTACATCGCCGGAAACTTTGGGTTTTATGTCCATCTGGTTCAAAACCGAGACCTGGCCGGTGCCGGAAACCGACGATACGAGCGTTCCCTTCTCTACGGCGGCTAGAACGTAGCGTGTCTCGGTAGCGGTAGTGTTCAATTTACCGTAGGCATAATAACCGCCCCAAATTATTAAAATAATGACGATGGCCGTTATGAACTTATGTCCCGAAATCCTCTTTTTGAGGCCGCTAAAAAAAGTTTTCATTTTTATAAGTTCGGATTATTGCTTAGGCAGGAGAGAACCGTTCAGCGGCGCCGGGAATATTCTTATTAATTTAGCGTCAATCTGGCCGCTCTCATTCGGCGCGCCTATGGCCACGATAAGATCACCCGGTTTTATGTCGCTTAGAGCTACCGTTTCCGACCGCTCTGTAATGACCGTGCTCGATGTGATTACTATCGTCTTTTCATTGTTATCACTACCTTTAGCCACTATCGCATTCCCCTGGACACTCAGGACCGTGCCAGCATTTCCAAAAGGATTTCCGGGACCACTGCCGGGAAGTTCGCCAAAAAATCCGCGACGCGGTTCACCGAAGAATTTGCCATAGTTTTCACTCCAGTGATTCCTAAAATCTGCCCTCTTTTCCCCTATGGCCATACCGAACCAAAAAGCTGCGAGAAGGAAAACAAGCGCCAGGAGGATAAGCACCGAGAGACGAAGCCACCTAGATTTTAAAACGTTATCAAGCATGTTTTAATCCGAAATTTCTTACGCGACCGACATTCCTGATACTTGCCACCGCGAGCGAAACTAAAACCGAAAGCACCGCGACAGAAATAAGCAGGGATATTATCTCCGGGACTGGCAAAGATTCGAATACAGACAGGATAAAATAATTCCAGTTCGCCAGAACCGAACGGAAGTCGGAAAAAACGAGTGAGAACAGCTGGGAGGTACCACTGCGGTAAAAAGCCGCATTCGCCGCACTCCAAGAGAAGGAGAGTAGGACCGCAACGATTACCGACGCGCTGGAATAGGCCCCAAGCTTCAGAGCCGCCGAGCGGCGTTCGCGCCTAGTAATAGAAAACAAAATCTTCTCCAGAAGTCCCGCGGGGGCTGGGGAGCCCAATTCCGAAATAATTTTGCCGAATCTATCTGATTCGTCCATTAATTTCTAATACGGGCGACACGATGCTTTGGGTGCATTTAGTTTCGAGTAATCTTCTTTTTCACGAGAGAGATGGCCCGCCGGTGGCGGCTCTTTATAGTGTCCACGGACTCATTGCTCAACTCAGCGATTTCCCTGAAATTCAGCTGGTTTTGATAATACAAAATCAGGACCGAGCCGTATTTGCCCGGCAATTCATCCAAAATTTTCTCGACCATCATCCTAGTCTCTTTTTTCTCGAAAATCTCCTGCGGCGTCGGACCTTCGTCGGCAAGGTCAAAATGTCCGCTCTCTTCCTCCTCCAATTCCGAAAAATTAATTCCTTTCTTCTTCCTCAAAAAATCGAGCGCAGTATTTCTTGCTATCTGAAAAAGCCACGTCTTGAACTTCCTTTCCGGATCGAATTTATGAAGATTCTTCCAAACCTTTATGAAGGTTTCCTGGGTCAGGTCTTCCGCCCGCCCCCGGTCCCGCACGAACCTGAAAATAAAATTATAGATATGGTCTATGTATCTTTTTACAAGAACTTCCAATAAATCCTTCCGGCCGTCCAGATACAGCCTGATAATGCACTCATCCGAATCCATTAATAAACTTTAACGGATAAGATGCGGAAAATCTATTTTGCGGAGGGTAGAGGATTCGAACCTCTGAGGGGATTTCTCCCCAACCGCATTTCGAGTGCGGCGCGTTAGACCACTCTGCCAACCCTCCGCCTGTGGACCTACGGGGGATCGAACCCCGACCTCCTCCATGCCATGGAGATGTAATACCGTTTTACTATAGGCCCCTTGCCTGTGGGCGATAGAGGTATCGAACCTCTGGCCTTTTGCGTGTCATGCAAACGCTCTACCACTGAGCTAATCGCCCTTATTTGTTGCGAGAACATCATAGCAAAACTTTACAGGAGCTTCAACTTATCATATAAATACGTACATTGCCCTCGTAGTTCAACGGATAGAACAATGCCGTCCTAAGGCGAAAATGGGAGTTCGATTCTTCCCGAGGGCACGTGCGGGGAGGCGTGCGCGAGTTCCGCCGACGCTAAGCTTTGGTGGATAAAGGTTTCCGCCAAAGGCGGACAGGGAAACGACGGTTTTGTTCCCGATTTGTCTAAAAATTCAAGCTGGCGTAGAATTTTTAGGCACAAATCGCAATCCCGCTCAAAGCGGAAGGGTGGCAGAGTGGTCTAACGCGCCGCACTTGAAATGCGGTGTGCCGCAAGGCACCGTGAGTTCGAATCTCACCCCTTCCGCTTTGTGCGGGAAAAACCACCAGAAAACCCATCCCATTAGATGGCTATCGCATCTAATGGGATAAAAATCCTTCCGCCTCCGCAGTAAAAACAGGCACGATGACGTGTTTGTTTTTTATTTTCAGAAAATTTACCGGACAAACGACAAAATCGGAGTTATCCACAGTTTTTAAAAACTTTTTGTTGTATAATTAACTTAGAATAGCAGGTTGTTATGGAACTGACGTGGTTGGTGGTCGACAATCCAACATCAGCTCCAAAAATAAAGGCGTTAGCCCAAAAAATAAAACTAAAATGGCAAAGAAAAAAGCGGCCAAGAAGGCACCGAAGAGAAAGAAGAGCCGCAGAGTATAACTTTGTGACCAACCACCCCCTCGGGGGTGGTTTCGTTTTAGCCGAATCTTGAGTACTAACGCAATTCGGAAACGCCCCTAAAAATGGTAGAATAACAAGAAAACAAAACGAATCATGTCCAAAAAATACGCCATCTCAGCCATCGTTATCGTCATTTTAGTGCTCGGCTTCATCTTATTGAACCAAAGCGGAAAAAATTCGGAACCGACGCCGCCCGTAAACCCTCCGCTCGATTCCAATCCGGCCGTTGTGACCACTCCGTCTCCTGAAACCAATCCAAATTCGGCTGCGATAATCGTTTTCAGCGACAGTGGTTTTAGCCCGAACACCATCTCCATTAAAAAAGGTGATACCGTTACTTTCAAAAATTCGAGCTCGTTCGACTTTTGGCCGGCTTCGGGAATTCATCCGACCCACACGGTCTATAGCGGAACGACTCTTCAAGAACACTGCCCGGATAATGCCGGCGTTGCTTTCGATGCGTGCAGCGGCATCCCTCCGGGTTCATCCTGGTCATTTAAATTCGAAAGGACGGGAAACTGGAATTATCACGATCACCTACACGCCAAGTTCTCGGGCGAGATAATCGTTCAATAAAATGCTCGGCAACGATAAAAAAATAATCAGAACCATTCGCCGAACAATGCCGGCGGTGGTTTCTATCGTTCTCTCAAAAAGTTTGGATGCGCTGAAGAAAGAGTTGCCAGTCTCAAACAGGAACAAAACGAACGCTCTTCAAATCCCACCGGACAAAATAGACGCACACGGCATGGTTCAAGTTGGCGGCGGCTCCGGTTTCATTGTGGATGAGAGCGGCATAATTTTGACCAACAAGCATGTCATTGCCGAATCCGGCGTGAGTTATACGGTCTTTCTGAATAACGACGAAAGTTACGAAGCCGAAGTTCTGGCCCGGGATCCCATAAACGACGTAGCAATCCTGAAAATAAAAGTGGGGGAGGATTTGCCGGTCGTAGAATTGGGCGATTCCGAAAACCTGGAATTGGGCCAGACCGTACTCGCTATCGGGAATGCCCTGGGACTTTTCAAAAATACCGTTTCCAGGGGGATAATTTCGGGACTTTCCCGTTCGGTTCAGGCAAAATCCGACTCCCGGGCGCCAGTTCAGGAACTCCGGGGACTCATCCAAACGGATGCCGCCATAAACCCGGGCAACTCCGGGGGTCCGCTTGTGGATATCTGCGGATGCGCCGTAGGCATTAATGCCGCAGTCGTTGTGGGCGCCCAAAACATCAGTTTTGCCATACCAATCAAGGCCGCCGAGAGGGATTTAAGCGACCTTAAAAAGTATGGGCGCATCCGCCGGCCCCTTCTGGGTCTGCGTTATCTGATGCTGAGCCATGATTTGAGCGAAAAGATGGGCCTGCCTGCCGAATACGGCGCTTACATCACCCGGCAGAACTCGACTGAAACCGCCGTAATACCGAAAAGCCCGGCCGATAAGGCGGGCATACTGGAACAGGATATAGTCATGGAGTGGAATGGAGAAAAAATAACGTCCGATACTACCCTCCAGGATTTTTTGGACGACTGCAAAGTGGGAGAAGAAGTAAAACTGAAAATTCTCCGCGCCGGCAAGGAACGTGAAGTTATAGTTACGCTGGCCGAAAGAAAATAAGCCCCCACACCTAATGAAGATTAGTACTTCGGTTAGTACTAATCTTCATTAGGTGTGGGGGTAAATCAGTAGTAATACTGATCTACCAAAAGACCGCTGCCGTCGAGAAGCAGAAGACGGTCATGACTCTGGTCAAAATTAATTGCCCCATTCATCCAGACGCGCCACTCGCCGCTGAAAAAATTTGAATCCGTTCGGTGGTATTTGTAACACCCGTTGTAACTGAAACGGTCAACAATAAAATTCTTGCAGACCTGATCGCTGTAACTCGCTAGATTATTCAACTGGTTCGCCGAAGGGGTTGAACAACCCCATATGGAAAGGATGATGTTCTGGCATAACCCCGAGAATGACGTTATCTCGGAACGGTCGTACATCACGGGACAATTGGCCGGCAAGGATGGATTAAAATCGTAGGTATTGTTCAGATATCCCGCACATTCGTTCATCCTTAAGTTTTTGAGGACCGGACTCGAACTGTCGTAGAAATTCACATAACTTCCGTTTTGGACGATGATATCGGAGTTTGAAGAAAATCCGGATGGGTTGTAGTCCGCGACGGCCGGCGGGACGGAGATATCCCCGACATTCGACTTCAGATGCCATCCGGTAATATCAAGCGGCGCATTAAGAGAATTCGCCGACAGAGAGAATTGGCTTGGACTGTAAAAATTCCCGGCGGAGACGGAGCCGATCTTCACTTGCCCGTAATAGGGTGAAAGTTGGCTGGCATTAAAACCGGCCGGCGGAATTACAACTGGCCCGACTTTAACTCCGGGCGGAACAGGTGAATTTCGGGACGGCTGCACCACGCCGCCATAACTGTTTCCACCGACCGAGAGGGATACAACCGTGGAAGAGATGCCGTGATAAAGACCGGAAGGAATACGGAACAGGCCGGATAAGTTTTCGAATTTCACGTTGGCGCTCAGTTTATCAAAAGTGTTATAAAGCGCCACTATAACGATTATGATGACGATTATCCAAGGGATCTTGCTCATTTCTAGTTAATGATAAATCAAACCCGGTACTACAACTCTAAAATTCTCCAACCGACCGATTTTTGCGAGAGTCATAATGTTTAATATTAACCCTTATTCAGAAAGCGTTGTAGTACCGGGTCAAACTACGAAATTAATTAAGCGATCCGGGACGAAGATGATTTTCTTGGGTTTTTGTCCAGCAAGGGCATTTTTAACGTTTTCGCTCTCCAGCGCCGTTTCTTCCGCTTCTTTCTGGGATAAGCCGCGCCGAACCCTTATGGTCGCTCTCAACTTCCCGTTCACCTGGACCACCAGATCGAATTCTTCTTCCGCCACGAGCTTCGGGTCGAATCCCGGCCATTCGGCCCGGTGGACAGAATCATCGTTTCCAAGCTCATGCCAGAGTTCCTCCGCCAAGTGCGGTGCAAAGGGCGCGAGGATTTTAAGAAAGGCTTCTCTCGATGGCTTCGTAAGCGGTCTTTGTTCAACTTCATTCAAACAAATCATAAGCGAGGATACCGCGGTATTGAACTTGAATGCCTGGATATCCTCCATCACCTTCTTTACAGTGCGATGAATCGCCTGTTTCGCTTCTTTTTCTTCGCTCTTGGCTGAACCTTCCGAGAACTTCTTATAAACCTTATCCAAGAACCGGCTTATTCCCAAGATTCCCCGGGAATTCCAACTCACCGTCGCTTCATGCGGACCTAAGAACAGTTCATACATTCGGAGAGTGTCCGCTCCGAATTCTTTCACTATCTCATCGGGAGAAACGACATTACCCCGACTCTTGGACATTTTTTCACCGTCGGGGCCCAAGATTATACCGTGAGGCACGCGCTGGGTGTAGGGTTCGGGCGTGGGAACTACTTTCTGGTCGTAGAGAAACTGGTGCCAGAAGCGAGAATATAAAAGATGGAGGGTCGTGTGTTCCAATCCGCCGAAATAGACATCCACCGGCAGCCAATACTTCAAAAGTTTTTTATCCGCCAGTTCTTTGTGGTTTTGGGGATCGCAGTAGCGGAGATAGTACCAGGAACTTCCCGCCCACTGGGGCATCGTGTTCGTTTCACGCTTCGCGGGACCACCACACTTCGGGCATCTAATGTTCACCCACGAATCTATCGCGGCGAGAGGCGACTCGCCTGTTCCGGTCGGTTCGTATTTTTTCACCTCCGGTAATTTTACCGGCAGTTCGTCTTCGGGCACCGGAACGATACCGCACTTTTCGCAGTGAATTAAAGGAATGGGTTCTCCCCAATACCTCTGGCGGGAGAAAACCCAGTCGCGAAGGCGATATTGGATTTTTTTCTCTCCCCCGACAAACCTCGTAATTTCCCACTTGGCCTCTTCGGAATCCACGCCGTTGAATTTACCCGAGTTCACAAGTTTTCCGTTCCCCGTCCAAAGTTCTCCCGATTTCCCGCCGGAGATAACTTCAATAACGGGTAATTTATACTTTTTTGCGAACTCAAAATCCCGCTCGTCGTGAGCCGGCACGGCCATAATGGCGCCCGTACCGTAAGAAGCGAGCACATAGTCGGCGATGAAAATCGGGATTTCTTCGTTGTTTACCGGATTTATTGCCCTGATTCCCTCGAGCTCAACGCCGGTCTTTTCCTTCCCTTCGGCTAATCTTTCTTCTTCCGTCTTTGACTCGGTCTTTCTTACATATGCCTCAACTTCCTTGAAGTTGGCTATTTTATCTTTCAGGTCCTGAACCAGGATATGCTCCGGCGCCGCGACCATATAGGTCGCGCCGAAAAGCGTATCGGGGCGAGTCGTGAAAACCCGGAGCGAATCAATACAATGCCGCAATATCTCGGGTTCTTCTTTTTCTTTTTCTCCCCAGACATGTGGCGTAGCCGCATTAAAATCAAATATCTCTCCGCCAAAAGCGCTCTTGAGATTATTCGCCTGATAAGAGGGGACAATATCGTCGGTGGTATCTCTTAGGATATGAACGCTCCCGGCATTGGCTTTTATCTTCCTTGCATCGAACTTCCAATCGAAAGTATGCGGCTCGAATGACTCACCCAAGAACTTGTTCTCGTTATAACTTGCGATGAGCACGGTCTTCCTTACCGGTTTTTTCAGTTTCTCAAGGACCTTGAGCGCCACAACCCCGCCCAAACTGTGCCCTACGAGCACCGTGTTCTCGTCGAACGGCGCGGATTTTAAAACTTCGGCAACCTGGTCGTAGACCTTCGGGTCTTCGGAATCGGGCAGTTCCGGCGCATAAACTTTCGCTCCGCGCTTTTCCAATTCTTTTTTGAGCCATGGAAAGAAATGTTTCTTCGGCGAACCTGTATAGCCATGGAGCAGAATATAGGATGGTGCGACGCCGTCCCTGATCTCAAAATCCAGTAGCGCGCCCTCGCTTCGCCCAATCCAGTTCTCCTGCTGGACTTTTATCCTCTCCGGCCAGTTCAGGTTCTTCAGCCCGGCCAGGAGTTTTTCGGCATAGGCGGTAATTTTCAGATACCACTGCTTCATTTCCTTCTGAATTACTTCCGTACCGCACCGCTCGCACTTTCCGCCGACGACTTCCTCGTTCGCGAGGCCAGTCTTGTCCTTCGGGCACCAGTTGATCGTGCCGGTCGCCTCGTAAGCCAGTCCCGCCTTCCATAGTTCCAAGAATATCCACTGCGTCCATTTGTAGTATTCCGGGTCGGTTGTGTTCACTTCGCGCGACCAGTCAAATCCGATGCCCCAGCTTTTTACCTGTTTTCTGGCATTTTCAATATTCTCAGCCGTCGTGAGCTTCGGCTGGATTCCTTTTTTGATGGCATAATTTTCGGCGGGCAGGCCAAAGGCATCCCAGCCCATCGGATAAAGCACCTCGAATCCTTTCATCCGCAGATAGCGGCTGTAGACGTCGCCCGCGGCGTATGGACGCAAGTGGCCCATATGCAGACCCTCGCCGGATGGGTACGGGAATTCTATGAGAACGTATTTCTTGTCCTTCTTGGCGGCATCTTTGGCGTTGTATATTCCGGATTTTTCCCACTCTTTCTGCCATTTTTTCTCGATTTTTTGGAAGTCGTACTTCTTCATCTTATTGGCTCATTCTAATTGATTTGCCGGATTTTGAAAATGAAAATCGCCGGCCTAATAGGCAGGACGGCGATTTACTAATTCACTCCCGAGGTGATTTGCTCTCCGCACACAAAGCAGAATGTATCTGGGGTCATCCCCGGTTCCTGCCCGATCTCTTTGAGATACCTGGGCATATCCGGGTGGCCTTTCTCGCATGTATCTCTCCGGAAATCCTCGATACTTGACTCGAACTGAATCGAAAACTCAATCCGGTCAAAATGGATATTCTCGGCGCCGCAGTCGCTGCAAAATTTGCAGAAGCGCCCAACTAGACTGCCACATCTTACACATGGATCATTGCCCAAGATAGACATTTCAAATTCCCTTCGGTTAAGTGTTGCGTTTCCGGTCTTCTAAGACGGAGAACTATGTCTATATAAGCACAAAATAATAGAAAAGTCAAATATCCAAACTAAATACTTCACCAGTATTTCTCAAAATTCGCTCGGACATTTTCTCGACCGATAAATTTTTAATCTCCGCCAACTTTCTCGCTACCTCAATTACATAAGCCGGTTCGTTCCGCTTCCCCCGATAAGGCGCTGGCGCAACATAAGGAGCATCGGTTTCGCTTAAAATTCTCTCTATCGGCAAGAATTCGATGACTTCGTCGTAATCACGGGTGAATGTGACAACGCCGCCGAACGCGAAATAGAATCCCAAATCCAAAAGTTTTTTAGCCTCGTCTTTCGTGCCGCTCATGAAGTGAGTAATGCCCGGCTTATCATTCAGAAGGTTTTTATTTCCCTCCAATATCTTTATCAGTTCCGGAAATGCGCTGCGGCAGTGTATCATCAGTGGTTTCTTCACTTCATGGGCCAATTTCATCTGTTCCAAAAACGCGGCCTTTTGTTTTTCTTTCGCTTCCCCGTTCTCAACCCGGAAATAATCCAGCCCGCACTCGCCTACAGCAACCGTCTTCGGGTCCAGCGCCAGCTTTTTATAGAATTCGTAATCGAAGGTTTCACCCCGGCTCGTGAATTCTTTGGCCGCTTCCCCGCCGCCCAACTCATCGGCATCATGGAAAGATTTTCCGGTATGAATCGGGTGTAAGCCCACCGCGGCATAAACGCCGCTCGGAAACTCCCGGGCGATTTCTATCGCCCGCAACGAGGTGTCTTTTTGGGTTCCGATATTCACGAGACCGACGCCCAAGGAGAGGGCGCGGCTTATCGTTTCTTTATAATCACCCCTGAACGCCTCGAGATTCGCATGCGTGTGAGCATCAAAAAATTTCAGATCCATATCAGGAGATGCGCGGGAAGAGCACTGGGCCGCGCTTCACCTTGAGCGTACCGTCCCAGTGAATGCATTCCGTTATCTTTTCCGCCGTCTCCGGAAGGAACGGCCGAAGCATCGCCGCCACATTGTCCAAAATGACGATCAAATTGAAGATCGATTCCTTTTTTTTATCCTTATCCTTCATGGCCCACGGTTTATCCAAATTCACGCGAATATCGCCATATCCTATGAGCGTCCAAAGAACGTTCATGGCTTCATTGAATTTAAATTCTTTCATCTTGTTCCCGATGGCCTCTCTGGCCATTTTGATATCCCTATCGATTTCTTTGTCGATTTGAACGGCCCCGAAATCTCCCAAGCTCTCCCCTAGAGTCAGGATTCTCGCCGCGAAGTTACCGATACCGTTAGCCAGATTCGCATTGTAACTTTCCTTGAACTTGTCCCAGGTAAAATCCCCATCCTCGAAGGGACTCACATCATGCGCGAGCCAGAACCGAAGTGCGTCCGTCCCGTATTTCTCGACGATTTCGAATGGATTCACCACGTTTCCCAAGCTCTTGGACATTTTTTCTCCGCCGCTCGTGATGAAACCGTGAATAATTATCTGCCGCGAAGTGGGTAGTCCTGCTGAAAGAAGCATCGCCTGCCACATCGCCGACTGCTGGCGCAAATTATCCTTGCCAGCTATTTGAAGGGCACCTGGGCTCTCTCTCGTGCCCCAAAAGTCCTCAAAATTCTCATTGTTCTCCGGCCAACCCAAGGTAGAGACGTAGTTCACAAGTGCATCAAACCAAACATACATGACCTGAGCATCATCGCCGGGCACCGGCACGCCCCACGGCATCTTGCTCGTGAGGCGCGAGATGCTGAAATCCTGGAGTCCTGCCGCCACGAAATTTCTTATTTCCGTAAGCCGGTGGGGTGGCATCACGAAGTCCGGATATTTCTCGTAAAGCTCCAAAAGCGGTTTTTGATATTTGGAGAAACGGAAAAAGTAATTTTCCTCATCAATGAGCTCCAATTTTAGATTGGGATGGATGGGGCAAAGGTCATCCCGGAGTTCGGACTCGGTCTTCTCAAGCTCGCAACCCACGCAATATTTTATTTTGTAGTTCTTTTTGTAGATGTCGCCGTTTCCGTCGCATCGCTTCCAAAATTCCTGGGCCGCCGAGACGTGATGCGGGTCGGTCGTTCGGATGAAATTCGTGAAATCGACATTGAGCGCTTCTTTGAGTTCATTGAACTTGGCGGCATTCTCATCCGCATATTTCTGGACGTCTTTCCCTTCTTCCTGGGCGTTCCGATAAATCTTCAGGCCGTGCTCATCCGTGCCGGTGTTGAAAACCACCCCCTCGCCGAGGGATTTGTGATAGCGGGCGATAATGTCCGCCTGGACGATCTCGAGCGCAAAACCGATATGCGGCTCCGCGTTCACGTACGGAAGGGTTGTTGTAATATAAAACGGCCTCTTCATCTACAATTCCAAAGCTGGACGTTTATCCCTTCTCGCCGACAGATAATTGAATATTTCCTGAACTAAAACCGCGATCGGCACGCCCAAAATGATTCCCACGAAACCCGCGAGCTGGGCGCCGGCCAAAAGCGATACCACGGCGATAACGGGGTGAACCCGCATGCTTTTCCCCATCACGAGCGGAATCAGGACATAGCCCTCGAACTGCTGAATCACGAAAAAGAAGACCACGGCGTAGACCGCGAGAATCGTCGAATCGCCCATTGCGACAAGAAACGCCACGATGCCGGTCATCACGGGGCCGATTATCGGAACGACTTCGAAGATCGCGGCGACGATGCCGAGAATAAGGGCATAACGTACGCCCATGAGCCACATTCCAATGCCGACCATCAATCCTATCGATAGACTGATAACCAGCTGGGCACCCAGCCAGCGGCGCATTTTCGTTTCAAAAGCGGTAAAGATGGCCGAAACCGGCCGCTCGTAACTTTCGGGGAGGATAATTCTGAGCATCTTTCCCGCTCCTTCTTTTTCAATACCCAAGTAGAGGGTTATGATGATGGCCGAAAAGATCAGAACGATGTTTCCGAAAACCTGGGAAATAGCGCCCGGCACCGAGGTTCCCGCGCCCGCCACAAAACTCAAAACTTGATCCAAGCCGAGATTCTGAAGATTAGCGGCGGGAAAATTTATCTGGAAAATGGAAGAAATGGATTGGGTAAAGTGGGCCAGGAATCCGGCCAATTCTTCGAAGATCACCGGCATTATCATGTAGAACGCCCCGGCGAAGATAAACAGAAGAAGGAGAACAACCAGAATGGCGGCAAAGACCCGCCCCAGCTTCATCTTTTCCGCCAGAAAGCCCACGAGCGGCTCTATTCCCAAAGAGACCATTACGCCCACGAGAAGGACGGAGAATGAGTCCCAAGC
>Ga0208045_1000486_pt1 | contig 15790 bp, 15 predicted proteins | sample PL_2010_200m_FD_184160 | JGI IMG/M metagenome (GOLD analysis project Ga0208045, IMG submission 184160) | Freshwater microbial communities from Powell Lake, British Columbia, Canada to study Microbial Dark Matter (Phase II) - PL_2010_200m... | ecosystem: Environmental > Aquatic > Freshwater >...
GCATTTTGTCTCAATGTAGATGAAATATCGATGATATTCAATGCTTATGGAAAACTGCTAACAGGAATTATCGAGATTGTCAAGCCAAATGCGGAAGCATCGCCCGGTGCGACCGCCGGATATGCAAGCGTTACTGCTGCGTCTCAAAATCCGAGATGTTCGCGCAGATATTTTTTCAGTTTCTCATAGGCGTCATCGCGCGCTGCCGGATTGGTAGCCACGGTCACGCCCTTGCCTGGATTGACCCCATTCGGCACCTCGAGACGGCGTCGCGGTTGCGTCGATGGTCCGTCAAAACCGTGATAAGTGTCCGGGTAAACAGTGATTGTTGCAGATTCCCCCGCATTTGAGAGCTTCGCCGCAAGATCCACACAGGGACCTGGCGCCGTCCAGTCATCGCTGCCGCCAATGAAAAACGTGATGGGCGCGGCGAGCGTATAACCGCCGCGCTCCTTCAGCGAGTCACTGCAGCCGGGATAAAATGCGACGCCGGCCCGGAAATAGGGCGTGTGAGGCTTGCGATCCCGCCAGCCGGCAACGGCGGGTTGTTTCGCGTTGATGGTGGCGAGCACCGCGCTTCCTCCATGCGACCATCCGAGCACCGCGACGCGCTCCGGCAGAACATCATCTCGGCGCTGCAGCCAGGCCAGCGCACCCTGCGCATCCAGCCGCCGATGCTGTTGCGTGAGCGTACGTTTCTTGTTCTCGACGGTGCAGATTTCCTCGAAGCCACGCGAGCGAAAGCTGTCGGGGAAAAGCACCGCATAACCTTCGGCGACCAGCAGGTCAGCCATCATCTGGTGGCGAATAGACAGCCTGTCCCTTTTCGATTCCGCGGTGCTGTACATCCCGCCGCAGCCGTGCAGCGCAACAACGGCGGGCAGTCGTCCGGTATCGGCGCCTTCGGGCCTGAACAGCAACGCCTGGATGACCACCGGTCGCGATCCAGGGAATCGAAGCTGACGCGTTGCGGCGCCGATGTCGCGATCTTTTGCTCCAGGCCGCTGACCAGGGGCGGCCCTGCCGCAGTTTGCAGCCCGGTTTTACGGCAGGCAGAAAAAACCAGCAAGACGATACATAGCAGGACCGTGGGAAACAGCGGCCGCAAGCAAGAATTCAGGCGAATCTTTTCTCTCCTCCGGATGAACAAGGTCGTTTTATCCTCACCGAATGCCTTCCCTCAAATCTTTCACGCACGGAACCATGATCTTCCGAGGGCATCCGAAAGCGTGTTATGCATATCATGGTTGACAGGAAAATGTAATCAACAGGCATTCTCCTTGCGGTTACCCCGAATAAATGCTAAACGGCCGTTAGTCGATTTTGTCCATCCTGGCGAGATCAAGGAGATCGTTTCCGGGCTGCCGTAGCAATGGCGGATTCAAACATCAGGAGGCGCCGTCCCCCTGAAAACCCAGTGTATCAGGAGGTGGTTGTGAAGACACAAAGAGTGGCCGACATTGTCGTGGGTTGCGGCGTAGCGCTGTTCGGCGTTTTCATCCTGAGCGCGTCGATGTTCATCACGGGTGGGGCCGCACATCGGCTGCCTCCCCGCACCTTTCCCATGGTCGTCGGTTTTTTGCTTCTCTTCTGCGGGATCGCCCTTGCAATCAAGAACTGGAGTTTACGGGGGGCGGATCTCGCCATCCATTGGCCGGACAGGGAGGGGATGCGGACAATCCTGGTCACTCTTGTCAGCCTTGGATGCTACATCGCCCTGATGAATCCGCTCGGGCTCCCGCTTGCCACGTTTTTCTACCTCGCCTTTTCGATCTGGTACCTGAAGCAGTCGAAGTGGCTGATAGCGATTGTGATCGGCCTGATCACCGCGCTCATCTCACACTATCTGTTTATTCGCCTGCTGGGACTCTCTTTCCCCGCGGGTTTCCTGTTTGAATAGGAGGATGTTATGGGTTTTTCCTTTGACTATCTCTTCCAGGGGTTTGCGATCGCCTTGACGTGGCAGAATCTCTTCTGGGCCCTGGTAGGCTGTTTCATCGGGACGCTGGTCGGGGTGCTCCCCGGCATCGGTCCGGTCTCCGGGATCGCGATCCTGCTCCCGCTGACGACGGTGCTTCCACCGACTTCGGCAATCATCATGATGGCTGCGATCTACTACGGCGCCATGTACGGGGGATCGACGACGGCGATCGTCGTCAACATCCCCGGAGAGGCCTCCTCCGTCCCGACGGCCATTGACGGCTACGAGATGGCCAAGCAGGGGAAGGCCGGGCCGGCGCTGGCCATCTCGGCCATCGGCTCTTTTTTCGCGGGAACGATCAGTGTCGTCGCGCTGACCTTATTTGCCCCGATGCTGGCGGAGTTTGCCGTGGTCTTCGGCCCACCGGAGTATTTCGCGTTGATGTTCATGGGGCTGAGCCTCGTGATCAGCCTCTCGGGTCGCGCGCTGCTCAAGGGGGTGATCTCCATGGCCCTCGGCCTCACGGCCGCCCTGATCGGTCAGGACCCGCTCACCGGGGCCGCCCGGCTCACCTTCGGGACCTCGACCCTGAATGCCGGTGTGGATTTCATCAGCGTGATCGTAGGGCTCTTCGCTATCAGCGAGGTGATGATCAACGTGGAGCAGCGGATCACCGCCATCGATACGATGAGCATCAGCAACTGGATGCCGACCTGGGCCGATATCAAACAGTGTATAGGAACGATGATTCGTGCTACGGGAGTCGGTTTCTTCCTGGGGCTCCTCCCCGGATGCGCCCCGTCGGTCACGACGTTTGTGGCCTACGATCTCGAAAAAAGAGTTTCCAAGCATCCCGAGCGGTTCGGCCACGGGGCGATCGAGGGGGTCTGCGCCCCGGAAGCGGCGAACAACGCCACGTCGACAGCCGGATTCATACCGCTTTTCTCGTTCGGGCTTCCCACGGCGCCGTCGATGGCGGTGATGCTCGGGGGGCTGATGATGTACGGCCTCCAGCCCGGACCGATGCTTTTTCAGACGAATCCGCAGTTCGTCTGGGCGGTCATCGCCAGCATGTATATCGGCAACGTGATGCTGCTGATCCTCAATCTGCCGCTGGTCGGGATGTGGGCCAAGATCTGCAGAATCCCCTTCTATATCCTGGGGCCGATCATCGTCTTTTGCGCCATGATTGGAACCTACAGCATCCGGTTTCAGGGCTTCGACGTGTGGGTGATGCTGCTGTTCGGGGTGATCGGTTACTTCATGCGGAAGCTCGGCTACCCCGTCGCCCCGATGGTCCTGGCAAGCGTGCTGGCGCAGATGCTGGAGACCTCCATGGGGCAGGCCCTGCTCATCTCGCAGGGCTCCCCGCTGATCTTCTTCACCCGTCCCATCTCGGCGGTCTTCATGGTGCTTGCCTTTCTCTCCATCGGCCGCGGGATCTGGGCTCAGGTAAAGGCCAAAGCGCCCGAAGTGGTTACGGATGATGCGGAATATTGATCTTTCCGGAATATCCGTGGGCCTTCCCGCCAGGGGGTGAGTGAAGGGGGATTGATTTACTTGAGGAGGAAAATCCGTGCACGCCGTTGAGAAGATTCTGGCAAGAGCCGCCGGAAGAGAGGAAGTCGGCACCGGCGAGATCGTCAATTGTACGGTGGATCTTGCCGGCATCAACGACCTCTATCTGCAGACGCTGCGGTCGTTTGCCGAGATGGGCGGACAGAAGGTGCATGATCCCCGGAAGGTGGTGATGTTTATGGACCATTTCGCCCCCGCCTCGACCATCACCCAGGCCGACAACCAGAAGCAGTTCCGTGCGTTCTGCCGGGAACAGGGAATCGATCTCCTGATGGACATCGATCAGGGGGTCTGCCACCAGATCCTGGCGGACAAAGGACTGGTCCGTCCGGGGATGCTGGCGGTGGTCACCGACTCCCATACCACCACCCACGGCGCGTTCGGGGCCTTCGGTACCGGCGTGGGCGCCACCGATCTGGCGATTATTTTGATAACGGGACAATTGTGGTTCCGTGTGCCGGAGGTGATCCGGATCAACCTGGAGGGCAACATCGGCGCCGGGGTTTACGCGAAGGATATCATTCTCAAGGTCATCGGAACCCTGGGCGCCGATTACTGCGTCTATCGGGCGGTGGAATTCACCGGCCCGCTGCTCGAGAATCTCGGCATTTCGGAGCGAATGACCTTGTGCAACATGACGACGGAGATGGGTGCCAAAACGGCCTACATCCAGCCCGACCATGTCACCTTCGATTTCCTGCGGGACAAGGTGAAACTGGAATCTCCCGGGGTGACCACCGATCCCGGCTACCATTACGCCGCGGAACATTCCTTTGACGTCACCGGCCTCAAACCGCAGGTGGCCGCACCCCATAGTGTGGACAATGTCGCCGATATTACCGAATATCTCGGCCGGCCTATCAACCAGGCCTTTCTCGGCACCTGTACCGGCGGTCGGGTAGAGGATCTCGCGGTGGCCGCCCGGATCCTGACGGGGAGGCATGTCCATCCCCGGACACGGTTTATCGTCGTACCCGCTTCCAAGGGGGTCTTTCTGGAGGCGATGGCCAAGGGGTATATCCAAATCCTGGTTGAAGCCGGAGCCACCTTTGTTACACCCAGCTGCGCCGCCTGCCTGGGGACGCACCAGGGGATATTGGCTGCGGGTGAGACCTGCATCACGGCTTCGAGCCGCAACTTTCCGGGCCGCATGGGACATGCCGAGGCCGAGATCTTCGTCGCATCGCCGGCGTCGGTGGCCGCTGCCGCGCTGGAGGGGAAAATTGCGGATCCGGCGCAATACCTGACATAGAGGGGATGCTTTTCTGAAGGATCATCAAAGTGTTCAAAATAGAGGGACACAGGCATGGTTGGTATGATCAAAGGCAGGGCGTTCGTATACGGCGCCAACATCGATACGGATCAGATCTATCCCGGCGGCTATCTCGACCTTACCGACCCGGAGCTCGTGGCCCAACACGCGATGGAGCGGGTTGATCCCGACTTTGTCAAAGAGGTAAAACCGGGAGACATGATCGTTGCCGGTGCCAACTTCGGGTGCGGTTCCAGCCGAGAGCATGCCGCGGTGACGTTGAAGGCGTCCGGCATCGCGGTGGTGCTCGCCGAGTCGTTCGCCCGCATCTTCTACCGCAATGCGATCAATCTGGGGCTGCCACTCCTCGTCTGTCCCGGCATTGCAAGCCTGGTGAAGCGTGGCGATCTGTTGAGCGTGGATCTGGCGGCCGGCGCGGTGATTAATCGATCATCCGGCGCAACCGTTACGGCCCAGCCCCTCTCCACGTACGTGATGGCCATTCTGGAAAACGGTGGCGTCAAGCCCATGATAAGGAAACAACGAGGGCTCCTTGTGGAGGGATGACCCCCCTCGTGCGGATATTCCGCGGTCGAACGCGATGGCTGAAGCGGCCCATCCGTAAAACGGGCGCGGTACCATGTGAATGCACGGCGCAACCAACCGTGCATCGGGAGAGGAAAACCATCAACCATTTTTTTAAGGAGGAAAGAGATGAAAAAAATTGCTATCGGTTGTATCGCTTTTGTTGTCATCCTTACCCTGGTCTGGGTCGGCGCGGTCGCTGCGGCGGATAAATTTCCCAGCAAACGGATCACCTACAACATCTGTTTCAATCCCGGCGGAGAGTCGGACATCACCGCCCGGTTTCAGGAACAGGCCCTGAAGAAGGCGCTCGGCGTGGATATCTCCATCAACTACAAGATCGGCGGCGGCGGAGCCCTCTGCTGGTCGGAACTGGTCCAGACAAAGCCCGACGGCTATACGATCGCGGGCCATAACCTGCCCCATATCGCCCTCCAGCCCCTGGAGATGGGCAATGCCGGGTACAAGACCCTGGACCTCAAGAACATCTACATGTTCGAAAGCACCCCGAATCTTCTGATGGTCCGCAGCGACAGCCCCTACAAGACCCTCAAGGAGTTCATCGAAGCCGCCAAGAAGCTCCCCGCCGGCGTCTTTACGGTCGGGGGCAGCGGCACCTCGTCGGCGAACGACCTGGGGACCACCATGCTCAGCAAGGCCGCGGGTATCCAGTTGACCTACATCCCCTTTGGCGGGACCGGTTCGGCGGTACCCGCCCTGCTGGGCGGCCACGTGACGGCGCTGATGAGCTACTCCACCATGGGGGTCCAATACAAGGGTAAGTTCCGCGCCCTGGCCATCGCCTCGGAGGAGCGGATGGAGGTCCTCCCCGACGTGCCGACCTTCAAGGAACAGGGATACGATATCGTGGAGGGCGCCTACCGGGGTGTCGCCGCCCCTCCGGGAACACCGGATGAGATCGTCAAGATTCTCGCCGATGCCTTCGACAAGGTCATGAAGGACCCGGAAGTCAAGAAGAAGATGGATCAAAACGCCTTCAAGACGGAGTTCATGGGTCCCGAGGTCTCCCTGGCCCTGGTGAAGAAGAAGATGGTCGAATACGAGGCCATCATGAAGGAGTTGGGGCGGATCAAGAAGTAAGGAGAAAAGAGAGATGCGGATTACCGAAGTCAGGACCGAATTGCTGCGCATGCCGCTGCCGCGCCCGATGCAGGCGGCCTCCTCCAGTGACAAGAAGGGCGGCCCTGTCAGCAAAATCAACATGCCGGTTGTCTTCATCACCACCGAAGACGGGACGACAGGGGTCGGCTACTCCTGGAGCCTACTGGGGGGTGACACGGCCACCCGCTGTATCCTTCAGGACGATTTTGCGCCGCTGCTGATCGACGAGGATGCCCTCGACCATGAACGCCTGTGGCACAAGCTTTATCGGCGAATGCAAACGGGGGGGCGACGAGGCCTGGTCACCCAGGCCCAGGCGGCGGTGGACCTGGCTCTGTGGGACATCAAGGGAAAAATTGCCGGGTTGCCGGTCTACAAGCTCCTGGGCGGCCGCCGGGAAAGCGCGCCGGTCTACTACTCCGACGGCGGGTGGCTCTACATGAGCGTTTCCGAGATGGTGGCGGCCTTCGAGGAATACCTGGCTCAGGGGATGTTCGGCGTCAAGATGAAGATCGGTCATCCGGATTACCGGACCGACATCCAGCGGGTCCGGGAGGTCCGGAAGGCGCTGGGCGACAAGGCCTGGATCGCCGTCGACGCGAACCAGAAATGGGACTTCCCGACGGCCGTGCGGGTGGGCCGCGAGCTTGAACAGCTCGGGGTTGCCTGGTTCGAGGAGCCGCTGTTGTGCGAGGATATCCCCGGTCACGCCAGGCTCGCGGCTGCATTGGACATTCCCATTGCCCTCGGAGAAACGTTGGGGTCCCGCTTCGAATTCGATGCCTATCTCCGGGCCGGCGCTGTGGATATCCTGCAGCCGGACATCATCCGGGTCGGCGGCATCACCGAGATGGTCAAGGTGGTGACCATGGCGGATATCGCCCAACTGCCGGTGGCGCCGCACCACATGATGGAAAGCACGATTCATGTCGCCTGCGGCGTCATGGAATCCGGCGCCATCGAATACATGCCCTGGGTGGCGAGCGCTTTTGCGGAGCCCATGCAGATCAAGAACGGACAGATGCTGCCGCCGCAGAAGCCGGGCTTGGGTTTGGAGATTCCAGAGGAAATTATTCGGCGGTTCCGTGTGGGGTGACCGCTGTCCGTCTAATACCGATGCCCGGCACGGGCACAACGAATGATGAAAATCACCCCCCCTTCTCTCCCCTCTCGAGGGGGAGGGATCAAGGGAGCGGGGGCAATAAAGTTACCAATGGAGAGATGAACGTGCAATGCGATTCGGAAAACATGTTGAATCAGCCCGCCTTCGGCGAGGCCATCTTTGACCTCGTCCGCCGGACGGCCTGTGAACTGCCAGAGGATGTGGAGGCGGCCCTGAAGCGGGCGCATGATGAAGAGGCGCCGGAGTCGACGGCGCGGATGATTCTTGCGACGTTTCTGGAGAACATGGTCCTGGCCAGGGAAAAGCAGGTTCCGCTGTGCCAGGACACGGGGATGCCCATGTTTTTCATCCACCATCCCCCGGGGCTCTCCCACCGGGTGATGCGCAGGGTGTGCGAGGAGGCCGTGGTGCGGGCGACACGGGAACGGTATCTGCGGCACAACGCCGTCGATCCCGTGACCGGCGTGAACAGTGGAAACAACGTGGGCAAGGGGTTTCCAGGGGTCTTCTTCGAGGAGTGGGATGACGAAGCGGTCTCCGTGGTCCTGATGCTCAAGGGCGGCGGCAGTGAGAATGTGGGCCGGCAGTACAGCCTGCCGGACGATGTCCTGGATGCCGGCCGGGACCTGGAAGGGGTTCGGCGCGTGGTCCTGGACGCCGTCCGCCGGGCGGAGGGGAAGGGCTGTCCGCCCGGGATCCTGGGGATCTGCATCGGCGGCGACCGAGGCTCGGCCTATCTCCATTCCAAGCACCAACTCCTGCGCCCCCTCGACGATGTGAATCCCGATCCCGTCCTGGCGACGCTGGAAGAGCGGATTCTCCGGGAAGCCAACACGCTGGGGATAGGCCCTCTCGGCCTCGGGGGGAAAACGACCCTGCTGGGTGTCAAGATCGGCGCACTCCACCGTGTCCCCGCCTCTTACTTTGTCACCGTGACGTATATGTGTTGGGAACACCGCCGGCGGGCAATCCGGATCGAATCCGCCGGCGCCTATCGTTTTATCGGATGAGGCAGCGAATATGAGAGAATTGACCATTCCCATTACGGCGGAACAGATCCTGGAACTCCATGCCGGCGACACCGTGGCGATTTCCGGGATCGCGACGACGGGCCGGGATGCAGCCCACAAATACCTGGTGGATCGCCTCATCGAGGGGCCGAAACCCCTGCCGGCGGAGGATCAGCGGATCTTCGACGAGCTGAAGAAGATTTACCGCGGCGGGGCCATTTACCACAGCGGTCCGATTCTCCGTAACGACGCGGGGCGATGGAGCATCGTCTCCTCCGGGCCGACGACGAGCATCCGCGACGAAATCTACGAGGACAAGGTCATCGCCGCCTTCGGCCTACGGGTGGTGATCGGCAAGGGGGGCATGGGTCCGCGGACGCTTGCCGCCTGCAAGGCGCACAAGGCCGTCTATGTCCACGGTATGGGTGGGGCCGGCGTCACCAATGCCCGGGCCATGGTCGAGGTCCTCGACGTGTTCAAGAAGGAGGAGTTTGGTCTGCCGGAGGCCTTCTGGAAGATCCGGTTCCATCGTTTCCCGGGGATCGTCACGATGGATGCCCATGGGCGGAGCCTCCACGAGGAGTTGGGGAAGGCGTTCGATGAACGCCTGGCAAAACTTCTGCACGCTGAATAGGGAGGCTGATGCCGCGAGGGGGGAGAGCCGCCTAATGTGATTTGGAACCCCGGATGCTTCTACCGGGAGACGCCTTTTCACGGAAAGCGTTATTCCAATTCCAAATCAAAGCGCTATCTTCGTTGGCTTCGTCATCAGCTCCTCGGCGTATTACCGTATACGCCTGCGTCGCCTCTTCCTTACCGCCTTGATTTCATCTTTGATTTGGAACCGGAATTACTTCACCCGGCGCAATGATTTTTCGGCCTATGTCGGATCAAGCCGGATCAAATGCATCCGGCGCCTTGCGGATCGATTTCCCGACATTTTTGGGAGAGCGCCTACCCCCAAAAAGATCTTCCCGGACCATCATGAATCCCTCATCCAGCAGTTTTTCCGTCTCCCTTGCCCGGATCGCGGGGGTTTTTGCGCCCATGACGACGGCGATCAGGCGGGTGTTACCGCGTTTCGCCGTGGCCACGATGTGGTATCCCGCCTTAACGACCCAGCCTGTTTTCAGACCATCCGCATTGGGGTAGTCCCACAGAAGGCTGTTCCGGTTGCGCTGGGTGATGTCGCGGTAGGTGTAGTACTGCTGCGAGTGGAGATCCAGGGATTCGGGAAATCGCCGGAGATAGTCGCAGGCCAGGATCAGTATGTCCCGCGCAGTCGTGAACTGTCCCCGGGCAGGCAGGCCGTTGGGGTTTTTGAAGAAGCTGCGGTTCATTCCCAGCTCGCGGGCCTTTTCGTTCATCTGTTCCACGAAAGCCTCAACGTTGCCCCCGATGTATTCGGCGACGGCCACGGAGGCGTCATTGGCCGATACCACGGCCATGCCCTTAAGCAGCTCTGAGAGCGGGATTTCACTTCCGGCCTGGAGGAACATCTTTGATCCTCCCGTTCGCCCCGCCTTTTGGCTGATCTTAACCGTATCCGTGGGACGGACCTTGCCGTCACGGATCGCCTCGTCGGCGAGGTAGAGGGAGAGGACCTTGGTGATGGAGGCGGGCTGAAGCGGGTCATCGGCATTGCGGGCGACGAGGATCCGGCTGGTCGTCATGTCCATCAGGATGGCCGAATGGACGGTGGACCGTAGCCTGCCTGCAGCCGACAAGCCGGGCAACAACAAAAAAAGGATCAACAGAATAGCGACATGAACGAGAATGCGCTTTGCGATCGGTATTCCTCCTTTGCCTTGGACTCAGCCCGCCTGGTGGATGGCTGAGAGCTTCCAGGGATTATCCCCCACGGGACGGGTGAAGGTCCAGTACTCCTGAAATTTCCTCGCGACATTCTATTGAAAGAATAACGGCAGAACGGGCGCTTGTCAACATCTTTTTCACACATGAAGCTCAGTTGTTGCTGGATATCTGCTTTTCCTTCCTGTATAATCCGTGACCATCACGCGGCGGAAGTTGCCGCGTCAAACACCCCTTCCGGGGGGAAGAGGAGGCAAAAACCTTGAGTGATATGAACGCGAATATGGTCCTGGTGGGCTTTCTGGTCATCCTTGTCTGCCAGGATGTTGTTGCCGTAAAGGCGTTTCGAAGGAGTGTCCGGGATGGGCTTTTATGCGCCGTCGTTCCCGGGTACATCCTCCTCTATGCGAGCCGCAGGGAGTCGCGGCAGGTTAAGCCCTTGATCGGCTGGCTCGCCGGTCTCGTGGTTTTGCTAACAGGTTTGGTGCGTTAAGCTCCCATTTTCAACAGATGCGTCAAGATTTCAGGAGGTGAGGCCATGAAAGGAAGGGATGTCGATTATTTCGTTGCCCTGTACGATGTGGCGAAAGCGATCAACGCCTCTCTGGATCCGTTGAAGGTCCTGGAGAAGATCGTGCAGTGCGTGGTCAAGGCCATGGATGTCAAGGCCGGCAGCATCCGGCTCCTCGATTCCCGGGAGCGAATGTTGGTGCTGGGGGCGGCGAGCGGCCTGTCCAAGGGGTATGTCCGCAAGGGCCCCATTCTGATCGAGGAGAGCGGTCTCGATCGCAAGGTGCTCAGGGGCCGGTCCATCTGGCTGGAGAACGCGCAGACGGCCAAGGATTTCCAGTATGGCGCAATGGCTAAGGCGGAAGGGATCAAGTCGGTCCTCGTCGTGCCGCTGATGCTGGAGAAGAAGGCGATCGGTGTCCTGCGCGTCTACGCGGACCGGATCCGGAAATTCCATGCTGAAGAGCTAAAGTTCATGAAAGCGGTGGCCAACCTGAGCGCGATCGCCCTCGACAACGCCCGAATGCACGAAACGCTCCAGACCCGCTGCGATCTGATGGCGGCGCATAAGTACCGCATCGATGACAATTGAAATGACGACAATTGAAAGGAGGTCCGTATGATTCGCCTTGGCATCAACGGTTTTGGCCGGATCGGACGGCAGGTTCTGAAGGCCGTCCTGATCCGATACCCCGAGTCCCTTCAGGTCGTGGCGGTCAATGACCTCTTCGATGTGGAGACAAACGCCCACCTGTTCAAGTACGACACGAACTACGGTCGCTATGCAGGGAAGGTCGGCGTCAAGAAGGACTGTTTCATCATCGACGGGAAACCGATCAAGAGCCTGGCCTTCCGTGATCCCGCGTCCATTCCCTGGGACGACTTGGGGGTCGATATCGTGATCGAGAGCACCGGTCTCTTCCTGACCGGTCCGAAAGCCTCCGCCCATCTGCAGGCCGGGGCGAAGAAGGTGATCATCAGCGCCCCCGCGAAGGAAGAGGATCTCACCGTCGTGATGGGGGTCAACCACAAGGACTACAAACCCCGGAAACATCATATCGTCTCCAACGCCTCCTGCACGACGAATTGCCTCGCGCCGCCGGTGATGGTCGTTCACGAGGCGTTCGGCATCGAAAAGGGGATGATGACGACGGTTCACTCCTACACGAACGACCAGCGCATTCTCGACCTGCCCCACAAGGATCTCCGGCGCGCCCGTGCGGCGGCGATGAACATCATCCCGACGACGACCGGCGCGGCGAAGGCCATCGCCCTGGTGATTCCGGCCATGGAGGGCCGTTTCGACGGTTACTCGCTCCGCGTGCCGACGCCGACGGTCTCCATCGTCGATTTTGTGGTCGAGCTCAAGACGAAGACGACGACGGAGGAGCTCAGAGCGGTCCTCCGCGACGCCGCGAAGAAGCGGCTCAAAGGGATCATGGCCTGCGAGGAGGCCGGTCTGGTCTCCATGGACTTCAAGGGGGACGCCCACTCCTCGATCGTGGATATCGAATTCACCCAGGTGCTCCGCGACAACATGGCAAAGGTCGTGGCCTGGTACGACAACGAGTGGGGCTACTCCTGCCGGGTGGCGGATCTGACCCAATACATCGGGGAGAAGGGGCTTGGGTAAAAACGGGACAAAAACCCGCATCCTGGTCATCGACGATGACGCCGTGGCCTGCGAATTCCTGCAGGAGGCGCTCCTCAGGGCCGGTTACGAGGTCGAGCCCTTCACTTCCGCGCGGGAAGCCCTGAAGGAAGATCTTTCCAGGTACGATCTCCTGCTGTCCGACATCCGGATGCCGGATATCGATGGTCTCGAGTTCCTCCGGAAGGTTCACGAACGGTGGCCGGAGCTGCCTGTGATCCTGATGACGGCCTTCGGTTCACTCGAGACGACGATGGAGGCGCTGCGGCTTGGCGCCTGGGATTATATCAGCAAGCCCTTCTCACCGGACGCGATCCGCGCGATGGTTCAGAAGATCTTGGCGGTTCGCGATTTTCAAAAACACTGGATCCATGATCAGCCCGAGGATCGCCAGGAGCCCCAGTTCATCGGTTCTTCCGCCGTGATGGTCGATTTCTACAAGCAGATCGCCCGTGTGGCCGACGCCTCGGCGAGCGTTCTGATCAGCGGAGAGAGCGGGACGGGCAAGGAGCTGACGGCCCGCTCCCTCCACCAGTTGAGCGCCCGGCGTGACAAACCTTTTCTCACCGTCAACTGCGGCGCCATTCCGGAGACTCTTCTCGAGTCGGAACTCTTCGGGTTCGAGAAGGGGGCCTTCACCGGAGCCGACCATGTGCATGTCGGGCTCCTGGAAGCGGCCCAGCACGGGACGATCTTTCTGGATGAGATCACCGAGATGTCGCCGGCGCTCCAGGGGAAGCTCCTCCGCTTCATGCAGAACGGGGAGGTGAGAAGGCTCGGCGGCCATGAAGCGAGGCACGTGGGGGTCCGGGTGGTCGCGGCGGCGAACCGCGACATCGACACGGATGCCGGCGCCGGACGGTTCCGGTCCGATCTGCTCTACCGCTTTGTTGTTCGTCTCCAGGTGCCGCCGCTGCGGGCTCACAGGGAAGACATCCCGCAGCTCATCGAGTCTTTCCTGAAGAAGTGGGGATACCCTACGGTGCGAATCTCCGACGAGGCGATGGAGCTTTTCATGGGTTATGACTGGCCGGGGAATGTTCGCGAGTTGGAGAATGTCCTCCGGCAGACCCTGCTCCTCTCTCCATTTGCCGTCATTCTGCCGGAAAATCTTCCCGGAAAGTTCCGTCCGGACCGTCCCGCCGAGTCGTCCCTCCCCCTCCTGTCGCCGCTCGAAACAGCGGAACGACAGCAGATCCTCCAGACCCTGGAGACCACTGCCTGGAATCAGAGCCGGGCCGCCCAGCGGCTGGAGATCGATCGGAAGACCCTGCGGACCAAGATCCTCCGTTATGGTCTGACGAAAGAAGGTTTGTCTTGAGAGTCTGTAACGCGACCGTTATTCCGTTACAGACCCTGAGCCGTTTCCGAAGCAGCGGGGAAACAGAGGACGACTTTCGTTCCCTCGCCCGGAGCGCTTTGGATCTCCATCCGCCCCCCATGCATCTTGACGATATCCTGGACGATGGCCAGTCCCAACCCCCGCATGCCCTCCTCCTGGTGGGTGCTGAAAAACGGTTCGCATATCCTTTCCATCAGTTCCGGCAGGATCCCTTTTCCGGTGTCGGCGACCGAGATGGAGACCTCTTCCCGGTCCGGTTCCGCCGCGGTGGAAACGGTGATCCGGCCACCGGTCGGCATTGCTTCGATGGCATTCTGGATCAGGTTGAACAGGGCGGTCTGAACGCGGTAACGGTCCGCATGGATGCCCGGCATCTGTTCGTCAAAATCGACCTGGAGCTCTATCCCCGCCTTGCGCATGAGGGGTTCCACGAGCGAGAGGGTCTCATTCAACAGCCCCTGGACGGTCACGGTCTCGAAATGGGCCTCGGGCGGGCGGGTCGCGCGCCGGACGTTCTGGATAACGGTATTTAGACGCTGGGTCTGTTGGACGATGAGCTCCAATTTGCGGGCGACGTCCGGCGGCCAATTTCCGCTCTCCTGAAGGAGGTTTGCGAGACCCGCGATGGAATGGAGCGGCGTTCCGAGATCGTGGGCGAGCGTCGCGGTCAGGTATCCCATCGCGGTGAGTTGCTGAAGCTGGTTGACCTGCTTCTGGAGCTCAACGGCCTTGCGGGTCGCCTCGCGGACGCGATCCTCGAGGCTCCGGGTCAGCTCCTGATTTCTCATCAGGACCTGTTCAATTTCATCGGCCATCGAATTGAAATGTTCGGCCAGAGATCCCCATTCATCACGGCGGACGATCGGGATCCGCTTCACATATTGCCCGGTCTGGAACGCGTCGATCGTACGGATAATGACGCTGAGCGGCCGGGTGATGAGCCACCGGTAGCTTGCTGCGAGGACGAGCAGGATGATGACGAGGAGACAGGCGGTGCTGATGACGAGCAGGCGCTGCGCCCGGGAGAGGATTTCCGCATTGGCCCGGCTGAAGGTGATCACCCCCACGACGAACTGTGTGTTTTTTGATTTCTCGGATATGACCGGATAGAGAAGTCCCACGGCCGGTCCATCTTCCATCTGGAGGCGGACGTACTGAGGCTTGCGGGACGCCGCCACCGAGCTGACCAGACCCTCCGGCCACTCGTAGCCGACGCGGCTCGCCCCGGCGATGTATTCGATGTAATCGATATCATAATTGGCGACGGTGAAGATGTCGATGCGGGCCAGACGGATATCGGTCTGGACCTGTTCTTTCAGGGCGGTGTCGAGCGTGGAGAGGCCCTGGCCGGTCGGAAAATGGGTGTAATAGGTGCTGACCGTTTCGGCGACACTGGAGAGGCGCTTCCCCTGCTGTTCGACCAGAATCTGGTCCAGCGCACGGATCTGAACCCAGCCCCAGACGGCCATCGTGACGACCAGCCCGAGGACCGTAAGGATCATCAGGCGTGTGCGGACGGTCATGGATCACTCCCCGGGGAATGGTTTCCGGCAGGTCCGGTTGTCCCCGGCCGTAATTATAGTGCAGGCCGGGGGAAAAATGCACGCATAATGATCGGCTGAAAAAAGGGGGTGCGGAGACCTCTCCGCACCCCGTACATCTGTTCGATACCCGAAGAAGAATTACTTCTTGGCGGGGGCCGGAGCTGCCGGGGCCTCAGCCTTCTTCTCGGCCTTCTTCTCGGGGGCCTTCTTGTCAGCAGCGGCCTTCTTGTCAGCAGCCTTCTTGTCAGCAGCGGCCTTCTTGTCAGCGGCCTTCTTGTCAGCAGCGGCCTTCTTGTCAGCAGCCTTCTTGTCAGCAGCGGCCTTCTTGTCAACCTTCACA
>Ga0208045_1000487_pt1 | contig 15781 bp, 13 predicted proteins | sample PL_2010_200m_FD_184160 | JGI IMG/M metagenome (GOLD analysis project Ga0208045, IMG submission 184160) | Freshwater microbial communities from Powell Lake, British Columbia, Canada to study Microbial Dark Matter (Phase II) - PL_2010_200m... | ecosystem: Environmental > Aquatic > Freshwater >...
AGCCGGTTCGTCGAATTCCTTCTATCAGGGCCCGCGTAATTTCTTCCCCAGCCGGTTCTAATGATTGCTCTCTAAGCAGGACGGCTCCAAGCTTTCGCACACTTCTGGCTCTCACTTGCTGCTTCGCATCGTTCCATTCAATCTCCGTCTCATTCACAATCTCATCCGAAAACGCCGATTCGAGTTCACTCTCTTTAATCGAAGCAGCGAGATAGATCTTCGCGTCGCCGCTTCCCGCATCAACATCCGCAATTGCAAGAAATTCCTCACGCGCAAGATTCCCGTGCGGCAGCACAGCAGTTGTACCGTTGGCAAGCTGGTACAGGCCCAAGCGCTCGGGCCGTTTTCGTGCAATGCGCTCCGGATATGCATAAGCCACGAGAATCCCACACTCTGAGTTGTTCTCTCGCTCATTGTGTATATCCAGCATCTCCATCAGGCGCCGTCTCTGAGCTGCGATCCGATCGAGTACGCCCGGCGTCAGTCCACGACCGCGGCGAAACGCATCGATGCGCGAGGCTAGATCCACATCCGCTTTCGTTCCGGCCCCCAGGAGATCGCGCTCTTCAAGTATTGCAGCAAGCTCACATGCAGCCGCTCCACGACCAATTTCCTTTCCCCTGATGATCATATGCGCGAACCGTGGGTGTATTGGCAACACAGCCATTGTCCGGCCATGCGTCGTGAGTCGCCCATCGTCTGTTAGTGCACCAAGACTTCTGAGGAGTCCTTGGGCCTGAATGAGGTTTGCTGAGAGTGGGGGATCAAGGAACAAAAGCCCTTCGCCTTTCGGTGCGCCCCACAAGGACAGGTCGAGAGCTACGTGTGCCAGGTCGGAGACGCGAATCTCCGGCACCGGGTATTCGGGCAATTGCGAATGCTCTTCTTCCCTCCACAATCTATAACAGACTCCTGCGTTCTGTCTTCCAGCCCGACCGCGTCGCTGATCGGCAACAGCACGCGAGACTGGAATGGTGATGAGCCCTGACATTCCCCGCCGCGGATCGAACCGTGCAGCGCGTGCAAGGCCCGAATCGACGACAATCCGTACGCCATCGATCGTGAGGCTTGTTTCCGCGATGCTCGTGGAGAGGATGACTTTACGCTTGCCGGGCTTCCCGGGAGAGAGGGCGGCTTCCTGAACGCTTGCCGACAGATCGCCATGAAGAACATGCACCACGACGTCCTCGTTTGACTGACTTTGAAGATTTTCCTCGACGCGCCGGATTTCGCGCATGCCGGGAAGAAACACAAGAATATCTCCTTCTTCCGATACCAAGGCGCGGGCAACAACCTCTGCGACCCGAATATCAAGCGGTTTGTCCGAGGAAAAACGCGCGTACCGTGTTTCAACCGGGAACAGTTTTCCCGCGCTCTCAACAATCGGCGCTCCCGGCAGCAATCGTGCGACCGCGACACCATCGAGCGTTGCCGACATCATCAGCACGCGCAGATCCTCGCGCAGGTGTTTCTGGACATCGACCGTGAAGGCAAGGCCGAGATCGGCGTGAATGCTCCGCTCATGAAATTCATCGAAGATGACGAGGCCCACGCCGGGTAATTCCGGATTGTCATGAAGCATGCGCGTTAGAATCCCTTCTGTCACAACCTCTACGCGCGTAGCCTTGCTGACGGCGGCATCACCGCGAATGCGATAGCCGACAGTATGTCCGACCCGTTCGCCCAATTGTTGTGCCATGTATGCTGCGGCGCGCCGAGCAGCAAGACGCCGGGGTTCCAGCATCAGGATTTTCCCTTTTCCCAGCCAGGCAGCATCAAGCAGAGCAAGTGGTACGCGGGTGGTTTTACCTGCGCCGGGAGGTGCGCTTAGCACGGCGCAGCGCGAGGCACCGAGAGCGTTCATCAACGCCGGGATAGCCTCTTCAATGGGAAATTGTGGCGGTTTCTTTTCCATGCGACTTACAGAATATGCGAAATCTCGACGAGGTTTCATATTGCGTATGTTGATATTGAAGCCAGAATAGGGTATGTTCGCACAATTCAATCCCACCCATCACCGGGTTTTCTTGCTTCTCAAATCCGCAATCTGTCGTTGTAGGAGATTGTTATGGCCGGCGCTCTGCATTCCCAGATTCCTCATCGAACATTTCTCATGAGGCTGTTTTGCTTTGTTCTTGTTCTCCTTGCCGTTGCGGGTGCCCAGGATCGTTTTGTTGCGCCGGTCGAACGCTCCGGCTACACAAGAGTCACTTCGTATGATACTCTCCAGACATTTCTCAAGGATGTCGGATCAACAGCCTTTGTCCTTGTCGAGCCGCTAACCAAAAGTCGAAAAGGGAGAACGCTTTCCGTCGCAAAAGTATCTCTGTCGAAGACGTTTGGTCAGGATCCGGGCAAACTGCGCATCCTTCTCTTCGCACAACAACATGGTGACGAGCATACAGGCAAGGAGGCGCTGTCGATGCTGCTCGCCAAATTCGCATCGGGAGACTTCAAGGACGTTCTTCAAAACTTGGAGGTTCTGATTGTGCCGCAAATGAACCCCGACGGGGGCGAGTTGTATCAGCGGCGCACATCTGACAGTATCGATCTCAATCGCAATCACCTGCTTCTCACTTCACCCGAGACGCGTGCGCTTCATGATCTCTTCTACCAGTGGATGCCGCAGGTCACTCTCGATCTTCACGAATACGGAACGTTGAGCCGGTCATGGTCCGACTCGGGGTTCATCAGAATTGCCGATGCGCAGCTTGGGATGCTGACCAATGTCAATACATCCCCGGAGATCCGGGATCTTCAGCACAATAAAATGTTTCCTTACATTGCCGGCTACATGCAAGGCCAGGGGTATTTCTACAACGAATATATCGTTGGCTCACCCGGCGACCGCGTACGCCATAGCACCACGGAAATCAACGATGGCCGACAGAGCTTCGGCGTTCTCGGCACGGTTTCGTTCATCCAGGAGGGGATAAAATGGAGAACGAGAGAGGACCGTCTGCAGCGCCGCGTAGAATCTCATCTCACGGCAATTCAAGCCTTGCTGGAATATTGTTCTCGTCGCGCCCGGGAGATTGTGCAGACGGTTCAAAAAGAACGCGCGCGTTTGGTAGCGCTCGCTGGTCAGCCGGTAGCCCTGCGGATGGACCACGCTCAGGGAAAGGGGGAACTCCGCATACCCGTGCGAATGCTCAAGACGGAGCGCGACACAACGTGGCTGGTGAAACCGTACTTCGGTGAAGTGAAGCTGCAAAAGAGCACCCTCTTGCCTGAGAAGTATTTTGTTGAACGAAAAGATTCCGCGATTGTGGAGTTGCTTCGCCGTCATCACATCAACGTCGAAGAGGTGTCGCGGGAAACCGAGATGACCGTCTCCGCCTTCTTCACCGATAGCATCACCCGTGCGAACATCGAAGAAGAAACTCAGCCGCTTGTCTCTGTCAGTTGCCGCCAGATCAAGAAAACTTTCAAGCCGGGCGATTTCATGATCTCAACCCGTCAGCCGCAGTCGCTGCTGACAGCGATCATCCTGGAGCCGGAATCCATGTGGGGACTGACGAAATACGAGCAGTTTGCCTACCTGCTTAAGCGGGGCCAGTACCCGGTGTTTCGTCTCCCATAGAGGGGGGCTTTTCTTTATCTGTCACGCCAACAAGGCGCTTCTTGTTCTCCAGAGTTGGGAAGAGATACCTGCTCTACCGCTTCGCCAGTGGCAAGGAGCTCGGATGTGTTTTCATCCTTGCACAACATCAGCCTTTACTGTAGCGTTCTTTGCCCCCGCCAACAGGGGTATTGCTATTGCCACGCGCCTTCTCTTCATCCCCCAAAACCACCTTTTTAACCGTTTCCTTTCTCGGTCGTATCATCCACAGTGAGAGAATACAAGAACGATATTGCTGGATCGCTGGCTGAGGTTGAGGAAGATGTGGTTACCCGTTCGCAGTGCAGGGATCTCGCCGCCTTTGAGCAACTGGTTCGGAAGTACCAGCCTTACGCATTTTCTCTTGCGATGAAATTCCTCTGCGATGAGGCAGAAGCTTCCGACGTTGTCCAGGATTCGTTTCTCCGGGTCTGGAAAAATATTGATCGCTATGATCCGAAGCAGAAATTTACAACGTGGCTCTACAAGATTGTCGTCAATCTGTGCGTTGACCGGTTCCGTGCGCTCAAACGAAGCCGGAGCATTTTTCTCTCGCGGGACCGCGATCTTGTGATGGAGGATTTACCCGATGAGCGCGATTGGGAGACAGTGTGCTCCCACGGGCAGCTCGCAGAAATTATCAGGACTCTCTCATGTCAGCTTTCGCGAAAACAACGGCTGGTGTTCACCTTGCGAGACCTTCAGGATCTGACCGTGGAAGAGGTAGTGGAAATAACCGGACTTTCGATCGGCAGCATCAAGACGAATCTACACTACGCGCGGAAATCCATCCGGGATGTGCTGGTGCGACATTATGGAGTTGTGAGGGGTGACCTATGACCTGCGAACAGTATCAGCGATTGCTTCATCTCAATCGATCGGGCGAGATCTCGGAGAAAGACGCCGACGATCTCCGTCAACATCTTACGCACTGCGAGCATTGCTCTCTTGAATGGCGCCGGATTCAGCGGACCGAAGAATTTCTCGACCCCCTGAGGTCCTTTTCTCCTGCGCCGTCAAACCCCGGGCAGCTCACGGCCGACATCATGCGGCGCGTACGGGAAGAGGCGTCAGGCGAGCCGGCCCGGAATATCGTAGATCGCGTTCTTGATTTCTTCCTGATTCCCGCCGTCCGCTACTCCGCTGTCGTCGTCATTTCTTTTGTGGGCACTGCCTTCGTCTTACAATCGCTTATCCTGCTCGACGACATTTCGAATCTCGAGAACCGCATGGTCTCTCTGTCGGGACAGCGCACTGGAGCAGTCTATTCGGCCCGCTCCGAGACGTTGCGTGAGGTTGCACAATCGGCGAAGGCGCAACCGTTGACGGGCACACTCCCTTTTACTGTCACCGACGGCCGTATTCAGGTGCCCGCAAAAATTGTAGATCTTTACTTGAATAACAACACTCTTAAAAATCTGCCCATGATTATTGGCACGTCGGCGTTTCGTGTTGATCGCAAGACCCTTGAGAAAATAGTCGGCGAGATCAGGGCGACCGTAGAGCTCACTTTTCATGTTGGATAAGAAGGAGCGAATGTATGCGAAACAATAAGGCTTCATCCGTTACGATGGTCTGCTGTCTTGGCCTCCTTTTGATCGGCGGGTGCCTGGACATTACCACGACAAGCGAGGTGAAACACGACGGGAGTATTGTCCGCACCATCACGTTCATGGGCGATTCTTCCGCGGTCTACAGCGGAAATTTTCCCGTGGAGCTCGACTCTCTCTGGACCAAGAGCACAGTAAAAACCAGTGAGAAAAAGTACACCCTCACGGTAACGCGGACATTTCGGAACGCCGACGAGATGAATAAGACGGTGCAGGGACAATTCGGCAAAACTCTTCAGTACCGGATTGCCCTGGAAAAGTCTTTTCAATGGTTCTTTACTGTGTACCGGTACGAGGAGGTCAACCTTCCGTTCGCACAATTCACATCAATTCCGATGACGGACTATCTTTCTCAGGAAGAGATAGAGTGGTTCAAAACAAAAATTCTCAATGGAGAGCTCAAGGAGGGAAAGAAGACCCTTGAAGACAGCCTGATCGCCGAGCGAATCAGCCCGCGTTCCGAAGAGTGGACATCGCGGAATCACTTCGCCCCGTTCTTCTCAACATTTCTTTCTGGCGTCGCGGCCTTGAACGATCCGGCACTCACGGCTGCTGGCGTTGAATCCCTCAAAGACTCACTCTATCGACACTCGATAAAAGCCATCGAATCAAATAAGTTTGACACGCTGCATCTCATCTTCAGGCACGTTTTGAAAACACCCGTGGTAGAAAAAGTATGGCAGACTAACGTGCGCGCATTTGAGGAGATTAAGCGAAAGATCGAATTCGAAGAGTCGATCGGCAAGCACAACTACGTGACGTCTGTGATGATGCCCGGTTTGATCACAGGATCGAATGCTCGAAAGATCGAAGCCAACAAGGCCACCTGGCAGGAATTCCTGGGATTGGCTTCATACTTCGAATATACGATGTGGGTGGAATCGAGGCAGGTAAATTGGTGGGCCGTGATTGTTGCCTGCATTCTTGTAGTGTCTCTGATGACCGCGTTGATCATCTCCGCGCTGCGCCGACGAAGCCGTGCGCAATAATGGCGGGTGCCACTCACCTTCACGGCAAAAGTCCGACTTCTTCGGGATTTCACTCGGTCGAAGCCGGACTTCTCAAATGGTGTGCGTGGCACCTCTCGTGTCCAGATGGCCAGGTGAATTTCTAATATCGAGTTTCGAATATCGATGCTGACTGCGGCTTCCAGGAACATCCCCTCCCGCGCCTCCGTCCAATCGGTATCCGACTGAACAACCATTGCCCCCCACCAGAGACTAGCGCACAACTCACCATGACCCGCCGACCACGTTGGCTCGAGCGCGAACAAAAACTTGCTCTCTTTTACTCTTTGATTGTGACCGGCGCTCTCGCGGTTTATCTGCAGCAGTTGAAAGAAGATGGAGATGCGGAAGGAAGCTTCGGCACTCTGGTCGAATATCAGGAGTTCTCCGTTCCCTCAACGCTCCGGAGGAGATATCCTGCAACGGACCGATTGCGCGGCAAGGAAAAAGCTCAGCGTGTGGAGGGGTATTCGACTTTCCGGGTGAGTGTTGACTCCGCTCGGTTTGCGCAAACAGATAAGGCCTTGCCGCCCGATGCACCTTCTGCGAGAAATCCCTTTCTGCGGGATTCGACGGTCGCGCAACAAAGCTCCGTCTTTCGTGATTACAAATCCGACACTGTTCTCGATTCGATCTTCAAGTCAGATTCGACAACCCGCCAGGGACTTCTTCGCCAACACCTTCAGCACTCAAGCTCAATCTATGATACTGTATCCACTTTCCAGCTTGTGCGTCTGTCGCAGATGATTCGTCGATTCGACGACCAGCCTGTTACTCTTGAAGAGTCAACGCAGCGAAACCTTCGTCGTTATGGACATCCCTACAATCCCGTGCGTCCCCGGCCTCCCACCGCTCAAGTTCCTATCGAGGGAATCTTGTTCCGCCTGCTTGACTACATCTTTTGAAGAACTGGCAGGTGCGACGCACCTACCAGGTTATACCAGTAAGGTGCGTGGCTCCTTCACACTGACTGCTGACCGCTGGGTGCTGAGTGCCGAGTGCCGCCAGATCAATATCCAATATCTGCGCCTTAGGCGCATCCGCCTACGGCGGAGAACACTGAATCTAGAACGATGAAGTTGTTTTATACCTTCCTCACAAACACCCGCACCCCACCGAATTCCATGGTGAGCCGATGTTCCTTTTTTGCCGCGCCTCCTTCTATGGGAGCCAGGGGTTGTGGAAAACGGACGATCCGCTCACCTGCATAGGTGGCAACAACCATGGCCGCTCCCTTTGTCGCCCGGACATTGTCCGGTCTTGAGCTCCACATTTTCACTCCGGCCTTCACTGCGATCCATCGGAGCACTTCAACCGGCAGCGGTCCGGCTCCAACATAGTACGACGTGAATCCGTTGCATTCCTTACTCGCAAACGCGATTTCGTTGTTGTCTGTCCATCGCCCATGGATCCGGATGGTCTTGTCTTCTCCCTGCAGCACGGCAAACCGCGGATAGTGCGGCTTCTTCACTCCGAAATCGCGGAAGAACTTCGTTCCTGAGTCGTCGATCAAGCAACGAATCATCATCGGCCCGGGTCCATCGATGCGCTTGAAGGAAAAGCCGGCGAGCGCTTCCATTTGCTTCGGCTCGAAGCGATCGGGGCCGATATAGCCGGGTGCATAGAACCAGACAACCGTCGCACCACTCCCCTTGAAAAGATCCTGAAGTCTCTTCACCTCATCTGGTGTCAGGAAGAATGAGTTGACCATAAGAAAGAGCTTGAACCGGGTCCGATCTTCCGGCTTCAAGTCGAAGCGGTACATAAAGTCTGTCGGTGCACCAACGCGATTGATGGTCCGGGCTTGAGAATTCACCATCCAGTGGTTAAAATAGTCGCTAATGACGATTCCGAAATTCTCCCACGGTTCTTCGGCCCACCAGTGCTGTGTGGCAAGCCATGATTTTGGTTCATAAACCGCCGCAATTTCTGATACCGGGCTTATGTCGAGCTTCGGTCGGTACCTGGCGCCAAGATCAACAAAAGACTTGATCACCTTGATCATTGGCGGATCGTCATACCAACACTTGTTTGCCTTGAAAGGGGGACTGTAGTGGCCGAAATCAAACAGCCAGCCAGCGTGCCCGGTTGCAAATACTTGTCCCAGATCTCGTTGCAGGATTTTGAGCGTCCCCTCGACGGTGTCAGATCCCGAGCCCCCTTCGCTCCTTCGGTACGGTTCGACGTACGTGCTCGGATCCATTTCGGAAATGAACATTTTATTGTTCCGGCGCATCGACTCGCTGAGTACGCGATACGCACCGTCTCCGCCAACACCTCGTGCACGGCCGAGCCAATTCCCCGCGTCATCAATAACATCGCTGTCGTATCGCTGATTGCCGGGGACATTGCTGCGCTGGTAGGTGTACGGAGTCGCGATGTAATCGAAATCCGGAGATGTCAGCACGGCTTCGGGCACAAGATGTCCCGCCTCCTGTATCATCACATTCTCCAGCACATAGCAGAAGAACGTGCCGCAGATGACGCGTCGGGCTGTCTCCTCTTTGATGACCTTCCCGAAGAGAGCTACAGTCTCGGCTGTGTTCTTGTGAAATTTGTGTAGAAAGTCGATGACGTCGCGATCCTTTTCAGGATCGCGCATCAAGGGCCCACCTTTGTCAATTCTTCGTTCCGTTGAGGGAATCGGACCTGCAAGTTTTTGCATCGGGGCGCTGTAGTCGGGCATCCATCTGCATCCGAGATAGTGCCACTCGCCGGTATGCATGCCCGATATCTGATACCCCATCATCCTGCTTTTGAGAGGCGACGCTTCCATGTGTCTCAAAAAGTCACGCAACATTGCGGTCGCATTCTTTTTATAGATCTCTGACGCGAATGACGCCGAGTACGGATCGAACAGCGCCGTCCAATTGAATCCTCCTTCGAGGACCTGCGCCGCGACCTTGTACTGACCTGGATCAATGGGAATGCCGCATTTGATGAGCTCGTCAGGATGCGCTTCCTTCCACCATTCGGGGACATATGGATGTAAGCGGGGAAGAATGAACGCGTCGGGGACAAGCTCCAGGAGCTTCGCAAAGTACTTGTCGAAGCGGGTCCAGTCGTACCTGCCAGGCCCAATCCATCCATCCTCCATACCGATAAGCGGGTGAAGAAACTGGATTCCCATTTTTCGATACGCCGGCGCAGTGTTGAGCAGACTCGAGCTAACGGCGAGCAGTGGGTATTCTTCCTTCCCGTTCAGGTACAGGCGTGCGCCACCCCGTTCCATCCTGACTTCACAGCGACACACGGGCTCGGTCTTCAGGCGTTCGAGATGTTTCAATATATCATCGTCGAGTTCGAGCGTCTTATGCTCAAATAGTTCAAATCCCGGGAGCTTCGAAAGGGGAACCGCTACGAGCGTTGCTCCTGCGAGTCTGAGTGCGTTGCGTCGTTTCATAAGTGAACTCCGACGAGTTGTGAGGGGGGGTGACTTGGGCGCGGGAGTTTATTCAAAGTTCAGATAAAAAGAAATGAAAAAGGCCCCAGTTGTTCTTCGACAGTTGAACCTGCCCGCCGAACCGTTCTTTTGGGGCAGGCGGGCTGTCGAAGATGGCCCATGCCCGAGAGTTTAACTCTCAGACCACCGTGATGGCGGAGACGGCACCGTTGACGCAATACGACACACGCAATGATGATGGGGGGGGGAACAAGAAAGCGGAGATTGCTGTTATTCTCCTGGGGGGATTTTCACCATCTCTCGTATTTGTCCCCCTGAAGATGGGAATTCGAGCATCGCCAAACAAACATTTGTCAACAAGGAGGAACCTATGAACCGCGTCATTCATTTTGAAATTCACGCCGAAAATCCGGAGCGTGCAATATCATTTTATCGGGATCTCTTCGGTTGGAAATTTGAGCGTTGGGGTACAGAGGAATATTGGATGCTTTCGACGGGGTCAAAATCGGAGCCCGGGATCGATGGCGGACTTCTCAAGCGGCGTGGAACGATCGACGGCACCGCGGTTATCGCCTACGTGTGTACTATCGATGTCGTATCGGTCGACGAAACAGTCACAAAAGCACTGGCAACTGGAGGACAGATGGCTGTTCCCAAGATGCCGATACCCGGTATGGGATGGCTTGCCTACTGCAAGGATTCCGAGGGGAATATTTTCGGTATGATGCAGGCCGATCCTTCAGCGAGGTGATCGGCTTCCTCTTCTTCTGGATGAAGAGGGTGCACACAGATGACGCTGATGGTACGTGATTCCAACTGATCGAGCGGTGCTGATCCGCGTTTTTCCGTGTCATCCGTGGCTAATTCAACGTATTGACATTTCTACCCGAAGTATCTGTCATTTTTCTGTCCCTTCCTGAGTCACTTTGTGACTCTCCTGACACGCAATTGCCAACGGCCGTCGTAATACAAAGGTTCCGTTTCTGAAACCTCCTGCCTCGCACACTCGTTGGTACCTCTGATTGCATCATCGGTCATTAATTGCTAGATTTATTCTCACGTGAGCCTTTGGCGCGTGGCTCGGATCGTTTTATTTTCACAACAAGGCGGAACCGTTCCGCCTCTTTTTTCGTCCAATACGGGTGCGGAACTATTTTAGAGTCAACGACTTAGGAGGATCGAGTGGATATTAAGACAATCAACGAAATGATTCAGCGCGAGAGCGCCTTCGTCGACAACCTGACCACCGAAGTCGGGAAGGTAATCGTCGGACAGAAGCAGATGGTCGAGCGGCTGATAATCGGCCTCCTGTGCAATGGGCACATTTTGCTGGAAGGCGTCCCGGGTCTCGCCAAGACGCTCACGATTAAAACGCTTGCATCGGCGATCAGCGCGAAATTTCAGCGCATCCAGTTCACGCCGGACCTCCTCCCCGCGGACCTCATCGGCACCATGATCTACAACCAGAAGGACGGCAAATTTTTCACCCGGCGCGGGCCAATCTTCGCAAACTTCATCCTGGCAGACGAAATCAACCGTGCTCCTGCAAAAGTGCAGAGCGCTCTCCTGGAGGCCATGCAAGAACGACAAATAACAATCGGCGAAGAGACCTTTAAGCTCGACGAGCCTTTCCTGGTGCTTGCCACCCAGAACCCGATCGAGCAGGAAGGAACATACCCGCTCCCCGAAGCACAAGTCGACCGCTTCATGCTCAAAGTCAAGATTGGCTACCCTTCGCGCGACGAAGAACTTGCAATCATGCGCCAGAATGTTCTTGGAGATCAACTCGAGATCAAACCTGTTGTTTCACCAAAAGACATCCTCGCTGCGCGGAACGCCGTCAAGAGCGTGTATATGGACGAGAAGATCGAGCGCTACATTCTCGATATCGTGTTTGCAACGCGTCAACCCGCCGAGTTCAAACTCGAGAAGATTGCACCGATGATCAGTTATGGAGCATCGCCCCGCGCATCGATCAACCTGGCGCTTGCGGCGAAAGCCCATGCATTCATCAAGCGCCGTGGTTATGTCATTCCGGAAGATGTCCGTGCAATCAGCCTCGACGTTCTGCGCCACCGCGTCGCAGTCACATACGAGGCAGAGGCGGAAGAAGTGACCTCGGAATACATCGTGCAGGAAATCCTGAACCACATCGAGGTACCCTAGAATTTGCGATTGCTGATTGTCGATTAGTTGCAACCTGGAACTGAAAACTCGAAACATAAAACTAGAAACTCCAAACTTAAAATTGTAACCTCGATCCTTTTCAGCCGTGGAGACGAAAGAGCTACTTAAGAAAGTCCGCCAACTGGAGATCCGCACGCGCGGGTTGGTGAACCAGGTGTTCTCCGGCGAATATCACTCGGTATTCAAGGGGCGCGGTATGTCGTTCTCCGAGGTCCGCGAGTACCAGATCGGCGATGACGTGCGGACTATCGACTGGAATGTGACAGCGCGGTTCGACCATCCGTTTATCAAGATCTTTGAGGAAGAGCGTGAACTGACGGTTATGCTTCTCGTCGATGTGAGCGGTTCGCAGTTCTTTGGGTCACAAGGTCAAATGAAACGCGATATTGCGGTGGAAATCAGCGCGATCCTGGCCTTTTCTGCGATGAAGAACAATGACAAAGTCGGAGCGCTTCTGTTTTCAGATCAGATTGAGAAATTCATCCCGCCGCGCAAGGGACAATCACACGCATTACGGATCGTCAGGGAGCTCATCTCCTTCGAGCCCAAACACTCCGCCACCAGCATCAAGGGCGCACTGGATTACCTTAACCATGTCCTCAAGAAACGAAGTATCGTGTTTGTGATTTCCGATTTCATGGACAACGCATACGAGACCTCTCTTCGCATCGCTGGCAAGCGGCATGATTTGATCGGCATACGGCTTCTTGACCCGAGGGAGCGCGAATTGCCTCGCGTGGGTCTGGTGACATTCCGGGACGCTGAAACAGGCGCTCAGCGATGGGTGGATACGGGTGACCTTAAGGTCGCCGCTGCCTATCTGGCCTATCGCCGCTCGGTGGAAGAATCCAGGAAAGCAACGTTCATCAAAGCGAAACTCGACAGTATCGATATCCGTCTCGACAAGCCGTATATGAAGCCGCTTGTCGACTTTTTCAGACTGCGGGAGCGGCGTTGGTAGGTGGTGCCGACCTAAAACCCTTGTGCGCATGAAGCGTTTAGCAACAACCATACTGTTGATATTCTGCGTTGCATTGGCCCACGCTCAGGAGCCAACGATCGCGGCACGCACCGACTCCGCCCAGTACAAAGTCGGCGAGTGGATTCTTCTGCGCGTCGCGGCAGAATTACCTTCAAGTGTTGACTCTCTCGTGCCGGCTGTAAAAGACAGCCTTGGATCTTTTGAAATCCTCAACGTCGAAACATTCCAGGCAAAGAGCGGCCACCAGGAGTGGGTTTTCAAGCTGACGATGTTCGATACAGGAAGTGTGTTCATACCGCCTGTCGCTTTTTCATATCGAAATCGCCCGGATACGCTCCAGCGCATCGCATATTCCAATCCGATATCCCTTTCAATCGTAGGAATACCATTCGACCCAAAAGGGGATATCAAGGATATCAAACCGCCTTTGGATGCACCTTGGAGGTTCGAAGACTTTTTGCCGTACCTCATTGCTCTTCTGGTTCTCGCACTTGCACTCGTTGCCTATTACTACTACCGCAACTGGAAAAAGCGACGAGAGGTGGGCTTTGTACCTGTCAGGCCGGCAATTCCTCCGGGACAAGCCGCTCTCATGGCACTACGCGTTCTTGAAGACAAACACCTCTGGCAACAAGGAAAAGCCAAGCAGTACTATTCCGAAGTTACCGAAATCGTTCGCCGCTTCCTTGAGGATCAGTACGGGCTTCTCGCTCTCGAATCGACATCGGATGAAATTCTCGCGCAGCTCCTGAAGCTTCCCGAAGCCCAGGCATTGCTGAGGGACTTCCGTTCCTTCTTTACGACGGCCGACCTTGTGAAGTTTGCCAAGTATTTGCCCCCCCCCGAAGAACATGATAGTGAACTTCGATGGGCATATGAAATCGTTCGGGCGATGATCCCGAAACCGACACCTCAACCGGAGGAGCAGGAGGCAGAGAATGTTCGGTGATGCGTTCGCATATCCCTGGGTCCTCTGGGCTCTCCTGTTGATCCCGGTGCTCGGCCTTGTGTTCTGGAAAAGAAAACAGAAGATGGTCACCGAGTTGACCTTCTCCTCGCTGCAACCCTTTGACCACACGCCGCGTACGCTGCGAGAGAGGCTTCACCACGCTCCGCTCTGGTTGCGTCTGGCCGCTTTGGCTTTCTTCATCATCGCTCTTGCGCGGCCGCAGTCCGTGTCCAGCAGAGAAAACGTGTCAACAGAAGGCATCGATATTGTGTTGCTTCTCGACATTTCCGGCAGCATGCTTGCTGAAGATTTTTCGCCGAATCGGATGCAGGCTGCCAAGCAGGTCGCGGAGGAGTTCATCGACGGCCGCACCAATGATCGCATTGGGCTGGTTATCTTCTCTGCGGAGAGTTTCACGCAGTGCCCGTTGACAACAGATTATCCCGTTTTGAAGTCTCTCTTGAAAGAAGTCAAGAACGGCATGATTGCGGACGGAACCGCAATCGGGCTCGCGTTGGCGAACGGCGTGAATCGGCTCAAAGACAGCAAGGCGAAGAGCCGGGTCATGATCTTGTTGACAGATGGCGTCAACAACAGGGGTGAGATTGACCCGATCACTGCCGCGAAAATTGCCGCGACATACAACCTTCGTGTCTACACGGTTGGTGTGGGCGCGCAGGGTGAGGCCCCCTACCCCGTCGAAACACCCTTCGGCATTCAGCGGAGACTCATCCCTGTCGACCTCGATGAGAAGACCCTTTCAGCTGTCGCCGACATGACGGGGGGCAAATACTATCGCGCAACCGACAACAGAAAGCTGAAGGCCATCTATAAAGAAATTGACCAGCTTGAACGTTCGAGAATAGAGGTAACGGCATACAAGCGTTATTCTGAAAAGTACTACGGATGGCTGGCCGGTGGGCTCCTTGTGTTGTTACTCGAGGTGGGATTGGCGGGAACGGTGCTGAGGAAGATACCGTAGCGGTTAGCTGTCAGTTGTCGGCGGTCAGCAATCAGCCATAAATGCTTTCGGTTCAGCTTGAGAACTCGAGTATCTAATTTTTCTCAAGTTGACCGATACAAATGGGCTAAAGCCCGATGTTTTTTGTTTTCAATGTTACCCCCGACCTGAAGGTCAGGGCAATTAAAGGCTGTCCTTTAAGCCATCTTTGTCATTTCGAAGGAGCGCCCGCCTGACCGACGTAGTCGGGCAGGAAGCGACTGAGAAATCTGAATAGTCAAAGAAGGATTTCTCCCTGTGGTCGAAATGACAAAGACACTTTTTGGACAGCCTCACTAACCACAGCTTGTTGAGTGAAGGGGTTTCAACCCCCATCCCAAAACGATCAATTTGAATAATTTTGCATGCGTCCGACTTAGATATGCTTAAAAAAGATTGATTCCGAGAAGTTGTCCAACGACACTATCGAGGTAAAGAAAATGCTTGCTGCTTTTATCCGCAAGCTGAACGCTGATCACTGATTGCCCTTATGCTCCGTTTCGCACATCCTGGTTACTTGTGGGCCCTGCTGGCGATCCCTTTGCTGGCGCTCGGCTTCTTCCTCCTCCATCGCTGGCGGAAGGTGCTGCTCCGCAGGTTCGTTTCTGAGCCACTGGTGTCACAATTGGCTCCGGATGCCAGCACAGCAAAAAGGATAGTCAAACAGGCGCTGCTGCTTCTCTCCTTCGCGTGCCTGATTATTGCCGCTGCAAATCCACAGGTTGGCACACGCCTCGAGGAGGTGAAGCGCGAGGGAATCGATCTGTTCATCGCCCTGGACGTCTCGCTCAGCATGAAAGCTGAAGACATACGCCCCAGCCGACTAGAGAAGGCGAAGCGCGACGTTTCAGATTTGTTGCGTAAATTAGAGGGTGACCGCGTGGGTCTTGTTGTCTTTGCGGGTGAGGCCTTTGTCCAGTTTCCTTTGACTGCTGATTACTCGGCGGCCGATCTTTTCATCAACGCTGTCGATGTGGAGGCGGTACCTGTTCCGGGCACAATGATCGGCAGTGCGATAGAGGTGGCGCTGAAATCGTTCCGG
>Ga0208045_1000488_pt1 | contig 15760 bp, 11 predicted proteins | sample PL_2010_200m_FD_184160 | JGI IMG/M metagenome (GOLD analysis project Ga0208045, IMG submission 184160) | Freshwater microbial communities from Powell Lake, British Columbia, Canada to study Microbial Dark Matter (Phase II) - PL_2010_200m... | ecosystem: Environmental > Aquatic > Freshwater >...
ATGTGGATGATCATACACATTTTGTGTATAAAAGGAGGCCTGTAAATGAAAATTGTTGAGATCGAGCTTTACCATGTCCATATACCGCTCAGGCACACTTTCTGGCCGACCTGGATACCCGGCTACCCGCAAACACACAACCGCTTCACGCTGATCAAGCTGCTGACCGATGACGGCATCGAGGGCTGGTCGGCGGGCACGGCCATGGGCGAAGAGCGGCAAGGCCTGGGCGACCTGCTGGGAGGCTACCTGCTGGGCTCCGACCCATCGGATATCGACCGCATCCAGAGCCTGCTCAAGCAGGCGGGATTCCTGGGCTGGCTCAACTATTGGATCGAGCCCGCCTGCTGGGACATAATAGGCAAGTCTAAAGGCAAGCCTGTTTACGAACTGCTGGGCGGCACTGCCCGGCCGATCGAGGTCTACAACTCCTTCGGCGAGCTGCACGAGCCGGGCCAGCGCGTGCAGGAACTGCTGGCATTGAAAGAGAAGGGCTTTAAAACCTTCAAGCTGCGCGTAAAGGCAAAAGAGTTCAAGGACGATGTGCGGCTAATTGAGGAAGTGCGCAAGGGTGTGGGCCCCGGCCCGGTCATCGGCGTGGACGCCAACCAGGGCTGGCTGGTCTCAATCGTCGACCGCATCCCCGCCTGGGACCTGAAGCGCGCCACCGACTTTGCCAAAGCCTGCGCGGATAACAAGATCGAATGGCTGGAAGAGCCGCTGGACTGGCACGATTATGACGGGCTGGCCGCCCTTAAAAATGTCTCCCCTGTAAGCATCTCCGGGGCCGAGCTTAACCACGGCTGGGACGAGATCAAGATCATGTTTGAGAAGGACTGCTTCCATATTTACCAGCCGGACGCATGTTTCGCCGGCGGCATACAGCAGGTGATGCAGGTCATCGATGCCTGCCACAAGAACGGCCGCCTCTTCTCGCCGCACACCTGGACCAACGGTATCGGCTTCTATATCGGCTGGAACCTGGTGCTGGCCGATAAGGACAACCACAAGCCGCTGGAATACCCCAACGAGCCTCCCTCCTGGATACCCGAGTTCCGTGACGGCATTATCGCACCAATCATCCCCGACAAAAACGCCATGCTGGCGCCCTTTACGCGCCCCGGCCTGGGCTTCGAGATTGATAAAAAGATGCTAAAGAAGTACGCCAAACGTTTCTACCACCAGACAGAAAAGGGACTGGCCTTCAAGGTCATCCGTGAGAAGGGATTAAAGGCCGCATTGGAGATAAAGAAGAGAAAAGAAGGGTAATAACCAATAATAAAGTGAATTCATAGGACAGTGTGCAGAAGCACCGACCAATATTACGCGCACCTGTACAGTCTTTATTATGGAATACATACTATTTGAGTACATTTTACATTATTAGAACATTTATTCTATTATATGAACAGGAAAACTAATAAATCACGCAGAGGTCGTTCTGTGGACATATCAACAAAAATCATTTTGGGTGATTGTCGGGATAAGCTGGCGGATCTAAGTGATAATTCCGTTGATCTCATCTTCACCTCGCCTCCCTATGCAGACCAGAGAAAAAATACGTATGGCGGCATTCATCCAAATAAATACGTGCAATGGTTTTTACCGACCTCAATAGAGCTTCTGCGCGTTCTAAGACCATCGGGCACTTTTATTCTAAACATAAAAGAAAGGGTGCTGAACGGTGAGAGGCATACCTATGTCATGGAACTGATAATGGAGATGCGCGAGCAGGGTTGGTTTTGGACCGAGGAATTCATCTGGCACAAAAAGAACTGCTATCCGGGTAAGTGGCCTAATAGATTCAGAGATTCTTGGGAACGATTAATCCAGTTTAACAAGACCAAGAAATTTAACATGTATCAGGACGCCGTCATGGTTCCAGTGGGCGATTGGGCGAAAACAAGGCTCCTGAAGCTAAGTACAACGGACAAGAAAAGAGATGAATCTAGAGTAGGAAGCGGTTTCGGGAAAAACATCTCTAACTGGCTTGAGCGAGATAAAGCATATCCTACAAATGTGCTCCACCTTGCTACGGAGTGCGGTAATAAAAATCATAGCGCTGTTTTCCCCCAAGCTTTGCCGGAATGGTTCATCAAATTATTCACTGTAGAAGGTGATACGGTACTCGATCCGTTTGCTGGCTCGGGCAGCACATTGAAAGCTGCACGTAAGCTCATGCGTAATTCGATAGGCATCGAAATCCATAAGGATTACTATAATCAGATGATGTCTACTATAGGACAAGAAAAAAAGCTCTATTTGTGTGAAGAAAAGGTATCTTATGAAATCAATTCCGATTAGCAAATTAACAGATTACGTTGAAGAAAACATCGGTAAGTTTCATGGCGCACGCTTAGCTTCTCTCAGAGAGTTGAAACTAGAACAAATATTGAAGCGGAAAAATCCTTATCTATTTAAGGCAAAGAATGTACTTACATCTGAATCACTGGTTCGAGCTTTACTCGACGCCCATTTGTCATCTAACGAGGAAACTAAGTTCGGTGAATTTTTCGAGAAACTTGCTATTTTCATCAGCGAAACGGCCTTTGATGGCAAAAAATCATCAACTGAAGGTATCGATCTAGAATTTCAAAGAGGCGGAAAAAGATATATCGTTTCTGTCAAGTCCGGACCTAATTGGGGGAATAATAGTCAGATTAAAAAAATGGTACAGAATTTTAAGACAGCGAAGAAGGTACTGCGCTCAAACAATCCGGACTCTGAAATAGTCGCAGTAAACGGGTGCTGTTATGGAAGAGATTCCAATCCGGATAAAGGTGATTATTATAAATATTGCGGCCAAGCATTCTGGGAGTTCATTTCAGGCAACAGCAGTCTTTATCTTGACCTAATTGTTCCAATCGGTCACAAAGCAAAAGAAAAAAATAAAGAATTCCTTGATGAGTATTACAGAATAGTAAACCTATTTACATCTGAATTCAGCAATAAGTTCTGTAAGGATGGTAACATTAACTGGGAAGCTCTAGTTAAATTCAATTCGTCGAAAAAATAACCCTCTTAGTTTTGATTCAGTTCAAATAAAAAGGCGGGACTGACGTCCCACCCTTTCGGGGTGAGAACTTCTCCTTTACCGCTTGTGGAAGAAATCCCGAACAGGGACGAGCATTGCCACCAGGAATAATGCTGCTAATACCAGTATTCCCCATTTAATCCAGGCCCCAACGTAGAAAGTTGCGGCTAACATCGTGATAAAATCAAATAATCCCAGCGTAAACAGGGTGATCCAGGCCCAGCGCTCTGCCTGCCTGAACGGTATCAGAGTAATTATTATTCCCGACAAATGAAATAATAAGGCATAGACACCCACCATTTTAATTAGGCCTACTATCAGGTTACGCAGCTTCGGGTTAAAATTCTGTATGTCGGCGGAGCTCATGCCTATGTATTCAAGATGATACGGCATAAGTGTGGTGGCTGCGATATATGCGACGCCTGCCAGGCACCCTACAGCAAGTATTACCAATAGGAGAATGGAACAGTATTTAATCCTCTTAGTTGCCCAGACCATGCTTCTTCCTCCTTTATATTTACTTCCTAATTCAGCTCTGTACCAGCCCGGTTATTCAACCGGCCTGCGTTGCAGCCTGCTTCACTTTCTCTTCCTCCTGCAGCACTCGCCTGAGCACCTTGCCGACCAGCGTCTTGGGCAGGTCCTGGCGGAATTCAACGAACCTGGGCACCTTATAGGCGACCAGCTTTTCGCGGCAATGTTTCTGCAGCTCCTCCGGTGTGACGGCCTGGCCAGGCTTGAGCACCACCCAAGCTTTGACAGCCTCTCCCTGGCGGGGATCGCTAATACCGGCTACACATACATCAGCAATGGCTGGATGTGTGCCGAGTATTTCTTCGACCTCCCGCGGCCAGACCTGGAAGCCACCTGGCTTGATGAGGTCCTTTTTACGCGAGGTCAGGAACAGGTAGCCGTCGTCATCGAGATAACCAATATCACCTGTATACAGCCAGCCATTACGAAGTACCTCCGCCGTTTCCTCCGGTCGGTTCCAGTACCCCTGCATCAACTGGGGCGCTTTGAAAAGAACCTCGCCTTCCTGACCCGGCTTCTTTTCGACTTTGCCGGTTTCAACATCAACTATGCGGATGACTATATCCGGCAACGGTACACCGACCGAGCCCTCCTTCCATGCCCCTTTGGCCGGGCTCAAAGTTAAAGCATAACAGGCCTCAGTAAGTGAATAACCTTCGCCGATAATACCATCCTCCCGGATCAGCTCCTGGAAGCGCTCTCGTGTGTTCGTCATCAGGGGTGCAGCGCCCCCTATGGCTAGACGCACCGTCTTGAAGTCGTCAGGCCTGCGTTCACTATTGTTCAGTAAGGCAATAAACAGGGAGGGCGATAAATTAAGTAAAGTGATGCCGTGTTTACGTATGGTCAGTATGAGTGATTTAGTATCCCGTGGGTCTGTTATCAGGACCTGGGTGATATGATTGATAACGTATGAGGTGAACGTGCCGTATACTCCCATGATGTGAAATAACGGCATTGGTACAAGCATTACTTCCTTCCAGTCCTCATTAACCGCAGCCCACCAGGATTGAAGCTGGATTGCACAGACGCCGAATGAGTGATGGCTGCCCATTACCCCCTTTGGAGTACCTGTAGTGCCTCCGCTGAACAGGATTGTGGCTGTATCATCATGGTTCACTTTTACATCAGGACGCTTGGAGCCTGCATATCGACTCATTAAGTCGCCCCACCACAGGTCGCCGTTTTCAAGCTTGATGCTGTGAGAAGCGCTTTTGTTTTCGGGCAGAGCATATTCGTCCATTTCCGAAGCTATAATCAGGCGCAGTTTGGTCCTGGCCTGGAATGACTTCAAGGTTGGATACCAGAAGGAAAGAACGATGGCCACTTCTGCCCCCACTTCATTTAAGGATCGCTCGAGTTCGTATGGCGTATATAATGGGTTGAGCGGCACTACGATGCCGCCCGCCTTCCAGATAGCATAAAAAGCTATGTGACTCTGCGGGCAATTTAAAAATAGCAGGGCTACCCGGTCTCCTTTTTTGAACCTCCAGATATTTTGTCCGGTACCCCTGTCAACTGATGCTCTGCCGTATGGAGTGGCCAGCATAGTCCTTTCGTTCCCACCTGATACCAGCGCCGCGGCCAGTTCATCGCTGGCTCTGTCCACTTCTTCCCAGGATATGCGCCGGTCCTGGTAAATTATCATAGTATGGTTCGGATTCTGTTTGACGGTGTCTGTCAGCAGGTCAACAGGGCCAATTTTCGGGTACGGTTGCAAGGAATGAGGTACGCCTGGGTCATAGGATTTCAACCAAGGATGTTCTTTCATTATTACACACACTCCCTTTCTATCGATCAACCGCTTAAATCGGGTATATTCAACGTCAGAAATTCGTATGGAGAGAACGCTTCTGGTGGTTATATCTTTTAAAAAAGCTTATTTCTCACCTCCTCTTTGCCTCGATTCTCAACCTCAGAAAATAAAAACCGACCGCATGGCTGCGGTCGGTTTCACCATTTGCTCCCCGGCGTCCCAGTGCCCAACTTTCGGCGCCAATTCACAGCCCCCGCCTGACTTTAATATTTATATTTGTTTTACGTTGACGAAATTCTAACAGGCTTTTAATTGAATTGTCAAGTTCTATTTGAGTTATATCTGAGCCAGTAAGTGGCTGCCGGTAAATCACAACGGTTTTTACGTCGCTACGCTCCTCGCAGTGACAGCGCAAGTAAATAAAAGGGGCGGGACTACGGTCCCGCCCCTTTTATTTCTTGGAATACCTGCTTAAATCTTGCCGATCTTGCCGATGGCTTCCTTGATCTCGTCAACCGAGGCCTCTTCCTCGATGGTGGATAGGTCGCCCAGGTCTTTGCCCGTGAGCAGAGCCTTGATGACGCGGCGCATGATCTTGCCGCTGCGGGTCTTGGGCAGCATATGGATGAAGCCGATATCCTTCATCACCACGATGGCGCCCATCTCCTTCCGGACGTGGGCGATAAGCTCTTTCTTAAGTGCGTCGCTGGGTTCATAGCCGGACCGCAGTACCACGAAGGCACTGGCTATTTCCCCGCGTAATTCGTCAGGCACCCCGGTTACCGCCGCCTCCACCACGGCCGGGTGAGAGACGAGCGCGTTCTCAACTTCGACCGTACCTATCCTGTGCGCGGCTATCTTCATAACCTCGTCGGCACGCCCGGCGAACCAGATGTAGCCGTCGGCATCCTTCTCGGCAGCGTCGCCCGCATAATACATACCTTTCGTGCCGGGGCGGGCTTCCCAGTAGTCCGTCGTATAGCGCTCGGGTTCACCCCAGAGGGTCGGCGTGAGGCCGGGAAAGGGCTTCTTGATGACCATAACGCCCTTCTCCCCCACCCCCATAGAGTGGCCATCCTTCTCGTCAACGATGTCTATAATAACACCGGGCGTGGCATAGGTGGAGGAGCCGGGCTTGATTGGCGCCATGCCCAGCCCGTAGGGGTTGCCGATGATGGCACCCGAGGTCTCGGTCTGCCACATGTGGTCAATCACGGGTATCCTGCCCTGGAAGACATCCTCCTGGAACCATTTCCAGGCTGCCGGGTTGAGAACCTCACCGGCGCAGACCACCCTCTGCAGCGACGTTAAATCATGCTTTCGTGCCGGCTCCACGCCGAACCTGGCCACGCCCCTTATGCCCGTGGGGGATGTGAACATGCCGGTCACCCGGTTGCGCTCGATGATGTCGTACCACATCTCGTTATTGGGATAATCGGGCGTGCCTTCATACAGAATTGAGGTGCAGCCGTGCAGCAGTGGGCCGTAGACATTGTAGCTGTGGCCCACTATCCAGCCGATGTCGGATGTTGAAAACCAGACATCGTTGGAGTTCAGGCCGTAAATCCACTTGCCCATTGAGTATACATATATCTGGTAGCCGCCGTGGCACTGCATGCTGATCTTGGGCTTGGCAGTAGTGCCGGAGGTGGGTAGAAGAAATAGGGGCTCGTTGGACTCCATCTCCACGTAGTCGCCGCTGTGGCCCGCGCCCTTGGCCAGGAAGTCTTTCCAAAAGATATCACGCCCGGCGGCCATGGGAATATTTTTATCATGAGGTTCGTCCAGCACGACGGTATGCTTGAAGCCGAACCCCTCCGGGAGCCTGGTGATGGCATCGTCGACCATCTCCTTGAGATCGACCGGCTTGCCGCGGCGTGTGCCGCGTGCCTTACAGACAATGTATTTAGCACCGCTAAGCTCAACACGGTCGGCTATGGCCCTGGGCGAGAAGCCGGCGAAGATAACCACGTGCACCGCCCCTATCCTGGCGCAGGCCAGCATGGTTCCCACCGCCTCTATGCCCATTGGCATGTAAACAGCCACGCGGTCGCCTTTCTTTACGCCGATCCCCCGCAGGGCAGCTGCGTATTTTTTCACGAGGTTCAGCAGCTGGATATAGGTGACAGTTCTCGCTTCGCCCGTATCGCCATTCTCATAAATTAGGGCTGCCTTGGCGCCCCTGCCCATCTTGACCTTGAAATCCACCGCGCTGTAGCAGATATTGGTCTTGCCGCCTACATACCATTTGAAGGTGGGGTAGTTGTGTTCAAATACCTTATCCCACTTCCTGAACCAGTGTAAATCGTGTTTGGCACTGAGTGCCGCCTCCTCCCAGAAGCCCTCATGGTCATCCTCTGCCTTCCTGTAAAAAGCCCTAACATGCGGGGGCAGCATGCTGGCTGGTTTTCGCTCTTCAGCCTGTTCAACTACGTGCTCTGCCATACTGTAATCAGCCTCCTGTGGTTTATTTAATTACGCGCAGGGAAAATCGCGCAAAGTATTACCCATTCTATAGATTGGCAGCCAGCGGCGCAAGTGACTATTTGAGCCTAATTCCGTCCCGACCGGGGAGATCGGTGCTATAAATGTGGAAAGGACGGTTATCGGGGCAAAAAGGGTTCCCCCCGGTTGATGTACAATTAATCCATGCCCATAAGAATCCTCCCACCTGAAGTCACTTCCAAGATCGCTGCCGGCGAGGTCATCGAGCGTCCCTCCTCGGTGGTCAAGGAACTCATCGAGAATTCACTGGACGCCAGGGCAACCGAGATCAATATCGAGGCGCATAACGGTGGCATCAGCTACCTCCGTGTTACCGACAACGGGTGGGGGCTTTCAGCGGCGGAGGCTGAGATAGCGGTTAGGCGGCATGCCACCAGCAAAATAACCGGGCTGGATGATCTCGAGCACATCAGCACACTTGGTTTCCGGGGGGAAGCCCTGCCCAGCATCGCGTCCGTGGCCGAGATGGAGATACTTACCCGTGACCCCGGCAGCAGCGCCGCCAGCTACCTGCACCTGGAAAACGGCAGGATTTCCGGCAGACAGAAAAAAAGCCGTCCGCAGGGCACGACCGTGACGGTGCGGCGGCTCTTTCAGAATTTCCCGGCAAGGTTGAAATTCCTTAAATCCGCCGCGACGGAATCAGGGCATATCGCTGCACTGGTGAGCCAATTTGCCCTCGCTTATCCCGAGGTCAGGTTCGACCTGGTCATCGACGGGCGTACCGGCCTGCGCACGGCCGGAGATGCAGATCTGCGCTCAGCAGTATCCGTGGTTTACGGCCTGGACACCGCCAGGAAAATGCTGGAGGTGAAGGGAACAGACGGCCTGCTTTATATAGATGGCCTGGCCAGCCCGCCCTCTGTGCAGCGCTCCAGCCGCAGTTACCTGAGCTTCTTCGTCAACCGGCGCTTTGTGCGCAACTCTTTCCTGGCCAAAGCAGTTGAGACCGCCTACGAAGGTCTGCTGATGAGCGGCAGGCACCCGCTGGCGGTACTTAATATCACAATCCCTCCGGAAGAGGTGGATGTGAACGTCCACCCCACCAAGCTCGAGGTCAAGTTCCGCAACAACAACAGCGTATTCACCGCCATAGTTAAAGCGATGCGCGATACCCTTGCAAGATCGCCCCTGCCGTCAGCGCGGCCAGATCTCGAAGATGCTTCCGCACGGCCCCTGTGGGAACCTCATGCCGCGGGCATCCCCGCTTTGAGGACGCTGGGGCAGCTTTCCTCCAGTTACATCCTGGCAGAGGGCGAGGAGGGCCTTTACCTAATCGATCAGCATGCAGCCCATGAACGCATACTTTTCGAGAAAATAGTGGCTCAGCGGGCATCTATGAAGCCAGACGTGCAGGGCATGCTGGAACCCCTGGCGCTGGAGCTTACGCCCGCTCAGGAGCAGGCGCTGGTGAGCTGCGCCGGCCTGCTGAGTGAGCTCGGATTCAATATTGAGCCTTTCGGCAGTAAAACCTGCCTGGTGCGCGCCGTGCCCGCCCTGCTCAACGGTACGGCACTGGCTGAGGCCATCGTGGAACTGCTGGACGAGATAGGCGGTGAAAAGGACCCTGAAAAGCGGGACCTGAAGGCTGCGCAGTCGCTGGCATGCCACGGCGCGGTAAGGGCCGGTCAAACACTCGATACGGATGAACTGGCAGGGCTTATCAGTCAGCTTGCAAGCACCTCCCAGCCGCGCACCTGCCCCCACGGTCGGCCTACCATGCTACATCTCAGTTCACAACAGCTAAAAAGGGAGTTCGGCCGAACTTAATAGTCTATTCAACCCCTCAACATGTCATTGCGAACGTAGTATAGCAATCTCTATGTAAAACCCTATTCTGTGATATTGCCGCGGCCTTCCAGGTCTCGCAACGATATGATTCATACTTTTGTATAGAACCCGTAAGGATCGAAGAGCCTGACCATCATTTTTTCCTCGTACGAAGGCAGGTCGATCTTATCCAGGTGCGGGGCCACCTCCAGCTCCCAGCCCACCATCCTCTTGATGCCCCTGATGGCCTCCTCCTCCCTGATGGCCGTCCCGTATGGAATATAAGAGGTCAGTACCAGCGTGTCCTTCCCCTCAGGCTTCTCGAAGATGCCCACATCCGTGACCAGGGTCCTGACATTGCTTCCCGGGAATGTTACGTACGGCACGTCCCTGATCAGCCTTTCCCTGCCGGCGGGGACAAATACAATGGTCTCGCGGCAGGAGCTGACCACGTCATTGGCACCGCCCGACCCGACGATGTAATAAACATGGGGTATCTTGGTGGAATTGCCGTTGCCATACCGGTCGATCTGGGCCGCCCCGAGGACACCCAGGCAGGCGCTGGTAGACCCGCCAGCCAGGACTCCCAGGGCTGTCTCGATATTGGTAAGCATCTTGCAGGAATGCAGGTTATGCATGCTGAAGCCCGTGGGGTCTGAGGGCACCGGCATATAGCCGTACATGCCATTCTCCGCCACCAGTTCCGTATCATGCTTCAAGCTTTTCAGCCTGTAGGCCGCCATCCATGCAGCAAGCTGGGCAAGGCCCACCCCGGCCAGTATGGTGTGATAGCCCCTGGACTGGCACAGGCCGGCTATATGCCTGCTGCCGGCTATAACCATCCTTTCAAGCTGGTTGGACTCTTTCTGGAACTCAATATGGGGCACGGCAGCCAGTGTCTCCACTACCCAGGAATGCGGCTTGGCCTTGTCTTTGAGGTAACGCAGCCTGTCCTTGCCCAATTTGTCCAGGTATTGTTTGTGGTCCTTGCAGTTGAGAATCCACTCCCTTATAAACCCCATGAAACGGGTCTCGTCCATGGAGGCATCCCGTATGAGTGTGGCAAATTCGTAATCGTCAAAGTAGCCCTCGTATTGTGGTATGCCGCAGTTGGGCAGGCCCCCGGGATGGGCGCCGTAGGGCACCTCGCAAACCGCACTGACCATGTAGGCTGGTATACGGACGAGGTGGGCATGGCTGCGTATATAATCGGTGGGTACAACGTGCTCCACGCTCACAATCACTGCCTGCCTGGCTGCCCAGGCCCCGAATGCGTCTATGCTCAAAGGATACGGCAATATGGTGTTGCCGGAGCGGTCGGCTGCCAGGCCGTGTACAAAGGTGATGTCCGGTCTCAGTGCTTTGAGCAGGCCGGTCTGCCCGCCGCCGAAGGGCGAATCGATAACGCTGAAATCGCCCTTGTTCTCCTCGGCCATGGTGCTGCCCACGAGGGACCGCGTGGGTATGAACTCCCAGCCCATGGCACCCGCCAGCAGGCGCTGTGTGATAGTCAGCATTGTCCAGTTCTCAAATTCCACCGCACCCGAGATATAGGCCTTCTGCACCAGCGGGTTAGGGCCGGGCGTGGGGTAAGTGTTGCCCGCGAAACTGGTGATGGCCTTTTTCATCAGCCCGCCGCGGATAAGCGCCAGCAGCAGGGCCGATACATAGGGGCTAATGATTGTGAACTCCCCTTTTTTCTCCCAGAACTCACGCACCAGCTGGTAGAATAATGCCCCGCTCCTGCCGGCAAAATGGATTGACATGCCGGGGCTGACATGTCTCCTGACAGCTTCCTCGAGCGAGCATGTTTTGTCCGCTCCCTCGATGGGCGGCAACTGAAACTTCGCATCTATGAAGGCTTTTAATTCATCATCCATGCTTTGCTGTTCGCCGGGAGTCTATACCTTATAGCAGACTTCGGGAAGCTTCACCCCGGGGTTGGCCTCCCTCACGTAACGCAGCAACTGGTTGGCCAGCGAAATTGTCACGGTGGCCAGTTCGTCACCTTTTATCATCCTAATCTTATCACCGCTGTAAAGTGCCCTCAGCCTGGCAGGGAACTCGTCGTCCGCCCGGTTGTAAACAAAATGGACGTCTACGCCCGGGTACAGCTCTTTGCTAACCGCCCAATCCTCCCCGATCCCGGGTTTCTCAACCCTGCCGCCCATGTAGTCCGCCAGCGCTGTAACATCTTTCACATACTCGAGCGAAGCCGCCCGCATCTTGAGCGCACCTTTCACCTGTAACTGGTGGGGACTGACCTTGCCCTCGATATCAGCCAGGCTGAGCAGCTTGATAGCGGCGTTCTCCACTGTTTTAGCCTTCTTTCAGCAATCCCATGGAACGGTCGATATCTCGGGCACGGCTATAGTCCGCATTGAAAGACCTGGCAGCCCAGAGCAGTCCCACGGTTGAGAGGATGCCTATGGCGGATAGCACAACATAAGCCATCTGAATACCCGCAGCGTCAGAGAGCGCTCCCATGAGAATGGGCCCCCACATGCCGCCCAGGAAATATATAGACAGCATATAAAGCCCCATAGCCGTAGCGCGGCGGTATGCAGGCACGATCTCCTGCACAGCGTTGAGTTGAGCCGAAATACCGAAGGGGAGGAAGAAGGCGCCGGCGATGAATAGCGGCAGCGAACCCAGGTAGGCGCCGGCCGCCATCAGCAACCCTGTCAGCAACATTCCCGTCACCATGACCAGCACCTTATTGCGTGCGTTGTGGCGCGAGACCCTGTCAGCCACCCATCCTCCCAATGGCATGGAGATCACGGCCAGCATGGCTATGCCGGAGGAGAACGTGGAGGCGACCGCGTTATCCATGCCCATGCTGCGGTTCAGCAGCACCGGCACCCAGGGTATTGCACCCTGCTGTAAACACCCAGAAAGTGCTATGGAGACATAAAGAATGGGCAGGGTCTTAATCCGCACCATTTCTTTCAGGGTTGTAGCTATGGCCATTGCTTTCTGGCTTCCCGTTTTTTGCAGTGCCTCCTTATTGATCTTGTAATCCGGCATGAACCAGGCCAGGATGCCGAAAACAATGCCGGGCGCGGCGATTGCCCATAAGGCCGCCTGCCAGCCATAGCTCCTGGTTACCCAGCCACCCACCAGGAAGCCGACGGCCGAGCCCAGCGGTATGGCTGCGGCCCAGATGCCAGTGACAAAGGCCCGGCGCGCCTTGCGCACCATGCCCACGATGAGCGCCATGCCCCCGGAAACGAAGCCGGCCTCACCGATCCCAACCACAGCACGTGTGGCCAACAACTGGCCGAAGTTTATACAGAAGCCTGAAAAGACGCCGGCTACGCTCCATACGATGGAGATTATAGAGACCAGCTTCGAACGTCGCCAGCGGTCCATGACCAATGAGAGCGGCAGGGCGAAGACCGCCACCCCGATTAGCACCACTGACATCAACCAGCCCACTTCGGTATCGCTTAATCCCAAGCTGGATTTCAACGCCGGCGTCATCGGCCCAATCACCGACCTCAGCGCATAGTCCAGCATGTAGAGTACGAAGAGAACACCTATGCTGTACCCTATCTTCCAGCGCGGTACCTTGATGAGGATATCCTGTTCTTCCTGCCTGCCCTGCATTACTGCCTCCTTACCCTGAAATTATTAAATTTGGCGCCCAGCTGGTATCATCCGGCAGCGCTTCCGGTCACTATATCGTTTTACTCGATGTCTGTCAACGGATTTTAAGCCTGAAAAGGATCTCCTGCACAGCCCGGCGGAAGCTCGAATCAAGGGGCAGCGCTATAAGCGGTTTGCCTTTCACGTCCAGGTCTGAGATATAGGGATCCTCCGGTATAGTGGCAAAGAGCATCAGCCCCGACTTATCCACGGCCTCCTTAAATTCCGGTGGCAAGCCGTCGCGCAGGCGGTTCACCACCAGCAGTACACCGCCTTTAATGTTGGTGCGTATCTCACTGCTGAGTTGCTGCAGGCGCACACAGGTGTTGAGCCCGCGCATGGTGGGGTCTGTCACTGCCAGTAAAAAATCAATATCCTGGGTGGTCTGGCGGCTGATATGCTCCAGGCCGGCCTCGCAATCCATCACAACGTAATCGTAGCTCCTGGCCAGCTTGTCGATGGAGAAGCGTATCATGTGGTTGGCGGCGCAGTAGCAGCCCGGCCCTTCCGGGCGCCCCATGGCCAGCAGGTCGAACCTGTCGGTCTCGACCAGTGACTCGTGTATGCGTGCGTCGAGTATTTCCTGCTTGGAGACCGCCATGGTCAGGCGGCCGCCCTTGAATTCGTCTGCCATCTTCTCCCGCGTCCTGCCCACTGTGCCCGTCACGTCCACTCCCAGTGCGTCGTTCAGGTTGGTGCTGGGGTCGGCGTCAACCGCCAGTACTGCACCCTTATTGGACATGAAATCAACCAGTATGGCCGAGATGGCGGTCTTACCCACGCCGCCCTTTCCAGCGACAGCGATAGTTACGGTCATTCTTTACGGCTCCTTTGTATCCGGCCTGGTGCACCGGCCCGCGGGTACGAGGCTGACCGGTGACAGCCTAATCACAGCATTATACTCCGCGGGGCAGACCAGCTCACAACTGCCGCACTTGGTGCATTTGAGCTGGTCCACCACCTTGAGCCCTTTTTCATCGTTAAAAATGGCCTCGGCCGGGCAGGCCAGCACGCAGTGGTCGCAGCCCCTCTCGCATTTCTCCGGCAGGATATAGTAGCCTATTAGATCTTTGCAGACGCGCGCCGGGCAGCGCTGTTCCAGCACATGAGCTTCATACTCTTCGCGGAAGTAGCGCAGGGTGGTGAGCACCGGGTTGGGAGCCATCCTGCCCAGGCCGCAGAGCGAGCCTTCTTTGATGTCTTCGGCCAGCCCCTGCAGGGCTTCCAGTGATTTGAGCGACCCTTTACCGTGGGTTATATCATCGAATATCGAGAACATGTGATAGGTGCCGATGCGGCAAAAGGTGCATTTTCCACAGGACTCCTGCCTGCTGAAATCCACGAAAAACTTTGCTGTATCCACCATGCAGTTGTCCTCGTCCATGACGATAACGCCGCCCGAGCCCATGATGGCGCCGGCCTCCTGCAGCGAGTCGAAGTCGATAGGGGTATCCAGCAGCCCTTCGGGAAGGCAGCCTCCCGAGGGTCCGCCGGTCTGCACGGCCTTGAATTGCCTGCCCTTCTTTATCCCTCCGCCGATATCGTAGACCAGTGTGCGCAGGGAAGCCCCCATGGGCACCTCGGCCAGCCCGGTATTCTCCAGCTTGCCCGCCAGTGCGAAAAGCGCCGTGCCCGGGCTCTCCTTCGTACCTATGTCATGGAACCATTGCCACCCCTTTTGTAAAATAATGGGAACATATGCGAGCGTTTTAACATTGTTGACCAGTGTCGGCTTTCCCCGCAGTCCGGCCCATGCGGGATAAGGCGGCCGGTGCTCCGGCCAGGAGCGCCTGCCCTCCATGGAGGCTATTAAAGCCGTCTCCTCGCCCGAGACGAAAGCGCCGGCGCCCTTGATTATTTCAATTGTGAAGCTGAAATCCGAATCCAGGACGTGCCTGCCCATCAGGCCTTTTCCCCTGGCCTGGTTGAGCGCCACATTAATTCTCTCAATGGCCAGCGGGTACTCCTCCCTGATGTAGATATACCCCTGTTTAGCTCCAATAACATACCCGGCGATAATCATTCCCTCGAGGATGGCGTGAGGATCGCTCTCCAACAGGACACGGTCCATGAAAGCCCCCGGGTCGCCCTCGTCAGCGTTGCAGATAACGTATTTGGTGCTGCCCCTGGCCTGCGAGCATACCGCCCACTTGGCTGCCGTTGGGTACCCTGCCCCGCCACGGCCGCGCAGTCCCGACCTTTTGAGCTCATTTAGAATCTGAGCCGGTTTCATCTCCAATGCCCTGGCCATGCCTGCGTAACCGCCGCCGGCAATGTAATGGTCGATGTCCAGTGGCGAATTGTAGCCGCAGTTGCGCAGCAGCACCCTCGTCTGGTGATTGAACAGTTCAAGCTCCGGGATGTATACCGCCTCATCGCCGCCGCCCGCCACCGTGCCAAGTGCCAGCTCCAGGCAGGGGTCATCGCCCCTGACGTATCCTTCAACAAGTTGCGGTACCACCTGGGAAGTGACGTGATGATAACAGACGGAGAAATCGCCCGGCTTTACGATG
>Ga0208045_1000494_pt1 | contig 15697 bp, 12 predicted proteins | sample PL_2010_200m_FD_184160 | JGI IMG/M metagenome (GOLD analysis project Ga0208045, IMG submission 184160) | Freshwater microbial communities from Powell Lake, British Columbia, Canada to study Microbial Dark Matter (Phase II) - PL_2010_200m... | ecosystem: Environmental > Aquatic > Freshwater >...
TCTTTCACCCGGCGACGAGCGCACCTGGGCGCTGATGGCTCATCTCAGCGTGCTGACCAATCTCATCACCGGTTTTCTCGGCCCGGTCGTTGCCCTGCTGATCTATTTGATCTACAAAGACCGTTCGAGGTACGTGGCTTATCATGCCCTCCAATCGTTCATCTTCCAGTTGATCTGGTGGGGCGGCGCGGGTGTCTTGATCGGCTTGATGTGGGCCGTGACCGGCGTCCTTTCGGCGCTGATCGTCGGCGTTTTGCTCATCCCGATTGCCCTCCTGCTGACGCCCGTTTTCCTGCTCATGCCGCTGGGCGCGCTCATCTACGGCGTCATCGGCGGCGTCCAATGCAGCCAGGGACAGGATTTCAAATACTGGCTGGTTGGCGACTGGGTGCGCGGCACCTTGACTGGATAATCCCGGCGGCACGCACGGAACTGTGACCGGTCTCGCAAGAGGCCGGTCTTTTCTTTCCCTTACAATTTCTCGTTTGCCCTTGATTTTGCTTCTCACTTCACGTAGAATACAGTCATACAATTGAAACGGCAACAGGGAAGAGACTCTTCTAGACTTGACATGTCTCCGCAGAAGATTGATCAGCAAAAGCCGCTGTCCACGCAGAGATTGAGAAATGCACGGCGCGCATGAGACATGTCAAGTCTGCGAGGGCGCCGAAGGGGCAAGTCCGGATGGCTGGCGAGGCCGGACGAAACTCTCAGGCAAAAGGACCCTGTACCGGTTTCCTCTGGAAAGTCATCGCAAGATGACACCGACGGGGCAAATTTAGTCTTGTAGTCTGATAGTCAATTAGTCGAGTGGTCAAGACCACACGACCATGCGACCAGCCGACCAGTAGACTAAACGAATCTCTCAGGTGCAAATAACAGAGGGCGCACGTTCTATCTGCGTGCGCCCTTTTTGTTTTCGCCAAAATTGTCTATTCGAGGAGACACGAGAAATGAACATTCCCACCAATCTCAAGTACACCAAAACCGATGAATGGTTCGACCCGGCCAGCGGCAAAATGGGACTGAGCGATTACGCCCAAGGCCAGCTCTCGGATATCGTCTTCGTCGAAATCGTCGTCGCGGTTGGCGAGACGGTCGAGCAAGGCAAGGCAATGGCCTCGGTCGAATCGGTCAAGGCCGCCGCGGAGTCATACGCCGCAGCCTCCGGCAAGATCGTTGCCATCAACGAGGAACTGGCGAACAACCCCGAAATCCTCAACAAAGACCCCTACGGCGCCGGCTGGATGGTCCAAATCGAGGGCGGCGACGCCTCCGCGCTCATGGATGCGGCCGCGTATACAAAGTATTGTGAGGAGAGAGCGCATTAGTCAGTTATCAGTGATCAGTAAACAGTGATCAGTACTGAAGACTGAATACTGATGACTGATAACTGATTACTGAACACCGGAGGTACTATGACTTACATCCCCATAAGTCCCAAAGAACGGGACGCGATGCTGGCGACGATTGGCGTCAGGAACCTGGAAGATTTATTCAAAGACGTTCCAGCCAGACATCGTTTTCCCAAGCTCGACCTGCCGCCAGCCCTGACCGAGATGGAGGCCGCGGCCGAATTGCAGGAACTTGCCATCGGCAACGAGAACATCCGCACCGACCTGATCTCCTTCCTCGGCGCCGGCGCGTACAATCACTACATTCCCTCGGTGGTTGACCACATCCTGCGGCGCGGCGAGTTCTACACCGCTTACACCCCCTACCAGCCGGAAATCTCGCAGGGCACGCTGCAGGCCATCTTCGAGTATCAGTCCATGATGGCCGCGCTGACCGGCATGGAGGTCTCGAACGCCTCGCACTACGACGGGGCGACGGCTGTGGCCGAGGCCGTCAACATGGCCTACGCCCAATTCCGCGGTAAGCGCACCAGGGTTGTCATCTCGCCGACCGTCCACCCGCAGTACCGCGAGACGCTGCGGACTTACGTCCAGGGGATGGGCCTGACCCTCGCAGGCGATGACCCTTCCGAGGTACTAATCTCTAATCTCGACTCTCTAATCTCACTCATTGACGAAAATACAGCTCTGGTCATTGTTCAATATCCTGACTTCTTTGGCCGCATTTTCGATTACACAAAGTTGATCGAGACCGCGCATGCCCAGGGCGCGCTGGTCTGCGTGGCCGCCAACCCGACCGCCCTGGCGCTCTTCAAAACGCCCGGCGAGATGGGCGCGGATATAGTGGTCGGCGAGGGGCAGCCGCTCGGTATACCCCTTTCCTACGGCGGGCCTTACCTGGGCTTCTTCACCACCCGCAAGCAGTACATCCACAAGATGGCTGGCCGCCTGGTCGGCGAGACGGTGGACAGCCGCGGCCAGCGCGCCTTCGTCCTGACCCTGACCGCCCGCGAACAGCACATCAAGCGCGAGCGCGCCACCTCCAACATCTGCACCAACCAGGGACTGATGGCGCTGGCCTCCGCCGTGTACCTGTCCGTGCTTGGGCAGAACGGCCTGCGCCAGGTGGCCGAACTGTGTTACCACAAGGCGCACTACGCCGCCGGGCAAATCGCCAAAATCCCCGGCTACTCGCTCTGCTTCGATGTTCCCTTCTTCCACGAGTTCCCGGTCTGCTGCCCGAAGCCGGTGGAGGCGATCAACGACCACCTGCTCGAACACGGCATCCTGGGCGGCTACGATCTCGGCCAGCACTACCCCTCCCTCAAGGATCACATGCTGGTAGCCGTGACCGAGATGAACACCAGGGACGAAATCGACGCGCTGGTGGATGCGCTTTCGGAGGTGAGCCATGACTGAACCGACTCTCTTTGAACTTTCATCCCCCGGACGCACCGGCGTCACTTTCCCGGACCCGGACGTGCCGCGCGCCAAATTGCCCGAATCCCTGCTGCGCGCCGAGCTCCCGCTCCCCGAACTGGCCGAGGTGGACGTAGTCCGTCACTACATGCACCTCTCGCGCTTCAACTACAGCGTGGACAGCGGCTTCTATCCACTGGGTTCGTGCACGATGAAGTACAACCCGAAGATCAACGAAGATACCGCCCGCCTGCCCGGCTTCGCTTTCACCCATCCCTTGCAGCCCATCGAGACCGTGCAGGGCAACCTGGCCTTGATGTACCAGTTGCAGGAATGGCTGAAGGAAATCTCCGGCTTCGCCGCCGTGACTCTCCAGCCGGCGGCCGGCGCGCACGGCGAGTTGACCGGCGTGCTGATCATGCGCGCCTATCACAAAGACCACGGCGACTTCAAGCGCGTCAAGATGCTCATCCCCGATTCGGCGCACGGGACGAACCCGGCTTCCTCTGGCATGATCGGATTGGAAGTGGTGCAAATCCCGTCCGATTCACGCGGCAACGTGGACCTGGCTGTCCTCAAATCGCAATGCGACGAGACCGTCGTCGGCCTGATGCTGACCAACCCGAACACGCTCGGCCTCTTTGATGAGCACGTCGAGGAGGTCATCGAGATCGTCCACGCTTGCGGCGGGCTGGTCTACGGCGACGGGGCCAACCTGAACGCCCTGCTTGGCATCCTGCGTCCCGCCGACGTGGGCATTGACGTAATGCACTTCAACCTGCACAAGACGTTCTCGACTCCGCACGGGGGCGGCGGCCCAGGCTCGGGTCCGGTGGGCGTCGCCGCGCATTTGGCGGAGTTCCTGCCCTCGCCCATCGTCGGCGTCATCGAAGAGGGCGAAGAAGATCTGCCTCCATTGTTCGGCTTCGTCACCCCGAAAAAGACGATTGGCCGCCTCAAGGCCTTTCATGGTCACTTCGGCATGTTGGTGCGCGCTTATACCTACATTGCCATGCACGGCGCGGACGGGCTGCGCCAGGTGGCCGAGTATTCGGTGCTGAACGCCAACTATCTCCTGGCCCGTTTACGGAACACCTACCACGTACCCTATGACCGCATCTGTATGCACGAATTCGTGGCCGAGGGCAAGTTTGCGGGTTCGGACGTGCGCGCCCTCGACATCGCCAAGCGGCTGATGGATTACGATTTCCACCCGCCGACCAACTACTTTCCGCTCATCGTTCACGAGGCGCTGATGATCGAGCCGACCGAGACCGAGAACAAGGATACGCTGGATGCCTTCGCGGATGCGCTGATCAAGATTGCTGAGGAAGCCAAAACACAACCGGAGTTGCTCCACAAAGCTCCGCACAAGACTCCCTTCGGACGGATGGATGAAGTGAAAGCGGCACGCGAGTTGGTGCTGTGTTGCTGGTTGCCGGAGGATTATGGAGTAGGTCACGCTTGAAGCGTGACCTACGAAAGGCTGCCAGAAAATAACATTGACCGATTACCCGTAGATACTACGCTCGTCAGGGGTCTCCTGACCCCGAAACAGCACAGCACAATATTCCCAAACTGGGAATATTGTGTTATCATAGACACATGCGGGTCATTACTGAACGAAGATTGCGTATATTCTGGGAACAACACGCCGAGGCGCGTGGCCCGCTTGAAGCCTGGTTGGAACATGTTCGCCGCGCTGAATGGACGATGCCCTCCGATGTTCAGAAAGATTACGGTGACGATGTAATTTTGCCCAATAATCGAGCAGTATTCAATATCAAGGGCAACAAATACCGCCTAGTGGCACATATTCATTACAAATCCCAAATTCTATTTGTCCGGTTTATCGGTACGCATACTGAGTATGACCATATTGACGTTGCTAAAATCTGACCGGAGGCATATGGAAATCAAACCCATTCGAACTGAAGCCGATTACGAGGCTGCTCTCAGGGAAATTGAGCGTTTATTCGAGGCTGAACCAGGAACACCTGAAGGGGATAAACTGGATGTGTTGGCTACGCTGGTGGAAGCCTATGAGGCAAAGCATTATGCCATTCCTGCGCCCGATCCGGTTGAATCCATCGAATATCATATGGAACGGTTAAGATTAACGCGCAAAGATTTAGAGCCACATATTGGAGGGCCATCCCGAGTCTCGGAGATTCTAAATCGCAAGAGACCCCTCAACATGCGCATGATCAGGAACTTGCATCAGGGGCTGGGAATTCCGGTTGAGGTTCTCGCGCAACCGTATGATCTTGATTTGCCCAGGCAAGATAGCGTTGCTCCAGTACCTTTGAAGGTGGGTTTTCAAACCAGGAAAAGTTGAGTCCGAGGCGGATAAGTCATCACCTTTGGGAAGTTGAACTTTCTCGTTCCCACAGCCCGCCGATTTGCGGGTGGCTTTCGAGACCGTTGCTGCGTGATGGCGGCGCGCGAGTTGGTGTTGCCGGAGGTGCTGGCTGCCGGAGGATTACGAGAAAAAGTAAGCAGTAACGAACCCGTTTCCTGGCAGGAAACGGGTTCGTTTGTTCATTCGTTACCCCCCCCCCATATATTTTACCTACACACCATACGCTCGCAGGATTTCCGCGATCCACCCCAGCTTCTCCTCGGACGGCGGACGGATATCGGGCAGCGGGTACTCTTGCCCCAACCCGGCGTACTTGCTCATCGCGGTGTGATGGTACGGTAGCAGCTCGAGGCGGTGCGCACGCGGCAGCGAGGCCACGAATTGTCCGGTCTGGCGGATGTTCTCCTCATCGTCATTGACCCCTGGGATGACCGGCAGGCGCAAGAGGATGGAATGGCCGCGCTCTGAAAGTTCCTGTAGATTGGTCAAGATCAAGGCGTTGGATACCCCCGTAAATTCGCGGTGCCTGGCATCGTCAATCAATTTGAGATCGTACAGGAACAAATCCACGCAGCCGCGCACGCGCTCGAAGGCCTCCCAGCTTGCAAATCCGCAGGTGTCCAGCGCGGTGTGGATTTCCCTTTCCTTGCAGGCTTCGAGCAGCCCAAGCGCAAAATCACGCTGTGCCAGCGGCTCTCCGCCGGATAAAGTCACGCCGCCGCCCGACTCATCATAGAAGGGGATATCGCGCTCGACTTCGGCCATCACCTGGGCGACGGTCATCTCGCGGCCGACGACCTGCCGCGCCTCGGCGAAGCAGACGAGGGTGCACTCCCCGCAGCGCTCGCAGCGTTCACGCTGGACCTCGGGGCCAGCTTCGCCCAATCCGGCCGCGCCGTGCGGACAGGCTTCCACGCAAGCCCCGCAGCGGATGCAGCGCGCGCTCCGCAAAATGATTTCCACCTCAGGGGATTGGCCTTCGGGATTGTGACACCACCGGCAGCGCAGCGGACAGCCTTTGAGGAAAACCGTCGTGCGAATGCCTGGCCCATCGTGAATGGAGTATTTTCTTATGTCGAAGACAAGGCCCATTCTTACTTACAAAAGCTTGCGGATATGCTCGATATGATCCCGTTCGTGCCACAGGGCGCGGCGCAGGATCTTGCGCGGACTCCAGAATTCCCCATCTATGCCAACCACTTGCTTGGCGCCTGCCAATTTTGGCAGGGTCGCTTTGAAAAAGGCGCGGACTTTCTCGAGCCGCGCGAAGGGTTCTTCGGGCACTTCTTCGCGCGGGAAGGCCAGCCCCAGCCGATCCAGATACCACCACTCCGCCCCGCCGACGTGGCCGAGAATCCCGCGGATGCTCCAACGCTCGCCCATGTAGGTCTGTTTGAGTTTTTCGTCGCTCAAGCCTTCGACGGTTATCAAGAGATCAGAACGGCTCCAGGCAAGCAGTTTCAACGCGCGCTGGATCTCGATGGCCGTCAGTGGTTTCCAGTCGTAACGAAAGAAGGAATCCACACTGTAGCCATCCTTCTCTACTTTGTCGAACTCATCGTTGATGAGATACACCTCCCAGGCTTCTTCGACCTGGATTTCGACCTCCTCGAAGTTCAGCCAGGTGCGCGGCTCGTGCTTGAGGATCCAGGTCGCGTAGGCCTGGAGAGCGACTTCCAAATTTGCGGATGCGGCGTTTGCATCCTTGCCATAGGCGAAGCAGCCGGGATGTTCGAGCGCATAAGCGACGGAACGCCCTTCGTTATTGTTTTCGATACCGACGCGAAAGATCATATTGGCCTCCTGCAAGCCATTTACGCCACTAATCAGGCACTTTTGCCAGGCTTGTCCGCTCTGACAGCCAACCAGCGCATGAGGAACACGATCAAAACAGCCGGCGCAATGAAGAACAGCAGCACGAGAAAGTTTATGACCAAAGAGTAAGAACCTTCGGCAATGAACGTGCGGATTACACTTGTGAACAGCATTGACCAGAAAAATGAAACGACCAGTGTCAGATAGAACAAAACCCTAAGAAAAGCCGCCAGGAGGCTGTGCATTTTATATAGTAAAAAGAAGCGCTGAAGGAAGCTCCCGGACTGGGGCGAAACCTTGTCAATTTTCCGCAAATCCTCTTCCACTGATTTCTTGATCGCCGATAGCTCCCCGGCTGCACTTTGCCGGATTTGCGCCAATTCTTCCGCATCTCCCAGCGCGGCGTTTTGGGCTGATAGATAGGCATTGATAAAATCCACCCTCTGCTTCGCCAGTGTCACGATCCGGCCGCGCTTCGGGCTTAGGCTGCGATTGCCGAGCCAGGCGATCAGCGTGGTAATGATAATGGGAAGGAAACTTCCCAGGATGGTGAGGAGAAGGTCATCTGTCATTTGGACACCTCCATCTGGCTAACCATACCGGTTCATGAACTTTTCCATCCGATGCAATGCCTCTTCGATTTTTTCATACGCGGTTGCGTAACAGCAGCGCACAAAGCCCTCGCCTCCGGGACCGAAGGCATTGCCCGGTACAACAGCTACGTGCTCCTCCCGCAGCAATTTTTCGGCAAAGGCCTCGTCGTCCATGCCCGAGGCGGAAATCCTGGGGAAGGCATAGAACGCGCCGCGCGGCTCGAATGTGGTTAGACCGAGGCGGTTGAGGCCGCCCACTATGAGACGGCGGCGGCGGTCGTACTCGGCCAGCATTTCCTGCACGTGCGGTTCGCCGCTTTTCAACGCCTCGATGGCCGCTCTCTGTGCGATGGTCGGCGCGGACATGATGGTGTATTGGTGGATGCGCACCAGGCCCTTGATGATCTCGGCCGGCCCGGCCGCGTAGCCGATGCGCCAGCCGGTCATGGCGTAATCCTTCGAGAAGCCGCCCAGCAGCACGGTGCGCTTCTGGATGCTCTCGCCCAGCGCCGGGACGCAGACGTGCTGGAAATCGTAGACCAGCCGGTCGTAGATCTCGTCCGAGACCAGGATCAGGTTGCGCTGCTCGGCGATTTTGGCGACCTCGTTCAGGGTCGCGCGCGCCGCGACCGCGCCGGTCGGGTTGCTCGGATAGCCGACGAAGATCAGCTTGGTGCGCGGCGTGATGGCGGCGCGCACGCGCTCAGGGTCGAGCTGGAAGTTGTCTTCCATCCGGCTGGGGATTTCGACCGGCACGCCGCCCGCCAGGATCACCTCCGCCTGGTACGAGACGAAGCACGGCGTGGGGATGATGACCTCGTCGCCCGGGTCGAGCAGGGCGGTCATGGTCAGGTAGAGCGCCTCGGAGACGCCGACCGTGATGATGATCTCGCTCAACGGGTCGTATTTCACGCCGTAGAGTTTCAGCAGGTGGCTTGCCAACGCCTGGCGGAGTTCCAGGATCCCCGCGTTCGAGGTGTAGTGCGTCTCGCCGGCTTCCAGGGCGCGCCGGCCGGCGTCCATGATCGGCTTGGGCGTGGTGAAATCCGGCTCGCCGATGCCCAGCGAGATGACATCCTTCATCGTGGCGGCAATATCGAAAAACTTGCGGATGCCCGAGGGTTTCAGCCCGGCCACCCGCTTCGCAAGGTAACGCATTTCAGCGACTTGCTGCATTTATCCTCCTCAAGGTTGGTGGATGCGCCACTCGTCGTGCAATTCGCCGTAGAACAGCTCGAAGATTTGCCCGTCGGCTGTTTCGACGCGGAAGCACTTCGCGCCGGGAATTCGCCAGCGCGCCAGGACTGCCGCGATCTCCAGCCGCTGCCCCTCCCACGTCAGGGCGATGGGCTTCTCGGCGTACTCGTACTCGGAATGACACTCGACTATTTCGCTCATGATCGTAGGGCGGGTTTTCGCGAAGCACCCCCGAAGGGGGCTTACCCGCCAGGATGGGCGGAATGGAAATCCGCCCTACAATTTGATAACAGAATCGTCTCCAACATTCAAAATCATCGGCTGGCCCTCTGCGCCACGTCCCTCGACTTGGGCCTGCCGGCCGATAAACGAGCCGCTCAAGGCTGCCGCGCTCACCGTTACCCCCGCCTCGAGGATGCTGTTCTCGATCTTGCTGTCCGTGATCTTGCACCCCGCGCCGATGGAGACGTGCGGCCCAATCGTCGAGTTGCTTATCTCGGCCGTCTCGTGGATGAACACTGGCCGGTTGATCTCGACATCTTCGCAAACGTGATTGGCTGAATTTTCGCGTCCGTGCTCCAACAGGTAGCGATTCGTTTCCAGCGTGGCCTCTATCGTGCCGCTATCCAGCCAGACGGAGACTTTCTGCGTGCGGAACTGTGCCCAGCGTTCGAGCATGATGTTGATGGCGTCGGCCAGGAAGAACTCGCCTTTCAGGGATGTGCCGCGCCGCATTTGCTCCTCGATAGCAGAAATCAAATCCTCGCCGCGTTTGAAATAGTAGCAACCGACGACGGCCAGGTTGTTTTCCATTGTTTGCGGTTTCTCGATCAACCGCGTCACTTGGCCTGCTTTGTCCACTTCCGCCACGCCGAAGCGGCGCGGATCGGGCACGGCCTTGACCCAGGCCACGCCGTCGAGAGTCTCATTTGCCAGGAAGGAGAAATCGGTCTCGATCAGCGTATCCGAGAATACCATCAGCATTGGGCCGCTCAGGTGCTGGCGCGCCAAGTATAGAGCGTCCGATTGGCCGCGCATGACTGACTGCACGACGTAATGTGCCTTCAGCTTCGGGTAGTTTGCCTGCATGAAAGCCGGGATTTGGAGCTCGCCCAGGTACGGCCCGACGATGAAGATGTATTCGATTTTTTGGGGATGGGGAACAGTATCGAACATCTCCAGCAGGTGGTCGAGGGCGGTCTTGCCTGCCAGGCTGATCAAAGGCTTGGGCTTGCTCCAGGTCTGCGGCCTCATGCGCGTGCCCCAGCCAGCGGTCGGAATGACTATTTTGAGGTTCATAGCTCTATTGTACGGCAATTTGGCAAGGAGTGCGAAGTTTCACATTCGATTGATAACCGGTCACTGATTACTCTGAGATTCGCAGATGTAGGGCAGGTATCTTACCTGCCGTCAGCCAGCCAGTCGGCGGGTAAGATACCCGCCCTACGGTATTATCTTGAGATTCGCCAGCGAGGCGGCGAGTCTCTTGATGCCAACGCTTTCGAAAACAACATCCACCGTCTCATCATCATCCTGGATTCTACTGGTCAAAACGATGCCCTCGCCCCAGGTGGGGTGCTGGACGCGCATCCCAGCGGCGAACGCGGCTCGTTTAACGGCGGCAGGCTCAGGCGCGGAAGGTGTCCGCCAGGATGGGGTGTCGGAAAAACGCTGGGAGCGGCGTCCGGCCCGGGATCTGCCGTTCAGCAGTTCGGGCGGGATGTCATCCAGAAAACGGGATGGATAGGTCTCTTCGGCGTAGCCGCGCCCACCGCGTCGCAGGCAGCGGATCAGGTAGAGCCGGTCTTTGGCGCGCGTGATGCCGACGTAGAACAGGCGGCGCTCTTCTTCCATCGCTTCGGGTTCGTCGAACGAACGGCTGTGGGGCAGGATGCCATCGTCCAGGCCGACGATGAAGACGACGCCGAACTCGAGGCCCTTCGCGGCGTGGAGGGTGAGCAGCGTGGGGGCGTTCTGGCCTTCGGTCAGGGTGTCCTGGTCGGAGATGAGGGCCACGTTTTCGAGAAACTCGGTCAGGGGGCGGGACTCGTACTCGACCGTCAGGCGGCGCAGTTCCTGGACGTTCTCCCAGCGCTCGGCGCCCTCCTCCGTGCCGTCGTCGAGAAATGCTTTGTAGTTGATGTCGGCGGCGATGCGGTCGAACAATTCGGTGACGGTGGCGCGCACCGCCTCGGCGCGCCAGTTGGCGAGCAGCGCGCCGAAATCGGCCAGCGGCAGGACGGCGCGGCCGGTAAATTGCGGCCAAAAAGGAGACGCGTCGCCGCGTGCCAGGTCGAACAGCAGCGCGCTCGGCGAAACGTTCGCCCCACGCGCATTGGTGTGCAGGGCGAGCAAGGATTTTTCGCCGATGCCGCGCGGCGGGACGTTGATGACGCGGTCTAGCGAGACCTCGTCAGCGGGGTTGTGCACCAGGCGCAGGTAAGCGATGATGTCTTTGACCTCCCGCCGTCCATAAAATCGCTGCGCGCCGACCAGCCGGTAGGGCAGGCGGGCAGCCAGGAAGGCCTCTTCGAGCAGGCGGGATTGGGCGTTGGTGCGGTACATCACCGCGCAATCCCCGGCCTCGTACTGTTTGCTGGCGACCAGTTGAACGATGCTGTCCACCACGAAGGATGCCTCGCCGTAATCATCGTTGGCCTCGTAGTAGAAGAGCCGCTCGCCCTGGCCGCGCTCGGTGAAGAGCTTCTTGCGGCGGCGATGCGGAGCGCGGTCAATGACCGACATGGCGGCATCCAGGATGGTTTGGCGGGAACGGTAGTTCTGTTCGAGAAGGATGACCCGGCAATCGGGATAATCTTTTTCGAAGCGGAGCACGTTCCGGTAATCGGCACCACGCCAGCGGTACACCGATTGGTCCGGATCTCCCACGACGAAGATATTATTGTGCACCGAGGCCAGGTGTTTAAGCAGCACGTATTGCGCGAAATTCGTATCCTGGAACTCGTCCACCAGCACATGCACAAACCGTTTGGCATACTTCTCGCGCACGGCGGGGAATTCCGAAAGCAGGTGCGCCGTCCACAGCAGCAGGTCGTCGAAGTCCACCGCGTTGTTTTGTTTCAGTAATTCCTGATAACGCGCATAAATGCGTTTCACCACCTCGTCGCGATAGGTCTGGACGGGGTAGTCTTCGGGGAAGATCAGATCGTTCTTGGCGCGCGAGATCGCCCCATGCACCGCAGGCGGCCGGTAGGTTTTGTCATCCAGGTTCAGGTCGCGGATGGCGGCCTTGACCACCCGCTGCTGGTCGTCTTCATCGTAAATGACGAAATTGGAGTCAAAGGGAAGATTATCTGCCTCGCGGCGCAGCAGGCGGGCGCAGGTGGCGTGGAACGTTCCCAGCCACAGGCCGTTGGTGGCCTCCTCGCCCAACAGTCCGCGCACGCGGCCTTCCATCTCCCGCGCCGCTTTGTTGGTGAACGTGACCGCCAGCATCTGGTAGGGACGCACGCCCTCGTAGCCGATCAGATAGGCGACGCGCTGCGTCAGCACGCGTGTCTTTCCGGACCCGGGGCCGGCCAGCACCAAAACAGGCCCGCTGCCAACTGTCACAGCCTGGCGCTGCTGGGGGTTGAGCTTGTCGAGGAAGTCCATGGGGGGAAAGGATGAAGGATGAAAGATGAAGGATAAAGGATGAATTGGAATTATCGGCCCGTAGGTTTGCGCGTCGTGCGACATGAATGTCGCGGTACGGTTTAGCCTGCGGGACTTGTTTCCTTGTTTACTTGTTTACTTGTTTCCGTGTCTACTTCAACTCCGACGTGCAATGCGGGCAGCGAGTGGCCTTGATCGGAATGGCCGTGAAGCAGTGCGGACAATCCTTCGTGGTCGGCTCGGCCGGCGCGGGAGCGGGCTTCCTCGTCAGGTTGTTGACGCCCTTGACCATCAGGAAGATTACCAAGGCGATGATGAGGAAATCAATGATATTGTTGATGAACAACCCGTATTTGACCTCGGCGCTGCCAACGGTGACTGCAAGGCTGTTGAAATCAATCCCGCCAATGAGCAGGCCGATCAGCGGCATGAGGATGTCGTTGACCAGCGAGGCGATGATCTTGCCGAAGGCCGCGCCGATGATGACGCCAACGGCCAGATCCATGACATTGCCGCGCAGGATAAAGGCTTTGAATTCTTTCAACATATGTTCCTCCTGATGAGTTTTTGTAAAGCGGCCTCATTGTACCGTAATGTGGGTCGGATTGGCAATCCGGCCTACATGATGTTGTATAATCGTGTCCATGAACCTTCCCGAGGGAGATTTCGATGCCTGACCGCCGACTCGTTCTCGTAAGCCTGTTCGTCTTCCTGGCTGTCCTTCTAGCCTCCTGTGGACCAAAAGGCACCGCCACGCCAACGCCCACTTCCGTACCTTTGTCCTCTACCTCCACGCCGACACCCACGCCGCCGCGCACGTTGACGGTCTGCCTGGGAGAGGAGCCTGCCAGCCTGTATCCGTTTGGGAATCTCTCGTCCGCCGCGCGCAGTATCCTGGCGGCGATCTACGACGGCCCAATTGATACCAATTCCTATGGCTACCAGCCGGTCATCCTGCAAAAGCTGCCCAGCCTGGCGGATGGGGACGCGCTGATCAGCGCCGTTTCCGTCTACGTCGGCGACGAGGTGGTGGACGCGGACAACCTGCCGGTCACGCTGGCGGTGGGCGTGCGCGTCCGCCCGAGCGGCTGTCGGGAGGACGAATGTTCGGTTGTCTATGATGGCAAGGGCGAGATCCAGATGGATCAAATGGTGGTCAATTTCAGCCTGCTGCCCGGCCTCTACTGGTCGGACGGTATGCCCCTGACGGTGGAGGATTCGGTCTACTCATACAACCTGGCGACATATCCCGACACACCGCCAACGAATGCTCCGCACGGTTCCACATACCTGATAGATCGCACCAAAGCGTATGAAGCCGTGGACGAACAGACCGTCCAATGGTGGGGCAAGCCGGGCTATCTCGACCCGACCTACTTCACCAATTTCTGGGCGCCCTATCCCAAGCATTTGTGGAGCCAATATACGCCGGGCGAGCTTCCTGACACTGATGTCGCGTCCCGCGAACCGGTTGGGTGGGGCGCTTACGTGATCGAGGATTGGGCCAGCGGCGATTCCATCACGTTGAAGAAGAATCCCTACTACTTCCGGGCAGGCGAGGGTTTGCCGAAGTTCGATACGCTGGTGTTCCGTTTTATCACCACACCGGAGACCGCCATCAGCGAGTTGATCGCCGGGAAGTGTGACCTTCTGGATCCCAGCCTGCACCTGGATGGACAGGTCGGCATTTTAAAAAGCTTCGCTTCGCAAGGCCAGCTCAAGGCCATCTTCTCCCCGACGGACGTGATGGAACGCCTCGATTTCGGCATCCGCCCGGCGAGCTATGACAACGGCTATAGTCCCGAGGCAGGCGACCGGCTGGATTTCCTGGGCGATGTACGCGTCCGCCAGGCGATAGCCATGTGCCTGGACCGGCAGCAGGTGGTGGATACGGTGCTGTTTGGGCTGACGACGGCGCCAGCTTCTTTCATCCCTTCCAGCCATCCACTCTACAACCCCGACGTGAAAACCTATCCCTTCGACGTGGCGGCGGCCGGTCAACTGCTCGAGCAAGCCGGCTGGCGGGATGAGGACAACAATCCCGGCACGCCGCGCCAGGCTTGGGGGATCACTGGCATCCCGTCCGGCACGCCGCTGGTCTTGAATTACTGGACGACCGGCGCAGCCCAGCGCAGGCAGGTGAGCGAAATCCTGGCCGGATCGCTGGCTCAGTGCGGCATCCAAGTCAACGTGCAATATTACGATCCCACCGAGCTGTATGCCCAAGGCCCGGATGGGCCGCTGTTCGGGCGCAAGTTCGACCTGGCCGAGTTCGCCATGGGCAGCACGGGCGTAGAACCGCCGTGTGAGTGGTTTACCAGCGCCGAGGCGCCGAACGCGGCGAATCACTGGGTCGGCGCCAACGTCAGCGGCTATGCCAGCGCGGCTTACGACGCGGCCTGTCTCGCCGCCAAAGGCGCCTTGCCGGGTGAAGCAGCCTATGCAAGCGGCTATGCCGATGCGCAGGCCATCTTCGCAGAGGATTTGCCCATCGTTCCGTTGTACTGGCGGCTGGAAGTGGCGGCTTCCCGTCTCGATTTTTGCAACTTCAGCCTCGATCCGACCGCTGCCAGCGACCTGTGGAACATCGAGGCGTTCGACGATGGAGAGGCCTGCGCCCCTTGACAAAATCCCCGCCTTGCCTATAATTCCGCCCGATATGGTTGCCCTGCCACCCTTTCGAGATTTCCTGTTCGAGCGCACATTCTCCGCAACCTTTGTCTTTTAGAGAGCCGTCAGCGGCTCTCTTTTTTTGCCTGTTCCTTAACTATGAGACTATCCGACTATGAGACTGCCCGGACTAATTGACCCCCACGTCCACCTGCGCGAACCCGGCGCGACTCACAAGGAAGACTGGGATACAGGCACGTCCGCCGCGCTGGCAGGCGGATTTACGCTGGTGCTGGCCATGCCCAACACCCAGCCGCCGGTCACGGACGCCGCGACCCTGAACATGGCGCTCGACGCCGCGCGTTCCAAAGCCCGCTGCGACTACGCCCAGTTCCTCGGCGCGGGGCCGGACAATGCCGATTGGGACAGACCCACAGGTTTGCCCCTACAGGCAGCCGGCCTGAAGATGTACCTCGACCAGACCTACGGTCCGCTGCGACTGGATGACATGACCCTTTGGCAAGAGCATTTCAAGCACTGGCCGAAGGAGCGTCCTATTGTGGCCCACGCCGAGAGCCGGACGATGGCGGCAGTCATTCTGATGGCTGCGATCTACGACAGGCCGGTGCACATCGCCCACGTCTCGCTGCGCGAGGAGATTTTGCTCATCAAGGCGGCCAAGGAACGCGGCATCAAGGTTACATGCGAAGTGACGCCGCATCATTTGTTTC
>Ga0208045_1000496_pt1 | contig 15621 bp, 10 predicted proteins | sample PL_2010_200m_FD_184160 | JGI IMG/M metagenome (GOLD analysis project Ga0208045, IMG submission 184160) | Freshwater microbial communities from Powell Lake, British Columbia, Canada to study Microbial Dark Matter (Phase II) - PL_2010_200m... | ecosystem: Environmental > Aquatic > Freshwater >...
GCATTGTTCTGGCACCGTTGGACAACACTGCACTCCAGCGTCCCGTAGCGGCTGCGGTCGGCAAGAAGATCCCTGTCGTGATATTTGATAGCGCACTCAAAGGCGAGCCGGGGAAGGACTTCGTAAGTTTTGTGGCGACGGACAACAAGAAAGGCGGAATGCTTGGTGGTGAGCACCTAAGCAAGTTGCTGAACGGGAAGGGGAAGATCGTTCTCCTCCGTTATCAGGTTGGTTCGGCAAGCACGATGGAACGCGAGGAGGGATTTCTCGAGGCGATCGCCAAGAGCCCTGGGCTCAAGTTGACCGTGAATAATCGCTACGCCGGAGCGACAGCCGGGGAAGCAAAGACCGCCGCAATGAACATCATCGATAAACTGAAGGAGGCTGACGGTGTGTTCGCTCCGAATGAATCGTCGACCTTCGGCATGCTCCTGGCACTTCGACAGGACAACCTCGCTGGGAAAATCAAGTTCGTCGGTTTCGATACATCTCCGCCGCTGATTGAAGCGTTGCAGAAAGGGGAAATTGACGCGCTCGTGGCCCAGGATCCGACACGAATGGGGTACGAAGGAGTGAAGACACTCATCGCTTCTATCCAGGGAAAACAGGTTTCCAAGACTGTGGATACGGGGGTTCGTCTCATCACACGCGAGAACATGAACACACCTGAGATCAAGAAACTGCTTGGAAACTGATAGTCTTGAAACGGGAAATTCGCAATTGTTTATCCTCTTCCTCTGCGATTCTCGGCGTGCTCAGCGTCTCCGCGATGAAAACTACAAGACTATTTGTTGGGAATGGAGCTAATCAAGGAGGCAACACAATGAAATTCATAGGACTGTCAATAATGGTGCTTGCCATGATCTCTCAAGCGACGCTTGCGCAAGGCAAGACAGGCGTTCCGAAATTCTCGGACGATGTGGCCTTTCTGAAAAAGTATGTCGGGGTCATCGTCCTATCAGACAAATCGTCATCGACGCAAGTCGCGGTGATCCCTGCTTATCAGTGCAGAGTAATGACGAGCAGTGCGAGCGGCCCGGATGGCCTCAGCTACGGCTGGGTTAACCGCGATCTCATCGCATCGGGCAAGCCGGCACCTCACATCAATGTGTTCGGCGGTGAGGATCGCTTCTGGATCGGCCCCGAAGGGGGGCAGTACTCTGTCTTCTTTAAGAAAGGGAGTACGTTCGATCTCGATCATTGGTTTACGCCGGCGTCGATCGACACCGAGCCTTTCGAACTTGTAAGCCAGAGTCCGGATCGGGTCGTTTGCCGCAAGACAATTCAATTATTCAACTATTCGGGCACAACGTTCAACCTCGAAGTGACCCGGGAGATTCGGTTGCTGGACACGAAGACTGCCCAAAAACATCTTGGTGTCAAAGTAAAACCTGACGTCAACGTGGTTGCATATGAGTCGGTCAACTCCATCAAAAACACGGGCTCGAGCGCGTGGACCAAAGAAGGGGGCCTGCTCTCCATCTGGATTCTCGGAATGTTCAATGCATCCCCGGCCACGACAATCGCCGTGCCGTTTAAAAAAGGAGACGAATCAGGGCTGGGTCCTGTTGTCAATGACACCTATTTCGGGAAAGTGCCGTCGGATCGGCTCGTCGTCAAAGACGGTGTGATCTACTTTGCGGCAGATGCCAACTATCGAAGCAAGATCGGAATTCCGCCACTTCGCACCAAGCCTCTGTTGGGAAGCTACGATGCCGTCAACAAAGTCTTGACGCTGGTTCAGTTCACATTTCCGAAGGGCGCGGTCGACTACGTGAACTCGATGTGGGAAATTCAGAAGAATCCATACGGCGGCGATGTCGTCAACAGCTACAATGACGGCCCTCCAAAACCCGGCGCCGCTCAGCTGGGAAGATTTTACGAACTTGAAACGTCCTCGCCTGCGCTTGCGTTGAAACCGAACCAGAGTGGAACTCACGTCAGCCGGACAATGCACCTGCAGGGACCGGAGGCTGAGCTGGATGCGATCGCTCACGCAACGCTCGGCATCGGTCTGGACGACATAAAGAACGGCCTGAAGAAATAGCTCCTCAACGGCTCTGAACTGAATGAAAACCTGGCTTAGAAGGCTTGGCCCCCTCGTGGGTCTGGTGTTCGTTTTCGGACTCTTTACGATATTGACTCCGGACAAGTTCGCGACCGCCAGCAACCTTCAGTTGATGCTCTTACAAACCGCAGTTGTCGGTACGGCTGCCCTGGGAATGACGATGGTCATCATCAGCGGTGGCATAGACCTCTCTGTTGGATCCGTTATCGCTCTGACAACAGTTGTTGTCGCCCTTCTTCTTAACACCGGTGCACCTCCGCTGCTGGCCGCCGGCGGCGGCGTCGTTGTGGGGATGATCTGCGGATCGATGATCGGCCTCCTCATCACACGCATTCGACTTGCTCCGTTCATTGTGACGCTTGGCATGTGGGGTGCTTTGCGCGGCACAGCGAAGGGGTTGGCAAACGAGCAGATGATCGTTACACCGGGAAGCTGGCTGACAAAGCTCCTGAACACCCTCACCGAGGATCAGGCATGGATGCTGTTTCCGCCGGGAGTATGGATGATGTTGATCCTCGCCGTGGTCATTGGAGTGATGCTGAAGTACACGAGACAGGGACGTTACATGTTCGCTGTCGGCTCGAATGAAGTGGCAGCAAGGATCTGTGGCGTTCCTGTCGAGCGCACGAAGCTTGCTGTCTACATCCTGGGATCCGGATTCGCAGCTCTTGCAGGAGTTCTCCAGTTCTCCTACCTCACTGTCGGTGATCCGACGACGGCATCAGGCATGGAGCTTGATATCATTGCCGCGGTTGTCATTGGCGGCGCAAGCCTGGCGGGGGGCGAGGGTTCCATCCTTGGCAGCCTGGTGGGAGCATTGATCATGACCACAGTCGGCAATGGCTGCACGAAGATGGAATTGCCGAACTGGGTGCAGGAAATCGTCGCCGGGGCTATCATCGTCATCGCTGTCGCTCTCGATCGTTTCCGCCATCGGAATCGTCAGTAGTCTCAGCCCCTCTAAGACATCTTGATTTTTCAACGCGGAGTCGCGGAGATCGCGGAGCACCGCAGAGTGAATTACTGTACATACTCCGCGATTCTCTGCGGTCTCAGCGTCTCTGCGATAAGAACCATCAAACTACACCATGCTGTGTTTCTACTTGGCTTCGGCCACAACGAATTCATTCACTGCCAACGATTTCACTATTCCTTCAATCTTAATCCATTGGAACCTTATGCGTCCGAACCTCTCAGGATTTCTCGTCATGTTGGTGCTTGCATCCGCCATAGCCTCTGCCGAAAACAACCCTCCAATCGAGAAGAAGGATGCTGCCATCTGTATCATCCCAAAACCTCTTTCGGTTAAAAAGGACAATGGGACGTTCCTCGTCACAAAGTCCACGGGCGTCTATGTCTCTGGCTCGTCAATTGAACTGCAGAACATTGCCGCTCAAATTGCTGCACGACTCAGGGCTGCCACTGGTTTCCCCATTCCGGTCAGTCCCCTGGTAACCCGGCGCGATGTCGAGGACGCCATCATTGTGTCGCTCGTGAATGATGTTGACCTGGGTCCCGAAGGATACCGCCTGAACGTTACGAAGAAATCAGTGCGCATCGAGGGACTGGGTGCTTCCGGAGTGTTCTATGGCGCGCAGACACTCTACCAGCTCATGCCGGTTGAGATTGAGAACAAACAGGTGATTCCTGGGATTGCATGGTCAATTCCGTGCGTGCGCATCGAGGACAAGCCACGGTTTTCGTGGAGAGGCATGCACCTGGATGTGGGGAGGCATTTCTTCTCGAAGGATTCCGTCAAACGCTACATCGATCTCATCGCCTCATACAAGATGAACACATTCCACTGGCATCTGACGGAAGATCAAGGGTGGAGGATCGAGATCAAGAAATATCCGCGCCTGACCACAGTGGGTGCGTGGAGAAGAGAAACCATGGGTGACTTCACGCCCCATGGCGGATTCTATACTCAGGACGATGTCCGGGAGATCGTTGAATACGCCAGAGAGCGGTTCATCACAGTCGTCCCTGAGATCGAGATGCCGGGCCATTCGCTTGCAGCGCTGGCTTCGTACCCCGACTTGTCCTGCTCTGGCGGTCCATTCAAAGTGGGGACGGAGTGGGGAGTGAACAACGACGTTTACTGTGCAGGGAGCGAAAAGACATTTCAATTTCTTGAGGATGTTATCGGTGAGGTCGCCAGTCTTTTCCCGGGGCCTTTCTTCCACATCGGCGGCGATGAATGTCCGAAGCTTCGCTGGAGTAACTGCAAACGGTGTCAGGATCGAATGGTGGCGAACGGACTCAAGAACGAACTGGAGCTCCAGAGCTATTTCGTCAAGAGGATCGAAACAATGTTGGCCGCCCGCGGGAAACGCCTCGTGGGATGGGACGAAATCCTTGAGGGCGGCATTGCTCCAAGAGCCACAGTCATGTCGTGGCGTGGCATTGGGGGTGGGATCGAAGCGGCGAAATCCGGCCACGACGTGGTAATGACGCCAACCTCGCATTGTTATTTCGACTATTACCAGGGGGTTGCCAGCGAGCCCAAAGCGATCGGCGGGTTTCTACCCATCGATACAGTCTACTCATACGAGCCCGTTCCGCCGGAACTCACATCGGAGCAAGGCCGGCACGTGTTGGGTGCACAGGGCAATGTCTGGTCTGAATGGATGCCGAATTACCGGCAGGTTGAATACATGGCTACGACGCGTATGATGGCTCTGAGCGAAGTTGTGTGGTCGGACAAGTCCCATCGCAACTTCAAGGACTTCTTGCAGAGGATGACGCCGCACTATCAGAGACTGGCGATTCGCGATGTCAACTACCGGGTTCCGACTCCACTTGGCGTCGGTGGCCGAAAAATCATTTTCCGCGATACCGTAGCGACAATCATGACTCCGGTTCCTGATGCATCGGTCTACTACACCCTCGATGGACAGGATCCTACCCCCTCGTCGCTCAAGTATACGAAGCCTATTGCAATCACTGGAGACGTAATGCTAAAGGCGATGCTTGCTCTCCCGGGAGGAAGAACGAGCAATCCGGTTACGACAAGCTTCCTGATGGTTGATCCAAAGGTGAACGGAGTTACCTTTGCCTACTTCGAAGGGGAATGGGACCTTGTTCCCAACATGGCGGCACTAAGCCCCGTGAAAACCGGTCGAGTGTTTGATGTTGGGCTGGGAAATGTCCCGAAACGCTGGGACAACTACGGCGTCCAGTTCAAATGTTCTGTCAATATCCCGAATGATGGCGACTACACATTCTACCTTGGCTCAGATGATGGAAGCAGGCTGTATCTCGACGACCGCGAACTGATCAACAACGACGGTACTCACGGCATGGTGGAAGTGGCAGGGAAAGCTACGCTGTCTCGCGGGAAGCACAAGCTTGAAGTCCGGTACTTCCAACTCGGTGGGGCTCAGGAGCTCAGCGTCTCCCTTGAGGGGCCCGGAATGACGAAGCAACCGTTGCCGCCACGTATGCTCACAATCGAATAGGAGCCACCACCTTTGATTGGAATTCCTCCCCGATTCTTCAGTCGGATTGCATGCGCGGGGGTTCTCCTCGCTCTCTGTGTGCCTTCAGAAAGCAATGCTCAACGTAACCTCACCAAATTCGTCAACCCGTTTGTCGGCACGGCGAAAAATGGTCACACATATCCGGGGGCGACCGTGCCTTTCGGGATGGTTCAGCTGAGCCCGGACACCCGCACCGAAGGATGGGATGCCTGTTCGGGGTATCACTACTCAGATTCCAGCATTCTTGGCTTCAGTCATACGCACCTGAGTGGAACCGGTGTTGCTGACTATGGCGACATACTGGTGATGCCGACGGTCGGGTCTCTGGCAGTGTCACGAGGGGACCCGGGTGGTGTTGTGCGGGGATATCGTTCGCGGTTCCGTCATTCGGAAGAATCGGCCTCGCCGGGCTTCTACAAGGTGCGACTCGACGACTACGACATCCAGGTTGAGCTGACGGCGACAACTCGGGTTGGGGTTCATAAGTACATATTCCCGAAGGCCGACAGTGCAAATGTCGTGATTGACCTTACGCATGGTCTTGGACTCGATAAGGTCGTAGAGTCTAAACTGCAGGTCGTCGGAGACAATGAGATTGTCGGTTTCCGGAGATCCCAGGGCTGGGCGAAGGATCAGGTCATCTATTTCGTGGCCCAGTTTTCAAAACCCTTCAAATCGTTTGGGATCGCGGTCGATGATGTCATCCGGCAGCAGCGACGGATCGCCTCCGGCAAGAATCTCAAAGGCTTCGTTCGATTCAAAACCCAAACGAATGAAACGGTTGTCTTGAAGGTTGGGCTCTCCTCAGTGAGCATCGGCGGGGCGCGGCGGAATTTGCGGACGGAAATGCCAGGTTGGGATTTTGACAGTGTGAAGGCGGTTGCCGGCAAGCTTTGGAATTCTGAACTCAACCGAATCTGGGTTGACGGCGGAACTGAAGGGCAGCGTCGCACATTCTACACGGCGTTGTACCACTCAATGCTCACACCGAACACCTTCAGTGATGCCGATGGTCAGTATCGCGGTATGGATGGGAAAGTCCGCTCCGCGAAGGGATTTGAAATGTACACGGTGTTCTCTCTGTGGGACACGTTTCGAGCCGAACACCCGTTGTTCACCATCATTGACCGAAAGCGGGCGCTCGACTTTGTCCGCTCCCTGCTGGCGAAGTACGAGGAGTCCGGCATCCTTCCCGTGTGGGAGTTGGCGGGAAATGAGACCTGGTGTATGATCGGCTATCATGCGGTCCCGGTGATACTCGATGCCTATGTAAAAGGAATCCGGTCGTTTGACGCCGAGAGAGCTCTCGTGGCGATGAGGCATAGTGCTCAACTTGACCACTTTGGTCTGAAATCGTACCGGGAAAACGGATACATTCCCTCTGAAGCCGAGTCTGAGTCGGTTTCGAAGACATTGGAATATGCTTATGACGACTGGTGCATAGCACAGCTTGCCTCAGCAATCGGGAAGAACCAAATGGCAGCGGATTTTGACGAGCGGGGACAATACTATCGAAATCTCTTCGACCCCTCCTCCGGATTCATGCGGGCGAAGGAAAACGCGCGCTGGGTTGAGCCATTCGACCCGAGATCTGTGACCTTCAACTACACGGAAGCGAACGCGTGGCAATACAGTTTCTTCGCTCCCCAGGATGTCGCCGGATTGATCGAGCTGTACGGAGGAAGAGAGAGCTTCGTAAGAAAGTTGGATCAACTATTCTCAGAAAAGGAAGAACTCTCGGGGCGGAATCAACTCGACATCAGCGGTATGATTGGGCAGTATGCCCAGGGAAATGAGCCGAGCCACCACGTTTCGTACCTATTCAACTATGCAGGTGCTCCGTGGCGGACGCAAGAGCTTGTTCGTCGCATCGTGGATTCACTCTATACTGCGGAGCCCGACGGCTTGTGCGGCAACGATGATTGCGGCCAGATGTCAGCATGGTATGTTTTCAGTGCGATGGGATTCTACCCGGTCACGCCGGGTCTGCCGTACTATTCCATCGGAAGCCCGTTGTTTGATCGCGTGACCATTCGGCTGGAGGACGGCAAGCAGTTTGTCATCCGGGCGGAATCGAACTCGGCCCGCAATAAGTTCATTCAATCGGCCCGCCTCAACAATATCAGCCTTGCCCGGACTTACATCTATCACGAAGATATCACACGAGGCGGTTCCATTGACTTCGTCATGGGACCAAAACCAAACGAACAGTGGGGCTCTGCCATCGATGATGTCCCGCCCGCCAATCCAACGACGAAGACTGTAACGCCGCCGGTTTTACAGGCGGTATCGACCGTTTTTTTTGACTCGCTTGAGATCAGCATGGCCTGCACAACACCGGAAGCGACCATCTACTACTCAATAGGAATGGGAAATACGGCTCCGACCTACCAGAAGTATACAGGTCCTGTCGTGCTGAGAGAGAGTTCTGCGATAGTGCTCTATGCGGAGAAGGATAGCCGTCAGAAAAGCAAAACCATCAGAGCCTTGTTCACCAAATTCACTCCCCCCGGGAAGATTAAACTTGGTTCATCCTACAGCACTCAGTATACCGGGGGTGGAAACGCAGCGTTGATCGATGGCAGGCAGGGAAATACCGACTTCCGTCTTGGCGCCTGGCAAGGGTATGAAGGAGACGACCTGGATGCCGTGATCGATCTTGGAAGCGTCAAGTCCGTCAGTCGTGTCTCCCTCGGTTGTCTGCAGGACAACAATTCCTGGATCTTCTTCCCGAAGAATGTCGAGTTCTCTTTTTCGTCTGACGGTCTGGCGTACGGCAACCCTTTCAATGTTGGGAACAATGTCAGTCCCAAAGACGAAGCAGTCCGGTTGAAGCAGTTCTTGATAGAAACCGGTTCTATCGAGGCACGGTATGTTCGAGTCCGTGCGAAGAACATCGGCGTCTGTCCTGATTGGCACAAGGGCGCCGGCAGCAAAGCATGGATTTTTGTAGATGAAATCACATTGTTCACAAGATAGTATCAGGAAGAAGGGCAATCGGTGTAACCGAGCTCACTCGACTATCGTCCAGATTGGAGACTCCTACACATGAAACGACGAACGTTCATCAAGACAGCATCTCTCGCAGGAGCTGCAACTATGATGAAGGGAAAAGCCCTCTCGAGGGACAGAGCCGAAGCAGTGTCCAACAGAAACTCAGCGCCTCGAGGACCTGTAATCGTGTCCACATGGGATTTCGGCCGCGAAGTACCGGAAACGGCATATCGAACGCTCCAACAAGGAGGGACCGTTGTTGATGCAGTGGAGCGGGCGGTAATGATCCCCGAGGCCGATCCAAAAGTGACGAGCGTGGGATACGGAGGCTATCCCGATCGTGACGGGAAAGTCACATTGGATGCATGCATCATGGATGGCGAGGGTAACTGCGGTTCGGTGGTGTTTCTGGAACATATCATCCATCCGGTTTCGGTTGCAAGGTTGGTGATGGAAAAAACGCAGCACGTCATACTCGCCGGAGAAGGGGCGCTGCAATTCGCTCTGGAAAATGGCTTCAAGAAAGAGAACCTCCTCACGAAGGAGGCCGAGGCCGCCTACAAAGACTGGCTGAAAACCAGCAGCTACAAGCCGCAGAAAGTCGACGCGAATAACCACGACACCATCGGTCTCCTGGCGATGGATGGAAAGGGAAACATGGCCGGTGCCTGCACGACGAGTGGGATGGCCTGGAAAATCCATGGACGGGTTGGGGATTCGCCCATCATTGGTGCAGGGTTGTATGTAGATAGTGACGTCGGCGGAGCGACCTCCACGGGATTGGGTGAGGCCGTGATCAAGGTCGCAGGGAGTTTCCTCATCGTTGAGTTGATGCGCAACGGTGAATCGCCGCAGGAAGCGTGCAAAATCGCTCTCGAGCGGATCGTCCACAAGCAACCAAAGTATGCAAAGGGGAATGATTTCCTCGCAGGATTCGTGGCGATGACCAAAGGGGGCGAAGTTGGGGCGATGAGCTACAGGAAAGGCCTGCAGTATTCGCTTCACAAGGACGGAGTTGTCAGTATCGTTGATGCGGAGTATATGGTAAAATGAAGTCCTCGAGTGCCCGCCACCTAAACTGAGAATTGCCATTGTAAGGTGACGGTCACCCTGCAGACTCGAGTGCCCGCCACCTAAGCTGGGAATTGCCATCGTAGGGTGGCGGTCACTTTCCTGAGCGTCTAGGTGACCGGCACCCACTGTAACAGAGACGGAAGGCGACGGTCACCCTTGCAGACTTGAGTGTCACTCTTGTGATCGGTGAATGATTGTGCACTGAAAATGATCCTAAATCCTAGTGTCCAAGAGAACGGAATATCGCGCGGCTGAAGGTGAGTATTTTCACGTGTACAATCGAGGGGTCAAGAAGAGCGATATTTTTGATACCAGGGAGAACTACTCGTTCTTTCTCACCAAGCTGAGCACAGTCGCGATTCCATCTCAATTGGAGGTCATATGCTTCTGCCTGATGCCAAATCACTTCCATCTCATTCTCAAACAGAATGCACGAGAGGGCATCTCAGGATTAATGAAGTCACTCTGCAATGGCTATGCAAAAGCTATCAACAATCAGCGCAGAAGTTCGGGTCATGTTCTTGAGTCAAAATACAAGATTAAGCTGATTGACTCAGAAGACTATCTGATTTGGCTCTCGAGATATGTGCATCGTAATCCCAAAGAAGCTGGACTTGTCGGCGAATGTCTTGATTGGGAATACAGCAGCTTCCGGGACTATGTGCAAAAGAAGAGGTATCCATTCCTATCCGCCGATGTTGTTCTCGCTCAGTTTCCATCGCCAGAGTGCTATCGGAGGTATGTTGAAAACGATGGTGAGGTGGCTCCGAGGGGCGCAGGAGAGTGTCTGATTGAAGAGTAGTTGCACTATTCAGGTCTTGCAATTGCTCGTTAAGTGATCGAGGCGGGTTAGGTGACCGGCACCCAACGTTGAGCGAAGAAATGTGACGGTCACCCCTGCAGACTTGAGTGCCCGCCACCCAAACTGAGAATTGCCATTGTAAGGTGACGGTCACCCATCTCAAGGAGCAATAATGATCCTCGAAGTATGTATCGACTCGGTTGAATCAGCTCTCGCTGCGCAAGAAGGTGGAGCGGCAAGGGTTGAGTTGTGCGCTGACCTTGAGCATGGCGGTACAACCCCGAGTGCAGGAATGATCAGATCCGTTCGCGAGCACATCTCCATCGCTCTCTATGCCATGATAAGGCCGCGACCGGGTGATTTCTGCTATTCTGAATACGAATGTGAAGTGATGAAGAGCGACGTTGAGAAAGCAAAGGCACTTGGAGTCGATGGTGTCGTCTTCGGCATTCTCACTTCTGAAGGTGAGATCGATATCGGCAGGACGAAGAGCCTCATCGATCTTGCGCGACCGTTGTCTGTGACATTCCACCGGGCATTCGACGAATGTCCAAATTTGCATCGAGCGCTCGATGATCTGAAAGGGCTTGGCGTTGAAAGGGTGCTCACATCGGGTGGGAAGGGAGAGTTAAGTGAGAACGGATACTTGCTGGCCGACCTGGTGCGCCGATCATATGGATCAGTGAGGATCATGGTCGGCGGTGGCATTAGTTTCGAGAATGTGTCGGAGATTGCGACGAAGTCGAAGGCGAACGAATTTCACTCACTGTCAGCTGTGACGAAGGATGTCCCGCCTTACGCTGCAACCTCGAATCGCTTCAGTTCCACACGCAAGGTTGTAGACGCGACGAAGGTTCGCGCCTTGGTGCAGCTTCTTCGAGATCTCTCCGCGGATTCCTAAAGATGAAGATCGCTGATCAGCGGTAAGTCCTCTTTGGAAAAGTGACAGATGGTTTGCACGCGCATGCTTGACTTTACGATACAGAAATTGTAAGCTAAACGCTGAATGTTAGCAATAACATCGGAGCGACACGGTTGTTCCCACCGCAGGCTCATGAATTGCTGTCGTGAAGTTGGCGGCACTGTCGCGCACAGATGACGCATCCTGGACTTAATAACAACGCCTGCTCAATGGGCCTTCGAGCCCCGGCAGAGTCTTCATCCCCATAACAAACTGCTCTTCAACACACGAGGACGGCACCGATGCAATCCATCCAACTCGCATTCTCCGATTGGCTCATCATCGCCATCTACTTCGGCTTTGTGCTTGGGATAGGATACTATCTCAAACGGTTCACGAAGAACGAAAACGACTTCTTCCTCGCCGGCCGGAAAAACAGCTCCTGGGTCGCAGGACTCGCCTTCCTCTCGGCAAACCTTGGCGCACTCGAACTGCTTGGCATGACGGGCAACACCTTCAAGTACGGCATGTATGTCGCCCACTTCTACTGGATCGGTGCAATACCGGCAATGCTCTTCCTCGGACTCTATATGATGCCGTTCTACTACAGTGCCCGCATCAAGTCTGTTCCGGGGTATCTGAAGCTCCGGTTCGATGAGAAGACCCGCGTACTGAACGGAATTGCATTTGCCGTCATGACGCTTCTCGTTTCCGGGATCAACCTCTACGCGATGGCACTGGTACTCCATACCTTCCTCGGGTGGGATTGGAATATCAGCATGTGGATCTCGGCGGCAACCGTTGCAGCATACGTAACGCTAAGCGGGCTCATGTCTGCGATTTTCACCGAGATCATTCAGTTCTTCCTCATATGGTTCGGGTTGTTCCTCGTGTCTATTTTCGGCATCATCGAGATTGGAAGCGTCAATGACATCTTCCGCCGGGTGAACGAACTCTACAGCACGGTTTCGTACACGACGCTCTGGTCCTCGAGTGCCGACCCATCGCTGAATGGCATGGTCATCACATGGGGCGGCATCGTACTCGGACTCGGGTTCGTCCTATCTTTTGGCTATTGGACCACGGACTTTCTTGTGGTGCAGCGTGCATTCTCTGCCAAAGATCTGCGGGCCGCCCGTATGACGCCGATCCTGGCCTCGTTCTTTAAGATGGCAGTCCCTTTCATTGTCATCCTCACCGGTCTTATCGCCATCGTGCTAGCGAATGACGCGAAAAGCGGATTCAGCCTTCTTCAGGACGGTGGTCAGGTAAATTATGACTCTGCCTTGCCGCTTCTCATTGCACGCTACTATCCACCTGGTCTTGTAGGCCTGGGTGTGACGGCTCTCCTCGCCGGGTTCATGGCGGGACAGGCGGGCAACATCAGCGCCTTCAACACGGTGTGGACGTACGATATCTATCACTCAGTGCTGAACAGAAAAGCATCGGACGCGCACTTGCTATGGATGGGTCGCGTGGCGACGATTGTTGGAATCCTGATCAGCGTCGGAACGGCCTATTGGGCGAAGAGCTTCCCGAGCATAATGGACTACATGCAGGCGATCTTTTCCTGGGTGAACGCGCCCCTGTTTGCCACGATGCTCCTCGGTATGTTTGTCCGGTGGATCACCCCGAACGGCGCATTCTGGGGTCTTCTCGCAGGTATGGGCTCCTCCTTCACGTTGTTCCTTGCCGTAAAATTCAACTGGTTTGATGTGAGGATGATTACACTTTCCAATGTCACAAGCGACATGGCCGCGAATTTCTGGAGGGCCTGGTGGGCATGGGTGATCTGCTTCGTCGTCACGATTGTCATCAGCATGTTCACGGAGCGCAAGCCTGAGAGTGAACTTGTTGGGCTCGTGAAGGGACTGACACCTGAGATTAGCTCGGCGGAAATACCATGGTATCGAAAGCCCGAATCGTATGCGATCGTTTCAGTGCTCGTGTTGATCGCTCTGAACATTTACTTCTGGTAGAATGGAGCATACAATGGAACAGGAAGCAAAACAGATGAAGCCGATTTGGTACTTTGTTGGCCTGATGCTGAGCGCGATGGGCGTGGTCGTCTTCATTGCCGGTATCATAAACTATTCAAGAGAAGGGATAGCGAAGACAGTCTTGTCGGAACTCCATCCCGAAATATGGTGGGGAGCGATCATGGTAGTCGCAGGCCTCATTTTCTTCCTGACAAATCGCAAGGCCAAGGTCGAATAGGCTGAGGACTTGACAGTGAAGGAACTGGCAAACAATCTCGAAACGGTGTTTCGTGAGAAGTTCGGTCTGCGCGAGGACCGAATAGTCGTCCGCTCGCCTGGCAGGGTCAACCTCATCGGGGAACATACGGACTACAATGAAGGATATGTCCTTCCAGCGTCGGTAGACAAAGCCATGATCCTCATCGTCGCGCCGCGCAAGGATGGCCAATTTCACTTCTATGCCGCCGATTTGAATGACCAGTACGCTGCCAATGCGGGGACGATCCGGAAGTCCGAAAAAGGATGGCCGAACTATCTGCTGGGGATCATAGATGAATTGACGAAGTCGGGCCATCAGGTGTCCGGGTGTGACGTGGTGTTCGGCGCTGACATCCCGATCGGGGCCGGCATGTCATCCTCGGCTGCTATAGAGTGCGGATTCGCGTTTGCATTGAACGAGCTTTTTGAACTTGGCCTCGGCAAACTTGACCTCGTGAAGCTTGGCCAGAAGGCGGAGAACAACTTCGTCGGTGTGCAATGTGGCATCATGGATCAATTTGTCAACATATTCGGACAGGATCAGAAAGTCCTCAAGATAGACTGCCGCACTCTCGAATTCGAATACTTCCCTTTTGAGCGCTCCGACCTGAAGATCGTCCTGTGCGAGACAGAATCGAAGCGATCCCTGGCCTCGTCGGAGTACAACGTCAGGCGGCAGCAATGTGAGGCAGGTGTCAAGACACTTCAGGAGCACCAGAAGGACATCAGGAGCCTTCGGGATGTGAGTCCGGACTTTCTGAGAGAATATCGGTCGGAAATGGACCCGGTGGTTTACCGGAGGTGCGAATACGTGGTGCAGGAAAACCGAAGGGTCGTAACCGCCTGCGAGGATCTGCACCGGAACGATTTCAGATCATTCGGCGAGAAAATGTATCAGTCGCACAGCGGCCTCAGCGCTGGATACCAGGTCAGCAGCCCGGATCTCGATTTTCTCGTCGAGGTTGCTGCGTCTGTCAGCGGAGTGCTGGGGGCCCGAATGATGGGAGCGGGATTCGGCGGATGTACAATCAACCTCGTCGAGCAAGCCCGGGTTGAAACATTCGTCGAGACGGTGCGGGATCGGTGCCTACAGCGCTCGGGCAAAGCCAACAACGTCTATGTGACCCGGATTCAGTCGGGAACAGGCCGGCTTTCACCGTCCCAGGTTTGACTCGTGTCAGGGTGCAGATGTTTCGAGAACGCCGGGTGGGCTCTCTGAATGCACCATGATGATCCTCGCCAAGATTATTCATTGTGCCCTCCCGATACTCTCGTCTCTCACATCACTCCTTTGACACCGCGCTGGCCAGGCAGAGAAGAATACCAGGAGCAGTCCTGACATGAACAAAATAACCAGCCTCATTCTCGCCTTCCTTTTTTTCTACTCGCTGCTCGACGCTCAATCGATCAAGACCCTTGATCTCACGATGGCGCGTGGCCTTGCTGTCGGCGGGTATCGATCGGGCAATGGCGACCAGGTCTTGTGTAAAGACACACTCCCCCTCTTCACATTCGAGTTGAATGATACAGTCCTGAGCTCGTATGGCTGTTCCTCGGTCTTTGAAAGAGATAGCGTACGCTGGACGCACAAATCCGGACTGGAGGGATCACTCAAGGTCGTGGAGGGATTCAACCGCGGCTGGAAGGCGATTTTGACGTTCCGCAACATGTCGCATCAGAAACAGCAGGTGTCGAATGTGGTTCCGCTCGGTGTCGGCCCGAGCCATGTGTACATCATCTCGGCAGGGCCCGCTGATTTCGCCCATCGGCTTAGTCGGTCTCAACTCTTCAGGCCAGGGCTTGGCCCGATTGGAGTTGTCCTGCCCGATAATGCGTGGGAACTGGGATTCTGCGATGTGAACGTCGCATCCTCACGATCACTCACGGCGATTGCACGCCGTACGGAATCTGGTAAGGCAGACGTGCGCAGATTCAGAACAATTCTCGAGCCTGGCGGGTTCGTCCAGTATGAGTTCTACGTCGACGAACATCAAGGCGATTGGCGTGACGGAATGCGGATGATGTTCCAGAACCGCTGGCTCTACGATCTGGACAAGTTCGAC
>Ga0208045_1000497_pt1 | contig 15615 bp, 12 predicted proteins | sample PL_2010_200m_FD_184160 | JGI IMG/M metagenome (GOLD analysis project Ga0208045, IMG submission 184160) | Freshwater microbial communities from Powell Lake, British Columbia, Canada to study Microbial Dark Matter (Phase II) - PL_2010_200m... | ecosystem: Environmental > Aquatic > Freshwater >...
GCCCAGGAAAAACGCCCGGATATATCTCAAGAGGCTCTTATGCTGCCTCCTGTTGACCTTGATGCCTTACTTAACGAAAAACTTGATTTAGTTACCCAAGGGGGGTATGATGTCTATTCCGCGCCCTATTCAGGATTTAGAGAGGTCATTTCCTCGTGTAATTTTGAGCAGATTAAGCTTTTTGAACACCTAAAGCTTCTGTCTAGTGAAATCCCGCAAAGCGGGATATCTAGCGTCCCGCTGCGCGGGATTTCACTGAATGCGCCGCAGGTGCATTATTGTGTTCAAAAATCCCTTGCTATTACGAAGCAGGATGTCCGTTTTGTCCAGTATTTTTTTAACGAGAATGGCTTAATTATTTGGCAGAGAAAGAGATGTTATTTGTCCGATTGAGAAAGACGGACAAATCAAATTCTATTCATATCGCAATGCTTCGATAGGATTGAGCTTGGAGGCCTTCTGCGCTGGCCAAAGTCCGAAAACTATCCCTACAATTAATGAAAATGTCGTGGCAAGGATTATTGAAGATGAAGAAACCCTCACTGCCCAGCCGGCAAAAAGAGTGATTAAAACTGATATTCCGACTCCTAACAAAATACCGGCCACCCCGCCAATGAACGACATCAATATAGCCTCAATAAGAAACTGCACCATGATGTCTTTATTATTTGCGCCTATCGCCTTACGTAATCCGATTTCGCGTGTACGCTCAGATACCGAAACAAGCATAATGTTCATAATACCTATACCTCCAACTAAAAGCGATATGGCAGCAATCGAGCCCAACAATAAGGACATTGTTTTGGTGGTGGCTTCAAGTGTATTCTTAATGTCAGTCATGTTGCGGATTTGAAAAGCGTCTTCCGCGTCTTTAGCGGTAAGACGGTGTTGCTTTATAATAAGATTGGTTATAGCCTTTTGCGCCGGATCAATTAGTTCTGGACTCTTCATCTCCACATAAATAGTATCAACGTATTCTTTTCCAAAGACTCTAAACATAGCTGTTGTAATCGGAATAATCGCCGTATCATCCTGGTCGTGAAAAGTATTTGCCCCCTTACTGGGCAAAATACCGATTACTTTAAAATTAATAAGATTAAGCTTTATTGTCTCGCCAACCGGATTTGCATCCCCAAAAAGCTCACGTGCTACGGTCGGGCCAAGCAGTATAACCTTGTCTCTCATCTTGGCTTCGACTTCACTGAAAAATCTCCCTACCTCAGGTGATGATGCGCGCATAGCAGCATAATCAACCCCTACACCTTCAACCTGAGTATTCCAATTTTTATTCCCATATACCATCTGGCCTCTGCCTCTTACCGAAGGGCTTACCATTTTTACTAAATCGGAAAGTTTCTCAATAGCGGCGACATCCTCTAAGGTCAAACGCGTCACTGTACCAGTTTCCATAGCCACTCCGTGAAGCCTGGAAGACCCTGGCCTGACAACCAGAAGATTAGAGCCTAAAGACGCCAGCTGTTTCTCGATTGATTCTTTTGCTCCCTGACCTAATGCCAGCATAGCAATGACCGCAGCTACACCAATTAAGATGCCGAGGATAGATAAAAACGAACGCATTTTATGCGATACCATCGCACCTGCTGCCTGATGCAGATAATCAAAAAACTTAGTCTCTCTTGCCACCCTTTCGGATTTAGACAAAACTACGTCAATTATCTTGTCTGCCTGGCTTTCTTCAGAAGGCTTTAGCGGAACTTCTGATTTCTCATCAGCAATAATCCGGCCATCAAGCATACGAATCACGCGCTTGGCATGAACAGAGACTTCTTTTTCGTGGGTGACAATGATAATGGTTTTACCTTTTTGATTTAACTCTTTGAGGATGGAAATTATTTCTTCCTTACTTTTTGAATCCAGGTTCCCTGTAGGTTCATCTGCCAGAATAATCAAAGGATCATTAACTAACGAACGAGCGATGGCTACCCGTTGCTGCTGGCCTCCTGAAAGTTCATTTGGCCGGTGGTTCATTCTGTCGGCAATACCGACTTCTTTAATCTCCTGCTGTGCTTTTTCTTTCAAATGCCGCTTTCCCGCATAAATCAAAGGTAGCTCAACATTTTCCAAAGCAGTCATTCTAGGTAAAAGGTGAAATTGCTGAAATACAAAACCAACCAGGCGGTTGCGTATTGCGGCTAATTCTTCGTCGCAAAGACGATCGATTTTTCTTTCTCCCAAGTAATAGTCTCCCTTATCCGAACGATCAAGTAGCCCTAAGATATGCATGAGTGTCGATTTACCCGAGCCCGAAGGCCCCATAATCGCGACAAATTCACCAGGAACAATTTTTAAAGAAATATCCTGTAAGGCCTTTACTTCCACCTTGCCCATTTGATAAGTCTTGTATATATTTTTTATCTCAATCATTATCTTTAATGTCCGGCCATAAACGGATTCCTACCCATATTATTCTTAGGGAGGCTATATTTCTTTGACTTTACCATTATTCGGTCTTTCTCAGAAATTCCCGAAAGCACTTCTACATTTTTGTCATCTGAAATACCCAGTTTGACTACAGTTTTCAATGGCTCCTCGCCGCTGCCCTTTTTCACAAAACAATAAGCCTCTTCTTTTTCTTTATGCACCGCCTCTATCGGAATAAGCAAGATATTTTCTTTCTCCTGCTCTATGAAATCTACGGTTGTATTCATCCCTGAACGGAAAAACGCGGGCACTTCTTCAGGCCTTAGGTCAACTTCATAGACAGTAACATTGTTCACCGTCTTTGACTCGTAATAAATATGCTCCACAGAGGCTTTTATCTTGGTGTCGGGATAAGCATCAAGAATAATGTTTGCCTTCATGCCAGAAGCAATTTTACCAATATCTGTTTCATCGACCTGTGCCCGGACAATCAACTGGTCTGATAATACCACCACAGCATCGCTAGTTGTGATGGTCTGGCCAGGTTGGGTCTTGGCTACAATCACTTCTCCGTCAATAGGCGCCCTTAGCGGTATGGGTTTATAGGCCTCTTCCCAGTATTTAAAAGATTCCTCTCCTTTGCCTCTGGCTGCATCCAATAAAGCTGCCCTTTCGGTAGAACTCATCCAGGCCAGGATTTGTCCGGTTTTTACTTTATCTCCTTCCTGGACTAAAATCTTCTCAATTCTTCCGCTAACCGAAGGTTTTATTTCCAAGCGATTTTTTGGAAGCACTGTTGCGGTAGAAGATATGAAAGTTTTGATAGAGCCGATAAACGGCGTTATTTCTCTCACAACTTCATCGGATGACTTCTTATATTTCATTCTACTTATTAATACCCCTGCGATAGTGAAAATGATTACCACAACAAAAAGTAATTTTAGTTTATTTTTGCGCATATTCTAATGTCTCTCCTTTCGCATGGATCCAATCTGCTTCCGCCAGTAAGGAATTGGCTTGAGCATCCAGAAACGCTTTTTTTGCGTTAACGAAATCGTCTTCGATAATCGTCCAATTATCAAATTGAACCAACCCCAGAGAATACTGTGCCTCGGCGATTTTAGAACGCTCTTGTGCAGCTTCCAGAAATTTATTCTGTACCTGGACTGTCTCAATGGCATCCTGGAGCGATGCCCAGGCTTGCTCAAGTGTTACTATAACGCTATCTTTAGTACTCCTTTCATTTGCTTGCGCCTGGTTAAAAATTGCTTTTGCTTGAGCGACTTCTGCCAATCTTAATCCACCCTCAAATATGGGAAAAGATAAGGTAAGTCCGGCATCCCACTGATTACTTTGCGGAGGCCAATGGGAACTTGTCCTATCTGCTCCTGCCTGCGCTGAAAGTTCAGGAAAAAAATTTGCCTGGGCAGATTTAATACCAAAAGCCGCAGCATTCTTTTGAGCAGCAAGTTTTTCTAAAGAAGGATTGTCCTTTGCCAAAGCTTCAAAATTAGGCTTCTCTAAAGCCAGGTCGTTTACCTTAAAGTCTCCTTGTACGCTTAACGGTGAAAATTGAGTCCTGCCCATTTCTTTAATAAGCTGCCTTTGTACCACCTCGAGAATCCTTTTGGCCTGGGCAATTTCAAATTTAGCTTGGTCTAAATTTGCCTGCGCATTCATTAATGCGCCTTTATGCTCTAAGCCGGATTCATAATGCAAGGCAATCAACTCTAAGTCGCTTCTTCTTATATTAAAGATTTCCTGAGTAATATTTAATAATTCTTGGGCCTTAAGTAAGCTGACAAAAGCGGTACGCAGCCGCAATCTTACTTCGGCTGAAGTAAAACGGTAGTTATACTGAGCGACTTTTATAAATTCTTTCGCGGCTTTAACGTCGCTTATGGTTTTGGTTCCGTCGAATAATAATTGCGTCGCGGTTATTCCATAAGCGTAAGTATCGGTTGTCTTACTGGTAGTAGTGGCAGTCTTTGCTGTAGAACCGCCTAAATTACTGTCTATTTGGAGAAAAAGCGTGCTTGCCGTAATTTTTTTGTCGGCTTCCGACTGTTTAACGTTTTCTTCAGCAGAAATTAAGTCGGGATGGTTCTTCTGGGCTTCTTTAATGCAATCCTGCCATGCGAGAATCTCTTCGGCTCGCACGTTGCCTGGAAATCCAGCATATAATATTAAAAATATAAAAATAAGCCTTGGGTATTTAAACATAATTCTCGCTTAGTTTTGCTTGTGTATTTTACTTTCTAATTTAGCAATAAGCTTCGCTGCTTTATCCAAAAACTCACTAAATTCTTTTTCTGGCATAAGATTAATAACCTTTTTATCAAGCTTAGCGAAAACCATAAGCTGATCACCTGATTTGATCTTCAGTGCTTTCCTTAATTCAGCAGGGATAACCAGTTGTCCCCTCTCGCCAATAGTTGCCGCTCCATAAGCTTTACCTTTAAAAATTCCGTTCATAATTAATCCTCCTCAATTTTATGTGAAATGTATGAATAGTATGATATATCAGATTAATCCAACAGTCAAGAAAAATCTCTCTCATACTTTCTAGGGATGGTCTATCTCAGGACGGGAAGTAATATCCGACAATGGATGCCCTCTCCGTACACAGCTATTGGCAAATTTGAGAGGTATCCCCTCCCACTCGGCCAGTAATATTCAACAAGGGGACGGCCTCTCTGTTTACAGGCTTGGTAAGATTTGAGAGATATTTCCTTGTATCAATCCGAAATTCTATACGAGGAACTCGCCTCTCTACCTGTTATTAAAAAGCTGTTTAGAAAGAGAGGAATTGGCCAATTTGGGCGATAAAGTGGCCTAATTCAGAGAGACTTTTTAAACAGCTTGTGGTACGGAATAATTCAACATGGGGTTAACAAACGCGATGCCGTAACGTTTTGAAACAGCGTCAGATAAAAACGGCTATGATCGCTGTTTCGATCATAGCCGTTAAACTCTCCAATACTACGAGGAGAATGATATTACTGGGGCCCCTCTCGTATCAGCCGAGGGGAAACCTCTCTGTATTTACAGGTATGTATTATAGCTGATTTATAGCCCTTAACAAGAAAAAACAGCGCTTCAGAGAGGCCATCTCCTCGCGTAATATGTCCGAAATGTCCGGCCTTTTTTGTCTAGAAATTACGTAACTATTTGAAAGATTAATGGATGTAGAATGTCCCTTTCTCTTAGGTGGACATCGGTAATTTATTTCTATTTCTATAATTGTATATTGCGCAGTCTGAGAGAATTCCCGATCACTGAGACCGAACTAAAACTCATTGCCGCACCGGCAATCATAGGGCTCAAAAGCAACCCCCAAAACGGATAAAGTATGCCCGCAGCAATAGGAACGCCTAATGCGTTGTAGATAAATGCAAAAAACAGGTTTTGACGAATATTTCGCATGACTCCCCGGCTAAGCCGTAGCGCCTTAACAATTCCATTAAGATCCCCTTTAACCAAGGTAATCCCCGCGCTCTCAATCGCCACATCTGTTCCCGTGCCCATAGCAACACCGACTTCCGCTTCAGCCAATGCCGGCGCATCATTAATGCCATCTCCGGCCATCATCACTTTTGCGCCTTCGCTCCTTAACTTCTTTACGATCTCCTGCTTATCTTTTGGCTCAAGGTCTGCGTACACATCAGTAATACCTAATTCTTTTGCAATAGCCTTCGCGGTTTTTTCATTATCGCCTGTCAGCATAACAACCTTCAATCCCATTTTATGCAAAGCGCGGATTGCATCAGGGGTTGTTTTCTTTATAGGGTCTGAGATCCCGAGTATCCCCGCTACCTGTCCATCAACGACTACCCAGATAACCGTCTCGGCCTTCCCTTGAAGCTCATCAGACTTCTTTTTTAATTCTTCGAGTAAAGTTATTCTGTTGTCTTCGATAAATTTTTGTTTCCCGAGTAAAACTGTTTTTCCCTTAACTTTACCTTTAACTCCTCCGCCCGTTATGGATTGAAAGCCATCAACTGACGCTAATTCATAGCTTTTCTCTTTTGCGTAATCAACCACTGAACGAGCTAACGGATGTTCGCTGCTCTGTTCAATAGAAGCCGTTATGCTCAACAACGATTTCTCATCCCAACCGTTTGCAGCAATAGTGGTAGTTACCTGCGGCTTACCGGCTGTTAAAGTACCTGTTTTGTCCGTAAGGACATGTGTTATTTTCTCGCACTTTTCAATCGATTCGGCATCTTTAATCAATATGCCTGACTGAGCACCCTTTCCCACACCAACCATAATGGACATTGGTGTTGCCAGGCCCAGAGCGCAAGGACAGGCAATGATCAAAACCGAAATAGCGCTAATAAAGGCATACGCCAAAGCCGGCGCCGGCCCAAATATGGACCAGATGATAAAAGCAACTGCCGCGCATCCCAATACGGCAGGGACAAAGTATCCGGAAACCTGATCGGCAAGCTTTTGAATAGGGGCACGGCTGCGTTGCGCATCAGCCACCATTTTCACGATTTGAGAAAGAAGGGTTTCAGAACCTATCTTTTCAGTCTTCATCACAAAAGTGCCGGTCTGATTAACCGTCGCGCCGATAATTCTATCTCCTTCTTTTTTGCCAACCGGGACCGGTTCACCTGAAATCATTGATTCATCGATTGTACTCTTGCCTTCGGTAATAATTCCATCCAAAGGCACTTTCTCGCCCGGACGCACCCGTAATAAATCACCTTTTTGAACTTGATTAATGGCAACATCTTCTTCCTTACTCTCTCGAATGCGGTGCGCAACCTTTGCGGCAAGACCAAGTAATGCTTTAATCGCCTGGCCTGTTCTACTGCGCGCTTTTGCTTCAAGAAACTGCCCCATAAGCACCAGAACTGTAATAACAGCAGCTGCCTCAAAATACAATCCAATCTCACCATGTTGTTTTAATGACTCAGGGAAAATATTCGGAAAAATGATGGCTATCGCGCTAAAACCATAAGCAGCACCAACACCCATAGCAATTAAGGTGAACATATTGAGACTTTTATTCAAGACCGATTTCCAGGCTTTTATAAAGAAGATGTTTCCTGTCCATAGCACAACAGGTGTCGAGAAAATAAACTGCAGCCAACGGGAAAGATTGGAAGGAATAAATGCTTTTAGATTGAGGACGGGGATCATTTCACCAAGCGCCAGGAAGAAAACAGGAAAGGCCAAGATCAATCCAACCCAGAATTTACGCGATAGCATTCGCGCTTCTTTATCGCCTTCTTCTCCGGCAGGGGCAGCTTTTTGTTCAAGATGCATCCCGCACTTCGGACAGTCGCCGGGTTTATCCTGCTCGATTTCGGGATGCATAGGGCACGTATAGATCATTTTTTACTCCCTATCGGAATCATGCTTTTTATTAACATTGTTGTCATTTATTTTATTCAAAAATTTATCCTGGCAACTCTTACTGCAAAAAAAATAAGTTTCACCGTTTTTCACAAGTTTTACGGCCTTACTTTCTTCCACTTCCATACCGCAAATCGGATCTTTTGTTTTATCTGCCATAACAATGGCCCTCCATAATTTATCTGATAATCATATTATACAACAAATAAGGTCTAATTAATTGGTTAATTTCTCTTCGCTGCAGTTTGAGAGGTGAGCCTCGTAAGGACGGGCAGTAATATTCGACAAGGGGACGGCCTCTCTAGACACAGCTATTACAGAATTAGAGAGGTAATTCCTCACGAAAATCTCAATTTCTAGACACAATTAGCGATTTTTTGTCCGATATTGTCCGCCAATTTTTGGCTCGAATTTACGTAACTATTTGAGAGACCAAGAGATAGATTTGTCCGCCTTTCTTTGTCCGGACATTAACGATAAGGTGTCACTTACTCCCCTCAAAAATCCCGCTGTAATTATTTCACTGGTCGACTTATTTGTTATCTCATCATAGCGAGTCAAACGCATTTTTTAACTGCGCCTCAACACTTACTGCTAACTGCTGCAATTTTTCATTCCCAATCGCTGACATAGCTACTGTTGGCTTAATAACTGAAACAACCGTCTTCCCCTCTCTCGTAAACAATAACATTACAGGGAAGCATTAGCCCTATATTTTCTTCTGCGAGAATAGCCTTATGGGCATTCGCCGGATTGCAGGCGCCTAAAATAACATACTTTTTAAAATCGACTCCCAGTTTCTCTTTAAATTTTTCTTTGATATCTATCTTGGTCAAAATTCCGAAACCTTCTTTTTTTAAAGCTTCACTAACTGCTTCTACTGCCTTTTCAAAAGGCATAGTTAATTCTTTTGTAAAACCATAATTGATCATGAACGCGCTCTTTCTAAATTACCTCATATAAATATAATCAATTACCGTGGTGTTGGCTATCGCTATCCTTCATATCCATCATTCCGGAATCCGACATCGTCATATGCTCTTTTGATTTTTCCTCAGGCGCACCCTTAAGTTCCTCCTCTACCTTCTTGATGTATTTATCAGGATCTTTTTTAAATTCGTCAATACAGACGGGACAGCAAAAATTATAAACCTTCCCTTCGTACTCATAAGTCGCCTTGGTTTTCTCATCAATTTCTTCTCCTGTAACCGGGCAAATGTTATTTCCCACTTCTACCTTCTGAGCTATAACCTGTGGCATGCCATCTTTTTCTTCCTGCTGACTGTACAATAGCCCCGCTGCTCCAAAGAAAAACGTCCCTACACAAACAATAAACATTATTCTCTTAAACATCTCTACTCCTTTTTAATAACCTCTCTTCTCTCCACGAATAAAGCGTAGGCACAATAAACCAGGTGATCATTTCGATAATCATTCCGCCTATTAAAGGTATAGCCATCGGCTGCATTATCTCAGCACCTGTTCCTTTCAAAAACATAATCGGCAAAAGCGCGACTATAGTAGTAACGGTAGTCAAAAATGCCGGTCGAATCCTTCCTAATCCCGCATGCACTGTAGCCTCGATTACATCCTGCTGCGTTTTCATTTTATCTTTCCGCTCTTTGAATACATCATCAAGATAAGTAGTAATTAATACTCCATCATCAACCGCGACTCCGAAAAGGGCAATAAAACCCACCCAAACTGCCACGGAAAAATTAAATCCGGAAAAAGCTAATAACCAGACTCCGCCTGCCAAAGTCACCGGAACAGCAATAAAAATAAAAACCGATTTGATAATAGAGCGAAAATTCATATAGATGAGCATAAAATTAATTAAAAGACTGATTGGCAAAAGCAGGGCTATTTTATTCTTCGCGCGTACCTGATTCTCGAATTGTCCCGACCATTGCAGAAAATAACCCGAAGGTAATTTTATCTCCTTAGAAACTTTCTTAGATGCCTCTTCTACAAAACCTACCATATCTCTCCCGCGCACATTCATTAATACATATGCGCGCAGAAGCCCGTTTTCTGAATTAATCATTGCCGGTCCGGTGACAAAATATATATCTACCAATTGACTAATGGGAATCTGTGCACCGGATTTAGTCGAAACCAGCACCCTCCTAAGAGCGTCAATATTATCGCGCAATTCCCGGGCATAACGCACGCGTACCGGATAACGCTCTCTGCCTTCAACCGTTGTTGTCAGGTTCTCTCCTCCGATAGCCATCTCTACCACATCCTGAACATCCCGAACAGAAATTCCGTAGCGCGCTAAATCTTCTCTTCTAATCTTAAATTCAATATAAGGCTTGCCAACAATTTTCTCCGAATATAAATCTACTGCTCCGGGGATAGTTTTAACTACATGCTCTACTTCTGTTGCGATTTCTTCAATTTTATTTAAATCCGGACCAAACACCTTAACCCCCACCGAAGTCCTGATACCGGTAGCCAACATGTCAATGCGATTTACGATCGGCTGGGTCCATATATTAGAAACACCGGGAATTTGTAAAACAGCATCCATCTCTCTAGTAAGTTTGTCTTTAGTCATTCCCTTACGCCACTGTTTCTTAGGCTTTAAAGTAATAATTGTTTCAAACATCTCTACGGGTGCAGGATCTGTGGCTGATTCTGCCCGACCAACCTTACCCACTACCATTTCTACTTCTGGAAAAGAACTAATAATCTTATCCTGTATTTGAATTACTCTTACTGCCTCGGTTAAAGACACAGACGGCCGCATTACAGGCATAAAAAGAATAGAACCTTCATCAAGCGCAGGCATAAATTCTCTTCCGATGCGTGGACTAAACCAAAACCAAGTTAAACTTAAAGCTACGATTAATACTATGAGTAAAATCGATTTTACTTTTTTAGGGAGAATAAAAATAAACACTACTAAGACAATTCCGGAGAAAATAATTAAAGAAATAATCTCTTTAGGAAGAATAAAACTAAGACTGGCAATAAAAATAATTCCGGGAATCAGTAAAAAAGCAATGCGATGATTCAAACACCAACGCAGAACTTTTTCATAATTACGTTGTAGTATCCTTACTAACGGGTTTTCTTCTGGCGAACGTAATTTGCCCTTTAGGAAATACATGCTTAATACTGGAATAAGCGTTAAAGCTACAACTACTGAGGCAAGCAAAACAAAAGTTTTAGTATACGCCAAAGGCTTAAAAAGTTTCCCTTCCTGTGCTTCCAAGGCAAAAATCGCTAGAAAAGATACTACAGTAGTTAAAACTGCGGTTATCACCGCTGAGCCTACTTCGCTGGCAGCTTTAAATACAACTTCCAGCCGTGACTTTACGCCCTTTTTAATCTCATCAGCATGAATAATTAAATGCCGATAGGCATTCTCAGTCATTACAATACCCATGTCCACCAATGTACCAATAGCAATAGCAATACCGGATAAAGACATGATATTAGAATCTATTTTAAGGTAATACATGGCTATAAAAGCCAATAATACGGAGAGGGGCAAAGTCAGACAAATCATTATCCCAGCCCAGAAATGCGCCAGAAACGGCACGACCACTGCCATTGTAATTATGATTTCGAGAACCAAAGCCTCTCTTAAGGTACCAATAGTGCGGTGAATAAGCTCGGTGCGGTCGTAAAAAGGGACAATCCTTACTCCGGTTGGCAAACCCTTTTCCAATTCTTTGATCGCTTCTTTTACGCGATGTATAACCTGCATCGCGTTCTCGCCATAACGCATAACCACTACACCACCCACCACCTCTTGTCCGTCTTTATCCAAAGCTCCTCGCCTAAATTCTGGCCCCAGCTGCACTGTTGCAACATTTCTTATGTAAATCGGTGTTTCGTTATTTTCACCCACTACGATATTAGCAATATCATCTAGGGATTTAATAAACCCTAAGCCGCGAATAATATATTCCATGGCATTATTCTCAATGACCTTAGCTCCAACATCAATATTGGATTTCTTAACTGCTTCCATTATTTCGCCCAAATGAATGTTATAAGCAAGCATCTTGTTGGGATCTATATCAATCTGGTATTGTTTAACAAAACCACCGATAGAAGCAACTTCAGAGACTCCTTCCACTGAATTAAGCTGATAACGAATAGACCAATCTTGCAGGCTTCTTAATTTATCGAGACTATAACCTTTCCCTTCAACCGTATACCAAAAAACTTGCCCTAAACCAGTAGCATCCGGACCCAAGACAGGGATAACACCCATCGGCAAACTTCTCGCAGAAAAATTCAGCTTTTCCAGAACCCTAGAGCGCGCCCAATAATAATCCACATCATCTTTAAAAATAAGGTAGACTTCGGAAAAACCAAAAGCAGAGGAAGCGCGAATAGTTTTTACTCCCGGGACCCCACGTAAAGATACCGAAAGTGGATAGGTAACCTGATCTTCTACGTCTTTAGCAGAACGACCCGGCCACTCCGTATAAACAATCACCTGTTTCTCACCGATATCCGGTATAGCGTCAACCGGGATATTGGTCATTGCCCAAATTCCCCAGAAGAATAGACAAATGTAAACGACAACAACCACAAACGGTGTCCTCAGGCAATAATTTATTAATTTATTTATCATACGTCATTCCTTCTGTATTTTAATGCTTATGCTGCATCCTAACTTCTTCTGCTTCCTGATCTGTTTCTTGTTTTATTTCACTGGCGCTACCCCATAACGCAGACATACCTCCGGTAAGCTGACTTTGTGAATCTATCAAAAAACCACCGCTGGTAACTACAGCTTCATTCTCACCTACTCCTTTTATAACAGGAAAAAATTTACGTTCTTGACCATCAATCACCGCTATCGCCTCCTGCCCAACTTTTACCTCCCGTGCCGCAAACTCACCCTTACCCAAATCCATATAAATAATCTTTCTTATCCCAGTATCTAAAACTGCTTCTTTAGGTAAGGCCAGGATCTTTCCTAAATCAATGTGTAAGAAAGCGTCAGCATACATATTAGGCTTAAGTTTTCCCTGAGAATTATCAATCCTTACGCGGCCGCGAACACTACGTGTATTCATATCCAAAACTGGATCGATCGAAACTATTTCCCCTTGGAATTCCTCATCTGGGTAGGCGATTATCTTTAAGATAACGTGGTCGCCAGCTTTTACAATATCAAGATCATATTCGTATATTGTCAGATAAGCCCAGACATAAGACGTAAGCGAATCAGAAATAATCAGCCCACGGTCAGATTCTGCCTTAGTCTTTAATTCTTCGATCTGCATATCACTCAAACCCAATAATCTTAGTTTGAGCTTAGATGCCTCAACAAGTGAATTTGATTGCGCCAAGACAGAAGCAAGCGCGCTGTTTTTCGTAGCCTCTACGGTTTTTAAAGACTGAATATATTCTTCCTGAGCTACATATAAATCTGGATCATAAGCAATTTTAGCTACCGTACGAACCATGCGCATTAACGGCCTTTTCAATACCACCTCAGTCTTAACACCGATAAGTTCCTGCTTGTCTTTACTTATTTTCACAGTTTGTGATAAAGAAGAACTCGCTGCTTCTGTTTCTTCCTCATAGACGGGAATATAATCCATACCCATTGAATCCTTCATAAATGTAGGGGATGTAATTGACGGATTCATTGGATTACGATAATACTTAATTTTTCGCTCATTCTTACCTTCTACCGCATAGGTAGCACTCACGGATAACAAAATGCTTCCTATCCCTAGAAGACAGATCACGCTCAATACAATAAAATTTACCAATGTCTTTTTCATTTTTTCACCTCACTTAAATCAACACCAACGGCCCGCTCTAAATCCGCTAAAGCAATCTCTAAGTTGGCCAATGATTCAAAATAATCCATTTGGAATTCTCGTAAAGTACGCTCAGAATCAAGTAAATCAAGAAAACTCAAGGTATCTGTTTCATAGCCACGCCGCGCAGTCTCTAATGCCGCCTGCGCTTGAGGCAAAACTCCGGTTTCATAAATTTGGACTAATTTTTTAGCAGCATCAAACCTAGCGTAGGAACTACGAACTTCAAATAAAACCATATTCTCCTGCGCTTGGTATTCTGCTTTTACTACGCTAACGTTAGCATGAGCTTCTTTAACAAAAGAATCTTGTTTTTCCCAAAACCATAATGGAACAGTAACTCCTATCATCCCTGCCCAAGAACCAGTACTGCCGTCACTTACATCCCGCTTGTATTTAATCATAAAATCGGGAAGATACTCCTGTTTGGCAAGAGAATAATCTATCTCGGACTTTCTTACCATTTCCTGAAACGACCTTAGTTCCGGCCGGCTCTCTTTCGTTGACTTTAGCAATGATTGCTCATCTAATTCTAAAACCTTATTACTACTTTCTTCCACGCTATCAATCTGCGCATCAGAAGGACGGTTAAGCAGAGAATTTAACATGCTCTGAGCAATCTTCTTTTCCTGCTCTAATAATACAAGTTGGTTGGATAATTTTGAATGTTCTACCTGTGCCTTTAAAGAATCCTGCTGGCTGGCCTTATTTACCGAAAGTTTTTTATTAACGATTTCAATAAACTGGGAAAGTAAATCTAGATTCTCTTGGGTGAGACTAATTTTTTTGTCATTTAGAAATAACTGAAAATATGATTCTTTCAGGTCTTTTACAACCTTATTCTCAGTTTCTTTATACTCCTGCTCATAAGCATTGGCTTCTTTTTGTGCAGCGTTCTTACGTAAAAAAAACTTGGTCGGAAAAAGAAGTGTCTGAGAGATAGCGATGGTGCGCATAGGACTAATCTTGCGGTTCATTTCCGAACCCATCATATTAGAAATTATTGTATCATACTCATACTCAAATTTCGGATCCTCCAGGGTACGTAAAAGTCTGACCCTTGCTTGAGCAGCTTTATAACGCTGTTTTGCCGCTTGGATCTGGGGATTATTCTTCAAAGCTTCATCAATTAATGAATTTAAAAATAACGATTCGGAGGGATATGCATACCGGAGATTAAAAAATATCGCTAGGAGTATAAAAAGAAAAACCTTACCAGAAGGCTTCTGAAAATACCCCTTGAGTTTACTCATTATGGTATTTATTTTAACATCGGGCATTACATTATTCAACATAATTTAAACTAATCCTTAACCTCCGCCTCTACTCTGACTAAAATCTCCGGGTAAATAATATCATTGCTAATTACCGAAGCATCCCGAATCATTTTACCAACTTTTACATACGGGCTGGCCAAATCTACAGATAATTCTAATACCCCAGACTCTCCAGGGTTAATCGCCACTTGCCAATCCTTAGGCGCCCCTGCAGTACCAAAATATAGACTCTTATTTTTATTTGCGTTTAATGAAACACTTGCACACGGACAAGATGTTCTTATATTCTTAATAATTAAAATAGCGTTACCTCTGTTGGTTAAATTAAATTCCTTGCTAAGTTTACCCTGTTTTCTAGTAACTTGCCCAAAATCAAAATAATCGGGAGTTAAAATAATTTTCGGATATTTATCACCTGCCTCTTTAATTAATCCCCTTTCTACATCCTGCCTTATCTTGGCATCTATTACCGTATTTAAAGAGAACTTCTTGGCTATCTTATAAAAAATATCATCATTGGATGCGGCACTTTCTAAAAGTGCGTCTATGTATGCTCTCATTTCTTTAGCTTCAGGACAGGTGCATTTTTCAAAAGCCTCCTTGCAGGAACAACATTTAAGCTTTGAATAAATATCGGACTTTAACGCATCGAGTCCCTGTGCAAATGCTAATTGCGAAAAAAATATTAAGCTTAAAAAACATAGAATGATAGCATTAATTCTACGATAAACTTTCAACTTGACCCCCTTTTTGATAAAAGATATTAATACTTTGTACATATC